>Ga0310830_100435_pt1 | contig 32182 bp, 29 predicted proteins | sample WT_ome_5_FD_201301 | JGI IMG/M metagenome (GOLD analysis project Ga0310830, IMG submission 201301) | Sorghum-adapted microbial communities enriched on wild type (WT) sorghum from Joint BioEnergy Institute, Emeryville, California, United... ... | reverse complement strand
GCTACAAGCTCTCCGACCCGGAGGCCTACCGGTTCCTCGCCAGGGCGCAGGAGCTGGGCATCAAGAACGTCCACGTCCACAAGGGCCCGACGATCTGGCCGCTGGACAAGGACGCGTTCGACGTCTCCGACGTCGACCACGCCGCCACCGACTTCCCCGACCTCAACTTCATCGTCGAGCACGTCGGGCTGCCCCGGATCGAGGACTTCTGCTTCATGGCCGTGCAGGAGCCCAACGTCTACGCGGGCCTGTCGGTGGTGATCGGCGGCCTGATGCACGCCCGCCCGAAGTTCTTCGCGAAGGTGATGGGCGAGCTGTTGTTCTGGGTCGGCGAGGACAGAATGACCTTCGGCAGCGACTACGGCATCTGGGAGCCGAAGTGGCAGGTCGAGGGCTTCGTCGACTGGCAGATGCCCGACGACGACGCATTCGCCGACTACCCCCGGCTGACCACGGCCGGGAAGAAGAAGATCCTCGGGCTCAACGCGGCGAAGCTCTACGACATCCCGGTGCCGCCGGAGTGCCGGCTGCCGACCTCGGCCGACGAGCAGGACACGCCGGGTGAGCAGCTGGTGACCGAGGCCGCGGCGGCCGGCTCGTCGTGACCGCGCCGACCACCGCGCTCGCCGAGGCGGTGTGGGCGGCGTTGGGCACGGTGCGCGACCCCGAGATCGACGAGCCGATCACGGATCTCGAGTTCGTGGCCTCGTGCACCGTGTCCGACGACGGCGTGGCCTCGGTGCGGCTGCGCCTGCCCACCTTCTTCTGCGCGCCCAACTTCGCGTGGCTGATGGTCGCCGACGCGCACGACGCCGTGGCGGCCGTGCCGGGGGTGGAGCGAGTCGACATCGCGCTCGAGGACCACTTCGCCGCCGCCACCATCAACGAGGGGGTCGCCGCACGGGCCGGGTTCGTCGCGGCGTTCCCCGGCGAGGCGCAGTCGGAGCTGGACGAGCTGCGGGTGGTGTTCCTGCGCAAGGCCGCGCTCGCCGGGCAGGACCGGGTTGCCCGCCCGCTGGTGGACGCCGGGGCCACCCCCGAGGAGCTGGCCGCGATGCGGCTCGGCGACGTGCCGCCGTCGCCGGACCTCGACCGGCTGCGGAAGCGCCGCGAGGAGGTGGGGCTCCCGCACGGGCCCGACGCGCCGCTGCTGCTGCACCCGGACGGGGCGCCGGTGGCCGCCGAGCAGGTGCCGCTGCACCTGCGGCGGGCCCGGCTCACCCGGGTCGGCATCGAGGCGAACGGCCACACCTGCCGGGACCTGCTGGGCAAGCGGTACGCCATCTGACCGTCCCCTACCGGGGCTCGGCCAGCACCACCCGGAACCGGTTGCGGAGCAGGTAACCCCCGTTCCGCGTCCGGTTGGCGTCGAGGCGGGCGAGGACCGCGTCGCGGACCGCGTCCGGGCCGGCGACGGCGGCGGCCCCCCGCCCGATCCCGGCCTCGAGCACCGGGCCGACCAGCGCGTCCGCGTCCGGGTAGCAGAACTGGCACTCGACCTCGTCCTCGGCCCGCACCGCGAGACCGGCGAGCCCGACGATCTTGCGGAGGCGGGCCGGGTCGGTCAGCGGGGGCGGCCCGGACGGCGGCCTGCGGGGCGGGAGCCAGCGCGCGAGCGCCTCCCCGAACGCCCGGATGTCGCAGTCCTCCTCCCGCCCCCACGTGGTGACGGCGACCGCGGAGCCGACCCGGGCCGCGGCACGCAGCACCGCGAGCGGGTTCGCGACGTGCTGCAGCAGCTGCACGGCCACCACCAGGTCGAACGGACCGGGCGGCGGATCGTGCGCGTCCCCGGTCCGGAACTCGGCCCCGGGCACCGCGGCGGCGGCCGCGGCCACCGCGGAGCGGTCGACGTCGATGCCGACCACCCGCGCCCCGCGCGCCACCGCCGCCGCGGCGAACGTCCCCGGCCCGCAGCCCAGGTCCAGCACGGTCGTGCCTTCGCCGACCCCGGCGAGGTCGAGGACCCGGGCGTGGAGCGGGGCGCCCCACCCCGCGGGCCCTTCGGTCACCTCAGCCCCACACGTCCTGCGCCACGTCCACGATCAGGCGCAGCTTGGCCACCTGCTCCTCCATCGTGAGGGCGTTGCCCTCGACCGTGGAGGAGAAGCCGCACTGCGGGGACAGGCACAGCTGGTCGAGCGGCACGTACTTGGACGCCTCGTCGATGCGGCGCTTGAGGTCGTCGGGGTCCTCGAGCCGCCCGGTCTTCGTGGTGACGAGCCCGAGCACCACCTGCTTGCCGGGCGGCACGAACCGCAGCGGGGCGAAGCTGCCGGAGCGCTCGTCGTCGAACTCGCAGAAGAAGCCGTCGACGTCGAGCTCGTTGAACAGCGCCTCGGCCACGAAGTCGTAGCCGCCCTCCGCCGCCCACGCCGAGCGGTAGTTGCCCCGGCACATGTGCGTGGTGATCCGCATACCCTCGGGCCGGTCGGCGAGCGCGGCGTTGATCGTCTTGATGTAGCGGATGTGCGCGTGCTCGGCGTCCTCGCCCCTCGCCGCGAGCTGGGCCCGGTGGGCGGGGTCGTTGAGGTAGGCGAGGCTCGTGTCGTCGAGCTGCAGGTACCGGCAGCCGAGGTCGGCCATGGCGCGGATCTGCGCCGCGTAGGCGGCGGACAGGTCGCTCCAGAACTCCTCGACGTCCGGGTACACGGTGCGGTCGATCGCCGAGGTGCCCGCCCGGTAGTGGACCATGCTCGGCGACGGGATGGTGAGCTTCGGCACCGCGGAAGTGGTGGCCGAGGCGAGGAAGCGGAAGGCGTCGGCGAAGATCGGCTCGCGGAGGTGGACCTTCCCCCGGACGGCGAGCCCGGCGGTCGTGAAGGCCTTCTCCCCCTCCTGGTTGCGCATGACGACCTGCATCTGCTCGTCGGTCCGCTCGATCCCGCCGAGCTGGTAGATGAAGTCCATGTGCCAGGAGGTGCGTCGGAACTCCCCGTCGGTGGCCGCCTGCAGCCCGATCTCCTCCTGCATCGCCACCGCGTCGCGGATGGCCTCGTCCTCAACGGCGCGCAGGCCCTCGGCGTCGAGCTCCCCCTTGGCGAACCGCTCCCTCGCGGCGTGGAGCGCGGGCGGGCGAAGGAGGCTGCCGACGTGGTCTGCGCGGAACGGCGGTTCGGTGCGTCGCTGCATGCCCGGAACCTAACGCCGTGCGCCACCCCACGCCCAGGTGCGAGGCTGGGCGCGTGGATCACGGTCTGTTCACCTTCCTGACCGACTACGGCATCGACGGGCCCACGTTGGCGCGGGCGGCCGAGGAGCGCGGGTTCGCCGGGGTGTACCTCACCGAGCACACGCACATCCCGACGAGCCGGCGGACCCCGTGGTCGGGGGGCGCCGAGCTGCCCCGCCGCTACTCGCACACCTACGACCCGTTCGTGGCGCTGGCCGCGATGGCGGTGGTGACCGAGCGGATCGCGCTCGGCACGGCCGTCTCGCTGGTCCTCCAGCACCACCCGATCGGCCTCGCCAAGACCACGGCGAGCCTCGACCGCATCTCGGGCGGCCGGTTCGAGTTCGGCGTCGGACCCGGGTGGAACAGGGAGGAGATGGCCAACCACGGCGTCGACCCCCGCACCCGGACCAGGAGGATGCTCGAGCACCTCGCCGCGATCCGGGAGATCTGGACGCACGACGAGGCCGAGTTCCACGGCGAGTTCGTCGACTTCGACCCGATCTGGTCGTGGCCCAAGCCGCTGCGCACCCCGCCGGTGCTGATCGGCGGGGAGGGACCGACCGTGCTGGACCGGGTGCTGTCGCACGGCGACGGGTGGATGCCCCGCGTGGACGCGAACACCGATCTGGACGCGCTGGGCAGCCGGATCGCCGAGCTGCGCAGCCGCGCCGCGGACGCCGGGCGGGGGCATCTCCCGGTCGTCGCGTTCGGCGGGGTGGCGGACCGGGCGGCGGTGGAGCGGTACGAGGCCGCGGGGATCGACCGGGTGCTCTACGCGGTGCCGGACGCGGGCGCGGACGAGGCGCTGCGCGCGCTCGACGAGCTCGCCGGGTTGCTCAGCTGACCGTCGTGGTCCACGAACGCCGCGGCCTCCCGCACGACCCTGGCCAGCTCGCTGCGACGAGCGGTCACCTCTGAGCGGGGAACGGTCACGCCGAGCGCACCGCGGACCGTGCCGTCCGAGCCGTGGACGGCCGCGGCGACCCCGGCCGTGTCCGGCCGGTGCTCGGCGGGGGTGACGGCGGTGCCGTCGGCGCGGATCCGGCCGAGTTCGGCGTCGTCGACGGAGTGCAGGAGCGGCGAGCGGGCCGTGAACTCGGCGAGCTGGCCCCGCGGCAGCTCCGCGAGCACGGCCTTGCCCGCGGCGGTCGCGTGCACGGCCAGGGTTTCCCCGACCAGCAGCGGGGCCGGCCGCGGGTGCTCGGCGCAGTCGTCGACGTGGGCCACGACGATCTCGAGGTCGCGCAGCAGCGCGAGGTAGGCCGCCCCGCCCAGGGTGACGTGCAGGTCGTGCAGCACCTCCCGGACCAGCGGGGGTGGGCGCATCTGCTCGGCGAGGCTGCGGTGCAGCTGCGCCACCCGGTGGCCGAGCCCGTAGCCGCGCACTTCCTGCAGGCGGACGAGGTAGCCCTCCTCGACGAGGGTGCCGATGGCGCGGTAGACGGATGGCAGCGGGATGCCGACGCGGCGGGCGATCATCTTGGCGGTGACCCCGTCACCCGCGGCGGCCACCGCCTCGATCACCCGCAACGCGCGGGTGACGGAGGTGCCGGTGGCGCGGTCCGGTGCCACGGGGTCGAGTGTCGGGTAGAACAAGCGACGACGACACCCACCGATCGGACGGGGAACCCGGATGGACGACGATGAACTGCACCGCCGGATCGGCGAGCTGGTGGCGGAGGAGCACCGGCTCGAGCGCGCCCACGTGGGCAAGGCGCTCTCGGAGGCGGAGCAGCAACGGCTGCACGAGCTGGCGGTCCAGCTGGACCGCTACTGGGACCTGCTGCGGCAGCGCGACGCACGCCGCCGCGCCGGTCTCGACCCGGACGGCGCGCAGGAGCGCTCCGCCGACGTCGTGGAGGGGTACCGGCAGTAGCCAGTAGCCCGTGCAGGTCACACCGGTTACCCCGGACCGGCTCGTCGACGAGGTGGCCGAGCTGGTCGACGCCCACCCGGGCCGGGTGCGCCTCGCGGTCGACGGCCCGCCGCCCACGCGCCCGCTCACGCTCGCCGAGCGGGTGGCCGACGTGCTGCGCGTCCGGGGCCGCTTCGCGGTGGTCGTGAGCGCGGGCGACTTCCTGCGGCCCGCGTCGCTGCGGCTGGAGTTCGGCCGGGAGAACCCGGACGAGTTCCTCGACCGCTGGCTCGACGTGGGCGGTCTGTGCCGTGAGGTGCTCGATCCGGCCGGCCCCGGCGGCTCGGGCCGGGTGCTGCCGCGCCTGTGGGACGCGGCGGCCGACCGCGCCCACCGCGCCGCCTACACGCAGCTGCCCGACGACGGCGTGGTGCTGCTCGCGGGCGCCCTGCTGCTGGGCCGCGGCCTGCCGCTGGACCTGGCGGTGCACCTGCGCATGTCGGAGGCGGCGCTCGCGCGGACCCTGCCCGCCGAGGAGCGCTGGACGCTGCCCGCCTACGCCCGCTACGCGGAGGAACGGTCCCCGGACAAGCACGCGGACCTGGTGGTGTACTCCGACCACCCCGACCGCCCGGCGATCCGCCGCTGAGCGGCCCGCCGGGCGCGATGATCATTCCTTATATATAGGGCCGCGGAAGCGGTGCGGCACCGCGCCGCCGGCCGGTGCACCCGATCGGCTGCCCACCAGGTTCCCCCGACCGCTCGTCGGCTACCCACGGTCGTGGACTGGACCCACCCCCCAACCCATGATCGGATGAGCGCGACCGCCCCGAGGCGAAGCCGAAGGGCCCGAGCGGACCACACGTGCTGGAGGCGCGAACGAGAGGACGGACGAGGAGCCGGAAGCGAGATAGCTCGCCAAGGCGACCCACGACCCACGGCGCCCCCAGAACAACACCGATGCTCACCGACCGGGAAGCGCCACCAGGCGCGAACAGCCCTCGCTGGTGGGCCCATCAGAGGCCACACACCGAAGGAGCGGAGGAGGAGAACCCGAAGCGACCCGACGAACCCAACACGCCCACAGGAATCGGGGTCCGGGGGCGAGCCCCCGGCTGGGGGTCTGGGGGGCTGGGCCCCCCAGAACAACACCGATGCTCACCGACCGGGAAGCGCCACCAGGCGCGAACAGCTCCCGCTGGTGGGCGAGGAGGGAGTTGAACCCTCACGTCCTTCCGGACACACGGACCTGAACCGTGCGCGTCTGCCATTCCGCCACTCGCCCTGGCAGTTGAAAGCTAGCACGGGGGTGGAAGGGGGTTGCGGGCGGGCCCCTGGTCGGGGGGCGGCCGATGTCCGACTAGCACAGATACGATCGGTACTGCCAGCAACACGCCGATGCGAACGGAGGAAGATCGGTTGGGCCGCGTCGACAGGTTCGAACGCCGTCTCCAGGGACTGGTGGGCGATGCCTTCGCGCGGGTCTTCGGTGGCAGCGTCGTTCCCCAGGAAGTCGTGCAGGCGTTGCTCAGGGAAGCCGAAGGCAACCTCCAGCAGCTCGCGGGCGGGCGCGTACTCGCGCCCAACCGGTTCACGGTGCTGCTCAGCCCCGCTGATCTCGCTCGCATGGGGGGTGACAGGGCGGAGATCGTCGAGTCGCTGTCCAGCTCTGTCACCGAGCAACTCGCCGACCAGGGATGGGACACCTACGGCGAGGTCGTAGTCTTCCTGGAGCGCTCCGATGCGCTGCACACGGGACAGTTCCGCACCCGCTCGACCGTGGACCCCGACGCTTCCCGCCGGGACGCCATCCGAGCACGCGACGCAGGAGAAGCACCCATGAGCCAGCAACCGGGCCACCCCGAGGAGAACGGGCAGTACGGATACGACCGTGGCGCCCCCGGATACGGGCAGCAGCAGACGTACGCTCCGCCGGCGTACGACCAGCGCCAGGGGGGTTACGACCAGGGCGAGCCCGGCCAGCCGGGCTACGGCCAACAGGGCGGCTACCCGCAGGGCGGCTACGGCGGCCCCCAGGGTGGCGGCTACGACCAGGGCTACGGCGGCCAGCCGGGTTACGGCGGCCAGCCCGGCGGGGGCTACGGCGGCCCGCAGGGCGGCGGCTACGGCGGCCAGCCGGGTGGCTACGACCAGGGCTACGGCGGCCAGCCGGGCGGCTACGGCGGCCCCCAGGGCGGCGGCTACGACCAGGGCTACGGCGGCCAGCCGCAGGGCTACGGCCAGCCGGGCGGCTACGGCGGCCAGCAGCAGGGCTACGCCCCGGGCGGGTACGACCAGGGCTACGGCCAGCAGGGCGGCTACCCGCAGCAGTACGAGCAGGGCTACGACGGCGGTTACGACCAGGGCTACGGCGGCCAGCAGGGCGGCTACGGCGGCTACCAGCAGCAGCTGACGGCCACGCTGCAGCTGGACGACGGGTCGGGCCGCACGTACGACCTCACCCAGGGCACGCACATCATCGGGCGCGGGCAGGACTCGTCGTTCCGCCTGCCGGACACCGGTGTGTCGCGGCGCCACCTGGAGATCAGCTGGGATGGTCACACCGCGACGCTGACCGACCTCGGCTCGACCAACGGCACGACCGTCAACGGCAACCCGGTGCAGACCTGGCAGCTGAGCGATGGTGATGTCATCCGGGTCGGGCACTCGAGCCTGGTCTTCCGCACGCAGTAGTCGGGCGTGCCGGACCGGGGTGGGAGCAGCCGGGCGGGGTGGTCCCCGCCCGGGGACAGCGGGTCGGCCGAGCCGGCGCGTCTGGAGAACCAGAGAACGGAGTTCGCCGCCAGTGCCGGAGTTGGTGCTGCAGCTGACCAGGGCGGGGTTCCTCGCCCTCCTGTGGCTGTTCGTGCTGGTCGCGCTCCGCGTGGTGCGCTCTGATCTCTACGCCGCTTCCGGCCTGCGGGCCCTGCTCCCCGGCGGCGCGGACAAGGGTCGCGTGCGCCGGGGCCGCACCCCGAGCTACCTGATCGTGACGCAAGGGGCGCTGGCGGGTACGCGTATCTCGTTGTTGGACGACCGGCCGATCCTGATCGGTCGGGCCGACGACTCCACGTTGGTGCTCGACGACGACTACGCCTCGACCCGCCACGCCCGCATCGCGAAGCGGGGTACCGATTGGTACGTCGAGGATCTCGGGTCGACGAACGGCACCTACCTCGACCGGGCTAAGGTCACCGGACCCACCCGGGTACCACCCGGTGTCCCTATCCGCATCGGCAAGACGGTGATCGAGCTTCGATCATGAGCCGGCGCACGATGTTCCGCCGGCCGCTCTGCCCTGGACGTACTGTCGGAGCGCCGAGATGACGCTGGTCCTGCGCTACTCCGCCCGCAGCGACCGCGGGCTCGTCCGGCAGAACAACCAGGACGCCGTGTACGCCGGCCCGCGGCTGCTGGCGCTGGCGGACGGGATGGGCGGGCACGCCGCGGGCGAGGTGGCATCGTCCCTGGTGATAGCCGCGCTCGCCCCGCTCGACGAGGACGACCCCGGCGACGACCTGCTCGGCCAGCTGCGCAACGCCACGGTGGCGGGCAACGCCGCGATCACGCGGCACGTCGCGGAGGCCCCCGACCTGGAGGGCATGGGCACCACGCTCACCGCGATCCTGTTCGCGGGCAACAAGCTGGGGCTGGTGCACATCGGCGACTCGCGCGCCTACCAGCTGCGCGACGGCGTGCTCACGCAGATCACGAAGGACGACACGTTCGTCCAGTCGCTGATCGACGAGGGCCGGATCACCGAAGAGGAGGCGCTCACGCACCCGCAGCGGTCGCTGCTGCTGCGGGCGATCACCGGGCAGGAGGTGGATCCGTCGCTGACGATCCGCGAGGCCCGGGCGGGTGACCGGTACCTGCTGTGCTCCGACGGGCTGTCGGGCGTGGTGAGCGACGAGACGCTCCTGGAGACGCTGCTGGCGTACCGGGACCCGCGGGAGTGCGCCGACCGGATGATCGAGCTGGCCCTGCGGGGCGGCGGCCCGGACAACATCACGTGCATCGTGGCCGACGTCGTCGACATCGACTTCGGCGAGGACGCCCCGATCGTGGGCGGCGCGGCGGGCGACGGTTACGAGGACGGGCCCCCGCCCGACTCGGCGGCGGCCCGCGCGTCGGCCACCACGCTGACCCGCACGGCCCCGCAGCGGATCGTGCCGGTGCAGGCCGCGCCGGAGGCGCCGCGGAGGCGGCCGCTGCGGCTGGCGCTCGCCGTGGTGGCGGTGCTCGCCGTGCTCGTCGCGGGCGGGTTCCTCGCGCGCATGTGGGTGATGCAGCAGTACTTCGTGGGCGCCGACGGCGAGCAGGTCGTGATCTTCCAGGGCGTCAACGGCGACGTCCTGGGCCTTCCGCTGTACTCGGTGGCCGAGCGCAGCGACATCGCGCTGAACGACCTTCCCGAGAGCGAGCGCAGCCAGGTGCGCGACGGCATCCTCACCGACGACGGGTTCGACGGCGCCCGCCAGCTGTTGGACCGGTTGCGCGACCGGCGGCTCGAGCCGTGCCCGCCACCCCAGCCGGTGCAGCCGGTGGAGCCGGCGCAACCCCCGGCGCAGCCGGGCGTCGATCCGAACGTGCAGGACCCCAACGCGCCGGTCGATCCCAACGCACAGGCCGACCCCAACGCGCAGCCGGACCCGAACGCGCAGCCGGACCCGAACGCGCAGCCGCCGGTCGACACGACCCCGCTGCCGACGCCTGTGCCCGAGCCCGGGACGACGTGCCGGTCGGTGAGCTAGATGAGAGTGCCCGAGCCCCGCACGGGGGCGCCGCCGTCAGGCCCGGCGCCGCTGCCGACAGGGCGCGGCATCGAGCTGGTGCTGCTCGCGTTCGCCGCCGTACTGGTCACGAGCGCGCTCGCGCTGGTGGAGGCCAACCAGGAGCAGGAGCTCACGCAGGCGTTGCTGTGGGTGGGGTTGGCCTACCTCGCGCTGTTCACGCTCGCCCACCTCGCGGTGCGCCGGTTCGCCCCCTACGCCGACCCGTTGATCCTCCCGTGCGTCGCGCTGCTCAACGGGCTCGGCCTGGTGATGATCCACCGGCTCGACCTGGCCCGGCTGGAGCGGGCGCTGGCGGCCGGGCGCGACGCCCCGGTGGAGCTGGTCTCGCGGCAGATCGCGTGGACGGCGATCGGGCTCGCCCTGTTCGTCGCCGTGATGTGGGTCGTCCGCGACCACCGCACGGTCCTGCGCTACTGCTACACGGCCGGGTTCGCCGGCCTGGTGCTGCTCGCGCTGCCCGGCCTGCTGCCGTCGTCGATCTCGGAGGTCAACGGCGCGAAGCTGTGGATCCGCATCGGCGGGGTGGGCATCCAGCCCGGCGAGTTCGCCAAGATCCTGCTGATCGTGTTCTTCGCGGCCTTCCTGGTGCAGAAGCGCGAGCTGTTCAGCACCGCGGGCAAGCACTTCCTCGGGATGGAGCTGCCGCGGGCGCGCGACCTCGCCCCGCTGATCGTGGCCTGGGGCCTCTCGGTGGGCGTCCTGGTGCTCGAGCGCGACCTCGGCACCTCGCTGCTGTTCTTCGGCATCGTGCTGGTGCTGCTGTACGTGGCCACCGAGCGGGTGTCGTGGCTGCTCATCGGCCTGTCGTTCTTCCTCGGCGGCTGCGTCATCGCCTACCAGCTGTTCGGGCACGTCCGGGTCCGCGTGCAGGTGTGGCTGGACCCGTTCGCCGACTTCGAGAACACCGGCTTCCAGATCGCGCAGGCGCTGTTCGGGTTGGGCACCGGCGGCGTCGGCGGCACCGGCCTCGGCGCCGGGCGGCCCGACCTCGTGCCGTACGCCGAGAGCGACTTCATGCTCTCCTCGCTCGGTGAGGAGCTCGGGCTCATCGGGCTGGCCGCGATCCTGATCATCTACCTGATCCTGATCACGCGCGGGCTGCGCAGCGCGCTCGCCGTGCGGGACAACTTCGGCAAGCTGCTCGCCACCGGGCTGTCGTTCACGCTGGCGCTGCAGGTCTTCATCGTCATCGGCGGCGCGTCGAAGCTGATCCCGCTCACCGGCCTCACGCTGCCGTTCCTGTCCTACGGCGGCTCGTCGCTCGTCGCGAACTACGCGCTCGTCGCGCTGCTGCTGCGCATCTCCAACGCCGCACGCGCCCCGCTGCCGCGCAGGCCGGCCGCGCCGCGGCCGCCGATCGCGGAGGCGGGTACCGAGCTGGTGGAGCGGCCGTCGTGAACACCCCGGTGCGCCGCGTGGCCATCGCCGTGATGGCGATGGTCCTTCTGCTGATGGGCAACCTCACCTACGTTCAGGTGGTGCAGGCGGGCGAGTACCGCAGCGATCCGCGCAACCAGCGGGTGCTGCTGGCCGAGTACTCGCGCAAGCGCGGCCAGATCAGCGCGGAGGGCCAGATCCTCGCGAGCAGCATCGAGACCGACGACCGCCTGCGCTACCTGCGCCAGTACTCCAACGGCCCGATGTACGCGCCGGTCACCGGCTTCTACTCGATCACCTACAGCTCGAGCGGGATCGAGCGGGCCGCCGACGCGGTGCTCAACGGCAGTGACGACCGGCTGTTCGTGCGCAGGCTCTCCGACCTGATCACCGGGCGGGACCCGAGCGGCGGCAACGTCGTGCTCACCCTGGACCCTGCGGTGCAGCGCGCCGCCTACGAGCAGCTCACCGAGCGCGGCTACACCGGGGCGGTGGTGGCGCTGCGGCCGCAGACGGGTGAGATCCTCGCGATGGTGTCCACGCCGTCGTACGACCCGAACCGGCTCGCCAGCCACGACGCCGACGAGCGGATGGCGGCATGGCAGGAGTTCAACGAGGCCGACCCGCCGGTGCTGACCAACCGGGCGATCTCCGAGACCTACCCGCCCGGCTCGACGTTCAAGCTGATCGACGTCGCCGCTGCGCTGTCGAGCGGCCGCTACACGCCCGACAGCCAGCTCACCGCTGCCCCGGCGATCACGCTGCAGGGCACGAACACCCAGATGCAGAACTTCAACGGCAACGCCTGCGGCACGGGCGAGACCGCGAGCCTGCGCGACGCGCTGCAGCGCTCGTGCAACACCGCGTTCGCCCAGCTGGCCGCCGAGCTCGGCGAGCAGGCGATCCGCGAGCAGGCCGAGAAGTTCGGCATCGGCACGAGCGACCTGCGGGTCCCGATGCCGGTCGCGACGTCGACGCTCGGGCCCATCCCGGACGTCGCGGCCCTCCAGCAGTCGAGCATCGGGCAACGCGACGTCGCGCTCACCCCGCTGCAGAACGCCATGGTCGTCGCGGCCATCGCCAACGGCGGGGTGCTGATGCAGCCGTACCTGATCAGCCAGATCCAGAGCCAGGACCTCCAGCCGGTCGAGACCACGAACCCGGACCGCATCTCGCAGGCGATCTCCCCGTCCGTGGCGCGCACGCTGACCGAGATGATGGTCAACAACGAGAACAGCTACTCGGGGAGCGGCAAGATCACGGGGGTGCAGATCGCGGCGAAGACCGGCACCGCAGAGCACGGGCCCAACCCGCAGGCCGTGGCGCCGCACGTCTGGTACGTGGCGTTCGCCCCGGCGGACGACCCGCAGGTCGCGGTCGCGGTGCTGGTGGAGTCCGGCGGCGACCGCAGCAACCTCGCGGCCACCGGCGGCACGGTCGCCGCGCCGATCGGGCGGGCCGTGATCCGCGCAGCGTTGGGGCGGGACCGGTGACCGTCCTCGCCGCGGGTCAGAAGATCGACGACCGCTACCTGCTCGAGCGCCGCATCGCCGTCGGCGGCATGGGCGAGGTCTGGGAAGCCTCCGACACCCGGCTGGGCCGCAGCGTCGCGGTCAAGGTGCTGCGCCCGGAGCTGGGCGACGACCCGGAGTTCCTGCACCGCTTCCGCATCGAGGCGCGCACCGTCGCCTCGCTGGACAACCCGGGCATCGCGGCGGTGCACGACTACGGCGAGGACGAGGGCCCGAACGGCAGGCGCACGGCGTACCTGGTGATGGAGCTGGTGCGCGGCGAGCCGCTGTCGACCATCATCGCCCGCGGTCCGCTCGACGCGGACGAGACGCTGCGGCTGATGGAGGACGCCGCGTGGGCGCTGCAGGCCGCGCACGAGCGCGGGTTCGTCCACCGCGACGTCAAGCCGGGCAACATCCTCGTGCGCTCCGACGGCGTCGTGAAGCTCACCGACTTCGGCATCGCGAAGGCGGCCGACGCCGTGCCGGTCACGCGGTCGGGCATGGTGATGGGCACCGCCCACTACATCGCCCCCGAGCAGGCGAGCGGGGCCGAGGCGGGCCCGGCGAGCGACGTCTACTCGCTGGGCATCGTCGGCTACGAGTGCCTGGCGGGCCACCGCCCGTTCCGCGCGGACAGCGCGGTCGCGGTGGCGATGATGCAGGTCAGGGAGGCGCCGCCACCGCTGCCGCCGAGCGTGCCCGCCGGGGCGCGCGAGCTCATCGAGGCCGCGCTGGTCAAGGATCCGACCAAGCGCTACGCCAACGGCAGGGAGTTCGCGCTCGCCATCGCGGCCGTGCGCCGGGGCGAGCCGCTGCCGCCGGTCGGCTCGCTGTCCGACACCGCCGCGCCGCCGCGGACCCCGTCGAAGCCGGCGCGCGCGGCCAGCCCCACGCCGAAGCCGACCCCGCCGTCGGCCCCGGCCCCCGTCCCGCCGTCGTCGCCGCTGCCGGCACCGATCCCGGCGCGGCCGACCCCGCCCCGGCAACCGCGGCCCGCGCCGGCCCCGCAGGCGGCCCGGCCCGCGCCCGCACGCCGCCCGCCACCGGATCCGGGACCGGCGCGGCGACCCCAGCCGGCCCCGGCGAGCAGGCGTCCCACGGCGGCACCGCCGGCGCAACGCGCGTCGTCGCAATCGTTCCGGCTGCAACCGAAATCGTCGGGGCGGAGCCTGCTGCTCGTGCTGTTCGTGCTGCTCACCCTCGCGGCCGTCGCGGTCGGGATATTGCTGTTCCAAGGGGGACTCGCCCCCGTCGGCGCGGTCAATCCCGCACCGCAGGGTGCCGGACCCGGTACGGTGACGGGTCAGGAGGGCGTCTCGACCAGTTCGGCGGTACCCGGCGGGCTGCTCTCCCTGGTGATCGTCACGGGGAGCGTCCGGTGAACCCGTACAACCGACGGCCTGGCGCTGCGGTGGCCGCCAGGCCATCCCACTGGGCGATGCGGCCCGGCATGATGTCCGAACCATCCATGACACCCAGGAACCGGCACCGATGACCACCCCCCGACTGTTGTCCGAGCGCTACGAACTGGGCGAAGTGCTCGGTTACGGCGGCATGTCCGAGGTGCATCGCGGTCTCGATACGCGGCTCGGCCGCGACGTGGCCGTCAAGGTGCTACGGGCCGACCTGGCGCGCGATCCGCAGTTCCAGATGCGCTTCCGCCGCGAGGCGCAGAACGCCGCGGCGCTCAACCACCCGGCCATCGTCGCCGTGTACGACACGGGCGAGGTGCAGAGCGAGTTCGGGCCGTTGCCGTACATCGTCATGGAGTACGTCGACGGGCAGACGCTCCGCGAGATCGTCAAGACGCAGGGCCCGCTGTCGCAGCGGCAGGTCATCGAGGTCATGGCCGACGTCTGCGCCGCCCTCGACTTCAGCCACCGCCACAACATCATCCACCGCGACGTCAAGCCGGCGAACATCATGATCAACAACGCCGGCGCGGTCAAGGTGATGGACTTCGGCATCGCCCGCGCGCTCGGCGAGGGCCAGAACGTCACGCAGACCGCCGCGGTCATCGGCACCGCGCAGTACCTGTCCCCCGAGCAGGCGCGCGGCGAGGCCGTCGACGCGCGCTCGGACGTCTACGCCGCGGGCTGCGTGCTCTTCGAGCTGCTCACCGGCGAGCCGCCCTTCACCGGCGACACGCCGGTGGCCGTGGCGTACCAGCACGTGCGGGAGGAACCGCGGCGCCCGTCGGAGCTCAACCCGAGCATCCCGTCGACGCTCGACGCCGTGGTGCTCAAGGCGCTGTCGAAGAACCCGCTCAACAGGTACCAGTCGGCGGCGGAGATGCGCGCCGACCTGGTGCGGGTGCGCAACGGGCAGAACCCGATGGCGCCGCTGGTGATGAGCGACGACGAGCGCACCGCCATGCTCGCCGCGAGCCCCACGGCCGCCACCCGCCGGATCAGCGGCCGCCAAGCGGCGGCCCCGGCGGCGGAGTACGACGACTACTACGACGAACCGCCGCGCCGCAGCACGGCCAAGACGATCGGGATGACCATCGCCGCGGTGCTGGTGCTGGGGATCGTGGGTTTCGTCGCCTACCAGATCTTCAGCGGTCCTCCCGCACCGCGCACGGTGTCGGTGCCCGCGGTCGCGAACATGTCCGAGACCGACGCCCGCAACCAGATCATCGCCGCGGGGCTGCGCGTCGGTGAGACGCAGACCCAGGAGTCGACGGTCGAGCAGAAGGATCTCGTGATCAACACGAACCCGCCTGCCGGCACGGTCCTCAACGAGCGGGACGTGGTCTCGCTGATCGTCGGCGGCGGGCCCGCGAACGTCACCGTGCCCCGGCTCGAGGGCATGACCCTGCAGGAGGCCCAGGCCGCCCTGGAGGCGGCCGGGCTCGAGCTCGGCGCGCAGACCCAGCAGCCGACCTCCGACCCGTCCCTGGTCAACCACGTCATCGACTCCACGCCGAAGGCGGGGCAGACGGCCCAGGGCGGCGACTCGGTCGCGGTGATCATCGGCATCCAGCAGACGGGCGTGCGGATCCCCGACGTGTCCGGCCAGGAGCTCGACGACGCGGTGGAGGCCCTGCGCGACGCCGGACTGGACCCGCAGCGCCCCAGCGACTCGAAGGACTCCGACCGGGTCCGCGGCACGGATCCGGCCGCCGGCCAGACCGTGCCGGAGGGCACCGAGGTCGAACTGCTCACCGGCGACGACGACGAGGCCACGATGCCGGATGTCGTGGGCCTGCGCGAGGAGCAGGCGATCGACCGCCTCAACGACCTCGGGTTCAGCCGCGTGCAGGTCCGGCAGGAGCGGGTGTCGAACGAGTCCGACGACGGCCGCGTGATCGAGCAGTCGGTCCAGCCGGGCCGGGAGGTCTCGACCGACCAGCAGATCACCCTGACCGTGGGCGAGACCGGTGGGCTCATCAACTGATCCGCAGACTCCGGGGGAGGCCGGCGCCATGCGCGTCCTCGTCGTCGACAACTACGACAGCTTCGTCTACAACCTCGTCCAGTACCTCGCCCAGCTCGGGGCGCAGGTCACGGTGCGCCGCAACGACGAGGTCGACCTCGACGAGCTGGACGACGTCGACGGCGTCCTCGTGAGCCCCGGCCCCGGCACGCCCGAGCGGGCCGGGTCGAGCATCGAGGTGATCCGGCGCAGCGCCGACCGCGCCCTGCCCGTGCTGGGCGTCTGCCTCGGCCACCAGGCCATCGGGGTCGCGTGGGGCGGCGTCGTCGAGCGGGCGCCGGAGCTGCTGCACGGCAAGACCTCGCTCGTCCACCACGACGGCACCGGGGTGCTCGCGGGCCTGCCGAACCCGTTCGTCGCCACCCGGTACCACTCACTGTCCATCCGGCCCGACACGCTGCCGGACGCGCTGGAGGTCACCGGCCGCACCGAGGGCGGCGTGATCATGGCGGTGCGGCACCGCGAGCTGCCCGTCGTCGGTGTCCAGTTCCACCCCGAGTCGGTGCTCACCGAGGGTGGCCACCGGCTGCTGGCCAACTGGATGGCGGCCGCGGGCCACCCGGTGCCCGAGCCCACCGTGGAGGCGCTCACCGCGGAGACCGCCGCGGTCACCGCCAGCGCCTGAGCACGGGTTTCCGGCCGCACGCTACCGTTGGGGGCGAGCCATCCCCGACGTCGACGAGGTCATCCATGCCGAAGTCCAAGGTCCGGAAGAAGGCGGCCTACACCCCGCCCCCCAACCGCCCCGGCACCACCCCGGTGAAGGTGGCCGGCCCGACGCACCCCATCTACATCGGGGTGATGCTCGGCGTCATGCTCCTCGGGCTCGTGTGGCTCGTCGTGAACTACCTGGCCGGCGAGTCGATCTCCTTCATGGCGGCACTCGGCCCCTGGAACTTCGCGGTCGGCTTCTCACTGATCGTGATCGGGCTCCTGATGACCATGCGGTGGCGCTGACCAGCCTAAATACACCAATGTGAGTAGTCCCCAGTGTGGACAGGTGCTGTGGACAAGTCACTTTCCGTGATCAACACGCATGGGTGAGCACGCGCCGGCCGACGTCCGGGAGTGGAGCCCGGCGGCCGGTCTCGTCGTGCTCGCCTGGGTGGCGGCGGTCGGCGCGGCGGCCTGGTGCGCGGCGCTGTGGTGGAGCGGGTCCGACCCCGCGGGCTGCCTGCTCGCCGGGGTGGCCGCGGTCGGCGCCGGCGTCGCGGCGCTGTTCGGCACCCGGGCACGGCCCCGGCTGCGCGCCGACGCCGACGGGCTGACGGTCGGCGGCCTGTTCCGCACGCACCACCACCCGTGGCCGTTCGTCACCGACGTGCGCGTGCTGCGGGTGCGGCGGCTCGGGCGGGAGAGCTCGCTGCTCGAGGTCGACACGGTCGCCGCCGACGGCACCGAACGGCTGCTGGTGTTCGGCAGGCTCGACCTCGCGGCCGATCCCGAAGACGTCCTGCCGGAGCTGCGCGGCCTGCGGCCGTAGCCCACATGTCGCATCCGCCTACGCCGCGTACCAGCACGAACGCCCGATCGTGCGGTCGTGCCGGGGCTCGGCCCGGGCCTACCATCGACGGACCCGGCGAAGGGAGTCTGGATGGCGAGGCCTACGAGACTGCGGGGAACCGACGGCTGCACCTCCGGGTGCGGCTGCGAGACACCCGCCTGACCCGTCCTGACGAGCCACGGCGGGGCACCCTGACGAGGGTGCCCCGCCGTCGACGTTCCCGGGGGTACTACAGGCCGGTGGCCAGGATCAGCAGCACCAGCAGGACGGCGAGCCCGCCGAGCACCCCGGCCTGCACCGCGTTGCGGTGGCGCTGGGGCGCGTAGACCAGCGCCACCGCGGCGGCCGCGCCGACCACCAGCCCGCCGAGGTGGCCCTGCCAGGAGATGCCCGGGATGGTGAAGCTGATGATGACGTTGATCGCGATGACGCCGAAGGCCTGACCCGCGGGCATCCGGAGCCTGCGGAGCACGACGACGAGCCCACCCATCAGCCCGAACACCGCCCCCGATGCGCCCGCGACCTGCTGGTCGGGGGCGTTGAGGAGCATCACCGCGGTGGCGCCGCCGAGCATGGACACGAAGTACAGGGCGAGGAACCGGGCCCGCCCGAGCACGATCTCCAGGTCCCTGCCCAACATCCACAGCGCCAGCATGTTCACCAGCAGGTGGATCGGGCCGACGTGCAGGAAGCCCGACGTGAGCACCCGCCACCACTCGCCCTCGTGCACGAAGCCGGGCACCAGCGACAGCTGGCGGAACAGCCGGGACAGCGAGTTGTAGACGGGGTTGCCCGCCTGGACCGCCGTGAGGAGGTAGACCAGGACGTTGAGCCCGATCAGCACGGGCACCGCCAGCGAGCGGCCGCCCGCCTGGGCGCCGGCCACCGTGGTGCCCCGCCGGACGGTGCGCTGCCCCTCGCCGACGCAGTCGACGCACTGGTAACCCACCGCGGCCTCGCGGAGGCACTCGGGGCAGGCCGGCCGGCCGCATCGCGTGCAGCCGATGTAGGTGGCGCGGTCCGGATGCCGCACGCACACGGCAGGGGGGCCGTAGGGGGTGCCACCGGGCTGGTACGGCGGCGGCTGGTACGGCGGCGGTCCGGCGGGATAGGTCATCTCATGCCAGTCCGCGGGTCAGGCGGAGACGTCGATGTGCTCGATGACGACGTCGGTCAGCGGCCGGTCGGACCGGTCGGTCGGCGTCGCCGCGATGGCGTCGACGACGGCCCGCGACTCGGCGTCCGCCACCTCACCGAAGATCGTGTGCTTGCGGTTGAGCCAGTCGGGCGTGGACACGGTGATGAAGAACTGCGACCCGTTGGTGCCGGGGCCCGCGTTGGCCATCGCCAGCAGGTACGGGCGGTCGAACCGCAGCTCGGGGTGGAACTCGTCGCCGAACTGGTAGCCGGGCCCGCCGCGGCCGGTGCCGGTCGGGTCGCCGCCCTGGATCATGAACCCGCTGATGACCCGGTGGAAGATCGAGCCGTCGTAGAACGGGCCGGACGTCCCGCCCTTCGCGTTCGGCTGGCTGTAGGGCTTCTCCCCCGTCGCCAGCCCGACGAAGTTCGCCACGGTCTTCGGGGCGTGGTCCGGGAAGAGATTGATCCGGATGTCGCCCAGGGTCGTCCGGAGCGTCGCGGTCTGCTTGCCTGCTTCCGTCACCCCCCTATCGTGCCAGCCCGGCTCCGGGCGCGTCCGCCCAGCGTCAGCGCAGCACCTCCTCCAGGAAGGAGGCGACGGCGCGTTCGTAGGCGGTCGGGTCGGCGTTCCACGACGCGGTGTGCTCGACCACGGGCACCTCGAGGTAGCGCAGCGGCCAGTCGAGCGACGGCGCCGCCTCGACGAGCGCCCGGCTGGCCGTGACCGGGACGGCGGTGTCGCCGGTGCTGTGGACGACGAGCGTGGGCGGCCGCACCGAGGGCGGGTTGCGGCGCAGGTCGAAGCGCTCGAAGTCGATCCCGATCCGGCGGCTGGTCACCGCGCTCGCGAGCGGCGACAGCAGCGGGGGCAGCCGCCGGTTGCGCGCCTGCTGGCGCAGGGTGGCCCGCCAGTCGACCAGCGGGGCGTCCCAGACGACGGCCGCGACGCGGGACGCCTCGGTCGAGCGGTCGAGGAACGCCCCGGTGATCGCGCCGCCCATGGACCAGCCGTACAGCACGATCCGCCGGGCCCCGCGCTCGACCGCGAACCGGACCGCGGCCTCGACGTCCTCCCACTCGGTGTCACCGAGGTGGTAGAAGCCGTCCGGGCTGGGCGGGGCGCCCACGTCGTTCCGATAGGTGATCACCAGCTGGGGGAGCCCGAGCGCGTGGATGGCCGGGAGGATCCGCAGCGCCTCGCGCCGGGCCCCGCCCCGGCCGTGCACGAGGACGACCCAGGTGTCCCCGTCCGCGGGCACGAGCCACGCGGGGTAGCGCCCGAGCGGGCCGGGCACGTCGACCTCGGAGAACTCGAGCCCGCGCGCGGAGGGATCGGGGTCGTACGGCCCGGCGTCGAGCACCGCGGCGGTGGCCGGCTCGGGGCGGTCGCCGCCGAGCAACGGCCGCACCACCTCGCGGCGGTCCTGCGCGGCGGGCGGCCCCAGCACCGCGAGCCCGTCGGCCCCGCGGTCGGTCGCCCACCGCAGCCCCCAGATCCCCGGCTGCGCCGTGAGCCGACTCGCCGCCAGCGTGACCTCGCCGTCGGACACGGCGAGCACGCGCTCCGGGAACACCGGGCGGATGGACGTGTCGAGCAGGACCGAGGAGTAGAACCAGCCGAGCCCCGCCGCACCGGCCCCGACGCTCGCGCCGACCCCGAGCCCGATGCCGACCCCGGCCCCCACGCGCCTTCGCAGCATCACGCCGTCGATGATGCCGGGCGGCGCGAGCGCTGCGCAGCCGCGCACCCCCACCCCACCCGGTGACGGGCCCCCACCTGCGGTTCCGTCCGCCACCGCTTCGGGTGAACCGATCACCACGAGCGGTTGACCACCGACAACCGCCTCTCCCCGCCTTCGTTGTGCCCGCGAGATCAGCTTCGTCCCCGACGAGGGAAGGGATAGTCGATGAGCAGCCTTGCCCGGCGCGCCCTGCGCGCCACCGCTGCTGTGGCCGGTATCGCCGCGGGCGTCGGGCTCGCCGGTCCGGCGTTCGCCGCCCCCGAGGCCCCCGAGCGCCCCTCCAGCGACGAGTCCGCCCCCGCGCCGGCGCCGCAGGAGCGGCCCGCACCGGCCGTCGTCGGTGACGGCGCGCCGGAGACCTCGAGCCTGCCCGAGCTGCCCCAGCTGTTCACGATCCGCGACACCGGCGTCTACACCGCCGGCCCGGGGACGCCGCAGCTGCCCGCGGCGCAGGACCTGCCCGAGGCCCTGCCCAGCCCGGACGGGGTCGTCAACCTCGGCGAGGACGACCCGACCCGCAACACCGACGTCAACTTCCGGACCGCCGCCCCGCAGGGCGGCAGCGCGATGCAGGAGCTCGACACCGCGTCGGTGTTCGGCGACCTCCCCGACCGGGTCCTGGGCGCGACCGCGAACAACGACATCCGCTGACGAGGTCGGCGGTCGGGCCGCCTTACCTCCGGCGTCATCGACCCCGCGACCACTCCCGGCCGAGGGTTGATCCCGACAACTCGGACGCCAGGAGGATCGCCATGACCGCCACCACGCTCACCCGCCTCACCGACGTCCGCGACGGCGGCAGGCTGCTGCGCTTCGCCCTGCGCATCGACGCCGCCGGTTCGGGGGCGCTGGGCCTGCTCGGCCTCGCGGCCGCGGCCCCGCTCGCCGACCTCACCGGCATGACGGCGGGCGAGCTGGTCGGGACCGGCGCGTTCCTCGTCGGCTACGCGCTCGTCCTGGTGCTCCTCGCCGCGCGCCCGGTGATCCCGCGGGCGGGCGCCTGGACGGTCGTCGTCGGCAACACCCTCTGGGTGCTCGGCAGCGTCGGCGCCCGTCGTGGCGGGCCGGGACGCGCTCACCGCGTTCGGGGTGGCGCTCGTGCTCGTGCAGGCCGCCGCCGTCGCGGTGTTCGTCGAACTGCAGTGGCTCGGCCTGCGCCGGGCCCGCTGACCGCGCCCCGGTCGAGCGCGCCGGACCACGTCGCCGGCGCGCTCGGGAGCGGCGCTCAGGTCCGCGGGCTGATCTCGCTCATCTTCGACCAGCCCTCGCCGGGGGCGCCCTGGATGCTCACGATGTCCGGGGTCGTGGCCACCACGTCCGGCGCCCAGCTGATGAACTCCTTGAAGTGGTCCGACCCGACGTGGGCCGCGGCCGCGTCGTCCTGGAACGCCTCGACCACGACGAACTGGTTCGGGTCGTCGACGCTGCGGTACCACTCGAAGAAGATGTTGCCCGGCTCGGCCCGGGTGGCCTCGGTGAAGCCGGACACCCGGTCCAGCCACTGGTCGGCGTGCTCGGGCCGGATCGTGAACTTGACGACGATGAAGATCATGAGGTCTCCGTTGGCCTAGTAGTGCTTGCGCAGCACCATGAGCGAGCGGGCTGTGATGCGGAGCCTGCCACCCGGGCGCGCATCCCGCTCCCGTCTGCGGGCGCGCGCCAGCAGCGGATCGGCCGTGTCGAGGACGATCGACCAGATCCGCCCGTAGGCCTCACCGGGCATCGTGAACGGAACCGCCTGGTGGTGGGCGTTGAACAGCAGCAGGAACGAATCGTCGACGACCCGGCGGCCGATCTCGTCGCGCTCGGGGATGCCCTCACCGTTCAGGTAGATGGCCAACGATCGGGCGAACCCGGTGTTCCAGTCCTCCTCGCTCATCGGCTGCCCGTCGGGCCGGAGCCAGGCGATGTCCTCGATGCTCGAGCCGCGGATCGGGCGGCCCTGGAAGAACCGGCGCCTGCGGAACACCGGGTGATCGCGGCGCAGCGCCGCCACCTTGGCGACGAACTCGGTGAGCACCGAGTTCTCCCGCGCCGCGGCCCAGTCCACCCACGCCAGCTCGTTGTCCTGGCAGTACACGTTGTTGTTGCCGTGCTGGGTGCGGCCGAGCTCGTCGCCGTGCGACAGCATCGGGACCCCCTGCGACAGCAGCAGCGTCGCGATGAAGTTGCGCTTCTGCCGCTCCCGCAGCGCGTGGATCGCGCCGTCCTCGGTGGGGCCCTCGACGCCGTGGTTCCACGACCGGTTGTGGCTTTCCCCGTCGCGGTTGTCCTCGCCGTTGGCCTCGTTGTGCTTCTCGTTGTAGGAGACGAGGTCGTTCAGGGTGAAGCCGTCGTGGGCGGTGACGAAGTTGATCGACGCGATCGGGCGGCGGTTGTCCTTCTCGTACAGGTCCGACGAGCCGGTGAAGCGCGAGGCGAACTCGCCGAGGCTCGCCGGCTCGCCCCGCCAGAAGTCCCGGACGGTGTCGCGGTACTTGCCGTTCCACTCGGTCCACAGCGACGGGAAGCCGCCCACCTGGTAGCCGCCCTCGCCCACGTCCCACGGCTCGGCGATCAGCTTGACCTGGCTGACCACCGGGTCCTGGTTGACCAGGTCGAAGAACGCGGCGAGCCGGTCGACCGCGTGGAACTCCCTGGCCAGCGCCGAGGCGAGGTCGAAGCGGAAGCCGTCGACGTGCATCTCGAGCACCCAGTACCGCAGCGAGTCCATGATCAACCGCAGGGACTCGTGCGCGCGGACGTTGAGGCTGTTCCCGGTGCCGGTGGTGTCGTAGTAGAACTCCGGCTGGTCGGGCACCACCCGGTAGTAGTTGAGGTTGTCGATGCCGCGGAACGACAGCGTCGGGCCGAGGTGGTTGCCCTCGGCGGTGTGGTTGTAGACCACGTCGAGGATGACCTCGATCCCCGCCCGGTGCAGCTGCTTGACCATCGTCTTGAACTCCTGCACCTGCTCGCCGCGGGTGCCGAAGGACGCGTAGTCGTTGTGCGGGGCGAAGAAGCCGATGGTGTTGTAGCCCCAGTAGTTGCGCAGGCCGCGCTGCTCCAGCGCGTGGTCGTGCACGAACTGGTGCACCGGCATGAGCTCGACCGCGGTGACGCCCAGGTCCTTCAGGTGCTTGATCACCACCGGGTGGACGAGCCCCGAGTACGTCCCCCTGACCTCCTCGGGGATGTCCGGGTGCGTCATCGTCATGCCCTTGACGTGCGCCTCGTAGATCACCGTCTCGTGGTAGGGGATGCGCAGCGTGCGGTCCCCCGTCCAGTCGAAGAACGGGTTCACCACCACCGACCGCGGCATGTACGGCGCCGAGTCGGTGGTGTTGAGCGAGCGCGGGTCCCCGAACCGGTAGCCGAAGACGGCCTCGTTCCAGCGCACGTGCCCGTCGATGGCCTTGGAGTACGGGTCCAGCAGCAGCTTCGCCGGGTTGCAGCGCAGCCCGGCCTCCGGCTCGTACGGCCCGTGCACGCGGAACCCGTAGCGCTGTCCCGGCCGCACGCGCGGCAGGTAGCCGTGCCAGATGAGAGCCTCGCGTTCGGGCAGGTCGACCCGGGTCTCCCGATCGTTCTCGTCGAACAGACACAGTTCGACGCGCTCCGCGACCTCGGAGAACAGTGCGAAGTTCGTGCCGCCACCGTCGTAGTTGGCGCCCAGTGGATAGGGCGAACCGGGCCAGACCTCCACCAGCGTCCCCCGTCCGGGTTCCGGTGCGGGCTCAGCGCAGCGCCGCGGCCAGCGCGGCGAGCCGGGGGAGCTGGTCTGCGACCTGGCCCTCGTCGAAGTTCCACAAGACCTCGGTGACGCCGATCCGCTCCAGCCGCGGAAGGGCTTCGGCGATCTGCTCCGGCGAGCCGGTCGGCGACGCGCCGTCGGACGTGGGCTCGGCCGCTGGGAACTGGTTGACCCGCACGACCACCGGGAGCGCCTCCGGGTCGCGGCCCGCCTCGGCGGCCGCGGCGCGGAAGGCCTGCACCGCGCCCTCGAGGGCGTCCCAGCCGATCCACACGGGGTTGAGCCCCAGCCCGAGCTGCGCCGCCCGCCGGATCCCCGCGGGTGACGCGGCGCCGGCGAGGATCGGCACCCCGCCCTCGCGCACGGGCTTCGGCCCGACCTTCGACGGCTGGATGCGGTAGTAGCGGCCCTCGAAGGTGACGGGGTCCGGCCCCCACACCGCGCGGAACGCCTCGACGAACTCGCTGAACCGGGGCCCGCGAGCGCGCAGCGGCACGCCGGCGGCCTCGAACTCCTCCGGCATCCACCCCTGCCCCAGGCCGGCGACGACGCGGCCGCCGGAGAGCCGGTCGAGCGTGGCGAAGCGGCGCGCGAGATCGGCGGGGTTGTGCAGCAGGGCGACCACGATGCTGGTGCCGAGCGTGATCCGGCTCGTGCGTGCCGCGGCGAACGCCAGCACCTCGAGCGGGGAGAACACCGAGTCGTACGCCGCGGGCAGCGGCACGACCTCCCCGTTCATCCGCGCACCCCCGGTGGGCGCCAGCAGGCGTTCGAACGTCCACACCGAGTCGAGGTCGACGCGTTCGGCCGTCTCGGCGACCTCGCCGATCGTGTCGGGACCTGCCGCCGGGCCGGTGGTGGGGAGGGCGATGCCGAGCTTCACATGCGCGACAGTAGCCGGGAAACGCCCACCGGGACGCGTGGTATACCAGGCTGATGGAGCACGACGAGGCGGTGCTGCCGCCGCTGGGCCGCTCGACCACGCGTTCGGACCTGGTGGCCGCCTCGATCAAGTCCGCCATCCTCTCGGGCAGGCTGCGGCCGGACGAGGTGCTCGTCGAGCGCCGGATCGCCGACCAGCTCGGCGTGTCCAAGACCCCCGTCCGCGAGGCGCTCATCGCGCTGACCTCGTCCGGCCTGCTCACCGTCACCCGCAACCGCGGCGTCGCCGTGCGCCGGCTGGGCCCGGAGGACGTGCTGCACGTCTACGAGATGCGGATGCTCATCGAGCCGTGGGCGGCCGCCCAGGTGGCCGCGGCCGGCACGTTCGACGCCCTCGAGGCGCGCCGGGCCCTCGACGAGGCGGCCCGGTTCGTCGAGGCCGACGACCACGCGGGGCTGAGCCTGGCCAACCGCCGGTTCCACCGCTGCATCTACTCCACGTGCGCCAACGAGCTGGTCGTCCGGTCGCTCGACGACCTGCAGGACCTCACCGCGCTCGGCACCGTGAGCCTGCTGTGGGAGCGGTGGCCGACCTGGCGCGCCGAGTTCGACGAGCACCACGAGATCCTCGCCGCGGTGCAGGAGCGCCGCGCCGCCGACGTGGAGGAGCTGGTGCGGGGTCACATCCAGCGCTCCATCACGAGGTTGCGCGACCAGCAGGCCCGCGCGGCGGCGGGCTGACCGGCGGCTACCGGCCGCGGGCGCGGTACTCGGCGAGCGTCGCCTCGTCCGGCGGGTAGGTGCCGCGCAGCGGGGCGCCGCTCTCGATCTTCTCCAGCACGAATTCCTCGAGCCGCTCCTGCTCCACGGCCGCGGCGGCCACCTCGGCCGCGAGGTGGCGGGGGATGCAGACGACGCCGTCCCGGTCGCCGACCATGATGTCGCCCGGGTAGACCGGCACCTCCGCGCACCCGATCGGCACGTTGATGTCCACCGCGTGGTGCTGGGCGAGGTTCGTGGTGGCCGCGGCGCCCGCCGCGAACGACGGCAGCGGCAGCTCGGCGAACCCCTCGCTGTCACGCACCGACCCGTCGGTGACGAACCCCGCCACGCCGCGGCGCAGCAGACGGGTGGCGAGGATGTGGCCGAGCGACGCGGCGCGCGTCTGGCCCCTGGCGTCGACGACGAGCACCGACCCGGGCGGCGCCGTCTCCACGGCCTTGCGCTGCGGGTGGTCGTAGTCCTGGAAGACCGAGAGCTGGTCCAGGTCCTCGCGGGACGGGATGCAGCGCAGGGTGAACGCCTCGCCCACCATCCGCGTCTGCGCCGGGTTCAGCGGCCGCAGGCCGTGCAGGAACGTGTTGCGCAGCCCGCGCGCCATCAGCTGGGTGGTCACCGTCGCGGTGCTGACGGTGCGCAGCGCCGCGAGCGTCCCCGCGTCCACGGTGTCGGTCGTCATGGCCCTCCTCATCGGGCGACCTGGATGGTATATCAGTACACCAAGCGGCCGGTTCACTCGACGACGAGGAGAACACCATGACCGAGCGGCCGGGAGCGGTTGCCCCTCCGGCGGAGAACTTCCTGGCCTACCTCAAGGCGTTCGGGCCCGGGATCGTGGTGGCGCTGAGCTGGGTCGGCACCGGCGATCTGATCGACAACTCGGTCGCGGGCGGCAACTACGGCTACGCCCTGCTGTGGGTGATGCCGCTGTCGCTGGTGTTCCGCTTCGTGTTCGTCAACGCGCTCGGCAAGTACCCGCTCTACAACGTGCAGCAGGACCCGAGCATCGTGCGCGGCATCGCCCGGACCCACCCCGCCCTGGGCTGGCTGATGCTCGTGTCGTTCGTGCTCTACACGCACATCCTGCTCGCGTTCACCCTGAGCGGGGTCGGCGTGTCGCTGGAGGGGCTGTTCGGCGGGTTGCCCGCGTTCTGGTGGTCGGTGATCGGGGCGGTGTCGGTCTTCGCCGTCACGCTGAAGGGCGCCTACCGGCTGATCGAGCGCACCTTCAAGGTCGTGCTGGCGGTGATGACGCTGACGTTCGTGGTCGGCATCGCGCTCGTCGGCATCAGCTGGGGCGAGCTGGTCGAGGGCTTCGCGTTCGAGCTGCCGCCGCAGCAGGGCCTCTTCGACTCCGGGCTCGTCGCCTCGAGCCTGGTGCTCGCCACGCTCGGCTCGATGGCCAACCTCTTCTACCCCGAGTTCCTGCGCGAGAAGGGCTGGATCACGCCGGCCCACCGCCGCGTCCAGCAGTACGACCTGCTGTTCGGCACGGTCGTCGTGCTGTTCCTCGGGGTCGCGGTGTGGGCGATGGGGACCGAGGTGCTCCACGGCGGGCAGGGCGTGAGCGAGGCCGCCGACATCGCGGGCGCGCTCGGCGCCGCGGTCGGGCCCGTCGGTCCGTACATCTTCTACCTCGGCCTGCTCGGGGCCGCGTGGACGACGGTGGCGGGCTCGCTGTTCGCGCTGTCGAAGATGGTGGTCGAGGCGCTGCACGTGGTCCGCCCCGGCCGGGCGGAGCGGTACGGGGGCAGCCGCACCGCCGACCCGACCTACCGCTGGATGATCGTGTGGGGCCTGCTCGCCGTGGTCTGGTCGCTGCCGCAGGCGCCCGGCTTCGTCGTGCTCGTGGTGGTCTCCCACGTGCTGACCTCGCCGTTCCTGCTGCTGATCGTGATCGCGCTGATCGTGATGCTCAACCGGCGCGACATCATGGGCGGCCACACCAACAGCTGGAGGGAGAACGTGGGGCTCGGGCTCGTCGCCGCGTTCGTCGCGGTCGCGGCCGTGCAGGGGATCGGCGAGGCTGTGGGCGAGCTGTTCGCGTGACCGGAGGGAAGGGCGTGACGACCGTCGCCGCAGCCGTGGCCGACCTGCTCGCCGATGCGGGCGCTCAGCGCTGCTACACCGTGCCCGGGGAGTCGTTCCTCGGCCTGATCGACGAGGTGGACCGGCACCCGGGCCTCCAATTGGTGTCGGTTCGACACGAATCCGGGGCGGCGTTCTTGGCCGACGCCGACGCACGCCTGACCGGCGTGCCGGCGGTCGCCATGGCGAGCCGGGGTCCCGGCTCGTCCAACCTGGCGATCGGCGTGCACACCGCGTACCAGGACTCCACGCCGATGGTCGTGCTGCTCGGCCAGGTCGACTCGCAGCTGCGCGGCCGCGAGGCGTTCCAGGAGGTGGACCTCGCCGCGTTCTACCGGCCGGTCACCAAGTGGGCGGTGGAGGCCGAGCGCGCCGAGGACGTCCCCCGGCTGGTGGCCGAGGGCTGGCGGATCGCGACGTCCGGCCGTCCGGGCCCGGTGGCGATCGCGATCCCGAGCGATTTCGTGACGGCCGAGGCCCCGTTGCGGGACGGGCGTCTTCCCGCAGCGGGGTCGCAGGGAGGTGGCCATCCCGCAACGGCAGTCGAGGAGCTCGCCGCCCGCCTGCTGGCCGCACAGCGGCCGGTCGCCGTCGCCGGGGAGGGCGCCCGCCCCGCCCGCGAGCTGCTCGTCGGGGTGGCCGAACGCTTCGGCATCGGCGTCTGCACCGCGTTCCGCCGCCAGGACGCCTTCCCGGTCGACCACCCGAACTTCCTCGGCCACCTCGGGCTCGCCACCCCGGACGCCACCGTGGACGCCGTGGCGGGCGCCGACCTGCTGCTCGTCGTCGGCACCCGCCTCGACGAGGTCACCACTCAGCGCTACCGGCTCCCCGCGGCCGGCACCGAGGTCGTCCCGATCGGCCGGTACGGCCCCGGCGGGATCGACGCCGACCCGGCCGACGTGCTGGCCGCGCTCGCGCGCCGCGACGGGCCGGCGCGGCCGCTCGACTGGGCGGAGGTGCACGCGGCGGTCGACGCCTGGTCGGCCCACCCGGCGGTGGAGGCCGAGGCGGGCGTGCACCCGGCCGCGGTGATCGCCGCCCTGCACCGGCAGCTGCCTGCGGACGGGATCGTCACCAACGACGCGGGCAACTTCGCCGCGTTCCTGCACCGCTACTGGCGCTTCCCGCCGACCACCACCCAGCTCGCGCCCGCGAACGGCGCCATGGGCTACGCGGTGCCCGCGGCGGTGGCGGCCGCCGTGGCCGCGCCCGGGCGCACCGCGGTGGCCGTGGTCGGCGACGGCGGCGTCCTGATGACCGGGCAGGAGATCGAGACGGCGGTGCGGCTCGGCGCGCCGGTGGTCGTCCTCGTGCTGCAGAACGGGATGTACGGCACGATCGCCATGCACCAGGCCCGCGACCTCTGTCGGACCTCGGGGGTGGACATCGGCCCGGTCGACCTCGTGCGGTGGGCCGAGGGCCTGGGCGCCGCCGCCTACGGGGTGAGCGAGCCGGGCGAGTTGGACGAGGCGCTGCGCCGGGCCGTGACCGGCAGGCGCCCCGCGGTGGTGGCGGTCCGCACCGACCCGGATGTCATCTCGCCGACGGCCACGCTCGGCGGCCTGCTCGAGCGGGTGCCGGCATGAGGCCGGAGGACCTGCGCAGCCACCGCTGGTTCGGCGTCGACGACCTGCGCTCGTTCGGGCACCGGTCCCGGGCCCAGCAGATGGGCTACGACGCCGAGGAGTACACCGGGCGGCCGGTGATCGGCATCCTCAACACCTGGAGCGAGCTCAACCCCTGCCACCGGCACTTCCGCGACCGCGCCGAGGAGGTCAAGCGCGGCGTGTGGCAGGCGGGCGGGTTCCCGGTGGAGCTGCCCGCGATGTCGCTGTCGGAGCCGTTCCAGAAGCCGACCACGATGCTCTACCGCAACATGCTCGCGATGGAGGTCGAGGAGCTGCTGCGCTCCCACCCCGTCGACGGCGCCGTGCTCATGGGTGGCTGCGACAAGACCACACCCGGCCTCGTCATGGGCGCGACGAGCATGGGGCTGCCGTTCGTGTTCCTCCCGGCCGGGCCGATGCTGCCCGGCCGCTGGGGCACGGAGGTGCTCGGCAGCGGCTCGGACACGTGGAAGTACTGGGACCGCAGGCGCGCCGGGACGATCACCGACGAGGAGTGGCGCGCCATCGAGGGCGGCATCGCCCGCTCCCCCGGCCACTGCATGACGATGGGCACCGCCAGCACGATGACGGCCGCCGCCGAGGCGCTGGGGCTGACGCTGCCCGGCGCGTCGTCGGTGCCCGCGGCGTTCTCCGGCCACGCCCGGATGGCGGTGGCGGCCGGGCGCCGGATCGTGCAGATGGTGTGGGAGGACCTGCGCCCCGATGTGGTCCTCACCCGGGCCGCCTTCCTCAACGCCGTCACGGTGGTGATGGCGCTGGGCGGGTCGACGAACGCGGTCATCCACCTCGTCGCGATGGCAGGGCGCGCGGGCGTGCCCCTGTCGCTCGACGACTTCGAGGCCGTGTCCCGGCGGACCCCGGTGCTCGCGAACATCCGCCCCTCCGGGGCGTACCTGATGGCCGACTTCCACGACGCGGGCGGCCTGCGCGCGCTGATGGCCGAGCTGGGCGACCTGCTCGACCTCGACGCCCGCACCGTGGCCGGCACGACCGTGGGCGAGAACGTCGCCGGCGCCGTGGTGCACGACCCGGACGTGATCCGCGCCCGGGACCGCGCGCTCGCCCCCGAAGGTGCGCTCGCCGTGCTGCGCGGCAGCCTCGCGCCCGACGGGTGCGTGCTCAAGACGTCGGCGGCGAGCCCGCACCTGATGCAGCACACCGGCCGCGCCGTGGTGTTCGACGACTACGACGACCTCGCCGCCCGCATCGACTCCGACGACCTCGACGTCGACGCCGACTCGGTGCTGGTGCTGCGGGGCGCGGGCCCGATCGGCGGCCCCGGCATGCCCGAGTGGGGCCAGCTGCCGATCCCGAGGAAGCTGCTGCGCGCCGGGGTGACCGACATGGTCCGCATCTCCGACGCGCGCATGAGCGGCACGAGCTACGGCACGTGCGTGCTGCACGTCGCCCCCGAGTCGGCGGTGGGCGGGCCGCTCGCGCTCGTCCGCGACGGCGACCTCGTGCGCCTCGACGTGCCCGGTCGCCGGCTCGACCTGCTCGTCCCCGACGACGAGCTCACCGCCCGTCGACGGGCGTGGCAACCGCCGGCCCCGGCGCCGGAACGCGGCTACGGAGCGCTGTTCGCCCGGCACGTCACCCAGGCCGACCAGGGCTGCGATTTCGATTTCCTGGGCGGGTCGGGCGCACCCGAGCCGGTGATCCACTGATCATCGGGCGCGTGGGCGGGTGGGCGCCGGTGCCGACCGGCGAGTCGCAGGCGCGGGTGTGGGGCACCGGGGAGCTCGTGGCGAAGCGGGCGGGGCCGGACGACGTCGCCGAGTTGCCCGCCGAGCGCCTGCGGATCGAGTGGCTGTCCGGCGCCGGTGTCCCCGGCCCGTCCGTCGTGGACCGGGCGGCGACCGACGACGGGGCGCGGCGTGGTGAACCCGACACTTCCTCGCCGAGGAGCAGCGGGGCAGGCCCCCCGAGCCGCTTCTCGAGCTGCACGCCCAGCTGGACGAGCGGTCGAGTACGGGCTGTGCCGCTGGGTCCGTTCCCCCTGGTGGAGACGAGGGGAATCGAACCCCTAACCCCCGCCTTGCAAATGTGGAGCGGCGTATTGGAAGTGAGGCACGCCGCAGCTCAGCTGTGGTTCTACCTTGCCGACGCTGACCGTCGTTCGCCGCGGCACGTGGCACGTGTGTGGTACGGTGGCTGCGCCCGTGCAGGACGAGCCACCGCCCGCCACGACGCCCTCAACCGTATGTTCGCACAGCGAGGTAGAGGCCCACGAGCACGATGAGCGCGACCATGAGCCGAACGAACGGCGCCCAGCGATCATCGAATAGGGCTCGCCACAAGGCCGCAAGTAGTTGCGACACCCATCCGTTCGGAAACCTAGGGTCGTGCGGAGGCACGTCAGGCGTCATACTCGCCATGTCGGGGACGCCCTTTCTCGGACTTAGACGTCGTTTCAGAAGTGGAGGCCTGGTCCTGTCCGTGACGTCGGGGCTGAGAGCATCGAGGGCATGCCCGCGCCGCGCGTGTCCGTGAAGACGAAGATCTTCGAGCTGGAGATCGTGTTGGC
>Ga0310830_100423_pt1 | contig 33839 bp, 36 predicted proteins | sample WT_ome_5_FD_201301 | JGI IMG/M metagenome (GOLD analysis project Ga0310830, IMG submission 201301) | Sorghum-adapted microbial communities enriched on wild type (WT) sorghum from Joint BioEnergy Institute, Emeryville, California, United... ... | reverse complement strand
TTTTTTTATGAGCAACCAGAAGAATACCAGTAATAGCAACCATATTTAGGATATTTTACAAACAATTTTTCTGTAATTTCTCATGTCAGGTTTGGTGCAAGGCTAGTGCGATTCTATATGAAATTTCATATAGATTGGGCCAAATCAGCCATATTTGAGCGAATATATTCGATTTTTCATATATATTTCTGTTTCGTCGAGAGAGGTCACGCCCCCAACCGAACCCAACCCAAGAGCGAATCCCCTCTCCTTCTCAAACACAAAAGTCCCCTCAAGCCTCAGCTTGAAGGGACTTTCTATTTCTATCCTTAATCCTCAATCGTCGACAAATCGCCGGCTGGGAGGTTGAGCTCCCAGGCTTTGAGCACGCGGCGCATGATTTTGCCGGAGCGGGTCTTCGGCAGTTTGTCTTTGAATTCGATTTCACGCGGAGCGGCGTGGGCGGACAGCCCTTCCTTGACGAACTTGGCGATTTCCGCCTTCAGCTCCTCGGATGGTGTAAAGCCCTCGCGCAGCGAAATAAACGCCTTGATGATCTCTCCACGCACCGGATCCGGCTTCCCGATCACCCCTGCTTCTGCAACAGCCGGATGCTCGACGAGCTTGCTCTCGACCTCAAACGGACCAATCCGTTCGCCGGAGGAGTTGATCACGTCGTCGATCCGACCCTGGAACCAGAAGTATCCGTCCTCGTCCATATAGGCTGTATCGCCGGAAATGTACCAGCCCGGGATGCGGAAATACTCCTCGTACTTCGGCGCGTTGTTCCAAATCAGTCGCATCACCGACGGCCACGGGGTGCGAATCGCCAGGTTCCCCATCCGGTACGGCGGCAGCTCCTTCCCGTTATCGTCAATAATCGCCGCTTGAATGCCAGGCACCGGTCTGCCCATCGATCCCGGTTTGATCGGCATCGACGGGTAGTTACAGATGAGCTGGCCGCCTGTTTCCGTCATCCACCAGGTGTCGTGGATGCGCCGGTTGTACACCTTCATCCCCCAGCGAACAACTTCTGGATTTAACGGCTCACCGACCGACAATACGTGACGCAGCGACGACAGATCATATTGCTTAATGATATCCTGTCCTGCACCCATCAGCATCCGGAACGCAGTAGGCGCGCTGTACCAAACGGTGACTTTGTACTTCTGAATCGTTTCGTACCAATCCGCCGGGCTGAAGCGACCGCCGCGCACGACGTTGGTCACCCCATGCAGCCACGGGGCAAAAATACCGTAAGATGTGCCGGTTACCCATCCAGGGTCCGCCGTACACCAGTAAATGTCGTCTTCTTTCAGGTCCAACACGACATTGCCGGTATGATAATGCTGAATCATTGCGTTATGCACATGGTAAACGCCTTTAGGTTTGCCGGTTGAACCCGACGTATAATGCAAAATTAAGCCATCTTCGCGGTTCACCCACTCGATTTCAGCCTCAGGGGATGCGGCTTCCATCTCCGCCTTATAATCTACAATACCGTCCCCAGCCTTCACATCGTCGCCTACAACGATGATCGTCCGCAGCGTCGGCAGCTCTTCACGCTTCACCCGCGGCAGCAACGCCGACGTCGTGACGAGCACAACCGCGCCGCTGTCCTCCAAGCGATCCTTGACCGCCGTTTCCATAAACGCCTCAAACAACGGACCAACAACCGCACCAACTTTAAGCGTGCCCAATACACTCACATAGAGCTCCGGCGTCCGCGGCATAAAGACGAAGACCCGATCCCCCTTCGTGATTCCGTATTTGCGCAGCACGTTAGCAAATCGGTTCGTCAGCCCCTGCATGTCCTCGTACGTATACGACTCCTCGCGTGTCGGATCGCTGAACAACAGCGCTACGCGCGAGCCCTTGCCCGCATCGACATGGCGGTCGATCGCCTCGTAAGCCATGTTGACTTTGCCAGTGACGTACCAGGAGAACTTCTTCTCGACATCCTCCCACTTAAAGTTCTTATACGCCTCTTCGTAGTTGCCCATATTGGACGACGGAACGCCCGATGAAATGACTTCCCCTTGCAGTTGACTCATCGTTTCATCCTCCCTTAATCTTTGGAAATCTCCAAGCAATAGATCAAAGTTTATGAAAACGGATACATAGCAACGTAAGTTGAAAGCTTTGTTCAGCGTCATGGGTGAGGGCATCCGTTTTGATCGAAAAAGCAACGACAGAACTTAAACGATTGAGGTGGTTTTCGAGGACAACGATCACATCAGCGGACTGAAAATGTGAAAATTTTATGTCGGAGAACATTATAGCACACGTTTTCGCGCACAGGCTACACTTTTCATTTTTTCTTTTTTCTGTTATAAGTGAGGGGAACGAGCAAAGGAGGCGGTTCCATGGAACATAAAAAAACGTATATCCGCCACACCCTGCCCCATCAGCAACGTGAGATTGTTGTGGAAGGACCCGTATCCCCTTCCCATCTCCAAACCTTAAAAATGCATCCCGATCTGGACGCATTCCGCAAGCCTGCAGATCAACATGCCGCGCTGGTGGAAATTGCCGGACTTCCAGAGGGACGTATCATCCTGGCCCGGGAGGATTCGACCATTGTAGGATACGTCACCTTTCACTATCCCGACGAGATGGAGAGGTGGTCCCAGGGCAATATGCCCGACCTGATCGAGCTGGGAGCCATCGAAGTGGCCGACGACTATCGGTCGCTCGGAATCGGATCGAAAATGATCCGCACGGCATTTGAAGACGAACAGATGGAGAAATACATCGTCTTTACGACCGAATATTATTGGCATTGGGATTTGAAAAACAGCGGGCTATCCGTATGGGAATACCGCAGCATGATGGAACGGCTGATGAAGACGGTCGACATGGTCTGGTATGCTACCGACGACCCGGAAATTTGCTCCCATCCGGCTAACTGCCTGATGGTGCGGATCGGTAAGGAGGTTCCTTTGTCCTCCGAGGAGCAGTTTGACCGGATTCGTTTTCAGCAGCGTTTCATGTACTGACAGTTAAAAAGGAAGGCGTGATGAATCCATGCCTGGAAGCGCTTTATTTGTCCACCATGAACAGGCGATGAACTACCGGTTTCACGACGGCCATCCTTTCCATCCGATCCGGCTGGAATTGACGATGGACTTGCTGCAGGATCTGGGCGCGCTAACGCCGCAGCAAATGCACCTGTCGCGCCCGGCAACCGACGAGGAATTGCTATGGATCCATCAGCCGGCGTACGTTGAAGCGGTTAAGCAGCTGAGCCGCCCGAATCCTGAGGCGGACTGGATCACGCGCGGCGAGCAGTTCGGGCTGTTGGACGAGGATACGCCGTATTTTCCCGGCATGCATGAAGCGGCAACCTGGGTCGTCGGAGGAACGATTACAGCCGTAGAGACCGTGCTCTCCGGCTCCACAACCCACGCCCTGCACCTCGGCGGCGGCCTGCATCACGCCCTGTCGGCTAAAGCCGCCGGCTTCTGCGTCTACAACGATGCTGCAGTGGCTATTGACTATGCCCGCCGCAAGTACGGCGCACGCGTCCTGTACGTCGATACGGACGTCCACCACGGAGACGGGGTGCAGTGGAGCTTCTATTCAGACCCCGATGTTTGCACTTATTCCATCCATGAGACGGGAAAGTATTTATTCCCAGGCACCGGCTTCCTGCCGGAGCGCGGCGAGCATCAAGGCTATGGCGCCTGCATGAATCTGCCGCTCCAGCCTTATACGGAAGATGCCTCCTGGATGGAATGCTTCGAGGAGTCGATCCGGCGATTAGCCGCGCATTTCCGGCCGGATGTGATCGTCAGCCTGCACGGCTGCGACGCCCACGCGCTGGACCCGCTGTCGCATATGCACTGTAGCATGGCGATCTACCGCGATATGCCGGCGATCCTGCACGAGCTGGCCCATACGTATTGCGAGGGACGCTGGGTTGCGATGGGCGGCGGCGGTTATGATTTATGGCGGGTCGTCCCGCGGGCGTGGAGCTTGCTGTGGCTGGAGATGAGCGATCATCCGTTGATCGCTTCCCTGCGCCGCAACCCGCTGCTTCCGCTGCCGCAAGCCTGGATCGACCGCTGGCAGCCGCAGACCCCGTTCCAGCTTCCTGCCGCTTGGCTTGACGACCTGTCCCATTGGGAGGGCATCCCCCGCCGGGCGGAAATTACAGCAAAAAACCGCGAGAGTCTCGCGGTCGCTTTACAGGATTATCCCTAATACTCAGGTGGGGCTGGCTGAACCCCGCCTGAGTTTTTATTTTTTTAGCTCACCCACATGCTGGACCATGTCATTGAGAATGGCAAACGAACGCTGGGCCGCCAGCGCGGTAAACTCAGCAAAATTCACATCCGCAGAGCCGTCCGCCTTGTCCGAAATGGAGCGGAGTACAATAAACGGCACCCCGTTCCGTTGGCATACCTGGGCGAGCGCCGCCCCTTCCATTTCGACGCAAGCGCCGTCCAGCTCCCCGTATAGAACCGAGCTAACAAATTCCGGATCCGCGATAAACTGGTCGCCGGACAGCACCCGTCCGACCCGATATTGATGGTCCGTGCACTGTCGGGCGCAGGCCTGATCTGCCAAGCGGATGAGCCCGGGGTCAGCCGGAAAGTCGGAGACGTCCTGGTACGGCGTAATGCCGCGCGCAAAGCCCAGCGGCCGCACGTCCATATCGTGCTGCTGGCAAGTTGAAGAGATGACGATGTCACCTACGTTCAGCTCGGGATGCACTGCTCCAGCCACCCCGGTAAACCAGATCGTATCCGCTCCAAAACGGTCGATCAGGACTTGCGTTGTGGCTGCGGCATTCACTTTGCCGACGCCGGATTTACACACCACCACGTCCTGCCCATGGAGTACGCCCTTGACGAAACGTGCCCCAGCCGCGTCAACCGCCTCCTGGTGCTCCACCTTTTCGAGCAGCAACGCAATTTCTTCATCCATGGCCCCCATCAGGCCAATCGTATTGTACATGGTTCATTACTCCCTCCGATACTCCCGTTCATCCGTGCGGACAAGTTGTATCGCCCTGTATTTCCTCAAAATGCTCAAAAAAGCTCCTTATGCAAGGAGCTTTTTGTCCGTTGTTAACCTTTTTCATATATATCTATGTGTTACATATCTCTCTAAGCCGAAACGCCTATAGCAACCGAAGCCTTACAGGTGGCTAACAGACAAGCGTAAGATCGTCTCGTGCGGCAAAATCACCCGAGGGTTCTCAACCGTTTCCTTCTTCATCAGCTTCGTCAGTAAACGCATCGCTACCGCACCAAGGTCGTACATCGGCTGAGCGACCGTCGTCAGCTGAGGACGCACCATCGAAGCCATACGGATGTTATCCACGCTGATGATCGAGAAATCATCCGGCACCTTCAAGCCTTCGTCCTGAATGCTGTGGATGGCGCCAATCGCCATTTCATCCGTTGCGGCGAAGATCGCTGTCGGCCGTTTCTTCAGCCCCAGGAAATACTTCATCGCTTCCACGCCGGATTCATAACGATAGTTGCCGATCCGCACCAGATCCTCTTGGTACCGAATGCCCGCTGTTTCCAACGCACGCTTGTACCCCTGGAATCTGGCATAGCCGTTCGCCGGATCCTGCAACGTTCCGCTAATCATCGCGATTTCGCGGTGCCCATGGCGGATCAGCGTGCTAACTGCGTCAAACGCTGCGGCTTCATGATCAATATCCACGGATGGATATTGGCCGTTCTCGTCACTCGTTGCGCACAGCACAATGGGTACCGCAGACGTCTGGAACGCTTGAATATGCTCCTCCGTTACGGTTCCGCCCATGAACAGGAGCCCGTCCACTTGCTTCTCGAGCAAGGTGTTGATGACGCGAATCTCCTTCTCTTTCCGTTTGTCGGCATTACACAAAATAATGTTATAGTGATACATGTTCGCAATATCTTCGATGCCCCGAGCGATTTCTGCAAAAATCGAATTCGAAATATCGGGGATAACCACGCCTACAGTGGTGGTCTTCTTGCTGGCAAGCCCCCTGGCTACGGCATTGGGCCGGTAGCCTAACCGTTCTATCGCTTCGTAAACCTTTTTCCGGGTCTGCGGTTTCACATTCGGATTGTTATTGACAACCCGGGAAACCGTGGCCATCGAGACGCCTGCTTCACGTGCCACATCATAAATGGTAACCGTCACATTCTTCTCTCCATTGCCAATAGATTTTCACTCATTCATCCGGTAAAGATCCAGAGCTTCAATTAAATTTATGATACGACAAAATACTACTTAATGCAATGATAACGCTTCACTTAGCGTAAAATCTCCTCTAAAGTCGATTTCGTGATCTTGGAATGGGACGTATGCCAGACGGCTTGTCCATCCTTAATCAGGATCGCTTGCGGGGATTCATGCTTGACGCCAAGCCGCTCGGCTGCCTCATTCGATACGTCTCGGTTCTCGATAACGTAAATCAGCCCGTATGTAACGTCTTCCCGCGGAGTTCCGTTTAAATAAGCCTCCGCTTCCTTATGTGCCCCGGCACTGATCGGGCAGCGGGTACTGTGCTTGAATAGCAACAACGGCTGGCTTGCGGAGCGTTCCAAAGCATCGTTCAGCTCTTGGATCGATTGTATTCTCATCCATTTGGACATGACGTCTCATCCCCTTTTTGATCGAATAAGAATCTCCAGATGTTCTGTTGATATCTTAACAAAAAGAGAAATGAAAATACAACTTTTATTTACAAATGATTTGCAAAAATCGAGTAAAATCGTCAATTAGCCTTGGAAAGTTGTCGATTCTTGACATATTTAGACAATTGGGATAGACGTTTGGAGATTTCGTTCATCCAGTCCAGATCGCCCAGGTTCTTGGCTCCGCCGTACAGATCCAGCAGCATGTTGATTCGTTCCTCACATTGCTGCTCCAACAGATTTTCAAAGGATTCGTAATCCGCTCCGTCCCATTGACGATAAATGCTGAAGATCAAGTCTGCCAGCTCGTTCCGCTCGGTAAAATAAATGCGGCCGCTCGGCGCCTCCTTCTTGAGCTCAGCCAGCAGGTCCGTCAAATCCGACTTCACCTCCGGAAGCACTTCGTAGAAGTCGCAATCTTCGCACTCGTAAATTGGAACACGGTCGATTTCATAGATTCCTTCAAAAATGACCAGCCTGAAGCCCAGGTTCATCATTTTCCCGCACTGACAGTGCTTACGCACAGTACCACCTCATCTTAGTCCTCTGCTTTTTTTGTTCCGACTGATATTGCTAGTATAAGTAAGTCTCTTGTATCGGAGCCTCCGCTGCCTTAGATGGCAAAACGATTTCACTGCCGCTCCACTCAACTCGTGACTTAGAACGTACACACCGCGTGCACATCGATAGACGTTTTAATTTAGAATATTGTTCTTATTCGACTCGCCCGCAAGAATCTCCTTCCGTTAGCAAAAGATACTTTAAATTGCCATATTTGGAAATGTTTCAGAAAGCGCCAGGCATAGTAAAAGTCATCATTTTTGATACAATTAAAATATTGATTCGAATTTTCGTCAAGTGCCATAAAAGACAGGAGGAGTTGGATTTGAGATTAAATGGTAAAAAGATCGTTGCTTTAGTCGATGAGGAGTTTGAAGATTTGGAGCTATGGTACCCGGTCTACCGCGTTCGCGAAGAGGGAGCGGAGGTGCATTTGGCCGGTCCGGTGAAAGGCAAAAAATACATTGGCAAATACGGGGTCCCCGCTGAAGCGGAATTTGCCTTCGAGGAAATCGATGCCAACGCGTATGACGGCATTCTTGTCCCCGGCGGCTGGGCGCCAGACAAGCTTCGCCGATACGATAAGGTGCTTCAGCTCGTTCGCGAGCTGCACCAAGCGAAGAAGCCGATCGGGCAAATCTGCCACGCCGGCTGGGTACTCATCTCCGCGGGGATCCTGAAAGGCGTGACCGTAACGTCTACGCCAGGGATCCGCGACGATATGCAGAACGCAGGCGCGATTTGGGTGGACGAGCCCGTTGTCGTGGACGGGCACATCATCTCGGCCCGCCGCCCGCCGGACCTGCCGGCTTACGGCAAAGCGTTTGTGGATGCGGTGGCGAACCGGGGGTAATGGTGCGTGAGGTAGTATAAGTACGGAGATGTGTGTGTAGCCGCGGCGGAATAGCGCGATTGTGGCGTACGCTTCCTGCTTTCACCAAATGTAAAAGTGCAGTTTAAATCCTCTGAACATCCCGAAATTCGGGTTTCAAATGCAAAAGTGCAGTTCAGATCGAATGAAAAGTCCGCTATCGGACCGTTTCGCCCAAAGTTAACTGTACTTTTGCATTTCAACTAGCCGATTGAGGCAAGTTCAACAAAACTCAACTGCACTTTTACATCTCAACCCCGGAAGGCACGGAGCGAACGTGGAGTTAGCGAGGGATCCATTCGCCATCTGCATGCGCCCCCAAGCCGCAACATAACAAAACAAGGCCGTCCCCGATGTCCATGCTGACCCGAAGGGACGGCCTGTTTTATTTACTCAAACGCTCTTGCTCCAGCTCGTGTGCATAGCGGACCAGTTCGGCTTCAACCTGATTGCTGGTCGGTAAGCGGTAGCAAGCCGCGCCCACTTCCTTGCTCTCCCGCGAATCGGAGTTCAAGATGCGGTGCTTCACCCGCAGCAGCGCCTGCGGCGACATGCTCAGATCGGTGACGCCAAGATACAGCCATAACGGCACCGCCTTCTCGTCCCCGGCCATTTCGCCGCAGACACTTACGGTGATGCCGGCATCCTTAGCCGCTTGCACCGTTTGACGCAGCAGTCGCAAGACGGCTGGATGGAACGGATGATACATGTGAGCGATCTGCTCGTTCATCCGGTCAACGGCAAGCACATACTGTACCAGATCGTTGGTGCCGATGCTGAAGAAGTCCACCTCTTGGGCCAGCAGATCGGCAATCGCCGCCGCGGCCGGAATTTCAATCATAATACCAACTTGAATATCGGGATCGTAGGCGATTCCCCGCCGGGTCAAATCCTGCTTCGCTTCCTCCAGGATCGCATTCGCCGCACGGATTTCCTCCAGCGAGGAGATCATCGGATACAGGATTTTCATCTTCCCATAAGCGCTGGCGCGTAAAATCGCAGCAAGCTGGGTCTGAAACAACTCCCGGCTGTCCAAACTGATACGAATTCCGCGATAGCCAAGCACAGGGTTCTCCTCTTCCTGCAGCTCGAAATATTCCAGCTGCTTGTCGCCGCCAATGTCCAGCGTCCGAATTGTAACCGAATGCGGCCCAGCCTTCTCCGCAACCTGCCGGTACACCTCAAATTGCTCATCTTCCCCAGGAAAAGTGGACCGGTCCATATATAAAAATTCTGTACGAAACAAGCCCACGCCTTCCGCGCCGTGCTTTAACGCCAGCTCCAAGTCCTTCACGGAGCTGATATTGCCGGCGAGCCGCATGCGTACGCCATCCTTGGTGACCGCTTCCACGGCAGCCAGCAGCTGCAGCTGTTCTTTGCGGCGGCGTTGCTTCTCCGCCAGCTCTGTATACCGGGCGATGATCTCCGGCTCCGGATTCAGATATACGTATCCTTCGTCGCCGTCGATGACTAGCAGATCGCCCGTTTGCAACGGCTCGGTCAGCTTGTTCTCAAGCCCCGATACCAGCGGAATGCCCAGTGCCCGCGCCATGATCGCCGAGTGCGACGTTTTCCCGCCGGCCATCGTAACCATGCCCAAGACGTTGTCCGGATTCAAATGGACCAACTGAGAGGGAGAAAGCTCCTTCGCCACCAAAATATACGGCTGCGTATCCGCAGGCAAGGTGATGTCCGGCGTCCCCAACAAATGCTTCAGCAGGCGATTGCCGACATCCTTGATGTCGAGGGCCCGTTCTTTCATATATTCGTCATCCAGCAGGTCAAACATCGTGACAAAATGATCGATTGCTTCCTTGACGGCAACCTCCGCCGCCTTGTATTGGCGTTCGATAATCCCCTGGATTTCGCTCATAAATACGGGATCCTCCAGGATCGCCAGATGGGCATCAAAGATACCGGATTCCTCCGCACCCACCGTCTCCTTAATCTCGTTCTTCATCACTTCGATTTCGGTTTTGGACGTGCGAATACCTTCGTACAATCGCTCGAATTCCTTGGCGAGATCCACCTTCTCCATTCGGCGATCCGGTACGTCCCATTCCCAGGCGGGCAGCACAAAAGCTTTGCCGATGGCGACTCCCGCTGCTGCTCCGATCCCCTGTATCATGTAGTGACCCCCTAGTCCTGCTTGTAAGTTCCTAACCTAAGGCACTATTCATTCTTGAACTTTCTCTATAGGATGCCCTCTATCTATTTCATTATGGTAATCCTAGCCCCTTAAATTTGTCAAAGAAAAAACACGCAACTCAAAGAGGGCCCTCCGAATTCGGATGGGTCCTCTTGGATGGGCCATGCTTAACTGCGTTTTCCGATCAGAATGCTATCTTCGACCTTGATGCAGCGGTCCATAATGACGGTGAGTCCGCCTTTCGAAGCGATCTCATACGCTTCTTCACTGAAGATTCCCAGTTGCAGCCAAAGCACGCGAGCCCCAATCTTCACCGCTTCCTCTGCGACCGGCGGCGTCTGCTCACTGCGGCGGAATACATTGACGATATCAACCGGCTCCGGGATATCCGACAAGCTCGGGTAGACCTTCTCCCCCAGAATTTCACCGCTAACCATCGGATTCACCGGGATAATACGATAGCCGTTATTTTGCAAAGCTTGCGCAACCATGTACGAGGTGCGGTCAGGTTTGTCCGACAACCCCACGACGGCAATGTTACCGGCGTTTAACAGAATCTCCTTGATTTCCTCACGGCTTGGATTCGCAAATGCCATTTTGGCCATCCTCCTTTGTCGACGCCAGCGAAGCCAGCGCCTTGCCTCTTAGTTCAAGTTTATTCTACCCGTTCGATCGATGCACCAAGCGAAGTGATGTGATCAAAAAATTGCGGATACGATTTCGCCACATGGTGCGCATCCTTAATCACCAGCGGCTCCCGGCAGCGCAAGCCGACGACGGTCAACGCCATAATGACGCGGTGGTCGTAATGTGCATTAATCGTCACTCCGCCTTCAAGGCCGGTCGGACGCCCGTGGACGATAATTTCCGCTTGGCGTTCTTCGACGTTCGCGCCGGCTTTTTTCAGCTCGGTCAAAAAGTCGGTGATCCGGTCGCATTCCTTGTAACGCAAATTTTCTACGTTATAGAACCGGGACGTCCCGTCAGCAAACACTGCAGCCGCGACCATCGCTAACACAGCGTCGGTCGCCGCATCGCCGTCGAATTCCACCGGCCGCAACCGGCCATTGCCCTGCACGTGGACCGTACCGTTCTGATGTGTCAGCGGCACGTCCATCATCTGCAGCACGTCTACAACAGCGCGCTCACCCTGCTTGCTCTGCTCGGCCAACCGATGAACCTTCACGTCCGACTTCGTCACGGCAGCCGCAGCCAAAATCGCCGCCGAGCCCGGATAGTCCCCCTGCACGGTATACGTCTTCGCTTGATAGCTTTGCCGTCCAGGCACGCGGAAATGCATATAATCGTCGCTGGCATGGATCACGATCCCGGCTTGCTCCAGCACTTCCAGCGTTTGCCCCACAACGACCTTCGATTTCAGATCGTTAAGCACCTCAATTTCGCTGTCTTCGTCAAGCAGCGGCGTCAAGAATAGCAAAGCGCTCAGGTACTGCGAGCTGACCGAACCGGAGACGCGGATCTTCCCGCCCTTCGGCGCACCACCGCGAATGGTGATCGGCAATTTCCCCTCGTTGTGACTCACTTCCACACCAAGCTGTCCCAGGGCGTCGATCAGGTCATCATGCGGCCGCTTGCCCAGCGAATCCGGATACGTGTTCACGAACGTCACCTCCGGGCAGAGTGACGCGATCGCCATCAGGAACCGGAGGACGGCCCCGGCATTCCCAACGTTCAGCTCCTTGACGTCCTTCGGCCGCCGTCCAAAGCCGGTGATGACGATCTTCTCCTCGTCCTCTTCCAGCACCGCACCCAAATCGGCGATACAGCGACGCATGGCGTCACTGTCCTCACTGTGCGCGGGGTAATATACCGTGCTTGTCCCTTCCGCTAAAGCCGCAACCAGCAGGTAACGGGTTGTATAGTTTTTGGAGGATAATGCTCCGATTTCGCCCTTTAACTCCGGCGTAGGCCTAACGATAACGTCCATAGTGTTCACATTCCCCTTTGTTGTGATTAATCAAGAACCGCGGTAATGCGTTAAAATCTCAGCCGCCACTTGTTCCGCGCTTTTCCCCGAAGTATCCACGGTCAGATGAGCAAAAGCGTAAAGTTCCTTCCGTTCCTCCAGCAGCGCGGTGATCCGCTCCTTCGCCCCCCCGGCCAAGAGCGGTCGGTTCGGGTCCTCCCCGACCCGCGCGAGAATCTCGTCCGCCGTCGCTTGGAGCGCCACCACCAGGCCGCCGCCTCGCATCGCCAGGCGATTCGCCTCACGAAGCACCGCACCGCCGCCGGTCGCCAGCACAATCCCTTGCTCTTGCAGCGTGTTCCGCAGCGCCGCGGACTCCAGGTCACGGAAATAAGCTTCTCCTTCAGCCGCAAAAATATCCGGAATCGACCGCCCCGCCTCCCTGACGATCCGTTGATCGAGATCAACGAACGTTTTGCCGGTTGCGGCTGCCAGCAGGGAGCCGACGGTGGACTTTCCCGTCCCCATCATGCCGATGAGCACGATGTTATGATGCAACATGTTATCACCTACTTGCTCTGCATCGAACCTAAAGGCACTCGTTCAGAGTAAACTTTTTCATATCATAACACAGGCTGTCCTGTTTTCACCATGAAAAAAGAAGCCGGAAGAGACGCATTCGTCCCTCCGGCTTCGCGTTTAGCCTAACCTGTTGTTTAGAACCATTGATGGTGGAAGACGCCTTCCTTGTCCACGCGTTTGAACGTATGCGCACCGAAGTAATCGCGTTGCGCTTGCAGCAGGTTTGCTGGCAGACGTTCCGTACGGTAGCTGTCATAGTAGGACAGCGCGCTGGCAAAGCCAGGCACCGGAATTCCGTACGACACAGCTGTGGAAACCACGTTGCGCCATGCGTCTTGGTAGCTTTCCACGATATTTTTGAAGTAAGGGTCGAGCAGCAGGTTTTTCAGCGCAGGGTCACGGTCATACGCTTCCTTGATGTTATGCAGGAACTGGGAGCGAATGATGCAGCCGCCGCGGAAGATCATGGCGATGTTGCCGTATTTCAAATCCCAGCCGTACTCTTCGGAAGCCGCACGCATTTGGGCAAACCCTTGAGCATACGAAACGATCTTCGACGCGAACAGCGCTTTACGCACGTTCTCGATAAATTCCTTCTTGTCGCCGCTGAACGGTTGTTTTGCTGGTCCACTCAGGATTTTGCTGGCGGCTACGCGCTCTTCTTTCATCGCCGAGAGGAAACGGGAGAATACCGATTCCGTGATCATGGACAGCGGCACGCCAAGGTCGAGAGCGCTTTGGCTTGTCCATTTCCCCGTCCCTTTTTGGCCGGCAGCGTCCAGAATGACGTCAACCATCGGTTTGCCGGTCTCTTCATCGTATTGAGAGAAGATGTCGGCAGTAATTTCGATCAGATAGCTGTCCAGCTCGCCTTTGTTCCATTCGCTGAAAATCTCGTGCAGTTCCTTGGCATCCACGCCCAGCACGTCTTTCAGCAGATGATAAGCTTCGCAGATCAGCTGCATATCGCCATATTCAATGCCGTTATGCACCATTTTTACGTAATGGCCGGCTCCGTCCGGACCAATATATGTACAGCAAGGATCACCGTTTACTTTGGCAGAAATCGCCGTCAAAATCGGTTCAACCAGCTTATAAGCGGATTCTTGTCCACCTGGCATGATCGCAGGCCCTTTCAAAGCGCCCTCTTCACCGCCGGATACCCCGGTGCCAATAAAGCGGAATCCTTTGGCTTCCAGCTCTTTGCTGCGGCGTTGCGTATCAGGGAAGTGCGCATTGCCTCCGTCGATGATGATGTCACCTTGATCCAGGTAAGGCAGCAACTGTTCAATCGTAGCATCAGTCGCCGGACCAGCTTGTACCATAATTAAAATTTTACGCGGCGATTCCAGCGAGTTCACGAACTCTTCAACGGAAAACGTGCCGACGAGGTTTTTCCCCTTGCCTTCGTTGTTCAGCAGATCATGCGTTTTCTCAGGGGAACGATTATATACGGACACAGTAAAGCCCCGGCTTTCAATATTCAGGGCCAAATTCTTGCCCATGACGGCCAAGCCGATGACGCCGATTTGTTGTTTTGACATGGTCTCCATCCTTTGCACACTATTTTTATCAATATTATCATTTTAACTCTTTTGTGTACAGAAGTGAACCCTGGCCGTAAGCCCAAAAAACAACCCCCAACGCCGTGGGAGCCAAGGGCTTGCCTTTCGATTTCAGGTTGTGTGTAGTTCGGCAGGAGGCGGGTTCTCACTCCTTTAGGATGAGCCATATCCATCATTACCATTCAAGCTGCATGAGTTCCATTCTCAGCTTGCGCAGCCGCTCTTTGCAAGCCTCCGAAGCTTCGGCATCCCCCTGTTGGATGGCCTCGAACAACCGCTCCAGCTCGGTGTCCAGCTCCTTCTGCAGCTGTGCCAGCCGCTCCTCTGCCGCTTCGGATGCAAACATCTCGGCCATTTGCGCCATGTCGACGATGGGTCCTTTTTGAAAAATAACCCGATGCTCCATCCCCGAAATTTCCACCAGGCGGATCACTTCTCCGAATAAAATGTTCTCGACCAGGATCTGACGATCCCTTATCCGTTTGACCACCGCATGACCGCGCAGATCGCCGATCAGCTTCTCCAGCCATTCCGCCAGCTTGGCATCGCGGATGACGTAGTCGCCTACCAGCTTGTATTCTTTGGCGAGACGCTGAAACCGCAGCTTAGTCAGCTTGCGTCCAGTGCGAACGGAGATGATGAAGAGCGATTCGTTTTCGCTCCAATATAAAGAATACCCGTCTTGGATCAAGTCGCGAATCAATTGCTGTATGTGCCGGCGGTCGAATCGGAGTTCCAGGTTGCAGTATTCCACTTCGTAACTTTTGTTCACGGCACTCCCTCCTAACGGTTTACCATATCTTATACTTCATCTTATGTAATGGAACTTGGTTTATTGATTATTTTTGGCCCGTTCAGGCCGGAGTTGTCGCGGAAAATATGATATACTAATACCGTTGCACACCGAACGAAATGAGATCCATGCCGAAAGTTGGAGGTACTACACGATGGCCTTTGAAGGTTTTACGACACAAGATTTCGACGCGCTTACCGTTCCGGGGCTGGAGTCCCGAATGGAAGCGATCATAAGTCACATTAGACCTAAATTGGAGACGCTGGGTGCGGAGATGGCCCCGTACCTGTCCGCTTTATGCGGAGAAGAGATGTTCCCGCATGTGGCCAAGCATGCGCGCCGGACGGTGAACCCGCCGAATGACACATGGGTCGCTTGGGCGGCCAGCAAGCGCGGGTATAAGGCGTTGCCGCATTTTCAGGTCGGGATGTTCTCCACGCACCTGTTTATCATCTTCGCCGTCATTTACGAGAGCCCCAATAAGGCCGTGTTTGCCAATTATTTGGACAAGCATGCGGCGCAAATCAAGAAGACGATCCCAGACGGGTTTTACTGGTCCCTGGATCATATGAGCCCGGACGGCACACCGCACCGGGAAGCGGATGCCAAGCAGCTGAAGGCCTGGGTCGAGAAGCTGAAGACGATCAAGAAGTCCGAAGCCCTGTGCGGACTGCGGCTGGAGCGGAACGACCCGATCGTATCCGACGGAACCAAGCTGATCCGCACAGTGGAAGAGACGTTCCAAACGCTGTTGCCATTGTATAAAGGCGCGTTTTAAGCATGACGCAGAAGCGGTCTAACGGACACCAGAGACGCTACGTACTTTCCTAAGCGACCTCCTGTTGGCTAACGGACTGAGAAGACCTTACTTATGGAATAAGCGGCAAGCCCGTTGCCCCTATTGGTAAATAAAGCCCCTGATGTCCGTTACAGCGGGAAATGACCGGGAAATCGACCAATAAGGTCACTACGGTCCGTTATACCCATGGATGGCCTGCCTTCTGGCCTGCACTTCAAGCCTCCCTGACCTTATGGGTTGGGGGAGGCTTTTTGTGTACGGACAAGGCCAAGGTGCAGGAAGAAAAGCAACGCCATCGTGACTGCGCTGGTCAGAAACGGGGCAGCTGGGCCAAGCAGGTCCCACATTTTGCCGGAGATGATCGGTCCTACAACCATGCCGGAGCCTTGGATCGTGAGAAACAAGCCCCAAATCGTTCCCTTCTCCCCGCTTGGGATCATTTGCGCGATCATCGTATTCCAGGTCGGGAGAATTAACGCATAGCTGCATCCGATCAGGATCACAAACGACCAGACCAGGGCGACCTCCCGCGTCATCGCAAACAGGCCGATCGAGAGCGCCGCCAGAGCGAAGCCGATATGCAGGAACCAGCGCGTCCCCAGCCGATCGACCAGCTTGCCGACGGGAATTAGCCCCAAGACGGTGATCCCGCCGCCGATCACGAGCATGGCGCTGAACGTCTCCGGCGACAAGCCCAGCTCCGTCCGGACGTACAGCGTGATGACCGGCGTCAGCAGACCGACGGCGAATGATTGCAGGAACAGCGACGGGTATAACAGCGGACTGACGTGTAAATGCGTGCGGATATGGTGAATCGAAGCACGCAGTTGACGCCACATCCCTCCGATCTTGGCGGAGGGGGAATGGCCGGGGACGGCAGCTTTGGCCGTGCCCGCGGCGGTAGAGCCGCCTTTTTTGCCTGGCAACATCAACGATACCAGCAAGACCAGCATAAGACATCCGAGCAAAAACCAAAAAATCGGCTGATACGAATCATTTAGGAAAAAGTTAATCAGAACCGGCCCCAACCCGGTTCCGCCAAGGCTGGAAATTTGGATGACGCCCATCGCCGTCGCGAAGTTGTTATTCTCCTCCGTGACCGCAGTGATGCCCATCAAGACGCAGGGCCAGAGCGGCGCAGTCCCGATGCCGAGGAGCGCGCAGCCAAGCACGAGAAACCCCATGGAGGGAAGGAACGCGATCATCGCTACAGCGCCTAGGGTGATGAACAAACCCAAGCTCATCGTCCGGCGAAAACCAATCCGTTCAATCAACCAGCCCGCCGGGCTGCGGAACAAATTATCCCCGATATACTGCATCGAAAACGACAACCCGATCGCAAACGCACTCAGCTTCAGCACATCCCCCATGTAAACCGGCAGGATGGATACGATCAGCGCCCCCTTCACGAACTCCACCAAAAACATAATCAGCCACAGGCTGGCGAACGTGGGATTCAGCAGTTTTTTCCTTGCCATGCTGCTTGTCAGTTCCACGAAAAAGCCCCCTCTCCTGGTTTCCGATCACCGATACTCTTTCATTTTGTCCTTTTTTGTCGGCAATTTAACCCATATTCCGTCAATTTTATGTAAAAAGCAGCGGTTTTTGCTTGCATTCCGGGCGCATTTTGCTATACTCTAGCTTGTTTGAAAATTATGTAGACGAAAGGCAGGGATGGCCCGTATGGATCATCAAAGCACGCCGCTCTTCACTGCTCTCAAAAAGCATGCGGCCGGCAATCCCGTTCAGTTTCACATTCCTGGGCACAAGAAAGGGCTCGGCACCGATAAAGAATTCCGAGAGTTCATCGGCGATAACGCCTTGTCTATCGACTTGATCAACATCGCCCCGTTAGATGACTTGCACCAGCCAACCGGCGTCATTCAAGAGGCGCAGAAGCTGGCTGCCGACGCCTTTGGCGCGGACTACACCTTCTTCTCGGTGCAAGGGACCAGCGGAGCCATCATGACCATGATTCTATCTGTTTGTTCTCCGGGGGATAAAATTATCGTCCCGAGAAATATTCATAAATCCGTAATGTCGGCCATTATATTCGCCGGAGCGAAGCCGGTATTTGTCTCGCCGGCGCAAGACCCGAATTTGGGTATCGACCACGGAATCACAACGTCTTCGGTTCGCCGCGCGCTGCAGCGTCATCCCGACGCCAAAGCGGTGGTGGTCATTAACCCAACGTACTTCGGCGTATGCGCCAACCTGAAAGAAATTGTGGATCTAGCCCACAGCTACCATGTTCCCGTGCTGGTGGATGAAGCGCATGGGGTCCATATTCATTTCCATGAGAAGCTGCCGATGTCTGCAATGCAAGCAGGCGCCGATATGGCGGCAACCAGTGTGCATAAGCTGGGCGGCTCGATGACGCAAAGCTCGATTCTGAATCTGAACACGAAGAACGGATACGTCAATCCGCAGCGTGTGCAAACGATCATCAGTATGTTAACGACGACGTCCACTTCCTATCTGCTCCTGGCTTCTCTGGATACCGCACGCCGCAATTTGGCGCTGCACGGACGGGAAATGGCCGAACGGGCGATGGAACTAGCCGAATATGTTCGGTCGGAAATTAACCAAATCGAAGGCTTGTACTGCTTCGGGCGGGAGATTTTAGGCGGGGAAGCTACTTATGACCATGATCCTACCAAACTGACGATCCACGTTCGCCATTTGGGGATTACCGGTTATGAGACGGAAAATTGGCTGCGCGAGCACTACAACATCGAAGTAGAGCTTAGCGACATGTACAACATCCTGTGCCTAATTACCCCAGGGGATACACAGGAGACGGCCGATATTTTGCTGACCGCGCTGCGGGAGCTTTCTAAAACCTATTATAAGGAAAATAACGCAAATGAGCTGATCGTCAAGGTCCCGGAAATCCCGCATTTGTCGTTGATCCCGCGGGATGCATTCTATGCGGATACCGAGGTCATTCCGTTTAAGGAATCGGCTGGCCGGATCATTGCCGAATTTATTTATGTGTACCCGCCGGGGATTCCGATTTTGCTTCCGGGTGAAGTCATTTCCCAGGACAACATCGACTATATTCTCGATCATGTCGAGGTCGGCTTGCCGGTAAAAGGGCCGGAGGATCGATATATCGACAAGGTTAAGGTGATTGTTGAAGCGGATCCGATTTTTTAATCAACAAGAGCAGGAGAGGGATATGTTTGTCCCGCCTTCTGCTCTTTTTTTACTGCAAACCAAAAAGCCCCCCGCTTCTGGGGAGCTCTTAGTTTCTATACCAGGTGATCCGCCGCAAATTAGGCTTCATCCATTTGGGCGACAAGCTCGTTGTAAGCTTCTTCTACCTGTTTCCATTCCTGTTCGTCTTCGATATTGTAAAGCACCATTTCCTCGTTCTCTTCTTCCATGCGGAGAATGATGCCGTCCGCTTCCGGATTGTTGCGTTCGAGCAGCAATGCGTACACTTTCTCGCCAACGTCGAACGTCTCGACAAGAACCATCTCTACGTCGTTCCCTTCTTCGTCGGTCAGCGTCAACACAAACTCTTCATGCTCATGATCATGGTCATGATCGTGGCCGCAGCCGCATGCTTCGCCGTGTTCGTGATTGTGGTCGCTCATGAAATTACCTCACTTTAAGTATGTTTTAATGGACTGAAGAAGGGTCTCCCGCTTCGTTCCTCCCGTATCGTAACACTTTTGGTGGGGACAGGTCAATTTTCGTGAGCGGATGCCCGTGTTGTGCTCGGTTGTGCGGTTATTTCAGAACGTTAATGCTTTTCTCCGCAACGAGCACGAAATCTGATCCGTTAGACGGTTTCATGTAGAACCCTACGATGTAGCGGCCCGATGTCTTGAAATCATACGTATAGTCCTTGGTCCGGAACCAAAAGTTATCGCGCTGCTCTTTGATTTCATCCGTCTGGATCTCCTTGGACGTCCCGTCCGGGGCCGTGATGGACACCCGCACTGCAGAAATATTCGTGCGTAAATTATCAATTTGCGAGAACACGTTAAACTTCAGCTTCCCCGTCTTCTTCACATCGCCAAACACATTGTCATCCGCGAATAGAAACATATGGACATTGGGTTTATAATAATTCACCGTTTTGGTGCTGTCATTAAATTCAACTAAACCTTCGAGATTGCGTACGGGTACATAGGTTTTGCCGTCTATAATATATCCGCCGTCTTCCAGCTCGCGGCCGTTCAGCATCAGCTTCACCTTGGTGCTCGCGGCGTCGGCAAAGAGCAGGGAACCTCCCATAAGAGAGAATGCCACCACCAGTAATGCAACTCTTCTCCATTTCATGAATGTTGACCCTCCATTTGATTCCTGTTGATGTATAGTTATACTCGCTGGTTCCGGTCAAGTTGCGGTGTTGATGGGAAATGACGGCATTTTTTTATAGAGCGAGCCTAACCTTTTGTTTCGGCTGGAAATTGTGTACAGTTAAGAGGTGATCCATACTTGACCTAAGGGGGAATGCATGATGGCTTTACGACTACAAATGCTGGGGACGGGCGGAGCGTTTGCCAAAAAATATTTTAATAACAACGCGCTCCTCTATGCCGGTGACTTCACCCTGCTCATCGATTGCGGAATCACCGCCCCCCTGGCGCTGCACACGATCGGCAAGTCGGTGGAGGAGATCGATGCCGTGCTGATTACCCATATCCATGGCGATCATGTTGGAGGCTTGGAAGAGCTGGCTTTTCGCCGGAAATTTGGTTCTGGACGGAAACCGATCCTGTATATTGCTGAAAATTTGGTGGAGCCGCTATGGGAAAATACGCTGAAAGGCGGGTTAAGCCAAGACGGTGTAATCCACTCGCTAAACGACGTGTTTGACGTGCGTCTATTAAAGGAAAGCGAGCCTGCACAGCTTGCCCCTGAGTTAAAAGTGGAGCTCATCCGAACGCCGCATATCCCGGGTAAACCCAGCTATTCGCTTTATATCAATGATGAGATTTTTTACAGTGCGGATATGACGTTCGAGCCGGAGCTCTTGACGGAGCTTGTGCGTGAACGAGGGTGCCGTCGTATCTTCCACGAGGTCCAACTGACCGGAAAGGGCGAAGTACATACGACGCTGCAGGAGCTATTGTCCCTGCCAACCGACATCCAAAGCCAAATTCTACTGATGCATTACAGCGATGATATGGAGTCCTTCCGAGGCGCTACGGGAAACATGGACTTTCTGCGTCAGCACGAAGTCTATACGCTGTAACCAAAAGAACCCTGCGGGCATGATGGCCTGCAAGGTTCTTTTTTTTAATATAGATATGGATCAACGTTATTCGAAGCTAGGCAAATTATCCAAGTTGTTGGACGGATCTCCATCAGCATCGCCGCGGATATACATCTCTCCGTCCCGTCCCTTAAACACGTTGACGCCGGCGATCGCACCTGCCTTCACTTCCTGCAGGGCTTGCTGGTAATCCAGCACGCGGCCGCTGGACGTCTTGAACGCGACCAAATCCCCGTCTCCGTTCTTCCGCACAGCAATAAACGTTTCTCTGGTATTCAGGGCCATCGGCTAGCTCATCTCCTCTTCATTAAGATTAGATCTAGCTTGCCCCAAAACCTCCAAACCTATGACCTTTACGATTTTAACGACTTGACCATCCGGACGTGCGGAATACCGGCGTCATCAAACGGTTCAGTCGAGATTGTCTCATAGCCGAGTTTAGCATAGAACCCTTCGGCATGGCATTGAGCATCCAGCACCGACTTCGTGAGACCGAGCTCCCGTGCCAGCTCCTCTAAGGCGAGCAGCAGGATTTTGCCTACGCCTTTCGAGCGGTACGGCTCACGTACGGCGATCCGCTGCATTTTGGCGGCATTGTCTTTATAGTAAATCAATCTGCCTGTCGCAACATAGTCCCCTTCCAATTCGATCAGCACATGATGTACATCCGGGCCAATCTGGTCATACTCGTCAATTTCCAATTCAACGGGGACCTTCTGTTCCTCGACGAACACCTCTTTGCGGATGTCCAGGCACTTCTGTAATTGCTCCTCATTCTCGACATGAATAATTGTTGCAGCCGACACTTCGTTCCCCTCCCACCATTGATTGCTTGTCTATTGGATCATTTAAACTGCATCATTATACAAAAAAATCATTTTCATGTATAGTTGTCTCATGGACATCGATGGAAAGGAGCTGGCTTAGGGGTATGGTCATGGGCGTAACAATCGCCGCGGCGGTCGTCATCGCGGTATTGCTGATTGCCTCCATGTTTTACACGACGAAGAAGGGCTATTCCCGCAAATGGGACGAGGAAGAATAAAGCGTTTTATTCCGTGGAATACACATCTTCTACAATCGTAGGCAAATAGACGCCGTCCGACACGGATGGCCCAAACGGCCAAGGAAAAGCGCCAGCCTGCCGGCTTAAAGTCTCCGCGCTTGGCGCCATCTGGCAGGCGCTGGTCAAGGCCAACAGCAGGATGGCCCCCGCTGCAGCAATCCAAAGGGATCGTGGCCGTTTCATCTCATTCTCCGGCGACGGGGTTTGATCGTTGTTGTTAGAACGGTTATGGTTATGGCCAATATGGCGATGATGGTGGTTCCAATGCATGTTCACTACTTCCTTCCTTAGGTGATGATTGTGCTGTTCTGTCTGATGTATGCGTGCCATGACTGGATCATTTATCGCAAGTAATGAGCGTATGAGCGTCTTGGATAAATGCAACGTTATGCCGTCATGTACCTTACCACTCGGACACGCGTTCCTTCTCCATTGTTGACAGGGGACAGACAGCTTATACTCTAGGAAAGTGTTGACAAGAACCCCGCCGCCTGATAAGATTATTTCTGTCTTCACTATAATTTTGATCTGCTAGCTCAGCTGGGAGAGCACCATCTTGACAGGGTGGGGGTCAGTGGTTCGAGCCCACTGCAGATCATAGCAAAAATCCCTTGAGGCGTAAGGCTTCAGGGGATTTTTTATTTTCTCTTTGTAGTCAACGATGCCCTCTGGTACTTAGGTGATCCGAATCAAGTTTGAAGAGTGTTTAATTCCCCCTTCTTCCCCCATAGATCTCTTCTTCCATAAATCTGGATTTTTTTAAAGGTATTGTATACTATTGGATTATGATGGAGGGATTCTTTTGAAAAAAATCATTGATGTCATTATCCTTGTTGTTATTCTATTCCTAGCTGGTGGTTGCGGAACTGGGGCAAAGTACAACGACATCTCCCCCATTGCTAAGGATGTCAAGCAAACTCCCGGAACTTCACCAGGCTTATCCATAAGAGATGGTGTAGCCGTATGGGACCCAGGCTCAAAGTGTTGCGAATCTTTTGAAGATACCTTGCTTGAAGTGCCCTTTGAGGTTCCTATTCCACAAGTTCCTTTTCCGATTACCCATCAGTCTGCCGATATCGTCCCGGCTAACTTTGACTTGATCCAATTGACCTTTGCTAATGAAGAGCGAGGAGAGCAACTGATACTGGCTGTTTCAAATTCGCAGGTAAAGTCCAAACCGGATGGTAAAAAGGGGCCAAAATTAAGTGATGGCACACAAACCTGGATCCAAAGCACACCGAACTTAAGCGGGCTATATTGGAGAAATAATGGATTAACCTATGCATTAGCATCGAACAAGGTGGAAGATGGTGACTTTGTTCCTTTGTATAGTATTTCTGAACTCGTTCAGATTGCTAACTCTATTGTCCAACCTCCCCACCTCTAACGGACCGTACCGACCTTATTTGCTCATTTCCCGGAGATTTCCCGAGCTAACGGACTCAAGTGACCTTATTGAGCAAAAATACTCATCGATTCAACGCAACAGACCCGAATAAGGTCTCTGAGGTCCGTTAAAACGGGTAGGCTTGCGTCCGAACCCAAATAACGGCGCTGGTGTCCGTTAGCGCAACCGAGCTACCAGCATACGGCTACTGGCATACGGATGCCTGCATACGGCTGTCAAGCAACAACCCAACAGCGCCAACGACCAGCACTAAAACGACGGCCTAGCCGCCACCGGCTGGTCTCCTAACATCGCCACAAGCCCCCACAACAAAAACGTGCGCCCCAAAGGCGCACGTTCTCGTTAAAGTATGTTACTGTCCCCATACGTCCTCTCGTCCGCCATTGCAACATCATGATTGCCCATCGTTACATAAAGCGGAGGACGGATATCTTTTTGATGAAGAGAAGGATTCCCCTTCCATGGATAAAAGTGCCGATGGACAGCCAAACTAAACGGACAGCGCCGGCCGGAAGCTGCGAGTTGCCCGGACGGACAAGCGCTCAAGTATAGTTGATGGAGGCACGTAAAACCGATGGTCAAAATCAAACTGGGAGCAGCGCTCACCATCGCCCTTGGCATTGCGCTTCTCTCTGCCCCTGTAACAGAGGCATCCTCCCCGGTTCATGGCAAGCAACGAAGCTATTATGAAGAACGCGGGGACATTGTATGGGAAGTGCCAACGCAAGAAAAATACATCGCCTTAACCTTTGATGACGGACCAGATGAACAGCAAACACCGAAAATCCTCGAGCTCCTGGAGAAGTATCATGCGAAGGCGACCTTCTTTGTCGTTGGTGACCGGGTGAAGCGATTCCCCGACATCGTGAAAATGGAACAAGCCGCCGGTCATGAAATCGGCAACCATTCCTATCACCATCCATCCTTACACCGACTGGGGTTGTCGGCCTTGAAGGAAGAGATGACCATGACCCAGGAAGCCGTTCTCGAGACCACCGGACGCAAACCCGTCCTCTTCCGTCCTCCGGGCGGATATTATAATGATGCTATCGTCGAACTAACCAAGCATCACAACCTGCAGATGATCCTCTGGTCCTGGCATCAGGATACGAAGGATTGGACAGCGCCCGGCGTACAACGAATCGTACGCAAGGTGCTGGACAACGCCCGCAACGGCGATATTATCCTGATGCATGATTACGTGTACAACAGCACGCAGACGATCGAAGCGCTAAAGGTCATCTTGCCGGAACTGCAACGCCGGGGTTATCGCTTCGTTACCGTATCCGAACTGCTGACGCATAAGGTGACGACGCCGGATCCTCAAATGAAAGAGAATCACTAAACTTCATTGGAAAGGAGCAGGCACTCATGGATAAAAAGCAGAACACCCTGCCTCCCGGGGAGGGCTCTGGTGTGGATCCGATCCCCGTTCCGAAGCACCCTACCGCAGCCACGGAGAAGCTCGAAGATTTTGTTGGCGAGATGATGGAGGAATGGACGGAAACTTTGACGGGGGAATCGGAAAAAACGAATCAAAACAAAGATCAAGCCAAATAAGTGAAATCCTCCAACCATGCAGCAAGACGGGATTCCAGCCCGCCTTGCTGTTTTATTTAAAAATTTATTTTCTCAAATTCTGATATTTGTGATTTAAATCACATATATAGTGAAAAAAATCACATATAATAAAGACATCAAAGATGATCATCCCAAAAACAAAAACTAAAGATAAATCAAAGGAGTGGTTCTTATGTTTAACAATTTCCTCAGAACAAACAAAGTGGCAATGTGGCTCTTGACCGTCATCCGCGTCTACCTTGGCTACCAATGGATCGAAGCTGGCTATCACAAAATCACCGGCGGTTTCGATGCCGCAGGCTTCCTGACCGGAGCGATCGCGAACAGCACCGGCGACCATCCAGCCGTACAAGGCTGGTGGGCAGCCTTCCTGGAACACGTTGCTCTGCCGAATGTCGGACTCTTTAACTTCCTGGTGCCTTACGGTGAGTTCCTGGTTGGTCTGGGGCTGATCCTCGGTACCTTCACCACCTTCGCCGCACTGATGGGCTTCGTGATGAACGCCGCGTTCCTCTTCTCGGGTACGGTAAGCACCAACGCACAAATGTTAATCCTTGAAGTGCTGGTTCTCGTGGCAGCCGCAAACGCTGGTAAAATCGGTCTCGACTACTACGTAATGCCTTACCTCCGCAAGCTGTTCCACAAAAATGGCGATGCCGGAACGCAAGCCCCAACGCCTAAGCAACCGCTGAACATGAAACGCACGGCGTAACTGCCAGGCATATATAGAAGAAAGCCCGCCGGATGGCGGGCTTTCTTTCTATTTAATATCTTCTGTTTCGACCCACGGCACCCCAAGCACACAGCTCGGCGATTACTGCACCTGCGAGAACCGAAGGTCTCGGCAACCCTTATTTTCCAAATGCTTTGCTTCCACGACAGCGTAAGGAAAGAATAACCGCTAGACCTGTATTAATATACTTACTATACTTATATATTGACTAAGTTGAGAACCTTGGAATACAATGCAGTAGAATTCATCATAGAATAGATAGGTGATCTGAATAATGGAACAACACGCTTACCGCGTATTATTATTTTATAAGTTTGTCCGCATCGAGGATCCTGCCGCCTTCACTGCCGAGCATCTGCAATACTGCAAGGAGCTGGGAATCAAGGGCCGCATCCTGATCGCTGCCGAAGGCATCAACGGGACCTTGTCCGGGACAGTAGAGCAAACTGAGAAATATATGAACGACCTTAAAGCGAACCCGCTGTTCGCCGATATCGTGTTTAAGATCGATGAAGCCGACGGCCATACATTTAAGAAGATGTTTGTTCGCCACAAAAAAGAGCTGGTGACCTTCCGCGTTGATCAGGAGCTTGACCCTAACGTGATCAGCGGCAAGCGTCTCTCCCCCGTCGAGTTTTATGAGCAACTCCAGCAGGATGATGTAATCGTTCTGGACGGACGTAACGATTATGAGTATGATATCGGCCATTTTCGCGGAGCGATTCGGCCGGATATTGAATCCTTCCGCGAGTTTCCGGAATGGATTCGCCAGAATCTGAGCGAGTACAAGGATAAGAAAATTTTGACTTACTGCACCGGGGGCATCCGTTGCGAGAAGCTGACCGGCTTCTTGCTGAACGAAGGGTTCACCGACGTTGCTCAGTTGGAAGGCGGAATCGTGACCTATGGCAAAGATCCGCAGGTGAAAGGACGTCTTTTTGACGGCAAGTGCTATGTGTTCGACGAACGGATTTCCGTGCCGATCAACCGCACGGACGAGGACATCGTGATCGCCAGTTGCCACCATTGCGGTACGTCGCATGACCGGTATATCAACTGCCCGGTGTGCAATTTGCAATATGTCTGCTGTGAGGATTGCGAAGAGGAACACCAGGGCTTCTGTTCGGAAGCGTGCCGGGAAGCTGCTCTCGTCGCCTCACAAAGTTAAGAACCGCCGGAACTATCACCCGAAAGGGAGTGTCTCATATGAATACGAAGAAAGACCTTTCCACCCGCGAGCGGATTCTTCATTTAATGAAAACCGCCGGACCTCTGAGTGCCAAAGAGCTGACGACCGAACTGCAGATCACGGAAATGGCGGTCCGCCGCCATCTCGGCACGATGGAACGCGACGGGCTGATCGAATCGAAAATGGTTCGGCAGACGGCAGGACGCCCCACTGCTGTCTATGGGTTAACCGAGCTGGCTGAGGGACTTTTTCCTAAGAGATATCATTCGCTGACGCTGGATCTGCTGGACGAATTGGCCGAGGAGAGCGGCGAAGTCATGGTGGACCGCCTGTTCGATCGCCGTAAGGAGAAGCTGAGCCGCAAATATATGACCGAGATGCAAGGGAAATCGCTGACCGAAAAGGTGCGTACACTCTCGGAGATTCAAAACGACAACGGGTACATGACGGAGCTTCAAGAAACCGATGGCGGCGAATACGTGCTGATGGAGCATAACTGCCCGATCTCGCAAATCGCGAATCGTTACAATCATGCCTGCGATTGCGAATTGAAGCTGTTCGAATCGTTGCTGGATGCTGATGTCGAACGTACGGAATGTTTAGCCCAGCAAGGGAGAAAATGCGTGTATGTGATCCGTCAGCGGGAGCAGTAAGGGAAGAATATTCGCCTATTAAAGAAAAAAGCAGCCTGTTGGCTGCTTTTTTGGTTATATATCATAGACGGCTAACTCGTCCTCAATGGCTTGCTTCACGAGCTGGATACACTCTTCCGTCGTCTTGGCAAAGACGCGTTTGCCGTTCACCAGTGCATAAGGTCTGAGCTTGCATAAGCCACATAAACTAAGACAGTCCTGACGCATTACGGCAATTTCGGGGTATTCCTCTTCCAGCTTCTCCAGCTCAAGCGCGCTCATCAGGTTGCTGTCGCACACCTCAACGATTACGATGCCCAACCCCATGACGTCTTTCACCCCAAACTATTAGGCTAATGATGCTTGAACCCTCATTATGAAATTCACGAACCGATTTGTCAATGGCTGCGAACGATTTAACATACTTAATATACATATATGTTGACTAAGTCGATCTGCGGATTTATAATTAGTCTTGTCGGAATTACTACTACATATTGAAGAAAGGATGGATTTAGAAATGGCACATCAATTACCTGCATTGCCTTACCCGAACAACGCGCTTGAACCTCATATCGATGAAACAACGATGATGATTCACCATGATCGTCACCATAATACGTATGTAACGAACCTGAATGCAGCTCTGGAATCCGCTCCAGAATTGCAATCCAAATCCGTTGAAGAACTGATCAGCGATCTGGACAGCGTACCAGAGAGCATCCGCACTGCTGTTCGCAACAACGGCGGCGGCCATGCGAACCACTCCCTCTTCTGGGAAACCATCGGCCCGAACGGCGGCGGCCAACCTTCCGGCAAACTGGCTGAAGCGATCAACAACGAGCTGGGCGGCTTCGACAAATTCAAAGAAGACTTCACAAAAGCAGCTACCACTCGCTTCGGCAGCGGCTGGGCTTTCCTGGCCGTAGATGCTAACGGCAAATTGTCCGTATACAGCCTGCCTAACCAAGACTCTCCGCTGATGGAAGGCAAAACGCCAATCCTTGGCCTGGACGTATGGGAGCATGCTTACTACCTGAAATACCAAAACAAACGTCCTGACTACATCGCCGCTTTCTTTAACGTCATCAACTGGCCTGCAGTTGAGAAACGTTATGAAGCAGCGCTGAACAAATAAGTTTGCGTGTTGGCGTAACGCCTGCACGAACGCATAAGGGTGTCCACTGGACCGGTTAACCGGCTCGGTGGGCACCCTTTTTTTCATGTAACCCGTGGGCCCTATCCTCTCCGAGCAACGGACTCTCGTACAACCAACGTCGGCGGGACCTGCCAGTGAATCTTCTCTCGGGAACGCCCAAGGTCAGACAAGAGCAAGCTTATAGCGGCATCGCACATCCGCTCCTTCTCCACCCGCATCGTCGTCACATGTAACCCTTCGCTGTTGACGTAAGGCAAATCGTCAAATCCGGCGATCGAGACATCCTCCGGGAATCGTTGGTTTCGCTCCTTCAAGAGACCAGCCAGCAAATAAGCAATGCGATCATTCCCGCAAAAAAACGCCGTCGGCCATTCCTCTAATCCATCCAGAAATTGCGCAATTTCCGCCGCAGTGTAATCATATCCCTTGGACGTCGTCAAGCAAGCCGCCTCCCGAATCATGAGCCCCTGCTGTTTCATCGCTCTCTCAAAGCCAAACCAGCGCTCCTCATGACTGGTCGACAGATTCGTGGGTCCGATAAACCCAATGTCCCGATGGCCGGCTTCAATTAAATGAGATACCGCCGTAAAGGCCCCCTCCAAATTGTCCGAGGTGACGGCCGGACAAGGCAGATCGTGGTAGTAGGAATCCATCAGCACCAGCGGCGTGTCCAGCTCCCATATCCGCTCCGCATACGCCCGGTCCACAATCCCAAACAGAATGACTCCCCGGTACGGAATATCGGAGAACGGTCCCGGCAGCAAACGTGCTGCTTCCATCTCTCGGTCAAGCGGGGTGATAACGGCGTTAAGCCCTTTTTTGCGCGCGCTTCGTTCCAATCCCCAAATCATATCGTGAAAAAACTGAAAATGATCATTATCCTGATAGCTCATGATCCGTTCGGGAACGAGCACCAGAATATTCGCTTGTCCGCTCTCATGGTGCGCGTATGGGCCATACCCCAGCTCTCGCGCGGTTTCGTGCACGCGACGGCGCATCTCCTCGCTGACGCCCTTTTTGTTCATTAGCGCCAAGGACACCGCATTTTTAGAAATTTGCAGACGGTCGGCGATATCCTGCATAGAGACTTTCTTTTTGCGCCCCATTCTTTTCATTCCTTTCGAATCATGCTACACTTAACCTACATAGTACTTTACAAATATTTATTTTGTCAAGTTTGTCAAGTTGTGAATCTTCACTTCCACAGGAGGAATGAACGTTGAGTTATGCAATTGGTATCGACATCGGGGGCACGAAGACGGCCATCGGGTTGATTGGCACGGACGGTGAAGTGCGGGCGAAGGGTTCTCTGCCAACCGATCAGACGGTAGGGCCTGAAGTGATGGTCGATCGGATGGCTGCAGCCATCCAAGACATCATTACCGCCCAAGGTATCGCAGAGTCCGAGCTTCTAGGCATCGGCGTTGGTGCTCCCGGCCCACTTAACACGAAGGAAGGTAAAATCGCCGAACCGCCGAATTTACGGGGCTGGTGGAACTTCCCGATCGTCGACTCACTGAAGCGCTACTTCAGTCTGCCGATCCGACTGGAGAACGACGCGACCGCTGCGGCCCTCGCGGAAAAATGGCTTGGTGCTGCCAAGGATGCGGACCACTTCGTGTTTATCACAATTAGTACGGGGATTGGAGCCGGGATCTACTCCCACGGCAAGCTCCTCACTGGAGCAAGCGGAAATGCCGGCGATGTCGGTCATATCGTTGTGGATCCGTCCGTCGGCACCTGTGTGTGCGGGCAGAAGGGCTGCTGGGAATTCGTAGCCTCCGGCACCGCGGTCGCCAGACAAGCTTCGGCGCTGCTGGGCCGTGAGGTTTCTTCTAAAGAAGCTTTTGATTTGGCGGCGGCTGGGCAACCTGTGATACAGAAACTCGTAGCCAAAGTCTTTGAAAATATCGGCGTTGGCTGTGTAACCCTCATTAATACGTTTGATCCGGAGAAGCTGGTCATCGGCGGCGGTGTATCTCAGGTTGGCGAGCCGTTGTTCAACGCGGTACGGGACTACGTGTCTAAGTACGCGCTGAATCCTTCGGGCCGTCAAACCCCTATTGTTCCTGCTGCGCTTCATCAAGACGCGGGCTTGATTGGCGCCGCTGCCCTAATCCATATTCCATACTGATCCTACAGACAAAAGGAGTCCGATAACGATGAATGAACCAATTTTTTTGCAGCCGATTTTCCAAGAACGCATTTGGGGCGGCACCAAGCTCAGAGATTTGTTTGGCTATGACATCCCCAATGACCACACCGGTGAATGCTGGGCCGTATCCGCTCACCCGAACGGGCAAAGTGTAGTGAAGAACGGGCCGTACCAAGGCATGAAGCTGGGGGATTTGTGGACCTCTCATCCGGAGCTGTTCCGCTCCTCGTCCAAGGTGTTCCCGCTGCTGACGAAAATTCTCGACGCCTCCGACGACCTGTCAGTGCAAGTGCACCCAGACGATGAGTACGCTGGCAAATACGAGAACGGCGAGCTGGGCAAAACCGAATGCTGGTACATCGTAGATGCCGAACCGGGGGCTGTAATCATTTACGGACATGAAGCCAAAACAAAAGAAGAGCTCGTCTCGATGATCGAAAACGGCGAGTGGGATCGCTTCCTGACGAAAGTGCCGGTTAAACCGGGTGACTTCTTCTATGTTCCAAGCGGAACGCTGCACGCGCTGGGTAAAGGGATCGTCGTGCTCGAAACGCAACAGAGCTCGGATACCACCTACCGGGTATACGACTATGATCGCCGTGACAAAGACGGCAACACCCGTGAGCTTCATCTGGAGAAAGCGATTGACGTTACCACCGTTCCGCAAGCGTATGTACCGGTAACCTATGAAACTAAACAAAAAGACGGTCTGGCAATCACCTCATTCGTCTCCAACTCCTTCTTTACGGTGGAAAAATGGAACGTATCTGGCAATGCTGAGGTTGCGCCAAACGAGAAATATACGATCTTTAGTGTACTCGCTGGCAGTGGAACGCTGACAGCTGGTGAACACCGCTACGATTTGGTGAAAGGCGACCATTTCATCCTGCCAGCAAATTTCGGACCTTACCGTTTCAGCGGTGAACTGGAATTCATCATGTCCCATGAGTAATTAAAAAGGACCGAGATGCCATCTAAACTGGTCCCCATAGACTAGACACTTTGAAAAAAGGGGTTTAGGCTGTGGGGATTTATACTTGTACTAACATCCAGGACGGAGGACATCATGATTAAAAAACTTTTCACCGAATCGGAAAAAGAACATTAGATTTAGCCACGGATACAATTGAGCAATTTGCTTATCTCTAGAAGTACTGTCAATTAAAATTAACCGTTACATCCATTACTACAACATTTATAGATATCAATGGGAACGAAAAAAGATGACCCCTGTGTAATACAGTAATCATCTTGATCTAAAAATGCTCGATACTCTATGCATCTTTATATTTAAATTATAATCTCGTTCCGTATACTTCACTATCCTTACTGCTAATATCTTCACTGCCCATACTGTTCAAAATTTTAAGGAAAACAGGCTTCCAACCTACTCTCCTGTGCTAGCCCAATCTGCATTCAGATGTAACTCGCGGTATTTTCCCGGTGTGATCCCTTCCTTCTTACGGAAGGTTGCCACGAAGTGGCTGACATCATTAAAGCCCGTTTGCTCGGCCACCTCGCGAAGGGCACGATTAGGATGCTGCAGCATGATCTTCTTCGCTTCACGCAGACGCAACTGAATAAGATATGAGTAGGGGCTCATATCAAAAGCCTGCTGAAACAGTTCATGCAGCGCGTTCATGCCAATATGGGCATGTTCTGCAATCTCCTGCAAGCCGATGTTATCAGCTAAATGCTGTTCCATCCAATGGACGATGGGTTGCAGCTTGTTGTAGTATTGTGACAACGACGGGCGGTTATTCAGCATACCGAATTCGCGCAACTGCATCAAGAAATAATAAAGATCTGTAGATACCTCAATCTCGCTATGGGATTCCGCCTGATCGATACGCCGGAACAAGTCGTTGAACAACGCGCCAAAGGACTGCTCCTCCCCCTCCTCGTAGAAGGTCGAGGCATTCATGTTCAAGGACTCCATAATCGACGCCGCGGACGCTCCGCCAAATGTAATATAGATGGTCGACCAACGATCCGACACCGGATAATAGCTATGCGGGGTAAACGGTTTCAATAATACACCCTTTCCTTTGGTGAGCAAAACCGCCTCACCGAGCAATTCAAAGCGACCCTCGCCCTCCAATGTGTGAAGCCAGTGATAATAAGGATAACCTTCAGGGCGTTGAAAAACACGCTCCCATGCGCTATAACCGATCGACTCCAAAAATAAAGGAAGCGAACGCTCGATCGACGAAAACACATAGCGAATGTTCTCATCTCCCCAGTCCAAAAGCTTCACCACCCCTGCATTGTTACCTTTATTATGTAGGATGGCTTGCTTTCCTTTCAACATCATTTTCGGGTCATTCTTCCAAAAATGCATCTAGAGAATTCAGCTTGTTGCCGCTATAGTCAAACAGCGTCAAATTGGACCAGTTGTTTTCATGCCCGACTGACCAGGTTGGCTTGGACGGAATCCAGCAAGGTTCCCAATAATAAAGCCCCAAACCAAGCCCATCAGGCACCTGTTTAATGCGTCGGATCAATTCCTCCAGCCACTTTTTTTGCCCTTCTACCGTCGGCGGAAAACCGGGATACACCCATTCTTCCTTATTAAAGATCAGCGGCTGCTCGTCCGGCGACATCATCGTCCATGGATAAGCCACTTCTACCACGACAATCGGCTTCCGGTAACGCCCAGCCAAATCATACAGATTGTCCGTGAATTCCTCCAGAGTGCCATGCCACCATGAATAATAAGAGAGACCGATAATATCATAATCCGTGTTGAACTCCGCTAGCTTGTCAAAAAAGAAACGGCTGCCCGCATTATCGCCGCCGCGGTCGATATG
>Ga0310830_100418_pt1 | contig 34433 bp, 44 predicted proteins | sample WT_ome_5_FD_201301 | JGI IMG/M metagenome (GOLD analysis project Ga0310830, IMG submission 201301) | Sorghum-adapted microbial communities enriched on wild type (WT) sorghum from Joint BioEnergy Institute, Emeryville, California, United... ... | reverse complement strand
CGCAGCTCGTCGGGGCGCACGCCAGCGCCACGCTGACCCCCGACGGGCGGCTGCTGGTCAACGGCGAGGTGTTCGACGACCCCGACACCGCGGCCCGTGCGGTCGCTGGTATCACGGACGTGACCGGGGCGGGCTACTGGTCGGTGCCCGGGTGGGGGACCCTGGGCGAGCTGGCCGAGCTGCTGGCCGAGGACGCCGAAGAGGCCGTGTGAGCCTGCCGGTGGTGCGTCCCGCGCGGTGATGCGGCACGGGACAGGAACGGTGCGGGCCCGGCCGGTGACGGCGCGCGGGCCGGGGGTCGCCCGGTCCACCGGGTGTCGGGGTGCGGATGCTCCTCGCGGGCGGCGTCGGTGGGGCCCGGGAGCATCGGTGGGCCGCCTGGTCGGTGGAGGTCGGGCCGTCGATCACGATGTCGGCGTGACGGGGGCGCCGACCGTGCGCGTCCTTCAGAGCGTCACCAGGCGGGCCTGCTCGGCGCCGGGCCGGCAGTGTCCACGGACGTGGTCGCGCTGGCGGGCGGTGTGGTGAACACGTGGAACTGGATCGTGGCCAGCACGACCTCGGGTAGTTCGCCGTCATCGGTGTGCCGGTGCGCCACGGCCTCGGCCCGGTCGATCTCTTCGACCGCCGCCAGGATGTCGCCCAGCCTGTGCCGCTCCGATCGGCTCACAGCGGCACCGCCTCGGCGAGGGCCGAGTCGGCGACGTGCGGCGCCAGAGCGCTGGCCGGCGCTACGTCGACACGCTCGCCCAGGAGTGCCGAGAGCTCGTCCGCGATCGCTCCGAGCGGCAGCAGACCGCGGGCGCGCACGTCGAGGTCGACAAGCAGGTCGACATCGGAGTCCGGGCCGTCCTCACCACGCGCCACCGACCCGAAGACCCGCACGTTCGAGGCTCCGTGCCGGTGCGCGATGCGACGCACTCGGTCGCGGTTCGCCCGCAGCTTCGCCATCCGCGGCGTGTGCTCGACGCGGTCGGTGAGGTGCCGCGCCCCGGGCAGTTCGTCGTCACCGGGGCCGGGCAGGTCCCCCCGTACGTGGTGGTCTCCGCGCGCATGCTGCTGAGCTCCCACCGGCCCGTCGCACTGGACGCCGAGGTGGCCGACACCGTCGCCGACCTGCTGGCCGGCAACCCGTGCCTGACCCTCGCCGAGGCCGTGGACGTCATGGCCATCGCGACCGGCACGGTCCCGTGAGCCACGCCGCGCCGGCCGCGGCGGTGGCCCCTCGCACCTGGGCGGCCGGGCGCACTGGAGCGTCGGGCGCACCCCGCCCGGCCGTGCACGCGGGTGCCCCAGAACACCCCGGTGCCCGGGGCGCCGGCGTACCGGCGGCGGCCTCGGCCTCCTTGCGCGGGTATCGCACCGCGGGACCGGCGTGAACCTCCCCGCCTGAGGGCGGCCTGGTACCACGTCTCGGCTGGGGGCGGGGCACCCACTGCCCAGCGGGCCCGGTCGGGCACCATGGGTCCCATGACCCCGACCGACCCCACGCCCGCCGACCTGCTGCACGCCCACGGGAAGGTGGTCGTGCGACGCGCGGCCGACCCCCGCCGCCCCGGCATCGTGGAGAACCGGCGCGAGTGCGACGCGTGCGGGCACGCCCTGCCGTGGAGCGACTACGGGCGCGCTGTCGCCGAGCACCAGGCCGACGTGCTGCACCAGGCCGGCATGCTCACCCCCTGACCCAGGGCAGGCACGAGGTGGCCCCGCGACCGGTCTGGTCGCGGGGCCACATGCCGCCTGGGGCGGCGGGTGCTACTTGAGCAGGTCGAGCTCGGCCAGGTGTGCAGCGATCTGCTCGGCCTTGTCCGGGTCGCCCAGGACCGTGGTGATCGCCGCGGTCGCGCGGGCGACCAGGTCCGGCACGTCGGACGGAGTGCCGTTGGACAGCAGCGCCTGGGCGCGCATGAGCGTGGTCGTGGTGACCTGGTAGGTCGTGGGGATCATCATCGGCCGGCCGTCGTGGACCAGGCCGTTGGGCACCAGCAGCGCGACCGTGACGGGCGCCTCGGCCGGGGCCAGGAGCTTGGCGATCTCGGCGTCGATGTCGATGTCGGGCTCGTCGACGTTCTCACCGGCGGTGGGGATCTCGTTCTCGGCCACAGGGCCTCCTTCGGTTGTGATGCGCACCCCGGGGCGGGCGCGTGGACCTTGAACACGGTTCGCGCCCCACCGGTGCCAGCAAGGGCCGCACCCCCGCCTGGGCGGCACCGGCCGCGCGCGCACGCCGTGGCCTCGACCGCGCGGCGGCACCCCGACCCGGTGGCCGGCCGCGCATGAACGGGCCCTTGCGGGCAGCAGCGGCATGGGGAGGGCCGGACCTGGTCGCCGAGGTCGCCGACCGGCCGGCCCAGGCTCGCGGCCGGCGACCCGGGCCTGCACTGGGGCGGCCGTCCCCGCGGCCGAGCAGCAGACGGTGCTGGCGGCCGGGGCAGGGGCTCGGCGGCGTCAGGGGCGCTCGTCGTCCTTGCCGCCGGCCGCGGCCCCGGCGGCAAGGACGCACCGGCACCACAGCTCGCGGGTGGTGCGGGCGTGCAGCACGGCGGCGGCGAACTCCTGGCGGGAGAACTCACCCCACGGGTTGGGGACGACCCGCGGCAGCTCGCCCACCGGGGTCTGCTCGGCCGCGGCCGGGCAGGCCGGGTCCACGTGCGCCACCAGGGTCCACGCCTGCTGCAGCGGCAGGTCCGGGTCGACCAGGAGCCCGGTGCGGTAGGTGCGCTCACGGGCCGCGTCGGCCGCGCGCATGCGCACCATCGCTTCTGCGGCGGTCTCCTGCAGGCGCCGGGCTGGTGCGGTCGCCAGGACGACCATGCTGGTCGTGTCCCCCGCGGGGGCGGCCCACACGGTCCCAGGCCTGGGGCCGGCGGACCACACCTCGTAGTCGGTCCCGTCGACGTGGACGGTCCGGCCCGGGGCGAACGCGGCAGGGTCGGCGTCGTGGCGCACCCTGCGGGTCTACCAGGCCGACCGGGTCCGTGCCCACCGTGGCCCGCCGCCGCAGGGCCGGGTTCACCCGGCCGGGGTGCGTGCGTGCGCGGCCAGCAGGTCGGCCATGGACGCCAGCCGCAGGGGGCTGTACCGGTCTGCGCGCTGCCCGGCGACCTCGATGAGGTGCTTGGCGCGGGCGGGGGTGACCCCGGCGGCGACCGCGGTCAGGATGTCGTCGACGCTGCGGGCCCCGGCAGCCCGGTAGCGGCCCAGGTGGGACGGCTTGACGCCGGCGGCGGAAAGGCGCGCGACCTGCTCGGCGACGGCGGTCACGCCGGCCCACCGGGCCATCAGCGGGAGCAGGACGGTCGAGCGCCAGTCGCTGCCGGGCTTGCCGGAGGTGAGGGCCTCGAACCACCGGCTCAGGTCCTCGCGCGACGCCGCAGCCGCGGCCTGCAGGACCTGCTCGCGGGTGTGCTTGCCGTGGGGGGTGTGCTTGCCGCGCAGCAGGAAGTGGTCCAGGTCGTGGGCGCGCAGGCTGGCCCACCCGTGCTCGAGCAGGAACCGCAGCTCGGCAACGGTGAAGCCGCGGCTGATCAGGTCGCCGGCCCCGTCGTCGCCGGGGGAGGGGAACCAGTGGTCGGGCAGCCCGGCGAGCGTGCCCGCCCACTTCGCGCGGGGCATCCCGGTGGCGGTGGCCCAGGCGGCGGCGCGGGGGCCCACCTTCTCGGTGGCCAGGTGCATCGCGTCGGCGGTGTCCAGACCGAGCGCGGTGTACCCGGCCAGGTCCGCCGCGGTGCGGATCCCGGCGGCCGCGAGCTCGCGCAGCAGGGCCCCGGTGACCTGGGGGCCGTACCCGAAGGTGTCGGGCGCGATCCTGGCGTGCACGGCGGCGTCGAGCATGTCGTTGGCGTAGGCCGGGCCGCGACCGGCGTCGCAGAACGCGGTCACCGCGTCGGGCAGCCGCGGTCGCCACACCTGCCGCAGGTCCCCGCGGGCCAGGGTGCGCACGCGTTCGGCGACCTGGGCCCACTCCGGCAGCAGGTCGGGGGCGGTCGCGGCGGCGCGGGCACCGACGTCCCCGATGATCGTCAGCAGGTGCGCCAGGTCCCCCGGCCACGGCCCGTCCCAGGTGGCCGCGAGGGCGCGCACCTGCCCGGCGGTGACCGTGTCGAGCCCGGTCGCAGCGGCGAGCGGATCGTGCGCGCCCAGGCGGATGAGGGCGGCGACGGTGCCGGGGTGCACCTGAGGGTGGTGCCCGCTCAGGAAGTCCAGCACGGTCAGCGTGTCAGGTGTGGGCGGTGTCATCGGCGTCCTCGAGGCGACAGGCGGGCGGGTGCGGCGTCGCGGTGTGCTGCCCTGGGGCACGGTGCCGGCCCGGCGGGAGCGCGCAGTGGGCCGGGCGCACGACACCCCCTCACCGCGCTTACCGGTAAGGGGGTGTCGGGTCAGGCCACGGTGGGCGTGGCGGTCTGAGGGGTCTTGGGTTCGCCTGTGCGCCAGTCGTACAGGTCGTGGTCCAGGACCGGCCCGGTGGTGATCGCCGGGAGGCGGGGGTGCTCGGCGGGCACGTTCGCGGGCTCGTCCAGGGCGCCGGCGAGGATGCCGACCAGGGCGTACGTCAGGGGGCGGATGGCCGCCTGCTCCACGAGGTACCCGCCGGTGGTGAGCTTGCGGGTCACGGCCGCGCACAGCTCGGCTCGTTCGGTCCCGTGCACGGGGCTGGGGGTGCCCTTGGCGATCGCGCGCAGCGTGTGCGGGGAGTTCGACAGGGCGCGCTGGAGGGCGGCGAACAGGTCGAACGCGACGTCGCGGTCCAGGTCGGGGTCCCGTCGGCGGGTGCACGCCAGGGTGGGCAGGACGGTGCGGGTCACGGCCGCGACGACCTGCTTCTCGGCGGCGCCGAGGGCGCGCCAGGTGAGCTGGCGGGAACGGACCAGGTCCGTGTGGTTGAGGGCGTCGGCGAGCAGCTCGCGCCCGGTGGGTCGGCCAGCGTCGCTGGTGGTGTCCATGAGGGTGTCTCCTTGCTTGTAGGTCTGGTGCGGGCGGTGCCCTGCTGGGACGGTGCGGGGCGGGCTCGTCCGCGCACTGGGCACCGTCGGCGCGCGGCGGCGCCGGGGAACGGTGGTGGTTTGCCGACCCGGGGTTCGCCTGCACGGTCAGGTCGGGTCGCGGTGGGCGCGGCCGTCGACGCGAGGAGTGGTCCATGTCAGGCGGTGGGCGGTCCCGGGTGTCCGGGTGGGTGCGGGCGGTGCCGATCCTGGCCGCGTTCGCCGTGGGCGCGGCCAGCTTCACGCTGTCGTTCTTCGCGCAGTCGGAGGTCGCTGCGCAGCTGGGTGCGGTGCCCGAGCGGTTGGCGTGGCTGGTGCCGGTGACGATCGACGGTGGGATCCTGGCGGGGTCGGCGTCGTTGTGGGCGTCGTCCACGCGTGGGTCGCGCAAGGACCCGGTGGCGTATCTGACGATCGTGGCGCTGCTGGCGTTGTCGGTGGTGATCAACGTGCGGCACGCCTCGGGCACCGGTGAGGTGCTCGCGTCGGTGATCGCCGGCACCCCGCCGGTGATCCTGCTGCTGTGCCTGGAGCTGGTCGCCGCGCAGGCGCGCCGCGACGCCGTGGACCAGCAGGCCGAGGCGCAGGAGAAGGCCCGCGCCCGCGCCGCGGTCGAGCCCGGTCCCGCACCGCAGCCGGCCACCCGCCCGGCCCTGACCGTCTCGAGCGTCTCCCCGGTGCACCAGGGGCCCGCGCCGGCATCGCAGCCGGCCGGCCGCCCGGCCTACCCGGTGCCGTCTTCGTCGTCGGCGACCACCACCCCGGTTGGGCCGGCACGCACGGTCTCGCCGGTGGGACGTGCTCCGGTGGGGCAGCCCTCGCCCGCAGGCCCGGTGGGTGAGGCCGAGCAGGTGCCCGGGGCCGGGGCGGGGCCGGCGGTCTCGCCGCGGGAGCCCGGTGAGGTGGGCGCGTCGCAGGCGCCGGTGAAGCCGACCGTGCAGGGTGGTGCGCGCCGGTCGGGGTCGGTGACCCAGCGGGTGCGTGCGCTGTTCGCCGAGCACGTGGCCGCCGGTGGGGATCCCCGCGATCGTGACCTGGTCGGTCGGATCGCGACGGAGCTGGACGCGCCGGTCCCGTCGGTGCGGCGGGTGGTCTCCGAGGCGCGCAAGGAGCTGGAGGCCGCCGCGGCGGCGTGAGCCACCGGTCCTATTGTCGTGGTCGCGGGTTCGGGCACGCTGCGGGCATGAACACGCGCACCCTGACCGTCGTGACCGTCGCCTCGGTCGCCCTCGTGACCGCGGGCGTGGTCACCGCCCAGCTCGTCACCGCCGACCCGGGCCCGCAGGTGCCGGTCGCGTGGACGACCCCGGCCCCTGACCGGCAGTTCGAGGACCCGCAGACGGGTGTCCCGACGGCGGCGGACCGGGCGTCGTGGGAGGTGACCCGTGCCGAGGGGCTCGCGCGGGCGCAGGAGGCGTCGCGTGCGGCGTTGGAGGCGTGGCAGGCCGAGCAGGCCCGTGCGGCCGCGGAGGCGGAGGCGGCGGCCCGGGCGGCCGCGGAGGCCGAGGCTGCGGCCCGGGCGCAGGCTCAGGGGCAGGCCCCGGCTCAGCCCGGTGGCACACCCGCCAACCGCGGCAGCGGTGGTGGTGGTGCGCCCGCCCCGTCCGGTGGTGGTGGTGCGCCCGCCCCGTCCGGTGGTGGTGGTGGTGCGCCGGTTCCCGCGCCGACGCCGGAGCTGCCGCCGTCGGGGTCACAGGCGTACGTGACGGATCGGGTGTGCACGATCCACGACGGGCACTACGACCTGACGGGCACGATCTCGTTCGACAACGGGTACTCGACCAGGATCACGATCCACAACGACGCGGACTGGCTGGGGGAGCTGTCCACGCAGGGTCGCTGGTACCCGGCGTACGTGCAGTTCGACTGCCCGCCGCTGGGGTGACCGGCGCCCTGCCGGGCCGCTGGCGGGGCAAGGCCCCGACCCAGGTCGGGTCGGGGCCTTGCCGTGTCCCGGGCCGGTGCCGGGGTCGGTGGGGGTGCGTGCGCGGTGGGCTGCTCGTGTGGTGGGCCGGTCGGTGCCTGCGGTGAGCCGCCGCCCGGAGCGGGCGAGTCGCGACCGTCGGTGACGTGGCCTGCGGTGGCTCGCGACGCAGGTGCGTGGCACCGGCCCGTCTGGGGCGCCCCCGCAGCGCGGCGCCGGGTCCTCGTCCTTCGGGTCCCGAGGGGGGCACCTGCTCAGTCGAGCAGGTTGATGAGCTCGAAGCGGGCCGGGTCGGGCTGGGCGGCCACGGCTGCCTGCGCCCCAGCGAGCGCCTCGGCCGCGGTGGCGTACACGTGCGACTGGGTGTTCAGGGCCGGGTACTCGGTGACCCACCGGTAGTCGGTGGACAGTCGGGTCCCGTCCATGTCGAACACCGCGCCCTCGAGGACGTAGAGGACGTACTTGCCCGTCGCCTCGATCGCGTCCGTGGCGCGCACAAGGTCCTGCTCCCGGCGGGACGCATCCCGCTTGGTGGCGGGGCCCTGGCCGGGTGTGCTGGCCTTGACGTCGGCGACGACGGCGTCGGGCAGCGGGGCGAGCGGGTCCACGACGATGCGGGTGCCGTCGCTGGCCACATGCACGCCGAGCCCGGCCTGCTGCGCCGCGGCCGCCTGGGCGTCGGTGGTGATCACCTCGCCGACCGCCGGCACCGGCTCGGGGGTGACCTCGGGCTCGGGGTCGGGCTCGACCGGGGCCGGGTCGGGCGCCGGCGAGAGTGCCGCAGGCATCCGGGACGGGTCGGGCCCGGGTGCGTCCCCGGTCCCGGGCGAGCACGCCGCCACACCCACCACGGCGGCGACTGCCGGGCCCGCGCCCGCACCCGCCCGCCACGGCAGTCGCCTCCGTGACGCCCCGCCCGCCCCCGGGACCGTGCCCGCCGTCCAGTCACCGACCAGAGGGGCACCGTGAGCACCACCGCCAAGGACCTGGTCCTCGCCGTCGCAGAGCACGGCGTCAGCCCGTCCCTGGCCGCAGCAGTCGTCGAGCGGTCCCTGACCGGTGACCAGGTCTCGGCGTTCGTCGTGCTGCCCCAGGTCGGCCCCGACGGCCTCGACATCGGCGTCGTCGCCGCCGCGATCGCCGGCCCCGTGTGGCACTACTGGTGGTGGGGCCCTCCCCGGCCCGGCCCCACCCCCGCCGTGCAGCCCCTCGCTGCGGAGATCGACCGGCTGGAGGCCCTTCTGCACGACGACCCCGACACCGTCCCCGACCCGGGCGAGCCGGTCGTGCCCGTGTTCGCCCGCAGCGCGCCCCTGTCCAGCGTCGTGGACGTGCGCACCGACATGGTCCTCGCCGCCGACGGGTCCCTGCGCTCGATCGAGGTCACCGCCACCTGCCCCCTGCCGGACCTGCTCTCCCTGCACGCCGAGGACTGCGGCGACCCCGACTGCGCGGGCGACCACGGGCTGACCGGGTGGGTGACCAACGAGACCGTCCGGCTCGCCCTGGAGGCCCCCGCCGCGACCGCCGCCGCCATGGAGTCCCTGGCCCGGTTCGCCGCCCTGCTCGCCCGCGCCGGCAAGTGACGGCTGGTTGCCGGCCCCGCGCCGACCGGCACCGTCGCGGTGACCCCGCTGAAGCGCATCTGGAGGTTGCCATGCACCGCCTTCCGCACGCCGTGACCGACCGCCTGGCCGAGTTCGTCACCGAGGCCAACGACGGCCCGCACAACGGCGGCATCGCCGGGCAGGTCGTGGTCGGCGACCGTGTCGTGGACCTGGCCGCCTCCCGCGGCTGGGGTGTGCAGGTCTGCGTGGGGGCCCGCGCCGAACGGGTCCACACCGACGTCACGGTCGACACCGTCGCCAGTGCCATCGGCCGGCTCCTGGCCGCCTGACCGGTTCCCCGTGCGCCTCCCGGCCACCCGGCCGGGAGGCGCACGGCTGCCCGGGACACCTTGCGACGCCGGGCGGCGCGGTCACGGTCCAGGACCGAAGGAGCTTCGAACGCCGCCACGCGGCCCGGCACCTGGGCCGCCGTTCGACGACATCAGATGACCACCACCACGATCACCACCGTCCGCACCCCCGTGTGCATCGGCGACGTCGTCGAGCTCGCCGAGCTCGCCGCGACCGCTGACCCCGCGACCAAGGCCGACGCGCTGTCGGCCGTGCGCGAGTACCTGGCCCGCATGAGCGCCGACCAGGTGTCGTCCCAGTGGGCGCACATCGCCGCCGCGATGTCGACCATGACCGACCTCGAGGTTCGCTACCTGGTGGCCCACCTCGCCGAGAACGCCACCGACCCCGTCGCCCGCCTCGGGTGGGCGAACGTGGTCGCCGACCTCGCCGCCTGAGCGGCACGTCCGCGAGGGCCCGACCAGACGGTCGGGCCCTCGTGCGTCCCCGGCGCAGCCGGGCACCGTCGCCCCTGCCAGGTCACCACGCGGCCCGCACCGGACCGTCCTGCGCACCAAAGGAGCCCTGATGTACAACGACGCGATCAGCATCGACTACCTGCCGTCGGTGTTCGCCGCGGCCGCCACCCACGCCGGCCTGGACCGGACCACCCCCGCCACCGCCACGGTGGACTGAACCCGGCGAGGGCCCGCGCGAGCGGGCCCTTCGTGCATGTTGCCCCCCGCCCGCCCGCGGTCACGGTCCAGGACCGAAGGAGCTTCGAACGCCACCACGCGGCCCGGCACCTGGGCCGCCGTTCGACGACATCGGATGACCACCACCGCCCTGCGGGTCCAGGTCCGCCTGGACACCCTTGCGTCCCTGGCCGACACCGGCCTGTACCTGGCCAACCTCGCCTGCCTGGAGCAGGCCCTGACCACCGCCGCCCCGGCCGCCCTGGTCGCCGAGGAGGACACCATCCGTGCCCGGGTCCCCGACCAGGTCGCCGAGCGCGTCTGGTTGCGCACCCAGCTCGACGAGTCCCCCACCGCCCCGTACCGCCGCGCCTTCTGGGCGTCGGTGGTCCAGGACCGTCCCGGCCTGCGTCACCTGCAGGTGGCGTGAACCCGTGGCCCTCGGGCCGACCACCCACCGCAACCGATCGTCGTGCACCGCGCGGCACCCCGCCGCCCCGAACCCGAGGAGGGCCCCAGCAGGGGCCCTCCTCTCCTCGTGCCCGGGCACTGCCGGTGCGGGCGGTGCGGGCACGGTGCGGCACTCGTGGAAGGGGTGGTGATGGGCGCACCGGTCGGGCGGTTGCCGCGCGCGGGCGCGCTCGCGGGCGCCGCAGCCCGGCTGACCGGGGTGCCGGCCGCCGCGGTGGCCGTGCGCGCGCACCCCGGTGTGGACGCGGGCGCCGCGTCGACGCTGCTGCGTGCGTGCGTGGCCGCCCGCCTGGTGTGGCATCCGTCGCTGGTCGCGCTGGTCGAGGCCGCCGGTGGGCGCCGGGAGTCGCAGGTGGCGTGGTCGCTGCCGGCCGGGGCGCCCGGGTGGGTGGACCTGCTGGCACGGGTGCACCCGCAGGTGTGGCACCACCCGGACCAGGCCGCGTCCCCGGGGCAGGTGGCGGCGCTGGTCGGGGTGGCGGCCCCACCGGTGGGTGCGGCCGGGCCGACGGGCCCGGGCCGGGTGGTGGTGTCGCGGTCGGGGCGGCGGGTGACGATGCGGCTGGAGTGCCCCCCGTTGCGGGTGGGGCCGCAGGTGACGGTGACGACCGGCCGGTCGGCGTTGGTCACCCCGGACCGGCTCGAGGCCGTGGTGGGCGCCGGGCGGCGTGCCGGCCTGGTGGTCGTCGACGCCGACGCGCCGGGGCGGCTGGCGGACCTGGGGTGGCTCGCGGACCGGCGCCTGGTCGCCCGCCCCGCTCCTGGGGCGCCCGGGTGGGCGGTGGTCGACACCGGCCCGTTGGTGACCGGGTCGACCGCGCCGGTGGTCCCCGCCCCGGACGCCGCGGTCGCGGTGGGTCGCGCCGGCGGGAACGTGGCCGCGGCGGCAGATCCGCTGGTCGTGGCCGCGTCGCGGGTCGCGCGCGCGGGGGCGTGCACGTTCGCCCCGCCAGGGGTGGTGCTGCACGCGTGGCAGGAGTCGTTCGTCGGTGCGTACCTGGCCGGTGGGCCGGGGCTGGTCAACGCTCTGCCGCCGGGCACCGGCAAGACCGCGTGCGTGGCGGTGGCGATGGCCGCGGTGGCCGCCGGTCAGGGCCCCCCGGTGCGTGAGGCGGCCCTGGGGCACCGGGGCGTGGTCGTGGTCCCGGTGACCCTGGTCGACCAGTGGACCCGGGAGCTGGGGGTGTTCCACCCCGCTGCGCGGGTGGTCGTGGCCACCGACGCCGGTCAGGTGGCCGCGGCGGTGCGCGCGTGGGCGCGCCCGGGCCCGCTGGTGGTCGTGGTGACCCCGCAGGTGCTGGCCGGGCACGCGGGCGCGGTCGCCGGGTGGTGCCCGGACGACCTGGCGGTCGACGAGGCGACGTACCTGCGGGGCCGGTCGGCCGCGGCTGCGGCGGTGTGGGCGCTGCGGGGCAGGGCGGTGCGGGCGGCGGTGCTGTCGGGCACCCCGGACGAGAGAGGCCCCGGGTCGGTGGCCGCGCTGGTGGGGTTCGCCACCGGGCGGGCGGAGGTGGCCGCGGCGGCGGTGGACGCCCACCTGGCCGGGGTGGGTGAGCTCGAGCGGGCCGGGGTGTTCGCGTTCACCCGTCCGGCGTCGGGTGCGGGTCTGCCGGGCACCGGGCGCACGGTGGTGCAGGTGCCGCCCGGGCCCGTGGAGCAGGTGGTCGAGCAGGTGGCGCGTGAGCGGGTCGCGGCCCTGTTGGCCGGTGCCCGCACGGACGCGGCCAGGCGGCGCCTGGCGGCGCGGCTGCGCACCGAGGTGGACCGGTGGCGGGTCGGGCTGGCGTGCCCGGCGGCGCTGCTGGTCGGGTCCTCGCAGCTGGCCGGGCAGGTGGGCGCCGCCCTGGTGCGGGCTGGTCTGCTGCCGGGTGCGGTGACCGGGGACCTGGTGGGGCGGGTGGTCGCCAGGTGGCCGCACCTGTCGGGGGCGAAGGTCGCCCACGCGGCGGGGTGGGTGGCCGGTGGGGACGGGCCGGCGCTGGTGTTCACCGACTCCCCGGACGCGGCGCAGGCGCTGGTCGCGGCGGTGGGGGACCGGGCCCGGTGCGCGGTGGTGTCCGGGCGGGTGCGCCCGGCGGCGCGGGCGCGCCTGGTGGAGCGGTTCGGTGCGGGGCAGGTGGACGTTCTGGTGGTGTGCGCGGCAGGTCAGCACGGGCTGAACCTGCAGGCCGCGCGCCGGCTGCTGCACCTGGACGTTCCGGCGTCGGGTCAGCAGGCCGCCCAGCGGGACGCGCGGGCGGTGCGCCTGGGCGCCGTGCACGACCTGGTCGAGGTGCAGGTGCCGGTCCTGGAGGGCACCGGTGAGCAGGTGTGGTGGGCGCACGCCTGCGGGGCCCGCGCCGGTGTGGACGTGCTGACCCTGGCCGGCGAGTTGACGGGGTGAGGCCGCCGGCCGGTCAGCGCCCGCGCCCGCGAGCTCCGGGGCTGGCGGTGGGGCCGCACCGGAGGGTCGGTGCACGCGTCGACGTGGCGCGCTGTCGTGGCCGCCGGCGCGGGCGTCGTGCCTGGCGCTGGTGCGCCGGTGGGCCGTCAGGCGGTCGGGTGCGGCTCCTGGGTCGCGTCGTCCAGGTCGTCGGCGGCGGCGGGGGTGTGGGCGAACACCCACCCGGTGGTGCGCAGGCCGCGGGCGGTCTGCTTGGGCGCGGCGATGGTGACCTTCAGGACCGTGGTCGCCTTGACCCGGGTGCGGTCCACCCGGATCAGCGGCAGGTCGTCCTCACGGCCGGTGACCTTGACCACGTGCAGCGCGGCGACGTCGGGGTCGGGTCCTGCGGTGGTCACCGGTCCGGCCTTGGCGAGGGCGACCGCGGCGCGCCGGGCGTCGCCTGCGGTGCGGAACCCGGTGGCGACCAGGGTGGAGGTGGCCGGGTCCAGCACCGCGAACCCGGACGCGGACTTGCCGCGGTTGACGGTCACGACCGGCTTGTACCGGGCGCGGTGGCGCACGACGTCGACGGACTCGACGATCTCCCCGTCGACCAGGGGTGCGCCGTCGGCGTCGAGCGCGGCCCGGATCGCGCTCGCCCAGGTGTCGTCCAGGCGGGTCACCCGCCCGGGGGTCACGGCGGGCAGGGCCGGGTCGGTCAGGGTGATGCGCACGCGTCGGCGGGTGTACGCCGCCGGGGCGCACACCGGCCAGGCGTGCACGACGCCGGGTTCGAGGTCGGCGGCGGCGGCTGCGACGGCCAGGGCGACCGCGGGCGCCGGGGCAGGGGTGGTGTCGACGGGGCGGATGGCGGACGGGTCGCACCCGGCCAGGGACGGGTGCGCGCCGGTGGACCCGTGCGTGTCGGCGGCGAGGGCGGCCGCGGCGTCGAACGCGGCGTCGACGTCGCCGCCGGGCCCGTACCCGGTGACCAGGCCGGGCGGGGCGTCGGGCAGGGCGGGGATCGCGTCGAGCTGGGCGGGGGTGGGGTCGGTGGCCACGGCGTCTCCTTCGCGGGGTCGGCTCGCGGTCACCGTCCCCGCGGGGTCGGGGTCGGCAACCTGCCCGGGCGCCTCACGCGGCGGTGGTCCGGTCCTGGCCGGTCTCGCCGTGCTCGAGCTCGGGCTGGGGCGGGTCGTTGGCGATGTACTCCAGCGCCTCCTCCAGGGTCATGGAGGCGCGCTGCCCGGCGGACAGGCCACCGAAGTACCCGGGCTTGATCTGGCGGGCGTAGGCGAAGATGACCTCCTCGCGCCGGGCGGGGCAGGACCGGGCGATGTTCAGGGCGCGGGGGGTGATGGACTGCCCGGCGGGGACGAACCAGGCGTCGGTGCCGCCGGCGGTGTGGCAGTGGCACTTGTCGAGCCAGGTCAGGTCCTCGAACGCGATCCGGCGGATCTCGGCTTCGCTGGGCATGGGTCCTCCTTCAGGGCTGGCCTCACCGTGCCGGCCGGAGCCGCTGCGGCAGTGGCCGCGTCACGCGGCCGTGGTCGTGGGCCAGGTGGTGCGCAGGGACCGGGTGGACCACCCGGACGTGGTCAGGCCCAGGCGCGGGGCCAGGGCCACCAGCGCGGCGGCGCACGGGGCGCACACGGGCGCCGTCTGCCAGCGCAGCGTGCCGGGTGCGCGGCGGCGGGCCGGGCGCACCGGGGCGCGGGTGCGGCAGTTCGCGCACCGGTCGCGGCGGGTCACCGGGTCGCCTCCCGCAGGACGCGGGCGGTCTGCTCGGCGCCGAGCTGGTCGACCAGGAACTGGATCTGGGCGGCGTGCCCGCCGTTGTTGACGTCGGCGGCGACGGCGTCCCAGGTGCCGTAGTGGTCGTCCTGGGCGTCGGTGATGTCGGGGCGCGGGTCGTCGTTGACGGCGGCGGACGCGGCCCGGTCGGTCAGGTCGCGCACGACGTCGTCGAGGGCGTCCTCGGGCAGGCGCAGGTCGGCGGCCAGGGCGATCAGGTCGGGGATGGTCATGGCGGTCACGGTGCCGGGTCGTCCGTCCCGCGCAGTCAACCCGGTGATAACGGAACCTTGCGTGCCAGGTGGTGCGTCCTTGCCGGCGGCCCGGCAGGGCCGCCCGCGCGCGCCGCGCGGGGCCGGGGAGGGGGTGCAGGGGTGGGCGCGAGGTTCCGTTATCACGGCGTGGCGTGGGTCGGTGCGGGGCCCGTTGGTGGCACGGTGGCGGGGTGGACGCTTCGGCCGCCGTGCACGCGTACCTGGGCACCATGGACCAGGGCACGTCCTTGGCCCGTCAGCGCCGGTGGGCCCTGACCGGGTTGCTCGAGCACGCCACCGCCGCGGGCCCGTGCACCGCGGACGGGCTGCTGGACCCCGACGTGGTCGCCGGGTGGCTGGACGCCGCCCGCGCCGCCGGCGCGTCCACCGCGGGCCTGCGCGCCCGCGCGGCGGCCGCCCGTGCCCTGGCCGCGTTCCTGTCCGCGCACCGCCTGGCGGCCCCGGCGACGGTGTGCGCACCGCTGCCCGCGCCCGATCCTGCACCGGCGGACGCGGCTCGTGGCCGTGCGCTGCTGGCCGCGGCCGGCGACGGCCCGCCCCCGCAGGTCCCGGCCCCGGCGTGGTACCGGTTCGCCGCGTACGTGCACGTGGTGGGGGTGAGCGGGGCTCCCGAGCGGGTGGTCGCCGCGCTGCGCGTCGACGACGTGGACGTGCCCGGGCGCGGGGTGGCCGTTCCCGCCTGGGTGGACCTGCCGGCTCCGGCCGCCCGCGCCCTGGCCGCGTGGGAGACGGTGCGCACCCAGGTGTGCGCCCACCTGGCCGGTGGGCCGCCGTCGGCGTGGTGGGTGACGGTGGGCCCGTCCCGTGGCGGCAAGCCGGCCGGGCTGCCCGTCGGCGCCCGCGGGCTGCGCAAGGCGTTTCGCGCCGCGGCCCGCGTCCTGGGTGAGCTCGACCCGGCGCTGGCCGGGGTGAGCATCCGCGACGTGCGCGCCGCCGCCGGCACCTGGCCCACCTGAGTCCCGCGCCGGCCCGGCGGGTGGGTGCCCGTGCACCACGTCGCCCACGACGACGCCTACGCCTACGACTCCGCCGGGCGGCACACGCTGCCGACCGCGGCGTCGACGGGTCGGCGGACCTGGTGTTCCTCGACGAGGACCCCGAGTGGTACGGGCTGCCCGACGCCGAGGAGGGGCGGACCCGGCCCGCATGGCTGTCGCACGCGCGCACGCCGCACACCACCGGGTGCTGACCCGCGACCCGGTGCCCAGCCCACCACCCGTGGCCACCTGAGCGCCCCGGGCCGGTGGCCCGGTCGGCGGCGGCGTCCACCGCCGGGCCCGGGCGGGCAAGGGCCCTGGGCGGTTGCCGCGGGCGCGGCGCCGGCCACGGTGCAGGGCACACCCAACCAAGGAGGCCCTGGATGCCGACCACACCTGACACCGACCTGCGGCTGCTGATGCTCGCCGCCCCGGCGGTGCCGCGCGGCCTGCTCGAGCAGGTGGCCGCCGACCCCGGCCCCGACGGGCGCCTGGCTGCCGCCGCGCTGGCGCACCCGCACGTGCCCGCCGACCTGGTGCGCCCGCTGCTGGCCGCAGCGCAGGCACCCGACGCCCGCCCGTGCGACGTGCACAGGGCGTTGGCGCACGCCGCCCGGCACCTGCACGCCCACGGCACCGGGCCCGGCGACGTCGCCGACCTGGTCCTGTCCTTCGAGGCGAAGCACCCGTCGCCCGCAGACCGGGGCGCCCACCTGGGTGTCGTGGTCACCGAGCTCGGGCCCGACCACCCGGTGGTCGCCCAGGTCGCGGCCGCCGCGTCGTGGGACGCTCTGGGCACCCTCGCCGAAGCCGGTTTCCACCCGGCGCTGGTCGCGGTGCGGCAGGCCGCCGCCCGCCACGGCGCCGACCCCACCGCCCGGGCGCGGGCGTGGCGTGTGTGCGCCACGGCGTCGCACGCGCTCAGCCCCGCCGACTGGCGCCGGCCCGACCCGGTGGCCGTCGCGCAGGACCTGCCCGGCGACCTGCTCGTGGCGCTGGCCGCGTCCAGCGACGGCACCCGCGCGCTGGCGTCCCTGATCGCCACCCGGGCCGTGAGGGACCTGGCCGCGGGGCACCTGTCGGTGCACTCGGCCCGCACCCTGGCCGCCCGGCTCGAGCTGGCCGCGTCACGGTGGACGGCCGCCGACGCCCGCGTCGTCGTCGACGCCACCGCCGCGGTCACCCCCACCGGGCCGAGGGGGCGGGTCGCGGCCGACGCGGCACGCCTGGCCCGCCAGCGCCTGACGGCCCTGGACCGCATGGCCGACCTGGGCCTGCCGGACACGGCCGACCTGAGCATGACGTACCTGTCGCTGTTCGCCGACGACGCTGCGCGCGCCGCGGCCGGGCGCGCCCTGGTGGCGGCGGTCGGCTCGGACGCGTGGGCGGCGGTGTGGGCGATGGCCGGCACCGTGGAGTTCGACACCGACCTGGACGCGGTCGCCGCGATGGTGACCGCGGTCACCACATGACCCTGGCCCGGCCCACCACCTGGTGGGCCGGGCCTCGGTGCGTGTCATGCCGACAGGGTCACCGACACCCCGGTCAGGTCCGAGGCGGGGACCGGCGCGTCGACCGGCAGGGTGAGCCGGTCACCGGAGACGGTGCCCTCCAGGTGGGCCAGGGGCCCGTCCGGCCCGGACAGGGTGACCTGGGCGCGCTGACCGGCGCAGTCGGCGTCCAGGCCGTCCAGGTGGGCGGCGGTGACCGCGTAGCCGCGCAGGTCGGGCGCGTAGGCCACGTCGTAGTCCACGTCCACCCCGGTGGTCTGGCACGAGCGGACCACGGTGGAGCTGGTCAGCACCGAGATCGCGTCGATCGGTGCACCGGCGGCGTGCGCGGCGGTCGCCCCGCCGGCGGCGACGGCGACCGTGGCCGCGGCGGCCATCAGGCGGCGGCGGTTGCTCATCGGGAGCCCCTTCCTGGGTGGACCCGGCCCGGCGCCCCCGGCGGCCTGGTTCCGTCCTGGCCGTTGCCCCGGGGCCGTCGGCACGTGTGCCGCAGGCCGTGTCTTCCTGTCGTCTTTCGGTAGCCCGGCTGACCGCGTGGGTCCCGTGGCTTTGCGTCCCCGCCTCGCGACGGGTTTGCCGTTGTCGGTGACGAACCCGGATGGGCTCGCACCCCTACTGGTCCGGGCGGGGCGGGCGGATGCACGCCACCCCCCCGTTGCCCGTCGCGGCCGGGCGCGGACCGTGCCCGCGTGCTCGTTTTCCCCGGCCGGCGCCGACGTGCCGGTGGCCGTCACGTGAACCCCCGGGCCCGCCGCCCGCTGGTGTGGGTGCTGGCCGCTGTCGCGGCGGGTGCCGCGCTCGGGCCCGGCGCGCAGGCTCCGTCCGAGCCGCAGGCCGCGGCGGTGGTCCGCGCGGGCGTGGACTCCTCGCGGGCTGCGCCGGCTCGCCTGACGCTGGTGCAGGTGGTCGACGACGACCGTGTGGTGGCGGTGCGGGTGCCGGACGGTGCCACGGCCGGGCAGGTGCTGATCGCAGCGGGGGTGCACCTGGGTGAGCACGACACGGTCGTGCCGGAGCCCGGTGAGCCCGCCGGTGGGCAGGTGACGGTGACCCGGGCGCAGGTGTCGGTGGTCACAGAGACCGAGACGGTGCCGGCGCCGGTGCGTCAGGTGCCCGACCCGCACCTGCCCGCCGGGTCCGAGCAGGTGCGGGTCGCCGGTGTGGACGGGCGCCTGTCCCGGGTCGTGCAGGTGCACACCCTGCCGGACGGGACGGTGACGGGGCGGGTGGTGCTGGCCGAGCTCGAGGTCGCCGCGGTCGAGCACGTCGTCGCGGTCGGCACCCGGCGGGCGGCACCGGTGCGGGCGGCGGCGCCGGTGGAGCCGGGCACGGCGCGGGCCCTCGCCCAGCAGATGGTCGCCGACCGGGGGTGGGATGCGACGCAGTTCGCGTGCCTGGACGCCTTGTGGGCGGCGGAGTCGGGGTGGCGGGTCGACGCGCACAACGCGCGCTCGGGTGCGCACGGGATCCCGCAGGCGCTGCCCGGGTCGAAGATGGCGTCGGCCGGGGCGGACTGGGCCACGAACCCGGTCACCCAGATCACGTGGGGGCTGGGGTACGTCGCGGCCCGGTACGGCAGCCCGTGCGGGGCGTGGGAGCATCACCAGGCCCGCGGCTGGTACTAGCCGCTGGCCGCCCGGCGCGCCAGCGGCCGTGGGGCACGTGCGGCTGCCGTCCGCGCCGCCGCGAACCGGACGGTCACGGGTTGGTATCGGTCGCGCGGTGGCCCCAGCGCCGCGGACGCGACGCCCGTTGGGTTCACAGGCGGTCTGAGGAGAGGGGTGTTCGTGGCGGCGACGGCATGGGAGCAGGTGCTGGGCGACGTCGTGCGCACCCGACGGTCGGCAGGACCAGGCCGCGTACTGGGACGACGAGCTCGTCGCCGTCGACCCGTACACCGGGGACCGGCGGGTGCTGCTCACCTCCGACCAGGAGCACAGCGCGATCCGCCGGGTCGTGACGAGCGACGACCTCGGCCGCACACGCAACGGTGAATGGTGAGCCGGGCCGCGGCACCCGTGAGGGGTCAGGCCGGGGCGCCCGGCAGGGCCCGCAGGAAGTCCTCCAGGTGCGGGTCCAGGCCCTCGTGCGGGTACGCGGCCCGGTAGTACGCGGCCGCCTCACCGGGGGAGGTGAACGGGCGTGCCGACCACAGGGTCGCCAGGTCGGCGACGTCACGCGCCCTCGCCGCGTGCACCTTCATCACGAACAGGTCCTGCAGCGGCACGCCGAGGACCCGCAGCGTCGCGGTGTCCAGGAGCACCTCGCACGCGGCCAGGTCGAGGGTGTGCGGCACGAACGCGCTCGCGGTGTCGTTCAGCCAGTCCACCGGCAGGTCGTGGCGCTCGGCGACCCGGGCTGCGGCCGCACGCAGCGCGGCGCCCAGGGCCCGGGCGGCGTCGACGTCGTGGGTGGACTCGCGCAGGCCGTGCAGGGCCATCAGTGCGCCACCGGCCACGACGACGACGTGACGGGTGCCGTCCGGCAGCTCCCCGGCGAGCTCGCGCAGCAGGGCCAGGATCCGATCGCGGCCCAGGGGGACCTCACGCCGCATGGTCGACCAGGGTGGCGGCGTCGACGATCAGGTTCCGCGCGGCCAGGGCCGGGGGAGTGCTCGCCCGCCACGCCTGGACCATCCGCGGGGTGCCGGGCGCCGACCACGCCTGCGGCAGGGGCCGGACCCGGGTGGTCCACGCCGGGGCCGGGTGGCCCGCGGCGTCGGACAGGTGCTCGGCCAGGCCGGCGAGCAGGTTCGCCAGGACCGGGTGCGTCCCACGCCGTGGCGGTGCGGCGAGCGCGGCGGCGAGCGCGGTCCGTGGCGCGTGGTCCGCGGCGGCCAGCCACGCCCGCACCCGGGTCCAGTCCGGCGCGCCCGCCCCGCCGTCGTCGACCCACGCCGTGGACAGGGCGGTCAGCGGCGTCAGGGGCCGGGTGGTGGTGACCTCGGTGCCGGCGGCGGCCAGGAGCTTGGCCAGGGTGGTCCACGTCGGGTCGACGCGGCCGTGCTCGATGCGGGTGACCGTGGACGTGGGGACCCCGGCCCGGGCGGCGAGCGCGCGGACCGACAGGCCCGCCCCGTGGCGTGCCCGGGTGAGGATCTCCGCAGCCGGCATCATGAGTGTGAGCATACATGCACACAGTCCGTGGTGGGTGGTGGTGTGCCGGGCGGCGCCTGTGCGCACTGCCCGTCGCCGCCCGGTTCGCCGAGCTGCTGGCCGGCGCGTGGGCGCAGGTGGCGGACGCCGAGCTCGGGTGCGGTGCCCCGGACGGGGGCTGCGTGTGCTGGTGCCACGCCGGTGTCGGGCCGCCCGGCACCTGAGTGCACCCGGCCCGGGCGCGGGCACGGTGCCCCGGTGAAGGAGGCCCGGATGCGCAGCGTGCCCGACGACCCGGTCGTGACGGTCGGCGAGACGCTCGCTCGCGCCGGCGACCCGGTCCCGGCGCTGTGCGCCCTGGCGGCCGGGTGGGCCGCGCCGGGCCCGGGCCCGGACGAGGGCGACGTGCGCGCGGTCGTGACCCGGCACCTGGACGCGTCGGCCCGCTACGAGGTCGACCCGGCCGGTGACCTGACCGCTGCGCTCGAGGCGCTGGTGGCCCGCGCGGCGCAGGTCGCCGCCGCGGCCGCCGACCCGGCGGGCGCGTGGGTCGGTCCGCCCGAGTGCCGGTCCCGCACCTGCGAGGACGCCGGGCCGAACGGGCTGCTGGGTGACCTGTGGCCGTGCTCGCACCTGACGTGGGTCACCGACCGGCAGTGGGCCGACGCACGCGGCCCCCAGGCCCCCGCCGGTGGGCCGACGGTGGCGGACCTTCAGGACGTCCTGGGGCAGCTGTCCCGGTACGTGGATTGGCGGTGGGTCACCGAGCAGCTGCCGACCCGGGACAAGGAGCTGTTCGCCGACACCGTGCAGGCGTGGGCGGCGCGCCGAGGCGCCGGCCGGGACGAGCCGCCGATGGTCGTGGACCGGTGGTGGCGTGGCGACACCCCACCGCAGGGGTGGGTACGGGAGGAGGGGAGACGACATGGTTGAGCAGCTGTCGACCCCGGTGGCGGCGATCGCCCTGCCGGTGGCGTTCACGGACCTGCCGCGGATGGTGGACGACCTGGCGGCCGAGCACGGGCCCGGGCTGCAGGTGACCCAGGCCGGGCAGTTCCTGGTGGTGTCCACCCCGGGCCGCCAGTGCCACTGCGGCTCCTGCGAGGACGCGCGCACCGCCCGCCTGGTCGAGCTCACCGGCGAGGCGGCGTGGACCGGGCGCCGGTTCATGATCGTGTGCCCCGTGTGCGGGGACAAGCGCTGCCCACGCGCCGCCCACCACGACCACCCGTGCCAGGAGGACCGGTGACCACCACCGTCGAACGTGACGCGCTGGACCGGATAGCGGTGGTGGCCGCCACCGCCGAGCGCCTGGAGTCCGTGCCGGGCCACCTGCGCACGCTGCTGGGCCGCATCCGGTCCCTGGCCGCCGACGCCGGCGCGGCGCCGACCCACGGGCAGGTGGCTGCGCGCATCGGCTCGCACGGGCTGTGCGACCGCTACGAGCGGCACGGCCCGCACCTGGAGACGACCGGGATCGTGGACAACGGCGGCAACGTCGTCCTGCACCAGTGCCCCGGGCAGTCCTGCGACTGTCGCAACTGCGAGGACCGCAAGTGCATGTCGTGCGTGATGCGGTACTGGCACGAGCGGTGCGCCGACGACTGCCCGGACTGCTGCGGACCGCCCGGCCCCGGGACGGTCGCGGACCCCGGCGCGCAGGCCGCGTGGGAGGAGTACCACGGCGCCTGCCGTCTCGAGTGCGCCCCGCAGCGCCGGGCGTTCCTGGCCGGGTGGTCCCGCCGCGCCCAGGCGCCCGTGGTGAAGGAGGGGACGTGACCTACATCCCGGACGACCCTCGTGCCGTCGCGGCGCTGGAGGCCCTGCGGGCCGGGCCCGCACCCAGGTTCGCGGACCAGCCGCACCAGTGGGACCGGGGCGCGCTGCGTGAGCTCCTGGTCGCCGTGGTGTGCCCGGCCCCGTGCGTCGGGGTCACCGAGCCCGGCGGGAAGGGCTGGCACGCGGCGTGCGAGCGGGCCGCTGATGACGCCCTGGCCTCCCTGGACCGTGACCGGTTGCACGCGTGGGGGCTGACACCGCCACCAGGGGTGGGCGGGCCCGTGGAGGGGTGAGCGGTGGACGGCGCGTCCATCACACCGGGGCAGTGGGAGACGCTGGTGTCCACCGGCGCCCCGGTGCACCTGGTGACAGGCGCACGGGCGGTGGTGCGCGACCCGGCGACGGGGGCGTTGCACGCCCGCGGGGCCGTGTGTGGTGCCCGCATGCCGCCGTTCGACCCGGCGACCACCCCGGTCGGGCCCAGGCCGGTGTCCGCGTGCCCGCACTGCTTGGGCACCGCTGACGTCGTCGGTCAGCTCGCCGCGGCCGCCGAGCCCGTGGCGGCCGCGATCCGGTTCGCCCGGGACGGGGACGCCCTGGTCGCTGCGGTCGGTGTGGGTGACCCCGCAGCGGGGGCGCTGGCCAGGGCTCTGGGGTACCTGTGCCCGGTCGCGTTCACCCTGTGGACCTACCAGGACCGGTACGCGCGTGACCCGGACGTGGCCGGGTGGCAGTGGCGGGTGTGGCGGTTGGTCACCGAGCGGCTGGACGGGCAGCGCGCGGCCCTGTCCCGGGCGTGGGACCCGGGGGCGCCGCCGGCCGGTGGGCCGGACCGGGTGGTGCACGTCGCCGGGCCGTTGTCGTTCATGTTCCCGATGCTGGGCGACCCGGTCGACTCCCCGGTGCAGCACCTGCGGGCCGCGGTGCTGGCGTGGCCGACGTTGCGCCTGGGTGACGGGTGGCTGCTCGCCCGGGCGCCGGCCCTGGCCTGGACGCCGGCGTGGATGTCGTCACCGGTGGCCGCGGTGGCCCTGACCGACCTGGGGCCGGTGCCGGACCCGGAGCTGGTGGGCCTGGTGGTCGAGGCGTTCGCCGGGTTGCACCGTCCGGACGGCCTCGGTGCCCAGGACGCGTGGATCGCCGCCCTGGGCGTCGCCGCCTGACCGGCTCGCGTCGTGGTGTCGACCACGCCCACCCCTTGGTCCCCTCCGGGGGCGTGAGCGAAGGGGTGGGCGTCGTCGACGCGACCCGCGTGCGGGCAGCCGGTCCCGCGGAACGGGTGCCCGCCGCTGGGGCTCGGGGTGGCGACCTCGCCCGCCGCCGGGCGGCTCGGGCGGGATTGCACCCCGCGGCGGGGCGCGCACGGTGACCGGTGGAGCGGGCCGGCAAGCCTGCTTCACCACCACCCCACCCGCGCCGCCCCAGGGTGTGCTCGGGCCGTGGATGCCCGACACCGACGACACGGAAGGCATCCCGATGCTGAACAACCCATCGCACCTGCGCTACTCCACGCAGCCGACCGGAGCCCGCCGGCGCGTCCTGGCCACCACGACCGTCCCGGGCGTCGACACGCAGACCCGCACCGTGGTGACCCTGGACGACCAGGTCGCCCGCACCGTCGCCGCGGAGCTGAACGCCCTGGCGACCTCCCGCCGCACCCTGCTGCACCGGGCCGGCGTCGCCGCCGCCGGTGAGGTGTGCCACCTGCGCCGCGCCCTGGTCGCCACGGTTCTGGGCACCCGCCGCGACGCGGCCGGCGCGGCCGTGCACGCCCTCGCCGACGCCGTCGCCGCAGTCAGCGACGCCGAGCGGCGCGCGGTCGCCGACGAGGTCGGGCGCGTGCTGGAGGGCACCGAGGACGTGATCGTCCCGGTCGCGGTGCTCGGGGAGTACGGGCAGGCACACTTCCTCTGCGTCGCCAACGAGTTCCTCGCCGGCGCCGACGACGAGGTGGTCCTCGCCCTGGCGGACCCGGACGACGACGGTGCCGTGCTGTACGAGGGCCTGCTCACCTCGCTGCGCGTGGCGGACGACGCGATCGAGGAGGCGTGCGTGACCGAGTGGCTCGACGTGCGCGTCGATCGCAGCGTCGTGGCCGCGTGGGCGCGCCGCAACCGGCCGCACCTGGCCGCCCGGCTCGACGACCTGGCCGACTGACCCCGAGGGGCCCGCACCACATGGTGCGGGCCCCTTCGCCACGCCATGGGGTGTGTGCGCCGCGGGCGCGGTCGAGCACGGTCGTGGTGACCGCCGACCCGGGAGCTCGATCGTGCCTCGACGCCACCGCACCACCCCCGCCGCCCGTGGGGTGTGGTCGGCGACCCTGGCGGCCCTCGCCCTGACGCCCGTGACGTTGGCCGCCCCGGCGCTCGCGCTGGCGTTGACCGCGGGGGTCGCGGTGGCCGGGGCACGGATCGCGGTGGCGGTGCACGAGCCCGCGCGTCGCGCCACCGTGTGGGGGCTGACCTGCGCGTGCGGGGTGGCCGCGGCCGTGAGCCTGGCCGCGCTGAGCGGCGGCCCGGCCGGGCTCGGGGGCGTGCTGGCGGGCCTGGGGTAGACCCGGCTCGGCCGCCCGTGGGCGGGTGGTCACCGTGACCGGCGTGCTCGAGCTCCTGGCCCGGCGCAGCTGTACCGGCTCCTGGTGACGCACCCGAACGCGCCGGCGGACATGCTGCCGCCGGTGCGGCACCTGGAGGGATGGTCGCTGGTGGCGGCACTCACCCGGAACGGGGTGAGCGAGCGGGCGCGCGACGCACTGGTGGCCGCGACACCGTACACGCGGCTGCGTGAGGTGCTCGCCCTCCCTGGTCGTCCGTCGCTCGAGCTCGTCCTGCCCTGGTGGGGGCACCCGTCGCGCGCCGGGGACGTCACGACCGGCGACGGGGCACGGGCGCACATGCTCGCCGCGGGCGCGCCCGACCTGCCCGAGGACGTGGCGGCGGCGCTGCTGGTCGCCGCCCTGACCGGCGCCGACCGGGTCGGGTCGCGCGAGCAGCTGCCCGTGCTGGCGGCGTGCGCGGTCAGCCCGCACCGGCCGTGGTGCGCGAGCAGGTCGCCGGCGACCTCGGCGGCCGGGGTCGCCCGGTGACGAGGTCGCCCAGGTCCTCGACCTGTGCGGTGTCTGCTTGACCAGGGCGCGCCGGTGGGTGGCCATCACCGACCCGTGCCAGGACATCGAGCTCACCGCCCAGGTCCTCGGCACGGAGTACCTGCACCCGTTGCACCCGCTGGCCTTCGCCAGGTGGGTGCGGATGCCCGCCACGCAGCGCAGGCAGGTCACCCGGACCGCGGGGTACCCGTGGGCGGTGCGCGCCAGGTCGGCGCAGGGGACCCCGCTGATGGCGGAGCTGCCCCGTGCCGACGGGTTCGGCGCCAAGGAGGCCCTGCTGGCCCTGGGGTCCGCCGCCCTGCCGGGTGACGCGGTCGCCCGGTGCCTCGAGGCGGCCGCGCGCGAGGTGGACCGCCTCCCCGTCGCCACACGGTCGGTGGTGCAGGTCCTGGCGCACCCCAACGCCCCCGACGACGTCGCCCGCCGTGCCGCCTGCCTGCTCGCCGCCCGCACCGACTTCCTGCCCAGCAGCATCGGTGAGCAGGTCTCGGCCCTGGTCCGCGGGTGGGGCGACAGGCAGGACGCCTGCGGGCTCCTGGCCGACGTGCCCGTGCCGGCGCTGGCCGACCTGCCCGTGCTGCGCGACCCGGACACCGCGACCGCCGTGGTCGCGCTCGCCGCGTCCGGGTTCACCGGCACGGTCGCCGAGCTGGTTGCCTGCGCGGCCCAGCTCGCCGCCTGACCGGGCCGGCGGGGCGTTCGCGCAGGTCACGGCCAATGCCGCACCGGCCCCGGGGGGCACGCTGGGCCCGGTCCGGCAAGGCGCCGGGCCCCGGACGTGGCGGCCCTGGAGGAACCTCCTTGCGCTGTCGCACCGCGCCGGTACTGTACGGCCCGTCACCACGGTGGTGACGGTCGGCCCCACCCGGGGCCGTGAGGGAAGGACACGACGACCGATGACCGCGATGCGTTCGACGAGCTGGCGCCCCGAGCGCCTGCTCGGCGTGCCCACGGCCGGACGGTTGGCCGCGTCCTGCCCCACCGCCAAGTCCCACCGTGAGCTGCCGGTCGTCGCCTTCCCGGCGAACGACCGCCAGCACCTGGGCAGCCCAGGGTGATGTCCGCGTAGACCCGACCGGAAGGTCGGGACTCACGAGGGCCGCTCCCCGGGCTGGGGGAGCGGCCCTCGTGCGTGACGGGGGTGACCTGCGACGCGGCGCCGACGACGGGCCCGCCAGGCACCACCGGGCACGCACCGAGCCAGCCCCCAGCACGAACCACGACCCCCGGAAGGTCCGGGGCCGACGACGAAGGAGGTGATCGCCGACTGACAGGCGGTGACAGGGCCGGACGAGGCTCGCCCGCAGGTGGAACGGACGCGTGGACCGCTCGGCGGTCACCGCAACGTCCCCCACGGGCAGGAGGCGTCCACGCAGCAGGCCCGAACGACGTCGCCCCGCACGGTCAAGTGGGGCACAAATCTGGGAGTTGCTAGGGGATCTGGCGGACCTGGGGAAGGACAGTGACCAGGCGCCAGGCGGCAGACCACATGAACGTCGCCCCTTCCGGAGGTCAGACTCCCGGTGTCACAGAGGAAGCAGCGGTGCGGGCGCCATCCCGCACCCGCCCCGGCGTGCCGAACCGGGGTACCTGCTGCCACCAGCACAACGGGTGCCTTCCCCGTGGTGGCCGTGACACCGGTCCGAGTCGCCTGGCAGGGGCACCGGACCACCACCTGGGCCGGCCGGCGGCAGCTGCACCGCCGCCCGGCCCCCGTCGAAGACGCCGGCCCGACCGGGTCGGTCCCCCTCACGCCGTGAGGGTAAGCCGGGCAACGGACAGCGGTCTGCCGACCCCTGCGGGGGTCGCCACGCCGGCGCCGGGCCGCGGGGCGCCTACGGGCCACCCGCGGCTGCCCGGCCCTGACACCGGGCGACCTGGTGTCGCCCGCCGTGGACCCGTTCGGGTCGGTCGCCCCTCGTGGCCCGAGGGGGCGGCCTGGGTGAGGTGGTGGTGACCGCTGGTCACCGCCGGGTAGCGCGCCACCGGCGCGGACCTGGCCCCACGGCCCTGCTGAAGCCGACCGTGCCGCCGGGGTCCAGTCCCGGTGGGGCGAGGCAGCCGCGAGGGGAGGACGCGCGGTATCGGGCCGCCAACGTGCCGACGCCCCGATGGGGTGGTCGGGCGCTCGTAGCTCAGTGGACAGAGCACCGGTCTACGGAACCGGGTGTCGGGGGTTCGAGTCCCTCCGAGCGCGCTGCGGGGATGGAGAAAGAGCGTCTCGCCGGCCTCATAAGCCGGAGATCGCCCGCTGCGAGTGCGGGCCCCGCACCCACCAACGGTCAGCACCCGTGCCGTCGAACGGGTCGCGCGGACGAGGCGACTGCCGGCTGGTCGCACCGGACTGTGAACCCGGGGCCCTGCGGGGCCGTCGGGGGTTCGACTCCCTCCGTCCGCACCGAGGCCATGCACCGGGTGTGTGGTCTGCGCGCGCGTGGCGGAACCAGGTAGACGCGCCGGATTCAGGATCCGGTGGGGCCAACACCCCGTGAGGGTTCGACTCCCTCCGTGCGCACTGTGGGCGGAGCTCGAGTGGTAGAGCGCCGGATTGTGGCTCCGGAGGTTGCGGGATCGACACCCGTCGTCCACCCCGCGGATGTGGCGGAACCAGGCAGACGCGCAGCGTCGAGGGCGCTGTGGACTTCGGTCCGTGCCGGTTCGATCCCGGCCATCCGCACCACACCGTCCCAGGACCCGGCGTCGCCGACGGGCCCGAAGGAGGGCTGGCTGAGCGGCCGAAGGCACCCGCCTTGAAAGCGGCAGCGGGGACACCCCGCCGGGGGTTCGAATCCCCCGCCCTCCACACGGCAGGTCGCGCCGTCGAGGCGACCACCCGCGGGCATGGCGGAACTGGCAGACGCGCCCAGCTCAAACCTGGGTGGGCGACTCCCGTCCGGGTTCGAGTCCCGGTGCCCGCACCACGCGCGACGAGCCAGCCGGGCGGCGCTGGGGCGGGCCGGTATCGACGCGGACGCGACCACGGCGGTGCTGGGACCGGTGAGGTACCTGGCCGAGACCGCGGTCATGTACCCGGAGCTGCTGGACCACCCGGACCGTCTGGGGTGGGTCGACGTCGCCGAGATCGAGAAGTTCCTGCGCGAGCACCAGGTCGAGCTCGAGGCGCGCCTGCAGGCCGCCCGCGAGCGCGCCAAGGCCGAACGGGCCGAGGTGCAGCAGCACTGACTGCCGTCGAACGGCGGATGGCCGTGGCAACGCCGCCGCGGTCACGGGGAGGTAGCTCAACTGGTAGAGCAGCTGCTTTGCAAGCAGAAGGTCCTGAGGGTTCGAGTCCCTTCCTCTCCACCGGGCCGGCCGCGGGCGGGACACCCGTCACGTCCAGGACCCCGGTCGGGCCCGCCGGGTCGGGCACCGGGTGCAGGGCCGGGGTCATCGGATCGCGGGGGCGGTCGTCATCATGGGCCCCACCGTGCCCACCCGTGCACCGGTGACAGTGGCCCCGCCGACGTGGCACGGCCCCGGTTCCCACGAGGGAACCGGGGCCGGGGGGCTCGGTACGGCTACGGGAGCGGAACCACGACGACCTGGTAGGTCTCCGGGTTCGGCTGCTGGGCGATCCACTGCTCGATGAACGACACCAGAACCTGCGGGTCACGCTGCGAGCCGGGGAAGCCACCCATCTTCTCGGCGTACGCGATGGTGCAGGTGTACAGCGGCTCCCAGGTGACGCCGTCCTTGCTCCCGTGGGTGGGGAACACGAAGATGACGTTCTTGGCGGTCTGACCGTCGACCGCCTGCGCTGCGGCGCTCATCTTGTCGAGATTCGTGTTCTCGGTGTCGTAGAACGACTGGATATTCGCGGTCCCCTCGTCGATGACGGGCTGGGGGAGCGGCTGGGTCGGGTCGACCGCGATGACGGTGCCGTCCGCCAGCTCGTAGGCGTCGAGGCCGGCGGCCTTCGCGGCGTCGATCTGCTCCTGCGTGGTGAGCGTCTCACCGTTCGCCGGGACCGGGACCTCGGGCTCGGCCGGCTCGGTCGGCTCGGTGGTCGGGTCGGTGGTGACCTCGACCGCCTCGGCGGGCGGGTCGGTCTCGGTGCTGGCCGCGCACCCGGACAAGGTCACCGCGACGGCGGCGACCACGACCGCGGCGAGCGCACGTGCTGGGTGGTGCATAAGCTTCCTCCATCGGTTCGGTCCACCACCGGCGGTGGCGGTGACCCGGGCCACCGTGCGCGGCTCCCGGGCGGGGACAAACGCCGGCCACCGAGATCATCGACCGCCCACGGGCCGCCCGGAGCGGTCTTCGGTCCCGGGGCCACCCATCCGGTACCACCCGTGCCCGCCCACCCCGATCAGATCCGGGCGGGTGAGCGTCAACGACCGCAGCGCACCGTGCACCGCCCGCCACGAGTACGGGCACCCGGCCTCGCCCAGCCGGGCCTCCACGCCGGCGGGTCACCCGGACCCGGCCGTCCGCCGCGAGCGCGGTCACCGCGACCAGGACGTGCTCGACCGCGCTGCGCCGCCCCGCCCCCGCCGCCCGCACCGGCTCCGGGCCCTGCCCGGCGCCCCGCAGACCGAACCAGCCCGGGCGCACCCGCACCAGGGCACCGTCGCCGGCGGTCACCTCCGCACGGACCGCGGCACCGACCACCGCCCGGGCCCGCACCACACCATCGGCCGCGACCACCTCGTGCACCCGGGCCAGGGAGAACACGTCCTCACCGCCCGCAACCAGCTGCCGGCACGCGTCGACCACCGCGACCCGCAGTACCGACCGGCCCACCACCCGCCGCGCCCGGGACCGGCGCGCCGGCGGCAAGGACAGCCGGGCGTACGCCACCGGGACGTACGGGACCGTTCGCAACCCTGCGATCCCCGTCCACGGGCGCCCAGCGCGCCGCAAGGCCCTGTAGCTCAGATGGCCAGAGCGCCGGCCCGTCAAGCCGGAGGTTCGCGGGTTCAAGTCCCGTCAGGGTCGCTCGCCCCACCCGGTGAGGGTGGGGACGTCGTGCCGGCCGGACCCGTCCGGATGGACGTGGCGCCGGCCGGGGCGCCGCCAGCCCGCGGGCTGGTCGGATGGGTGTAGCTCAACTGGTAGAGCACCGGTCTCCAAAACCGGCGGTTGCGGGTTCGACTCCTGCCGCCCATGCTCGCCGCCCGCCCCGGCGGGCACCTGGCGCCTTGGCCGAGTGGTGAGGCGGCGGCCTGCAAAGCCGCTCACGTGGGTTCGAGTCCCGCAGGCGCCTCCACACGCAGGTGAGCCCCAGCCGTCGGCTGGGGCTCACCACCCCGTCCGGGTCGGTGCACTCGGCGACCCGCACGGTGTCCGGGGTCTGGTCGACGTCGCGGGCGCCGGCCCGCACGGTCGGGTCGGGGGCCGCGGCGGGTGCGGGTGGCCGGTCACGTCGGTCACGGTGCTGACCGGGCGTGGGGCGGTGGCGGGACGTGGCCCAGTGGCAGGGCGCCGGTCTGGGGGACCGGAGGTCGAGGGTTCGAACCCCTCCGTCCCGACCGGATGGTGGCATCGAGGCGCCGGGTGGGCACTGTCGACGGTGACGACGTCGTCACAGGTGAAGGGAGCCGGCCGTGAGCAAGACCGACCACACCGCCCCGTACTGGGTGCAGGCCCTGGACCGCCCGTCGGACCTGGTCGCCCACCACGACCACAGCGACGGGCCGTGCGACCTGCCCCCGCGCCCGACCCGGTGGCGCCCGGACCCGGACCTGGGCGTCCCGCGCGGGCGGTGCTGGTGGACGACGTCGATCCGGTTCAACGTCGAGCGCGGGTGCGGGTGCTGGTGGTGCTCGGGCAAGGCTCGCCGCCGCGAGCGGCGCCGGGAGCGGCGCCGCGCCCGCGCGCTGCTGCGTCAGCAGGCGCGCACCGGGGCCGTCACCGCGTGACGGCCTGCCCCGGGACGGCCCCGGGGTGTGGAGAGCTGCCGGAGCGGCCGAACGGGCACGTCTGGAACGCGTGTGGGGGTCGTGGCCCCTCAAGGGTTCGAATCCCTTGCTCTCCGCCATCGCCGCCGCTCGCCGGCCTGGTGCCGGGCACCTGCGGCGCGTCCCTGGAGAGCTGCCGGAGCGGCCGAACGGGCACGTCTCGAAAGCGTGTGGGGGCTGGCGCCCTCCAAGGGTTCGAATCCCTTGCTCTCCGCTGGCCTGGTCCCCGGAACCCCGGGTCCAGGTGCCGCCGCGGCCGACGGGCCGGGCGGCTCCCGTTCCCGCGCCGGGTGGCGGTGGCGTCGCCGCGCGGGCACCGGCCGAGCCGGTGACGACCTCGCAGGGCCGGCGAGCCTGCGCGGGGTCTCCGGTGTCGCTCACCTGTCGCCGCAGGTCACCGCCCCGAGCCTGGACGTGGTCTGGTCGTCGGGGACGGGGATCGCCCCGCCACGGTCGTGGCGGCCCACGGCCTGGTCCTCGAGCGAGGGGCCGGCCACCTGCCCCCATCGTCTAGCGGTCAGGACACCGGCCCCTCAAGCCGGTGGCACGGGTTCGAATCCCGTTGGGGGTGCTGTGCGTCGCCGGCGGCGACGCCGTGGAGGGTGAACCAGCCAGGGGCTGACGCCGGCTGCTAACCGGTCGGGCGGGCGTCGCCCGCTGAGGATCGTGTCCTCCGCCCTCCGCCACCCACCCCGGTGGGCCCCCATCGTCTAGCGGTCAGGACACCGGCCCTTCACGCCGGTGGCACGGGTTCGAATCCCGTTGGGGGTGCGGGGCGACTGCGTCGCCAGCCGGTCCGCGGTCGTGTGCGGCACGGGCCCACGTCCCACCCCGCACGGCCCAGCGCCAGCCCGGGGCATGCGTGGAGGGGCGCCACCAGGTGGCGCCCCTCGGGGACGTGTTCAGCGGACGCTGGCCTGCTGCTCGGCCAGGGTGATGCGTGCCTCGCCGGCGCCGAGGTCGCCGGCGAGGATGTCGTCGGCGGTGTCGTGGTAGGTGGCCACGGGGATGGTGGCGGCGACGGCCGTCAGCCGCTGGATGAGGTCCTCCTACGCCGTGGCGTCCTGGGTGACCTGGGTGTTCGTGGCGGCCGCCCGGGCGCGCGTGCCTCGGGAGAACAGGGTGCGCATGGTGCTCCTTCGAGGGGGGTTCGGATGCAAGCGTGGACGTGACCGTGCGTGCTGGCGCGCACCACCAGTAGCTCTCGGTGCGGGGGTGTGGCCAGAACCGGCGACGGGGCACCGTCGTCACGCGCTCGTAGCTCAGCTGGTAGAGCAGGCGACTCTTAATCGTCGGGTCGGGGGTTCGAGCCCCTCCGGGCGCACCACCGGCTCCGACCGGGATCGGGAATGTGGCGCAGCTGGTAGCGCACCTGCATGGCATGCAGGGGGCCGGGGTTCGAGCCCCCCCCATCTCCACCACGAGGTCCTCACGGGTGGGCGCGCCTTCTCCGGCCGCATGGGGCGTCGCTGGCGCATCGAGGGCCCGGCACCGCACGTCGCGTCGCGGCAGGACGTCACCGTCGACGGGATCCTGGGGGTCGCGGACACGCCGGTCGACCACCGGGCCAACGTGGTCCGGTGCTGTGGAAGCAGTCCGTGCGGCCGGGCCGGGGCCCGTCCCCTCGGTTCCCTCCCGGGCGGGATGCCCAACCGGCCTGCGGGTCTGACCGCACCCACCAGCACTCGCTGGGGGGCTGTGGCCCCGGCCCGCGCCGGCACCATCGACACCGCCTTGCACACGCGGGGCGCCGGGTTGTAGCTCACTGCGTGTGTCCCTATTCGGGCCACACCGGCTCCCCTTGACCTGACCCGCACGGGGCGGGTGGTGCTTGTTCGCCGTCCGGCGACCAGCCCGCGGGCTGGTGTGGTGCCGGTTCCGACCCAGGGCCCCAGAACTGCGAGGTGGCGATCGGCTCTTCCCCGGTGCATCCGGGTGCAGACGCGATGTGCTCGGTCAGGCGGCCAGGGCTACTGGCGGTGAAGCAGGGGCGGGTGCCCAGCGGGCGAGGTTGATCGCGGCGTTCACGTCGCGGTCCAGGACCAGGCCGCAGGCGCAGGTGTAGGTGCGGTCCGCGAGCGTGAGGTCTGCCTTGACGGCCCCGCAGGAAGAGCAGCTCTTCGACGACGGGAACCATCGGTCGGCCTGGACGAGCTCGAGCCCGTACCAGCGTGCCTTGTACTCCAGCAGGCGTCCCAGGTCACCGAGGCCGGCGTCGGAGATGCGGCGCGCCAGCGACCGGAGCTGGACCATCCCCGCCACGTTGAGATCCTCGACCGTCAACCTGGTCAGCGTGGTTGCCAGCTCGTGCGACAGCTGGTGCGCGAGGTTGGAGCGCAGATGCGCGACCCGGGCGTGGATCTTGCCCAGGCGGCGTGCTGCCTTCGCGCGACCGTTCGACCCCGTCTTGGTTCTCGAGTAGGCCTTGTTCGCCGCGCGCAGGCGTGCCTGTGCGTGCTGCAACGCGTTCACCCCCTTCACGACGCGCAGCACACGTCCCTCAGCGTCAGCGACGACCGCCAACGACGTGACGCCCAGGTCCAGCCCGGCCGGCGTCTGGTGACGGCCGGCCGGTGACCTGCGCAGGTGGTGGGTCTGGGCCGCGAGGCCCGTGAGCGCGACGTGCCACCGTCCACGCTCGAACCGCACGCTCGCCGAATACAGGTGCAGGCGCCCAGCGTCGAGCATCCGGCGCATCTTCCGGGTGCAGCCGTGCACCCGGATCTCGCCGATCGTCGGCAGCCGCAGCGACTTGGGCCCGGCGACACGGATCTGCTGGGACGCACCGACCTTGGACCTGTTCCGCAGCCGAAACGACGGCACGGACTTGTGCCGGGACTTGAACTTCGGGAACCCGACTGTCTTGCCCGCGCGGACACCCTTCCTGGACTCGGCGAAGTTCGCCAGCGCCTGCGCAGCGTTGACCGACGCGCACTCGAACACGTCGGCGTTCACCTCGCCGCGCCAGGCCAGGCCAACCGTGCCGTCGTCGTTCACGGGGCTGGTGTCGAGCTGGCCGTTCTTCCAGGCGTTGAACTCGTTGATGAAGCTGAACTTCGACCACGACAACGCCGGGGTGAGCTCGTCTCCGGTCAGCCCGTAGGTCCTCTCGGCTTCGCGCTGGTCGAGGTTGGCCTTGATGCGGGCGAGGTGGTGGTTGAACGCGAACCGCGCGGCTCCCGCGTGCGTGAGTAGCACCTGCTCCTGGGCGTGGTTCGGGTCGAGGGCGAACTTGAACGTCACGGCTCGCGTCAACGGCACACCCGTGGCCGAGCGCAGCGGCTCGGTGCGGGCAGAACGACGAGGCACGAACGCAACCGTGCCTGTGACCACCGACAACGGCAGTGATCGTCCCCGGTTCTACGCCGCCAGCTCGAACACCTCGTCGAGGGGAGCCGACCGTGCGCGACCTCGACGCGCCACGCCCTGGCGATCGGGCGGAACACCGGTCGCTTGTCATCCCAGCCGACGCGTCGGACCGCGATGCCGTGCTTGCGACCGATCCGGGTCGCGGCCCTTACCGACGTGCCCCGGTCCACAAGCACCACGCCGAGCCTGGCGGTGATACCGAGCTCGGCAAGATGGTCGAGCAGCTGCTCGGTCGCGACGTTCTCGTGCATGGAGGCCGGCACGACCAGTCCACCCACCGGCAGGC
>Ga0310830_100416_pt1 | contig 34752 bp, 26 predicted proteins | sample WT_ome_5_FD_201301 | JGI IMG/M metagenome (GOLD analysis project Ga0310830, IMG submission 201301) | Sorghum-adapted microbial communities enriched on wild type (WT) sorghum from Joint BioEnergy Institute, Emeryville, California, United... ... | reverse complement strand
CGTCGGAGTCGTCCACCTCGGCCCGGATCCCCTCGGCCCGCAGCTTGTCCACAAAGGACTGCAGGTACGGCACGTGGTCGCTGCGGATCGGGATGCCGACCACCTGCACCGGGGCCAGCCAGGCCGGGAACGCCCCGGCGTAGTGCTCGATGAGCACGCCCATGAATCGCTCGATCGATCCGAACTTCGCCGAGTGGATCATCACGGGTCGCTGCCGTGAGCCGTCGGCCGCCTGGTACTCCAGCCCGAACCGGGCCGGCTGGTTGAAGTCGTACTGGATGGTCGACATCTGCCAGGTGCGGCCGATGGCGTCCCGCGCCTGCACGCTGATCTTCGGCCCGTAGAACGCCGCGCCCCCCGGGTCGGGCACGAGCTTGAGCCCGGACTCGAGCGCCACCTCCTCCAGCACCGCGGTCGCCTTGGCCCACTCCTCGTCCGAGCCCACGAACTTCTCGGGCTTGGAATCGTCCCGGGTGGACAGCTCCAGGTAGTAGTCGGTGAGCCCGAAGTCGCGCAGCAGGCTCAGCACGAAGTTGAGCAGGTGCCGGATCTCGTCGGGCGCCTGCTCCGGCGTGCAGTAGGAGTGCGAGTCGTCCTGGGTGAGCCCGCGCACCCGGGTGAGCCCCTGCACCACGCCCGACTTCTCGTACCGGTACACCGTGCCGAACTCGAAGAACCGCAGCGGCAGCTCCCGGTACGACCGCCCGCGCGAGCGGTAGATCAGGTTGTGCATCGGGCAGTTCATCGCCTTGAGGTAGTAGTTCGCGCCCTCCATCTCCATGGGCGGGAACATGGTCTCGGCGTAGTACGGCAGGTGCCCGGAGGTGTGGAACAGCCCCTCCTTGCTGATGTGCGGGGTGCCGACGTACTGGAAGCCCTCCTCGATGTGCCGGCGGCGCACGTAGTCTTCCATCTCTCGCTTGATGACGCCGCCCTTGGGGTGGAAGACCACCAGCCCCGAGCCGATCTCGTCGGGGAAGGAGAACAGGTCCAGCTCGACACCGAGCCGGCGGTGGTCGCGCCGGGCCGCCTCCTCCAGCAGGTGCAGGTACTCCTTGAGCGCCTCCTTGGTCGGCCAGGCGGTGCCGTAGATGCGCTGCAGCTGCGGGTTCTTCTCCGACCCGCGCCAGTAGGCCGCGGCCGACCGGAGCAGCGAGAACGCGCCGATCAGCTTGGTCGACGGCAGGTGCGGACCCCGGCACAGGTCGCCCCAGACCTTCTTCCCGGTCTTCGGGTCGAGGTTGTCGTAGATCGTCAGCTCGCCGCCGCCGACCTCCATGACCTCGGCCGAATCGACATCACCCTTGATGTCGACCAGCTCGAGCTTGAACGGCTCGCTCGCCAGCTCGGCCTTGGCCTCCTCCACGCTGGCGAACCGGCGCCGCCGGAACACCTGGCCCGACTTGATGATCTCCTGCATGCGCTTCTCAAGCTTGGCCAGGTCCTCCGGCTGGAACGGCCGGGCCACCTGGAAGTCGTAGTAGAAGCCGTTCTCGATCGGCGGGCCGATGCCCAGCTTCGCCTCGGGGAAGAGGTCCTGCACGGCCTGGGCCAGCACGTGCGCGGTCGAGTGCCGCAGCACCGACAGGCCGTCGGGCGAGTCGATCGCCACCGGCTCGACGTGGGTCTCGACCGCCGGCGTCCAGTCGAGGTCGCGCAGGCGGCCGGTCTCGTCGCGCACGACGACGATCGCCTTGGGGCCGGTCAGGGGCAGTCCGGCCGCCTTCACCGCCTCGGACGCCGTCGTCCCGGCCGGGACGACGACGCGGTCGACCACGGCGGCGGGCTCACGGGATCCAGACACGGTGAACTCCTTCAACAGGTACGGCCGGCACGCGGGCGCGCCGGGAACGGGCACAGGCGATGCTAGTCGCCGGCCCGGGCCCGGCGCGCCCAAGGTGAGCGATACGCCGTCAGCCGCGCTTCCAGAACGGGCGCGAGGCCCCCGTCCCGCCGCCCGGGGCCGGACCGCCGCCCGGGGCCGGACCCGCGTCGCCGGCGGGGGCGGTGCCGGCCGCGAGCGCATCGAGCAGGGCCAGCGCCCGGTCCCACAGCTGGGCCAGCGCGGCCCCGGACACCCCGGCCAGCTGGTCCTCGGCGAGCTCCGCCACCAGGGCCCGTACGGCCGTCACCGCCCGGCCCTCGCCGAACGTCGCCACCAGCGCGGCCAGCCGGGTGCCGAGGTCGGCCAGCAGCTCGCGCCGCTCGTACTCGGGCGCCTCCGCCGCCGCCCGCAGCCGCCGGGCCTCCTGCGCGGCGACCTCGCGGACGACCTCCGGCACCCCGTCGGGCGTCCGGCCGGCCCCCAGGGTCAGCTCCGCCTCGATGCCCTCGCCGAGCAGGGGCGCGGCCGGCCCGGTGGACGGCTGACCGGACGGCTTGCGGGTGCGCCGGAAGAGGGGAAGGCCGCGGGGCGCGGCCATCGACCGCGGCATCCCCCCGGCGGCCAGGGGTGGGGCCCCCGGCGGCGCGGGCATGGCGGCCGCGGTCATCACCATCGGCGGCGCGATGGGCGCCTGCCAGCCGGACGGCAGCTCCACCGGCTGCACCACCCGGTGCGGCTGGCCGCCCTCGGTGACCACCCGCTCGTCGACCGCCACCCAGGCGGTGAACCGGCACAGCACGCGGTACCGCAGGGACGTCGCCACGATCGTCGCCGCCAGCTCCTCCCCGCCCCGGCCGTAGGGGAGGCTCGCGTAGCGGTCCTCCAGGTCCCGCAGGTGGGCCCGGGCCCAGACGGCGGTGAGGGCCTCGTCCCGGACGGCCACCCCCGGCACGCGCACCGTCCACGCGTCGCCCGGGCGGGTCCGTCCGGTCACCACCGCCGTCCCGGCCGCCCCGGCGTCGGTGGCCCCGGCGCCGGCCCCGGTGGGGCGCGCCCGGTAGCGGCCGGTCACCACGAGCGGGGCGCCCGGGAACAGGTCGGGCAACGCCACCGTCGTCGCGTCGACGCCCGACGCCCGCCGGGGCGAGACCGTCTCCGGCAGGATCTCCAGCCCCTCGACGGACAGCCGCAGCCCGGTGACCACGGGCGCACCGATGCGTCGATGGATGCGCTCCATCGCCTCGTCGAGGCGATCCTCGCTCTCGACCAGCTCGCACCGGCCCCCGCCGAGGGCGGCGAGCCGGCCGAGGAACCCGGCGTTGACCGCGCGGTCGATGCCGACGGCGTGCACCCGGATCCCCGCCAGCTTCGCGCCCATGTGGGCGAGGATCTGGTCCTCGTTGCCGACCTGCCCGTCGGTGACCAGCACCACCACCCGGTCCCGGGTGTCGTCGCTTCCTGCCCCGGCGCCGAGCAGGCCGAGCGCCTCGGCGAGCGGGGCGAGCAGCTCGGTGCCGCCCCGGGCGTCCATTCTGGACAGAAACTCGACCGCGGCGTAGCGGTTGCGGTCGGTGGCGGGGTGCAGCCCCTGGCTCTGCTCGGCCCGAGGCGCACCATGCGCGTGGCCCGGGCCCAGCCGCGTCGGGTGCTCCACCCGGTCGTCGAAGGCGATCACCGCGAACCGATCGGTCGCCGTCAGCGTGTCGACGATGCGGGCGGCGGCCCGCCGGGCCGCGATCATCTTCCAGCCGCCCATGCTGCCCGAGCGGTCCAGCACGAGCACGACGTCGCGGGGTTTCGGCGGGGCCGCGGACACCGGCGGCAGGATGGTGAGCCGGAACGTCCCGTCCCCGCCGTCCGGAGCGCCCGCGGCGGCGCCGTCGGCCCCGCCCGACTCGGCCCCACCGGCGGGGCCCGGTCCGGCGTCGTCGTCGCGGGCCAGCACGAGCGCCTGGGCCGTGGCGACGGACTCGGCCGCCTCCCGGCCCTCGCTGGGCTGCCCGTAGGCCAGGCGCAGGATGAAGTCGCGGTTGACCCGCTCCCCCGGCTGGATCTCGAGGTGGTTGCCCTCGCGCCGCACGGCGTGCAGGCTCGAGCGAACCGCCTCCAGCGGCAGGCCGGCCGGGTCGGTGTCCACTCCGATCGACAGCCGGACCGGGTTGGGGAAGCCGGGCAGGAGCACCGGCGGGGTGATCCGGGAGGCGTCGGGGACCGCGTCGGTGTCGGGAGCCCACCCGTCACCCACCGCGGACCCGGTCGGGGTGCCGGGGATGTACCGGGGTGCGACGACCAGCGGCAGACGGAACGTCGCCTCACCGTCCTCATAGGAGAGTGGGCCGACCAGGGTGAGGGAGACGCTGACCCGCTCGCCGGGCAGGATGTTGCCGACCCGCATGGTGAACACGTCGGGCCGCTCCTCCTCGGCGATGGCGGCCCGCTGCCCGGCCGCGATCGCCTTGTCGTACTCGGCCCGGGCCTCGGCCCGCTCCTTGAGCTGGGCGGTGACCGTGCGATCGGCCGCGGTCAGTGTCATCGCGGTCACCGCCGCCCGGTCGGGCAGCGGGAAGATGTACGTCGCCTCGAGCGGCTGGTCGTGCGGGTTGTGGAAGCCCTGGACCAGCTCGATCCGGCTCACCAGGCCGGTGATGCGGGCCGTGACGTCGATGCTCTCCAGGGGCAGGTTGCCGCGCTCGGTGTGCAGGGCCCCGAGCCCTCGCTCGGCCTCCTGGTCGGCCTCCAGGGGCTCACGCTCGTCGATCTGTTCCACTCGCAGCGTCGTCATCTCCGGCTCCCTCCGTCGGGGTCGAGCAGGCCCCGGTCGGCCAGCAGGTCGAGCAGCGGCCGGGCGGCCGCCGCGATGTCGGCAAGGTCGTGCGGTGCCGGCTCGGCCGGCAGCAGCAGGGTGAGGCCGCCCAGTCGCACCCCGTACACCCTCGGCACAGTGTCGCGGTCGCCGTCCACCCCCGCCGGTCCCTTGGCCGAAGCCCGGCTCGGCGCGCTGTCCGGGCTCCCCGCGGTGGCCGGGCTCCCCGGGGTGGCCGGCCGCGCGGCCCAGAACCGCTCCGGGCTCGCGCCCCGGGCCGCCTTCCGGCCCTCACCCGGGCCCGCCGGGGTCGGCGGCGCCGCCCCGGTGCCGGCCGGCGGCGACGGCGCGTCCGCGTCGGCGGCGAACCCGACGGGCAGGGCGGCGACGGCGCGGAGCTGCTCGTCGGTGGCGCCGGCCAGCCGCTGCTGGATCTGCGCCAACGGCAGCCCCTGGGCCTGCAGGCGCTTGACCGCCACCAGCTGCAGCAGGTGTCGCTGGCCGTAGCGGGCGATCCGGCCGGGCCCGATGGTCGGCCGGTCGAGCAGGCCGATGGTCGTGTACCAGCGGATCAGGCGCGGGTCAGGTACCTCCGTCACCCGCCCGCTCGGCGCCCGGACACCCCCTTCGGCCAGCGCCCGGGCCGCCCGGTCCGCCAGTTCCGCCAGCGTCCAGTCACCCACACACGCCACAATGACAGTGTTACTTGACACTGTCAAATGGCGGCCGACGAGTCACCCGCCAGAGGTCCCCGTGAGTGCCCGGCCCGGGGCCCTCGACCGGCTCCGTGATCGCCGTGAGGCGACCATCCCCTCGTCCGCGTACCGACACCTCACCGCGATCAGGCGCCACGATCACCGTGCGGCGACCCCGCGCCGCAGGCCGTACGAACGCATCACGGCGATCGTTCCCCACCGTCCGGGTACACCCCGGGTCGTACGCCCGCGGCCGGGAAGATGCGACCCCGCGCCGACGCGCGACATCAGGCGCCTCGCCTAGCGTGGCCGCCATGACCAGCACCGACACAGACATCCCCAGCACCGACGCGCGCGGCGCGAGCGCCGACGCAGGCACCACCGGCGTCGGGGCGCGCATCGCCGGCTCGGGCTCGCACGGAGCGGTCGCGACCGACGGGGGTGGGTCGCCGTCGCTGCCCGGGGAGCACTGGTGGCGGGCACTGCCCGCCTGGGTGCTCCCCGTGCTGATCGCGGCGATCCAGGTCGGCGGATGCGCCCTGGCCGAGCTGCCGCTCGGTACGGGGCTTCCGGTAGTAGCGGGCCCGTGGTTGCCGGAGCTCCTCGGCTTCGCGCTGCTGATACTGGGGTCGGTGGCGTTGCTGGGGCGGCACCGCCGTCCGCTGTTGACGCTCACCGTCGCGTTGGCGGCGACCGACGCCTACCTGATCCTGGGCTACCCCCGCGGTCCGTACTTCCTCGCCGCCGTCGCAGCGCTCGTCGCGGCGGCGAGCCGGGCCCGGCGCGGGGCCGTCTGGAGCCTCGCCATCCTGTCCTTCCTGCCGGTGCTGGTGGCGTTGTGGTTCACCGGGATCTTCTCCGGCGGATACCACCGCAGCATCCTGTACATCAACGACATCCAGGTTCCGGGCACGAGCTACGCCGACACCGCCCTCGTCTTCGCCTGGCTGGCGAGCGGCCTGGCCATCGGTGAGGTCATCCGCGCCCAGCGCGAGCGGCGCGCCGCCAGCGACCGGGCCCGCGCCGAAGCCGAGCGGGCGCGGGCCGAGGCCGAGCGGGCCCAGGCGGAAGCGGACCGCGCCCAGGCGGAGGCCGACCGGGCCCGCGAGGAGCAGACCCGCCGGCTGGCCAGCGACGAACGCCTGCGCATCGCCCAGGAGCTGCACGACGTCATCGGCCACCACCTGTCGCTCATCAACGTCCGGGCCGGGGTGGCGCTGCACCTGTTCGACCGCCAGCCGGGGCAGGCCCGGGAGGCGCTCGAGGCGATCAAGCTGGCCAGCGCCGAGGCGCTGCGCGAGGTGCGCGGCCTGCTCGCGACGCTCACCCCGCGTCCGGCCCCCCGCGCACCCACGCCGGATCTCGCCGCGCTGGAGGCCCTCGTCACCGAGGCCGAGGCGGCCGGCACGCCGGTCCACATTGTCCGGACGGGCACGCCGCGGCCGTTGCCCGGCGAGGTGGAGCGGGCGGCGTACCGGATCGTTCGGGAGGCGCTGACCAACGTCCGCCGCCACGCCGGGCCGGGCGCGCTGGTCACCGTGACCGTCGACTACGCCGTCGACGGGCTGACCGTACGGGTGACCGACACCGGGTCGGGACCGTCCACACCGGACGGCCAGGAACCGGACGGCCCGGAGGCGACCGGCAGCGGCATCACCGGCATGCGCGAGCGGGCGGCGGCGCTGGGCGGCTGGCTCAACGCCGGGCCGGGGCCGGACGGGGTCGGCTTCGTGGTCGAGGCGTTCCTGCCCGCGCCGCGGGACGACCGGGCCGAGGCCGGGGAGGCGCCGTGATACGAGTCCTGCTGGCCGACGACCAGGCGCTGGTGCGGGCGGGCTTCCGGGCGCTGCTCGACGCCGAGCCGGACATCGAGGTCGTCGGGGAGGCCGGCGATGGGGCCGAGGCGGTCCGGCTGGCCCAGGCGACCCGGCCCGACGTGATCCTGATGGACATCCGAATGCCCCATGTGGACGGTCTGGCGGCGACCCGCCGCATCGCCGCCGACGCGAGCCTCGCCGACACGAGGATCCTGATCCTGACCACCTCCGACCTGGACGAGTACGTCTTCGAGGCGCTGCGGGTCGGGGCGAGCGGCTTCCTGCTCAAGGACACCGAGCCGACCGACCTGATCCGGGGCGTCCGGGCCGTGGCCGCGGGCGACGCCCTGCTGTCGCCCCGCGTCACCCGTCGCCTGATCGAGGAGTTCGCCGCCCGGAGGGTGCCGACCCCGCCGCCGTCCCTGGCCGCGCTCACCGAACGGGAACGCGAGGTGCTGGCTCTGGTGGGCGCCGGGCTCGCCAACGACGAGATCGCCGCGCGCCTGGTGGTCAGCCCGGCCACGGTCAAGACGCACGTCAGCCGGGCCATGACCAAGCTGGGCGCCCGCGACCGGGCCCAACTCGTGGTCTACGCCTACGAGGCCGGGCTCGTCCGCCCGTCCTGGACCTGACCGGGCTCGCCCCACGCCGCACACCCGAAGCGGTACGCCCCGGCCGGTAATACGCCTCATACCGAAAAGAAGTACTGGTCGATGTCGGCCTCGGCCCCGGCCGTCGCGAGCCAGACGAGCGCGTCGTGCGTCAGGTGGATGCCCTGCGACTCGTGGTCCTCGTCGCCGGTGACCTCTTGGACGACTTGCAGTGTGACGGTGGCGCTGTGCTTGCGGAGCTCCATGCAGCGGGCCGCGAAGTCGTCACCGAGACCGGTGATCGCGGCCGACAACTCCTGCAGGCCGAAATGGTCGATGCCGGGGGCGGCCAGGTCCAGCGCCCAGGAGTGGCGGTCGTGGACGCTCGGCATGGGGCGAACCGGCGAGCGACGGCGCCAGGTGCGATCCGCGCTCCGGCCGAGCATCTCCGTGATCCGGTCTGGGTCCAGATCGTCGCTCGCGATATTCAGATAGGCACGGATCACGGCAAACGCCCGAAGGTGTGGCGTGGGGACCACTGACCTATGGGACCTGTGGGCTGCATCCTCACGATGCGCGTCATCTCCCGGGAACGACCTTCGCCTTCCGAGAACGATCGTCTCCGTCGGTTCCGCGAACCTCGGCGTCAGGCTCTCCGGATACCAATTCCGGAGCCGCGCCCGGCCGCCGCGGTCCCTCGACGACCGAGGCGCCGACTCGAACTGGTACCTGTACAGACAACAACCGAGGTGCCGAACAGGTCACGGTCGAACATGAACCGCGTACGCATCGCACCCTACCGCACCGCGGTCCCTCGGGCGGCCGATACGACCGAACACCGACATATGGCAGCCCGTGACTCTTGCTCATTCAGGACAAGAACGCGGACGCCGTTACGACCCGTACGCGGCGCGGGTCATGGTCACGAAGGATTCCCCACTCGGATGGCCGTGACCCCCGAATGGTGGTCGCTCGCTGAGTTATGGCGATTCCGTGATCACGACGCGACAAATTCACATGAATTTTCTGAACGTCTATTGACGTCGATCCTCCATCTCCCAGGCGTGGTCGAGGACGTGCCAGGCGATGCGGCGGGCGGCGTACCGGGCCGTCCACTTCTTTCCCGGCGCCACCGGCCCGCCGTCGGAGCGCTCGCCCAGCACCGCGGCGATCGCCAGCCGCTGCGCCTCGATCGCCTCCAGGTCACCGAGCGCCGGGGTGGGAACCTTGATGCCGATGCTGCGGGCGTACGCGTTCTCCGCCTCCAGCACGTGGATGACCATCTTGTCCCGGTCACGCCCGCCCCCGCGCGGACCCTTGCGCAGCTCGGCCGGGCTGGCCGCCACCACCTCGTCGAGGTACTCCCAGGCGGCGGTCAGCAGGGCGGCGTACCGCTTGGCCTGCGGCCCCGTCACCGGCGCCCGGTCGGCCTCGAAGATCACCTCCGGGGCGCCGAACGCCGTCGTCGCCCCGCCGGACAGCCGCTCCTTCTCCCGCAGCGTGAACCGCTCCGGCAACGGGTAGCCGGCCGCCTCGGCGATTGGCCGGTACCGCTCCTCGTAGGCGGCCAACGCCGCGAGCGCGGCGTCGGGGTCGCGGCCCGAGCGGCACCACCCGGGCCAGTCGAGGGCGCTGGCGAAGCACTTCTTCGGGGTGGTCTCGATCCCCACGGCGATGGTCGTCGGTGGCATGCTGCCGATCCTCGCAGCCGAGTCCGACAAGTTCCGCGCATCGAGCGAGCCCGGCGCAACGACCCCCGGGCGAGACCGCCGGGCCCCTAGGCTGGGCACCGATGGAGGTCGCATGAGGAGCCAGGAGCCGCGCGACGAGCCTCCGCCCCGTCCGCCCGCAGAAGAGCCCGAGCGCCCACCGGGACCGGATGCCCAGGGCGAGCCACGGCCACCGGAACCGGACGCCCGGGCCGACCCGGCACCGCCGGTGGGGCCGCCGGTCGACCCGTACGCTCCCTCCGCGCAGGAGCGCCTCGACTCGTCGCCCGAGCACCCGTCCGTGACGTACGAGGGCGTCCCGTACCACCCGGATCCGTTCGACGCGCACCCGTACCTGGCGGAGAGCCCGACGCTGCGGGGTCACCGCACCCCGCAGATGCAGCGCAACGCCGAGTACCACGAGGCGCAGCGCCGGGAGGCGCCACCGTACCGGGCCGACGCGATCGGTCGGTTCAAGTGGGAGGCCCCGGTCCAGACCATGCCGACCGACGTGATCTGGCCGATGGTCTCGCGCGTGAAGCGCCGGCGGCGCAGCGACTGGCCGGTGCTGGTCTTCGCGCTCGTGGTGGCGGCGATCGTCACGATCGGCTGCTGCCTGGGCGGCTTCGCCGCCTTCTCCGCCTGGAACCCCTTCGGCAACTCCTGACCACACCCGGCCCTCGAGCACCGGGCACCCGAGCACCGGCACCCCGAGCAACGGGGCATCCCGAGCAACGCCTCCCACCGCCCCGGCCCGGTCACCGCCGAACGCCCGCGACGGCCGGGGTTGCGGTCGCGGCGGCGTGGGTAGTCGGCCATCCAGGCGACCCGTGAGCGCCCCCGGGGAACACCGGGCAGGGCTCGCACAACACCGGGAGGTGGTCGGCCGTGGCTCGTCCCATCGCCGGTCAGGTGGTCGTCCTGACCGGAGCCGGCTCCGGCATCGGCCGGGAGACCGCGCGTGAGTTCGCCCGGCACGGCGCGAACCTGGTGCTGGCGGCGCGCAACGAGCAGGCGTTGACGAGCCTGAGCCACGAGGTCGAGCGCCTCGGCGGCACCGCGCTGGTCGTGCCGACGGATGTCAGCGACTACGCGCAGGTGTCGGAACTGGCGGCGCGGGCGGTGCAGCGGTTCGGCCGCATCGACACGTGGGTCAACAACGCGTCCGTGTCCACCTACGGGACCGTCGAGCAGACGGACGTCGCGGAGATCCGGCGGGTGATCGACGTCAACCTCATGGGCGAGATCCACGGGATGAAGGCGGCCCTGCCCTACCTGCGCCGGTCCGGCGGCACGATCATCAACGTCGCCTCGACGCTCGGCAAGCGGGCCGTGGCCCTGCAGGCCGCGTACTGCGCCGCCAAGCACGGGGTGGTCGCCTTCGGCGAGGCCCTGCGGCAGGAGCTGCGCCACGACGGCATCCCGGTGCACGTCGTCGACGTCCTGCCGAGCTCGATCAACACCCCGCTGTTCGAGCACGCCCGGTCGAAGCTCGACGGGCTGCCGCGGCCCATCCCGCCGGTGTACGAGCCCCGGGTGGTGGCGGAGACGATCGTGAGCGTCGCCCGGCGGCCGGTGCGGCAGGTGTTCGCCGGTGGGGCCGGACGCCTGCTGGAGCTCGGCCAGCGGATCAGCCCGGCGCTGGTCGACTGGTACCTGGCCGGGCCCGGCCGCATCGTGGACACGCAGCGCTCCGGCCAACCCGACGACGGCCGGGACAACCTCGACGAACCGAGCCGCGGGCTGGGCGAGTCCACCGGCCGGTTCGGCGATCGCTCGAAATCGACCAGCCTCTACACCCGGTGGCTGGGCCTGCATCCGGCCCGGGGCCGCGGTGCCGCCGCGCTGGCGCTGGTCGCCGCGGTGGTGCTGATCCGGCGGGCGGGCCGGCGGCGACCGCGCGGGCCCGCGGCGCCGCGGTGGGCCGGCCGGCGGTGACGAGCCGGCGAGGCCGCGACGAGCTAGGTGGACCGACATCGATGAACTGGGCGGGCAGGCGGCGATGAGGGTCAGCGACAGCCGGGTGCGACCGGATCTGCTGTACGTCGCCAGCGGCTGGAACGTCCTGGTGACCGACGTGCACGGTCGCATCGCCGGGGCGGATCCGCAGGGGTTCTTCGCGGAGAACACCCGGGTGCTCAGCCTCGAGCGCATCCTTGTGGACGGACGGGAACCGGCCGCGTTCACCACGGCGAGCGTCGGCGCGCACGCGCAGCTCTCCTACGCCGAGATCGGCGACCGCGAGACCCTGCCGTCGCAGGCGAGGTACCTGATGGTGGAGCGGTTCGTGGGCGAGGGCCTGCGCACCCGGCTGACCGTGCTCAGCTACGCCGCCGAGGCCGCCCGGTTGACGATCGGCCTGGAGGTGGCCGCCGACTTCGCCGACAGCGACGAGGCCGAGCGCGGCCAGCGCCAGCAGCACGGCGAGATCACCACCGACTGGGACGGCCGGCGGCAGGAACTGCGGCTCGACTACCGCCACCCGGCGTTGTCCCGCACGGTCGCCATCACGGTGCAGGGCGCCGGGCCGGCCCGCTGGGACGGGCGAGTGATCGAGGTCGAGCTGCCGGTGCCGGCCCGCGGCTCGTCCACTGTGGACGTACTGGTGGAGCCGGTCGTCGACGGCGTCCGCCGGTCCGCGCCGCCGGCGAGCTACGGGGAACCGGACGACGCCGCGGGGCGGGCGCGCCGACGGCTCCGGGCCGAGATGACCGACCTGCGCAGCACCAACCTCGGCGTCGCCGCCACCTGGCGTACGGCGGTCGCCGACCTGGTGCGCCTGCCGCTGGGTGAGCTGCCCGGCCCGACCGCGCCCATGGCCGGGTTGCCGATCTACCAGCAGATCTTCGGCCGGGACACGTTGACGATCTCCTGGCAGGCGCTGCTGGCCGGTCCGACGATGCTGCGGGACAGCCTGGTGCTCAACGCCGAGCACGTGGGCCGGCACATCGACGACTGGCGCGACGAGGAGCCGGGCAAGCTGCTGCACCAGGCCCGGCGGGGGCCGCTGTCCGCGCTGGAGATCGACCCGTTCCTCGGGTACTACGGCGACTGGGCGACCCCGCCGGACTTCCTGGTCTTCCTGGGCCAGTACCTGCTGTGGACCGGCGACCTGTCGACGGTGCGGCGGCTGGTGCCGGTGGCCCGGCTGGTCGCGAGCTGGCTCGAGCGGTACGCCGACCTCGACGGGGACGGCTTTCTGGAGTACCACTGCCGGTCGTGGGCCGGGGTGAAGAACCAGGGCTGGAAAGATTCGGATACCGCGATCGTCGACGAGCACGGCGAGATCGCGCCGGAGCCGGTCGCGCCGAGCGAGCTGCAGGCGTACCACTACGCCGCGCTGCGCCACGGCGCCCTCGCGTTCGCGGCCGCCGGGGACCGCGCCTACGCGGCCGAGCTGGTCGCCCGGGCCGCCCGGCTGCGCCGCCGCTTCCACCCGGCGTACTGGATGCCCGACCAGGGCTGCTACGCCATGGCTCTCGACGGCCGCAAGCGTCAGGTCCGGTCGGTGAACTCGAACGACGGGCACCTCCTGGCGGCCGGGATCGTGCCGCCGCGGGTGGCGCGGGCGGTGGCACGCCGGCTGCTCGCCCCCGACATGTTCAGCGGCTGGGGGATCCGCACCCTGTCAGCCGACCACCCGGCGTACAACCCGTTCAGCTACCACCGGGGCAGCGTCTGGCCGGTGGAGGCGGGCACCATCGCGGTGGGGCTGGCCCGGTACGGCTGCTGGCCGCAGGTGCACCAGCTCGCCGAGGCGACCTTCGCCGCCGCGGCCCTGTTCGAGGGCCATCGGCTGCCCGAGGTGATCAGCGGGCTGCCCCGCGACGGTCGCTATCCGCACCCCGGCGCGTACCCGAACGCGTGCTCGCCGCAGGGCTGGTCGGCCAGCGCGATCGTCGCCGTGGTGCAGGCGCTGCTCGGGCTGCGCCCGGTGGCGCCGCTGCGCACGATCGTCGTCGATCCACACCTGCCCGACTGGCTCCCCGACCTGACCCTCGAGGGTGTCCAGATCGGGCGCGCGGTCTTCGACCTGGACGTCCGCCGGCGGCGCGACGGGCGCACCATCGTCCGCGCCCGCGGCGACCGCATCACCGTGCTCCGCCAGCCGACCGTGCAGAGCCGTCTCGCCGCACGCCACGAGTAGGGAAGCCACCCGGGGCGCGCCAGCCCGCCCTAGCCGCTGCGTCGCCCGGAGACGGCGATGTCGGACGTCGCCGCGTCGGGGCTGATCCGCAGGTCGACCGCGTGCAGTTCCAGGGAGTCACCGCAATCGCGGCCCGACCGCGAGCCGTGATCGACCTCAATGGCCGTGATCGCCGCCGCGGACCCGCGGACCCGAACCGTCGGTCGCGTCTGGCACGGGTTCGCCCCCCACACCACGCGGACGTCCCAACCCTCCGGCGCGGTCACCCGCAGGGCCCCGGCCGCCTCCATCGCCTGAAACTCGTCCGGGGACGCGAGGCCGTCAAGCGCCGGGGCGGGATGGTAGAGCCACGCGGTGACCGCTCCGGACTCATCGATCAGTTGCGCTCCCGACTCAGCAGAGGGCTGCGACCCCGGGGACTCGGCGCCCGGCTCCGCGCACGCCGCCAGGTGGAGCAGCACGCCCACGAGCAGCACGGGAACCGTCAACCGGGGTCTCACGTCGCCTCCGAGGGTAATGGTGTCACGACACCGAACCGCCCCATTCACCGATGGCGTGCCCGACCATAGCGAACCACATCCCGCTCGAGCTGTGGATACCGATCGCCCGTCCTGGTGAGTGGTTCCAGATCGGCGAACCACTGTCTCCGGGCTGGCGCGGCATGTTGTGCCGTGCGCCGTGCAGCCAACAGCCGCAGTCGCTGAGGAAGTACTCACCGAAGGATGTGGTGACGACTCCCATGTACACGGCGTTCGAGGCCCCCATACTGGCCCGGATGGTGTTGTACTGAACGGGCCAGGCCCAGTTCGTCAGGATAATGACGCTATTCGATGCGAGATACACCGAGCTGGATGCCTGGCTGGACGGTAGGAAGACTCGCTTGACGTCCTTGCCCAGCGTCCCATTGGGGCTGATCGGGTAAAGGGTGGCCTGCTGCGAGCCGATGTACAGGCTGCCGTGGTACCACGACGTCGGCGTGCAGTGGCCCGACGTGAGGAAGCTGTTGCTCGACCCGATCTTGAGTCGGAAACCCATGGTGCAGTTGAAGCTGCCCGAGGACCCGCCGATGCGGACGCCGATGCGCAGGGGGGTGTGGCAGTTCGTCCGCGAGGTGCACACATCGCCCTGGTTGGGCTGACCCGCCTCCAGGTAGACCGGGATTCCGCCGACGGCGCGGCTGATTGCGGTGGCGAGGCCACTGGCCTCAGCCAGGCGCTCGGCCGAGACACTGGCCACGATCCCGTTACGCTCATGATCGATGCCCAGGGAGTAGACCTCGACTCCGCCGATGACGTTCCCGCCTGCGCTCGTCAGCTCGCGGATGGCCGCCCTCAGTTGCTCGTCGGAGAACCGGACCTGCTTGACATCGACGTACGTCGCCGCTCGGGGATCCACCGCCCGGAGCTCGCTGGACACGGCCTCCGGGTCGCCGGTCGTCAGGACGACGACGCGCCCACCGGCGGAGTGGTCGATGTAGATCCCGCCGAAGTCACTGCGCGCACGCACGCGCGACTCCAGACTGACGTGGAATGCGTCGTAGATGGCGCCTCGGCGTTCGACCTCGGCCAGCTCAGCCGCGGTCAGCGGAATCCCGGTCTCCGCGGTACCGACGTTGTCCCGGCTACTCATCAGGTTGCGGACGTAGGCCTCGTCGTACCGGAGCCCGAGCGTCCGGCGGGTGTCGATGAAGGACTCGATCACATCGGCTGACCAGGACGCACCCATCGGGGCGGAACTCCCACCGCTCGCCACCCCCGCCGCGGGCGCCACCACCACGGCAGCGACCACGGCCACGATGCTCGCCGACAGCGCTCCACGACGCTTGACATACCGGCGCACGTCCCGTTCCCCCCGTTCCGTAGAAGTCGCAGTCGTGCGGGACACCTGATTCTGGCATGCCAGCATGTCGATGGCAATGACCACCATCATCGTGAATACCGTCATCGGGCCGGTGCGGCCGAATCAAAACCCGCGGCCAGGAGATTCCGAGAGAGATTCGGATAGAGGTCGACGCTCGTGCGGCCGCCCGGTCGCCATCGAGCCGGGTCCATTGTGGACAGGACGAAACCGGGCCGAAAATCCCTGTGCCCGCATTCGGTAAGACAGGAGGCGGGCCGGGCCACGGCCACGGCGTCGGCTCCGGCCCGGCGGGACTCGGCTAGACGAGCGATCCGGCCACCAGCAGGAGGCCGACATCGATCAGGGCCACCAGCAGCACGGCGCGGAAGCCGACGCGCGACCGCGGTCGCCGCCACTGCCAGTACCCACCGACGGCCAGGATGACCACGGCGGCGCTCAGGCCGACGACGCCGGCCACCGGTGGCGGCCCGGTGGGGCCGAAGGTCAGCAGCGCGGTCACGGCCATGACGAGCACGGCGGCGACGGCGGTGCTCGCCCGCCGGCCGAGACGCTGGGGCAGGCCGCGGACGCCCTGGCGGAGGTCGTCGTCGAGGTCGGGCAGCACGTTGGCGAAGTGCGCTCCGGCGCCGAGCGTGGCGCCCGCGGCGACCAGCCACCACGGAGGCGTCGGGGCGTCGGGGCGGCCGAGGACCACGAACGCCGGCAGCGCCCCGAACGAGACGATGTACGGCAGCGGCGAGGCCGGCGTGAACTTGAGCGGCCAGTTGTAGGCCAGCGCCGAGCCGAGGCCGATCGTGGCGACGACCGCGGCGGCGACACCCGAGAGCAGGGCCAGCGGAAGCGTGACCACCGCCGCCGTCGCCGCCGCCCACCCCACGACCCGGCGCGACAGCTCACCGCGGGCGAGCGGCTTGTCCGGACGGCGGGCCGCGGCGTCCCGATCCGCGTCAAGCCAGTCGTTGTGCCAGCCCACCGCGAGCTGGCTGGCCAGGACCGTGGCCGCGACCGCGACCACGCCCGGCCCGTCCCGCCCGGTGGCGAGGGCGAGCGCCGCCGCACCGGCGGTCACGGCCAGGGTCGGCTGCGGGTGGGTCGCCCGGACGAGCGCCCCGGCGGTACGGGTCATGCCCACGCTGCTCAGTGTGCCCGCCGAGCCCCCGTGCGGTCACGACCGAGAACGCCGCTCGAACGGAGCGAGACGATGCCGACACCGGTGGCGGGCCCGGCCCGGACCGGCGAGCCCGTCGGCGTCCGGTCGGCGAGATCACCTGAGCAGATGCGTACCGCCATCCAGGTGTCAGGCATTCATGTGGCAGACATTCAAATGTCGGGATTTTTATGTCGGGTGGGTCCGGGTGACGTCCCCGCGCTTCAGGCGGGTTGGGCCAGGCTGGTCGACTCACCGGACGGGATCAGAGCTTCAAGGCGCGTGCCCGCGACCGGGAACACCCGTGGCAGCCCCACCAACACGTCCCGCACGGGCAGCACCGTGATCATCCGGGATGCCAGGTTCTCCATCAGCGCGTCGAAATCAGCCCTACTGATCTCGGTCGACTCGGACGGGGTGTCGTCGACGATCCGGTGGAAGGCGAGGATCAGCCATCCGCCGAGCTGCTCCAGCCGGTCGAGCATCCCGCCGGCCGCCATCAGGTTGGCCGGGTTCTGCTGCCCGACGGCGCCGCCCCACACCCCCGAGGCGCAGTACAGCCGGGTCAGGATGGGCGGGTTGAGGCTCTCGATCTGCAGGTGGGTGGTCACCCCCGGGTTGGCCAGCGTGGACCGCGCGGCCGTGTAGCCGGCCGTCAGGGTGATGTCCTCGATGGACGCACCGTCGGTGGTTTCGGTGAACTCCCCGTTCGGGTAGGCCATCGTGTAGGCGTCGGCGGGAAAGTGCCGCTCGAGCCACGCGATGTTGGCCCGCATGTCGCCCAGCGCCTGGGCGGCGGTCAAGCCGGTGTACCGGCGCAGGTGCGCGGTGGCCGAGTACGAGTGGCCGCCGATCTCCCACCCGGCCAGGTAGCGCCGCCGAAGGTCCTCGAACGTGACCCGGCCGGACCTCCCCACCAGCTCGACGATCGGGTATTCGGTGCCGCGCAGGCCCAGCGCGCGCATCGTCGGCCACGCCCGGGTGGACACCGACTCGAGCCCGTCGTCGAACGTGACCGAAACGTACGCGCCCGGACGGGTCGGCGGCACCACCGACGCCGAAAACAGCGTCACCGTCACCGGCTCCCGGGCGGTATCGACCGCCATCAGGCGGGCGTGGGTGAAGCCGGATGTCACCGACGGCACGCCGCTCGGCGAGAGGGTGATGGCGCCGCCCACGGCGTGGATCTCGGCGAGTTGCAGCGTGACGATCGTCGGCTGGTTCGGGCGGAACGCGTTCTGGGTGCTGGTCCGGATCTGGAACAACCACCGGACGTAGTTGCTGAACCCGCCGACCCCGAGGAACAGGCTCAGTCCCTCCAGCTCGTGCGGCTTGTCCACCTCGAGGACGAGGCGCAGCATCTTCGGCCCGGTCAGGTCGATGTCGAGCCCGGTGAAGTCGAGCTTCACCCGGCCGGCCGCCCCGTCCGTGGTCAACCGTCCCGACATCGACATATTTCGCTCGCCGGTGGAGCTGACATCGCTGCGGTGGTAGGCCCGGATCTTCCGCCACCGACCATGAACCCAGCTCTTGAACTCGGTCGTGTGTCGACCCATCACGCACCGCCAATCGGCAACGAAATCACGCCATCGGTAGGAAGTCAGCGAAATCAACAGGCAGGTCTGATTGCCGGGGTATCGGGCATGACCTCGCCGATCGCCCGACCCCCGCGAGGAGTCCGGATGTCTCACTGGCTGTCACGTGACGTAACGACCGTCAGGTCGCCGTGGACGCGCGCTGGGAAGCCGTTCCTCGGGCCAACTCCGGTTCGCCCGACCAGGTGGGCGGGACGGACAGAATGTCCGCGCGTTTCGCTCCCGAACCGTCCCCCGTTACGCGACTACAATCGGCGGCCGGGCGTCCAGCGGCGCCCGCCGTGACAGCGCAAAACAGGCCCTGACCGCCCGGTCACCGTGCCCAACCGGGCGTGATGTCCCTGGGTGTGGCGAATTCGGTTTCGAAACCGGGCACTGGCTCCCGGCCGTTTCCAGGGCGAACCGAGAAACCACCGTGCCCGGGGCCGGTCGTGTTGTCCATCGTGGACGCTGGGCGGACCGGCCAGGCCGCCCGAGCCAGCACCGTCACTGTCGCGATCGGCACCACCACGGACGCGATCCGCACTACCACCGACGGGGTCGGCACCACCACCGACGCGACCGGCCCCGTCGGATCGGCCCGCCCGGCTCAGCCCACCAGCGACGGGCGACCCGCCCCGGCCGCCCGCAGCGGCCCACCCGGGCCCGACCGTCGGCTTGCCGACAGCACCCAGGCGAGGACGAGCAGCAGGCCGCCGAGAAGGGCGGCCGGCCGGGCCAGGACGAACGTGTACCCGACCCAGGGCGGGGCCGCCCCGGCGTCGGAGTCCGCGATGGCGGTGGCGATGAGGTTCAGGGCGCCGGCGGGAGCCGACGCGACCGCGCCCATGGTCGTCGCCACGGCCATGGCCGCGCGCCGGAGCGGGGCCACGCGGCGGGCGCGGGCGATCGCCGCGGCGGCGGCGAGCCAACCGAGCAGGCCGCCGACCGCGGCCCCGAGCCACGCGAACCCGTAGGCGGTCACGGGTGGGGTGGGATGGACGGAGATGATGACGTCGTACCGGCCCAGGTCCGCGCCGGCGCACAGGACCCGGATGCGCAGGCCGTCCCGCTCGGCCACGACCGGCCCGTCGCTTGTGGACGTTGCCCACCCCTGCGCGGCGAGCGACTCGGCCGCCTGCGCGTACACGGCGCCGGGCTCGGACACCGCCGAGGCGTAGCTCAGGTAGACACCCCCTGGCCGCAGCTCCGGGCTGCCCAGCACCAGCATGAGCAGCGAATCGGCGTCGTTCCCCCACGGGCCGAACGCCACATTCCGCTGCGTGACCTGGTCCGGGCGGTCCCGGGGCACCACAGGCTCGGCGAGGCTCATCGCCTGGTCGACCGTCGGCCACGGGGCCACCGTCAGCCGCCACGCCGCCCATCCGGCCGCGGCGGCGAGCGTGGCCGCGGCGACCAGGCTCACCATCCCGGCGAGCAGGACCGCGGCGACGCCCCGCACGCGCAGCCGGCACCGTACGCCGTCGAGCACGAGGGCCAGATCGTCCCGTATGGACGGTGGCCGCGGCCCGCGGGTGGCCAGGTCCACCAGCACGGTCAGTTGGTCGGGGCCGTGCAGGCGCCGGTGCCACCGGGGATAGGCGAGCAGCAGGCGGCGGTACCGGCGGACCAGCGCGCGCTCCCGGTCCGGCGCCCGGTCCTGGGCCCGGGCCTCAGGCGGAGCCGGCGTCTGGTCAGGTGCCGGCGTCTGGTCAGGTGCCGGCGTCTGGTCGGGTGCCGGCGTCTGGTCAGGTGCCGGCGTCTGGTGAGGGTCAGTCACGACGGCGTGCCTCCGATCAGGCCGGGCTCGGCGCGTAGCCGGCCCAGGGGTTGGTCGACAACCGGCGCAAGGCGATCTCGGCGAGTCGATGGCGGTGCTGCGCCTCCTCCCGCAGCGCCTCGGCCCCGGGCGGGGTCAGCCGGTAGTACCGACGCACCCGTCCATCGGCCCATTCGTCGACGTGCGCGACCTCGATGAGCCCGTCCGCGGTCAGCCGGTCGAGCGCCGCGTAGAGCGTGCCGGGACGGACCACGCCCGTCCGACCGACCAGCTCGTCGATGGCCTGCATGATCGCGTAACCGTGCAGCGGCGGGCCGGCCAGCACCGTCAGCACGAGGAAGGTGGGGTCCTGCATCCGAGGCACCCGATGACTATACAGATGATCTGAGTAAGTCGGGAACCCCAGGCACTGGGTCGGGGCGCGATCCCCCGGGACGACCAGGGTTACGGTGAGCCGGTGGAGGAGCCGGGACGGCGGGAACGCCCGGTCACGGCGGACGAGGCGGGACGGCGGGAGCGCCGGGCCGTGGCACGACTGCTGCGCTTCTACCGACCGGGCGCCGGCCGGTGGATTCCGCCCACCGGCGCCGCCTGGCAGCTCGCGCTGGCCATCGAGGCGGTGGTGACCGCCTACGCCCGCACCCGCGATCCCGCCTACGGCGACGCCCTGCGCGCCTGGCTGCGCCGCCACCATGCGCGGCGGTCCCGCTTCTTCGACGACGACGGCTGGTACGTCAACGCCTGGCTGCGCGCGTACGAGGTCACCGGCGACGAGGCCTTCCTGACCGCCGCCCGCGCCGGGTTCGCCGACCTCCTCCCGGGTTGGGACGACACCTGCGGCGGGGGCCTGTGGTGGAACCAGGACCGCCGGTACAAGAACGCCATCACGACCGGGCTCTTCCTGCTGGCCGCGGCCCGCCTCGCCCGGGTCCGGCCGGACGAGGCGGCGTACGCGCAGTGGGCCCAGCGGGCCTGGGAGTGGTTCGACGCGGTCGGGCTCATCAACCGCGACAACCTGGTCAACGACGGGCTGGAGAACTGTCGCAACAACGGCGGCACGACCTGGACCTACAACCAGGGGATCGTGATCAGCGCGCTCGTCGAGCTGTGGCGCCTCACCGGCGCCCGGGCGCATCTCGACCGCGCCCACGCCATCGCCACCGCGGCCACGACGCACCTCGTGCATCCGAACAGCTCGATCCTGCGCGAGCCCTCCGAGCCCGACTGCGACAAGGACCAGGAGATCTTCAAGGGAGTCCTGGCCCAGGGGCTCGGCCGGTTGTGCCGGGCCGACCCGGCGCGCTCGGCCGCCCACCTCGCCGTCCTGACCGCCAACGCGGACGCGGTCTGGCACCTCGCTCGCGACCGCCACGACGGCTTCGGCCTCGCGTGGTCGGGCCCGCCCGGCCGGGTCACGCCCGCCACCCACGCGAGCGCGACGCTTCTGCTGGGCGAGGTGGCCCTCACCCTCGCGACCGGCGCGCCGGCGTGAGCCGAGTCGGATGGGCATCCCACGTCGGCGGCGACCGACGGAGGTGGCGCCGACGTCGCGGCCCCCGGGCGCCGGTCCGGCCCCGATCATGGGGGCCGGACCGTACGATCGACAGCCATGGGCCGCTTCGTGTACTGGATGAACGTCTCGCTGGACCTGTTGATCCAGAGCCCGGGCGGCCCCGACGGCGGCGGCGACTGGGTACGCATCACCGAGCGACTGCACCGCGAGTTCAACGCACGGGCCCGGGCCCTGGCGCTCATGGTCCAGGGCCGCCGGATGTACGAGGTCATGGATCCGTTCTGGCCCAACGCGCGCACGGACGCCTCGCTCCCCGACTACATGCGCGAGTACGGCGAGATATGGACGTCCATGCCGAAGGTGCTCGTCTCCCGGACCCGGACCAGCGCCGACCACAACACCCGCATCCTCGGCGGCGACGACGCGATCGAGCAGCTCGCCGTGATCCGCCAGCAGACCGACGGCGACATCGGCGTGGGCGGGGCCGCGCTCGCCACCCAGCTGCTGCGGGCCGGGCTGCTCGATGAGTTGCTGCTCTTCACGCATCCCGTCGTGCTCGGCGCCGGCCGGCCGCTGTTCGACGATCTCGACGGGCCGCTCCAGCTCGACCTGCTGGAGCAGGCCACGTTCGAGCAGGGCGTGACGCTGCACCGCTACGCGATCCGCGCGGCCCACCCGGGCTGAACGATCACGGATGACGGAATGTCGGTAGTCAGCGACATATGTCGCAACCGGAATGTAAGGTCGTGACGCTTCCGGGCGACGTGGCCTAGCGCAGCCAGCGCAGGGCGGCGTCAGCCATGTCGTCGGGGCGGCTGTTGAAGGCGATGGCCGCCTGGGGAGCGTGCTGGCGGATGAGGTTGACCACCCGCTCGAAGAGCTCGAGCAACGGCTCGTGCGTGCGCAGCCCGCCCCCGACCACCACACAGGCGTAGTCCCGCCGGGTCAGGGCCGCCGTCACCTCGTCCTCGGGGTGCTCGTCGGGCCCGACCAGACACAGGTCGGCCTCGATGCCGTACTCCCCGAACCGGGCCTGCCCGCGCTCGATGGCCGCGACGACCGGTTCCGGGTCCCAGCCGGGAACCCGGACGGGATCGAGACCGATCACCAGAACTGGCCCCCGTGCCATGCACCCTCCCGAGCTGCGCCGACTGGTCCGTCCGACCGTACGCGTACCGGCAGTACCCGTGCCGACCGTACCCGCACCGACCGTACCCGCACCGACCGTACCCGCACCGACCGTACCCGCACCGACCGTACCCGCACCGACCGTACCCGCACCGACCGTACCCGCACTGTCCGTCCCGCACCGACCGTACGCTCACCGACCGTACGCCCATCTCCACCGGGCCCGCACACCCGGGCAGCGCACCCGCGGAAGCCGGCCCCCGGAGCCGCCGCTGGCCGCGCACGTTGTCCGCCGGCGCACGTTGTCACCGGCGCGCGGTAGGTTCGCCGGAACCTGAGGAACGGACACGGAGGGCGCCATGGGCCACGACACTGCTAGGACGTTCGTCGACCGGGACCTGATGGGCGCCCGGTTCATCCGATCGACGCTGGCCGGTGCGGTCATGCGTGGCGTGGACGTCCGCGGGCTCGACATCGATTCGCCCTGGCTGACCGACGGCCCGCTGCTGGTCAACGGGGTCGACGTCGTGCCGCTCGTCGAGGCCGAGCTGAACCGACGCTTTCCGGGGCGGGACCTGAGGCAGGCCACCGACCCCGACGGCCTGCGCGCGGCCTGGGCGGCGGTCGAGCAGGCCTGGGCGGCCGCAGTCGACCGGGTCACCGCCCTGCCCGAGGGGGCCGCCGACGTCTCGGTCGACGGCGAATGGTCCTTCACGCAGACGCTGCGCCACCTGGTCTTCGCCACCGACGCGTGGCTGGGGAAGGCGATTCTCCGCCGGCCGCAGCCGTTCCATCCGCTCGGCGTGCCGCACGCGGAGTACGAGACGGACGGCTTCGATATGTCGATCTTTACCACAGACACGCCCGGCTTCGCCGAGGTGCTTGCCGTGCGGGCCGAGCGGCAGGCCATGGTGCGCGACTTCCTCGCCACCGTCACGCCCGAGCTGCTCGCCGAGCCGCGCCCGGGCGCGTGGTCACTTGCGGACGACGAGTCGGTCCTGGGCTGCCTGCACGTGATCCTGCACGAGGAGTGGGAGCACCTCCGCTTCGCGCTGCGCGACCTCGAGACGCAGCACCAGGACGCCCAGACCCGGTACCAAGACGCCCAGACGCGGTAACAGGACGTCCAGACGCCGCCGTCACCGGTCACGCGGGGGCCAGCGTGGTGAGCTCGTGCAGGGCGTGCCGCGGACCGGTGAGGCTCGTCCGAGCCCACTGCCGGACCTGCTCCTGCTGGGTGAAGAGCACCACCTGGTGGCGCTCGGCGACGCTGAGCAGGGTGTCGAGCAGGCGCCGGGTCCGGTCCTGGTCGGCGTGGACGGTGACGTCATCGAGCAACAGCGGGCAGCTCTCCCCCGGCCGCACCAGGCGCTCGGCCAGCGCCACCCGCACCAGCAGGTAGACCTGCTCGACCGTGCCGACCGACAGGTGCTCGACGTCCCGCAACGGCCCGCCCGCGCCCCGGACCTGCACGGCGAGCGTGCTGGTGTCGACGACCGCCTCGGTGTAGCGGCCCGCGGTCACCGCGGCCAGGTCCCGGCCGACCGCGGCGGCCAGCTGCGGGGCGATGTCGCGGTGCACGCGCTCCTGGGCCCGGGCGAGGAAGGCCCGGGTGCGCGTCAGCACCTCGTCGAGGGCCTCCAGCCGCCGGCACTCCGCCTCGGCGGCGGCCAACCGCTCCTCCGCCTCGGCCACCGAGGGGAGGTCCTGCCGGCGGGTGGCGAGCGCCTGCTCGGCCAGCGTCGCCCGCCGGTCGGCCTCCTGGTACTGCCGCCGCAGCGCCTCCAGGTCATCCACCGCGGCGTCATAGTCCACAGTGGATGGTCTGCCGCTGCCCGGCGCCGGACCGCCGGCCTGGCCGCCCGCGGCCTCCCACGCCGCCCGCTCGGCCTCGCGCACCGCCTGGTCGGCCTCCCGGTCCGCCGCCTCGGCCCGGGCCTGGGCGCGGTCCGCCGCCGCCTCCAGCTCCGCGACCGAGGCGCCGTCGAGCAGCGCCTCGAGGCGGGCCCGATGAGCCGCCGACCGCTCGCGCGCCGCCTGCCGGTCCCGCTCCGCCGCCAGCCAGGCCTCCAGGTCCCGTACGGCGTCGGCCGCCGACGCGCCGGAGAGCCCCAGCTCCCCGGCCAGGGTCAGCACGCGGCGCTCGGCCAGGCCCAGCCGCTCCTCCCACTCGCGCCGCCGCTGCCGGGCGACGAGGGCCGTATCGTCCACAGTGGTGGGTGTCGGCGGCGCCGGCGCGGGAGCCGCCGGCTGGGTCGGGAGGGCCGGCGCGAGCGGGCTGGCCGGTTGCGGGCCGGTCGTGACCGACGACCCGGTCGTCGGGCCCGCCGACGCGGTGGTGGCGGTGACCGGCTCCCGGAGCGCCGGGCCCGACCCCGCGCCCCTCGTGACCGCCGACGGCGACCAGCGGGCGGCCGACCGCTGGACCGTGGTGAGGGCCGACTCGCGACCGCGGTAGTAGAGCGCGGCCGCGCCGGCCACCAGGCCGACGAGCCCGGCGGCGGCTCCGACGAGCGTCGCCCGGGCGCCGACCAGCACGGCGGCGAGCACCAGGAGCACCCCCGCCGCGACGAACAGGGGCACCGACCGCCGACGCCCCGGGGCCGGACCGACCGGGGCGGGCCCGGTGGACTCCGGCTCCGCGACCGCGGGGTCCGGCGCCAGCGCCTCGGCCCTGGCGCCGGCCGGCGAAAGCGGGGGCTCGACCGCGGGAACCGCCGGCGAACCCGGCGCCGCGACCGCGGGCCTGCCCGCGGACGCCGCGACATCGACATCGCTCGACGAGACCGCCGTCGTGGCTACCGGCGGTGGCGCGGGCGGGGCGACGGCGACCGTGGCCCGCCAGGCCTCGACCGCCGCCGCCACCTCGGTCGCCGCCGTGGGCGCCGGGCGGGATCCCGAGGCCGGCGACGCGACGAGCGCCTCCTCGCGCTCGATCAGGTCGGTGAGCTCGTGGGCCTGCGTGGCCCGGGCGCGCAGCCGCTGCGCCTCGGCTCGGGCGAGCGCCGCCTCCCGCCGGCGCAGTCGGGCCAGGGCCGCCTGGGCCGCGGCCCGCAGCCGCCGGGCCTCGACCTCCTTCTCCTCCAGCTCCGCCTGGCCGGCGCGCGCCGCCCGCAGGGCCGTCTCCGCGTCGGCCCGGCGCCGCTGCGCGACCGGCAGCGGCCGGGTCCGGCTGCGCTCGGTGCCCACGTGCTCCCGGTGAAAGCTGTCAATGCGCTCCAGGGCGGCCGCCACGGTCTCGTCCGCCAGCGCGGTGGAGGCGGCCCGCTCGACGTACCCCCGCACCCCGGCCGCATCGTCGGCGGCGAGCACCAGGTGCGTCTGCCGCACGCAGGCGGTGGCGACGAACGCCCGCCGGTCCAGGCCGAGCCACCGGGTCGCGTCGGGCACCTCGCCCCGCCCCGGACCGGTGATCTCGCCGGAGTAGTCGGCGACGCGGTCGAGATCCTTGGCGTACCCGTACCGGGCGTCGAGGTCGTGCCACAGCTCGACCCGGCGGCCGTCGGCCAGCACGACCTCGGCGCTGACCCGCCACGGCGACCCCGACCAGGGTCGACGACGCTCGATCCCCGGCTCGTCCCGGGCCCGGCTCGGCCACCGCCCGCACAGGGCGGCCAGCAGCGCCGCGTGCCAGGTGGACTTGCCCGACTCGTTCGGCCCGTAGACGACGGTGAGGCCGTCGGCCAGCGGCAGGGTCTGCTCCCGCAGGTGCCCGAAGGCGTGGGCCGTCACCCGGCGAATGCGCATCAGGCCACCGCCCGGTCCAGGTCACCGACCTCGACCGCCAGGTCCTCGCGGCCGTCGAAGGCGCGCAGCCCGGTCAGCAGGATCGCCCGCCGCATCTGGTCGGAGAGCGACGGGTCGGCCTCCACGTCCCGGACGAACTGCCCGCGGACGGTCGGCTCGGCCCGCAGCGCCGCCAGGTCGTAGCCGTACGTCACCCCGTCCGCGCGGACCACCCACGCCGCCACGTCCGGCGGCCGGCGCAGGCGGCCGGGATCGACGAGCACCTCCGGCGCGACCTCGCCGCGCAGCGTCACCCGCACGATGCCGCTGACCCCGGCGAGGGCGGCGTCGACCCGGTCCTGCACCGCCTCGGCGTGCTCGACCCCGTCCAGGTCGACCGTCACGTCGTGCAGCTGGGTCACCGCGACCCGGTGGCGCTCGCGCTGGACCGAGCCGGAGCCGTCCACCGTGACGAGCACGGCCCCCCGCTCACCGATCTCGCCGAAGGTGAGCGGCTCGGGGTTGCCCGGGTACGTGTGGTCGGGCGCGTCGCGCGGCGTATGGAAATGGCCGAGCAGGGCGTGGTGCAGGCCGGCCGCGCCGATCTGCTCGGCCCGGAACGGCGCGTGCCGCCGCGGGGCCTCGCCCCCCGCCTGGTCGGCGCCCGTCCGGTGGTCACCGGTCGGTTCCCCGCCCGGCCGGTCCCCACCGGTCCCCTCGCCGCGCTCCGGCCGGGGCCCGAAGGCGCCCAGCTCCGACCCGTGGAACAGGGCCAGGTGCACGCCGCCCCGATCCACGCGGAAGCCGTCGAGGAAGTTCGGCGCGTTCGTCGGGGAGTGGTGGGCGGCGCCCCACAGGGTCAGCCCGTCGGCCAGGCTCACCGGGGTGAGCCGGGGCTCGGTGAAGATGTGGACGTTGGGCGGCCACCGGGTGCTGGCGTAGAGGCTGCCGGGGCCGAGCCAGTCGTGGTTGCCGGGCGCCACGAACACCGGTATCGGGTCCAGGCCGGCGAACACGTCGCGCAGGAACGTGCCGGTGTCGGGCCGGTACCGGTCGTGCTCGTACAGGTCTCCCCCGCAGCAGACCGCGTCCACGGAGAGCTGCACCGCGAGCTCCGCGATCCGGTGCAGGCAGCGGCGCAGCGCGTCCCGCCGCTGGCGCCCGACCTCGGGCGGGGCCCACGCGAACCCCCGCTCGAGGTGCAGGTCCGAGAACAACAGCAGCCGCACGCGCCTCACTGTGGCACGTCCGTCCGACAAGTCCCGCCCACGACACGGGGCCCTACCGGAACGGTCGAATCACGCCGCCCCGTGATCACCCCGAGGCGGATCGGCCCCTCGGCCCCCGTCCGTCCCGGCCGTACATGGTCACCCGGCGACGGTCGCATTCCCGACGGTTCGGACCCCCGTTGAGGGCCGTGCCGACACCGTCGCCGCGATCAGGGTCACACCCGTCGACGGCCGTCCGACAACCCCCGGCCGACCGGCCGACCGGGATCGGCCTATCGGCTGATGACGATACCTAGCTGTAACCACGGCACACCGCCCCTGTAGTGGGCAAGGGCGGACAGAGATGAGATCCTCGCGGGGTGACCAGCATCCACGCCACCGCCGCTTCGGGAAGCGACTCCGGTGGCGTGCTCCTGCTCTGGTCCATCGTCGCGCTGGTCCTCCTGGTCGGTGGCGGCCTGTTCGTCTACGGCATGGTGATCAACCTGCGAGGTGCCCGAAACCGGCGGGGCGGCCGCGACCGACGCGGTCGGGGCGGAGCACGTCCGCGCCGCCGCCCGCCCGACGACGACCGGCGACCGCTGCCGGCGCGCCAGATGCCCCTCCCCAGCGGCCCCATGGTCGGTGGCCAGCCAGTGCTGGGCCGCCCCAACCTGGGCCCGGACCGCTACCCCGACCACCCGGGGTACGGCGGCTACCCGGAGCCCCGACCGCTGGCGTTACCCGGCGGGCGCCCCGTGCCACGCGGCCGGCACCCGGAGCCGCCGCCGGTGCCGTCACCGATCGCGCTGCCCAGCGGGCCCGTGGCCGGCTACACCGACGTCACCGCGATCTACGGCATGCCCGGCCGGCCGGTCTCGGCCACCCCGGCGTCCTCCGCGCCCGCTCCCACACCGCCGGCCCCGGCCGCCCCCACCCCCGCCGCGTCGGCGCCCGGCTCCGTGACGCCGTCGGCGCCCCCGGGCTACGGGCGCACCACCGATGAGTACGGGCCCGACCAGGCCGACCCGGAACTTCCCGGTCGGCCCGAGCCCCTGCCCCGGCGCGAGCCCGGCCGGTCCGGCCGCCCGGGCGACGAACCGTACGGCGCCGACCGCCGCGACGAGCCGTACGCCGCCGACCGGCCCGGCTCGGACCGCTCCCGCGCCTGGCCGGACCGTCCGGACGACCGGGACTACCCGCGTCGCGACGAGCGGCGCCCCGAGGACGAGCGCCGGCCCGGTGGGCCGCCGCGTGACCGGGGAGGGCGGTCCGACTGGGCCTACGAGCGCTCGGGCGCGTACCGCCGCAGCGACCCGGACGACCCCGACGCCCTCTACGACCCGCTGCCGGGCATCGACACGGACCCGCGCCGCGGCGAGCCCCGGTACGAGCGCCGCCCCGAGGACGCCCGCGAGCGCTCCCGCTATGACGACCGCGAGCGCTCCCGCTATGACGACCGCGAGCGCCCGCGCTACGACGACGGGCGCCCGCCGCGCGACCATCGGGACGAGCCGCGGCGGGAGGCGCCGTCCCGGTACGAGGCGCTCGTCAGCCCGCCCCGGCCGGAGCCCGGGCCGCCACCGCCGGCCCCCGCGCCAGCCGCCCCGGCGCCGGCGCAGCGCCGCCCGGAACCCCCCGCGCCCGCGGAGGTGGCGGCCGGGCCGCAGCCGCTGCGCTCGGCCCCGGCGACCTTCACCCCGGCCGTGGGTGCCCAACCGCCCGCACCGCCTCCCCCGCCCGCACCGCCTCCCCCGCCCGCACCGCCTCCCTCGCCCGTGGCGCCTCCGGCACCTCAACCCGCGGTGTCCGAGCCGTCGGCGCCGCCGCCGGCCGGCCCACCGGCACCGTCCACAGCGGACAGCTCACCGGCGCCCGCCGCCGGGACGACGGCCCCAACACCGTCCACAGTGGTCGACGGCCCGCTGGAGCCGACCAGCCGGCTGCCCTACCCGTCCGGGTCCGGCTTCGGGGCCACGGCCGCCCCCGCGACCCCGCCGGTCGCCGCCGCCCCGACCGTGCCCGCCCAGCCCACGGCGTCCCCGATGCCGGCCACCCCGGCGACGCCGCCGGCGCCGGCCCCGTCGCCTTCACCGGCCCCATCGCTTCCGTCGCCCCCACCACCCCCACCAGCCCCGCCGGAGCCACCGCCCCCGCCGCCACGGTCACCGCAGTGCGCCGCGCTGTGGGCGGAGGCCGACTACCTGGAGCAACGGGCGGCCGAGGCGCGGGCGGCGGCCGAGAGCGCGCTCCAGGCCGCCCAGGCCGCCGAGGCCGAGCACGCCGCGGCCGTCCGGGCGGCCCAGGAGGCCAAGGAGAAGCACGAAGCGGTCGTCCGGGAGGCGGCCGAGGTCCAGGCCCAGCTGGCCCGCCTGGAGAAGCTCGGCCCGCAGCTCGTCGTCGACGAGCGGGTGCAGCAGGAGACCTCGCACGCGGCGTTCGCCGCGTTCCGCCGCGGGGACATCACCGCCGAGCAGCTCCGCGAGGTGTTCAAGCGGGCCGAGGGCTGGACCCCCGAGCACGACCGCCTCACCAAGCGCAACACCGAGTTGCGCGCCGAGGAGGCGGTCACCGCCCGCGCCCGCATCGAGGCCGAGAAGGCCGAGCCGATCGCCGCCGAGCGGGCCCGGGCCGCGCGGGCCACCGCCGCCACCCTGGAGGCGGCCGCCCGCGACGCCGAGGCCCTGGCCCGGATGCGCCGCGCCGCCGCCGAGGAGTGCGAACAGCGCCACCGCCGCTTCTGACCGCGGCCGGCGCCGCTTATGACCCCGGTCGGCGCCGCTTATGACCCGGTCGGGGCCGCTTCTGACCCCGGCCGGCCAGCGGGTGCCGCGCCGCCTCAGCGGGCGCGCGCCGATGCGCGGCGGCGCTGGGCCGACGGCTGGCGGGCCCGGGTCTCGCGCCGGTTGGCCTTCTGGATGGCGTCGACCAGGTCCTGTTTGGACATTCGCGACGTCCCCGGGATCTCCAGCCGGCGGGCCACGTCGAGCAGGTGGTTACGGCTGGCGTTGACGTCGATGCCCTCGGCGGTCGGCGGGGCCTGTTCGCCGGGTCGCCCCATCGCGGCGCGGGGATCGCTGGGTCCCTTGCGTTCCTTGGGCTCCCAGTGGTCGCCGACCTTCTCGAAGCTGTGCTTGAGCGCCGCGAAGGCGGTCTGGTGGGCCCGCCGCCCCTCGCCGTACGTCTGCACCGCCGAGTCGTGCGTCTTGATCCAGGTGTCCTGGGCCTTCTGCGGCGAGCGACGCAGCGTGCTGGGTAGTTCCTCCCGACCAGGCATGGGCCTCACCCCCTCATCCCCGCCTACCCACCCCACCGCTGGGCGAAACCGCCGGGGTCAAGCCACCGCGCGGCCATCGGCGCACCGGCCCTCCACCCGCGCCGTCAGCTGCGCCGCAGGGGTGCCCGGCCGGGCGGCTGGTGCGGGGCCGGCCCGACCGGCGGTGGGGGCGGGATCGGCCGGGTGACCGGCTGGTCGACGCGGACCACCACCACCTCGCCGTGGTGGGTCAACTCCAGCTGCGCGTCGTCGCCCCCGTCACGCAGGGTGTAGGTCGCCTCGTCCTGCGACACGGTCACCCGCAGGCGCAGCCCGCGCCAGTGGATCGAGAACTCCAGCCGTTCGATGCGCGCGGGCAGGCGCGGCGCGAAGGCCAGCCGGCCGTCGTGGTCGCGCAGGCCGCCGAACCCGGCGACCAGCGCGAGCCAGGTACCCGCGGCGGCTGCGATGTGGACACCCTCCCGGGTGTTGCGGTGCACGTCGCGCAGGTCGACCAGCGCCGTCTCGGCGAGGTAGTCGTGGGCCAGCTCGAGGTGGCCGACCTCGGCCGCCACCACTGCCTGGGTCGCGGCCGACAGCGAGGAGTCGCGGACCGTCCGGGCCTCGTAGTAGGCGAAGTTGCGTGCCTTCTGCTCCGCGGTGAACGCGTCGCCGCGCCAGTGCATGGCCAGCACGAGGTCGGCCTGCTTGACGACCTGGGTCCGGTAGAGCTGGAAGTACGGCACGTGCAGCAGGAGCGGGTAGTCCTCCGGGTCCATGCTCGCGAAGTCGAACTCCTGGTACCGGGTGAACGACTCGTGCTGCGGATGGACGCCGAGCTCCTCGTCGAACGGGATGTGCATGGTGGTGGCGGCGTCCCGCCACGCCGCGGCCTCCTCCTCGTCGACGCCGAGGCGGGCCATGACCTCCGGGTAGCGCGGCGCGAGCGACGCCGCCGCGGCGAGGTTCCGGGCGGCCATGAGGTTGGTGTAGACGTTGTCGTCGCCGAGCGCCGAGTACTCGTCCGGCCCGGTGACCCCGTCGAGGTGGAACCGGCCGTGCCGGTCGTGGTGGCCGAGCGAGCGCCACAGCCGCGCCGTCTCCACCAGCAGCTCGACCCCGGCCTCGCGCATGAACGCCTCGTCGCCGGTGGCGTGGTAGTACCGCAGCGTGGCGTCGGCCACCGCCACCGACACGTGGAACGCGGCGGTGCTCGCCGGCCAGTACCCCGAGCATTCATGGCCGCGGATGGTCCGCCAGGGGAAGGCCGCGCCCCGTAACCCGAGCACCTGGGCCCGCTCGCGCGCCAGGTCCAATGTGGCGTGTCGCCAGCGCAGCACCTCCCCCGCCGCGGCCGGCAGCGTGTAGGTGAGCACGGGCAGGGCGAACATCTCGCTGTCCCAGAACGTGTGCCCGTCGTACCCGGTGCCGGTCAGGCCCTTCGCGGCGATCGGCCGGCGCTCGGCCCGGGCCCCACTCTGCAGCACGTGGAACAGCGCGAACCGGGCCGCCTGCTGCAGCTCGGGATCGCCGTCGATGCGGACGTCGGCGCTGTCCCAGAACCGGTCGAGGAACTCCCGTTGCGCCGCGACCAGGCCGTCCCAGCCGGTGAACCGGGCCGCGGCGAGGGCCGCGTGCACCTGGTCGCGCAGCGCCGGCCGGGAGCGCTGGGAGGACCAGCCGTACCCGAGGAACTTCACCACCCGCAGGACCTGGCCGGGCCGCATCTCGCAGGCGATCGTCGTCCGGGCCCAGTCCGGGTGCGACTCGGTGGTCACGGCGATGCGCTCGGGCGACTCGATGATGTGGTCCATGCCGGCCGCGACCCGCAGGCCGCTGCGCCGGGTCACGTGCACCAGCAGCGCCGCGTGGACGGAGTGGTGATGCTCCTCCGCCTGCAGCGGCGAGGCCAGCACGGCGGCGACCCGGGGATCGTCCCCCATGGACGGTAGGTCCTCGTTCGCGACGAGCTCGGACTGCAGGATGAGCCGGGCGGGCTCGTCGATCGGCTCGACCTCGTACCGGATGGCGGCGATCGACCGCTGGGTGAACGAGACCAGCCGGACCGTCCGGATGCGCACCCGCTGGCCCGCCGGCGAGACCCAGTCGACCGAGCGGGACAGCGTGCCGCCGCGCAGGTCGAGCACCCGCTCGTGCGCGAGCAGCTCGCCGTAGCGCAGATCGAACGGCTCGTCGTCGACCAGCAGCCGGATGACCTTCCCGTTGGTGATGTTGACGATCGTCTGCCCGGACTCCGGGTAGCCGTAGCCCGCCTCGGCGTACGGCAACGGCCGCAGCTCGTAGAACGAGTTCAGGTACGTTCCGGGCAGCGCGTACGGCTCGCCCTCGTCGAGGTTGCCGCGCAGGCCGAGGTGGCCGTTGGCGAGGGCGAAGACCGCCTCGGTGTGCCCCAGGCGGTCCAGCCCCAGCGACGGCTCACGCACGCACCAGGGCTCGACCGGGAAGTACGGTTCCGGGCTCATGACGGCTCCCCGGCGTCGAGCAGCTCGGCGAGATCACTGACCACAATGGACGCTCCGTTGCGCAGCAGCTCCTCGGCGTGTCCCACCCGGTCGACCCCCACCACGAACCCGAAACCACCGTCCCGACCGGCCTGGACGCCGGCGATCGAGTCCTCGTAGACACACGCCTGGGCCGGGGGCACGCCCAGGTCGGCCGCGGCGGCCAGAAAGGTGTCGGGAGCAGGTTTCCCCCGCAGGTGGCGCTCGGCCGCCACGACACCGTCCACGCGCACCTCGAACAGGTCGGCCAGGCCGGCCGACCGGATGACCTCGCCCGCGTTGGCGCTCGCGGTGACCACCGCCCGCCGCAGTCCGGCGTCCCGGGCCGCGGTCAGGTAGCGCACCGAGCCCGGGTACGGCCGCACACCCTGCTCCCGGATGATCCGGCGCAGGATCTCGTTCTTGCGGTTGCCCAGGCCGGCCACGGTCTCCCGCTCCGGCGGGTCGTCAACCGACCCCTCGGGCAGCGTGATGTCCCGCGAGGCGAGGAAGGTTCGCACGCCGTCGAGCCGGGGTCGCCCGTCCACATAGGACGTGTAGTCCGTCACCGGATCGAACGGGGGCAGCGGCCGCCCCGACCGCTGGGACCACTGGCGCAGGAAGTCGTCGAACATCTCCTGCCACGCAGCCGCGTGCAGCCGCGCGGTGCTCGTGAGCACCCCGTCGAGGTCGAACAGTCCGGCGACGACGCCGGCCGGCAGTCCGAGCACAGGCCCAATCTATCCGCGGGCCGGCGCGGGGGCGACCAAAGCGGCCGACCAGCCTGTTTCAGCCCGCCGGGCCACCGGGGCGGCACCACGACGAGACGACGTGCTCCTGCCAGGGAAGCACGGTACTGGACTCGATGGGGACTTCGACGGTCATCGTGCCCCAGGGACGGTCGACCACCGCGGTCAGCGGCCAGTCGCCCACGGGCGTGGCGTCACAGTCGGTGATCCGGTACACGAGCACGGCCGTCACCCCCTCGCCCGCCCCCAGGGTCACCGGGAAGGGTGACGGCGCCCGGTCGGGACCCTCCACATCGAGCAGCTCCAGGCCGGGGCCGGACCGGCCGACGTCCACGATCGTGGCCGGGACCCGACCGCGGTTGACCACCGTGATCCAGACCCGCACCCTGGCGGGATCTTCCTCCAACCGGTGCAGGCCCGGCCAGGCGAGGCGGGGCACCACGATCCCGGTCCGCCAGGCCAGCGCGCCCGCGACGACGAGCAGCGTCGCCGCGACGATCAGGATCCGGACGAGCACGACGGTGCGCCGGCTCGGCTGGCCGGCGTAGGGGTCCAGTCGCGCCCAGACCTCGTCGGAGACTCCCGGCACCATGTGGTGAATGTAGCAATGACTTGCTACATTGAGCAAGTGATCGGGAGGTGGGCATGTCCGTAGCGGCAACGGTGGTCTTTCTGCTCATCGCGGCGTTCGGCCTGGCCCTCGTCGAGGTCTACGGGCGCGGCC
>Ga0310830_100409_pt1 | contig 35303 bp, 27 predicted proteins | sample WT_ome_5_FD_201301 | JGI IMG/M metagenome (GOLD analysis project Ga0310830, IMG submission 201301) | Sorghum-adapted microbial communities enriched on wild type (WT) sorghum from Joint BioEnergy Institute, Emeryville, California, United... ... | reverse complement strand
TGGAGGGCCTCCTGGGTTCGAAGTAGGTGCCTCAGACACACCCACCTCGCCCGGAGGCCCTCCCCTCGTTCAAGCCGACACGCCGTCGAGCACTGACAACAACGTCCTGAGTCACTACAGCTAGCGCGCCGCCCACGGGGTACCGATTCCCCGTGGATGAGGACGTCACGATCGACCCGGCTCACACCCGCCCGGCAGGCGCCACCGACGACCACGTCGCCGCGAGCGGGAAGTTCACCGAGGCGCTCGCCTACCTCGAACGGGCCCGCGGGCACCTCTACTCCTTCCACCGGCTGGTCGGCGAGGCCGATGCGATGCTCGACGAGGTGATCGAGCACCTCGAGGCGTGCGGCAACGAGGCGCTCGCGCGCCGCGTGGCCGAGGAGCTGCAGGGCCGCAACGTCCTGCCGGGCCGGTGGACGTTCCAGATCGTCGAGGAGTTCGACGACGGCTACTACACCGTCTTCCGCGATCTCGAGACGACCGTGCGCAACGAGATCATGGAGGGCAAGCGGCACGTGTACGAGGCCGAGATGAAGCACAACCGCCGCACCGCGGGCCGGACGGGCCACGAGGCGACCCCCGCCGAGGCGGACGAGTCGGCGCCCGCGCCGGCCTGACCGGGCGAGCGGGGTCACCGTCCGGTCCCGGGCGCGTCGGCCGGGGCGGTGGCAGTATCGCCGAGGTGGACGCACACAGCCGGCACAACGTGACCGTCGTCGGGCCCCCGGACGGACGCGTGGTCGTGCTCGCGCACGGCTTCGGGTGCGACCAGAACATGTGGCGGCTCGTCGTGCCACGGCTGGCCGAACGTTTCCGGGTGGTGCTGTTCGACCACGTCGGGTCGGGCCGCTCCGACCCGACCTCGTGGAGCGAGGAGCGGTACTCCTCGCTCGACGGGTACGCCGACGACGTGCTCGTTCTCTGCCGCGAGCTGGACCTGCGCGACGCGGTGCTGGTGGGGCACTCGGTCAGCGCCATGATCGCGGTGCTCGCCGCCGCGGCCGAACCGGAGCGGTTCGGCGGCCTCGTGCTGCTCACCCCGTCCCCGCGGTACATCGACGACGGCGACTACCGGGGCGGGTTCAGCGAGGCCGACATCGCCGAGCTCCTGGAGGCACTGGAGAGCAACTACCTCGGCTGGTCGGCCGCGATGGCGCCGGTGATCATGGGCAACCCGGAGCGGCCCGAGCTGGGGGAGGAGCTCACCAACAGCTTCTGCCGCACCGACCCGCAGATGGCGCGGGTCTTCGCGCGCGCCACGTTCCTGTCCGACAACCGCGCCGACCTGGCGCGGGTGCGGGTGCCGACGCTGGTCGTCGAGTGCACGCAGGACGCGATCGCGCCGCCGGGCGTGGGTGCGTTCGTCCGCGACGCGGTGCCGGGCAGCCGGCTCGTCACCCTCGACGCCACCGGGCACTGCCCGCAGCTGTCCGCCCCGGAGGCCACCGGCCGGGCGATCGCGGAGTTCGCCGCAGGGCTGTCATGACCGCAGGGCCGCACCCGCTCCCGCCCGGGCTCGCCACCGAGTCCGCCGAGGAGCTGTACGAGCACGCGCCCTGCGGGTACCTGTCCACCGCCGTCGACGGGCGGATCCTGCGGATCAACGCCACGCTGCTGTCGTGGCTGGGGCGCGACCGCGCCGAGGTCGTGGACCGCATGGCGTTCTCCGACCTGCTCACCGTCGGCGGGCGGATCTACCACGAGACGCACTTCGCGCCGCTGCTGCAGATGCAGGACCGGATCAGCGGCATCGCGCTGGAGCTCCGCACCGCCGACGGCCGCAGGATGCCGGTGCTCGTGGCCTCCGTCCTGGTGCGCGACCCCGACGGGCAGCCGACGGGCGTGCGCACGGCGGTGTTCGACGCCGACGACCGCCGCTCCTACGAGCGGGAGCTGCTGCGGGCCCGGCGGGAGGCCGAGCTCGAACGGGAGCGCGCCGAGCGGCTCGCGGCCACGCTGCAGCGCAGCCTGCTGCCCCCGGTGCTGCCGGACGTGCCCGGCATGGAGCTGGCGGCGCACTTCCAGGCGGCGTCGCCCACCGAGGTCGGCGGCGACTTCTACGACGTCTTCCCGCTCGGCGGGAACGCGTGGGGCGTGTTCATCGGCGACGTCTGCGGGAAGGGCGCCGAGGCCGCCGCGATCACCTCGCTCACCCGCTACACGCTGCGCGCGGCCGCCGTCCACGACCCCGACCCGGTCCGCCAGCTGCACACGCTCGACGCGGTGCTGCACCAGGAGGGCGCGGGCACGAAGCGCTTCTGCACCGTGATCACCGCGGTGCTGCGGCGCTCGGGGCCCGGCTGGACCGTGGAGCTCGCCAGCGGCGGCCACCCGCCCGCGCTGCTGCTGCGCGCCACGGGCACGGCCGAGTACCTCGACACCCCGGGCGGCCAGATCGTCGGGGCGCTGCGCGAGCCGCGGTTCGCCTCGGCCACCGCGACCCTCCACCCGGGCGACACCCTGGTCCTGGTCACCGACGGGCTGCTGGAGATGCGCACCGGCGACGGCACCGGCGACGGCACCGGCGACGGCACCGACGACCGCTACGACGAGGACCTGTACCAGGCGTTCATGGCCCAGCTCGCACCCGCGAGCGCGGCCGCCGCCGTCGCCGCCATCCGCGCCGACCTGATCGGCTCGGGTGAGGGGATCGACGACGACACCGCCGTGCTCGCGCTGGGCGTCCCGCCGGCCTGAGCTATGTCCCGGCGGCGGCGCCGGCCTCGGGGGCGCCGGTGTCGGGCTCCGGCGCGGGCTCGCGGCGGAAGACGTCCGACGGGCGGTGGGCCCGCAGCAGGAGCCGGTAGAGCGGTGCCTTCGGGTTGCGCGCCACCCGGTCGCCCGCCGGGTCGCCGTCCTCCACCGGGTCCTTCCCGTTCACCGCTTGCACGGGTCGTGCCCCCAGTTCATGAGCGAGTACCGCCACCGCGAATCCTCGATCCGGTCCTCGGCGGGGCGTTGGGCGAGGTGCCGGTGCACGTACCCGACGACCTTGCGCATGTGGGCGTAGTCGTCCTCGCCGAGGTCCGCCTTCTTCGTGCCGAGGATCGCGACGATCCGCCGGCCCGACCGGTGCCCGACCGACTCGCCGCCGGGGTCGTCTCCCGCGGAGGCGCCGACCGACCGGGACTCCTCGGTCTCGAGCCACCGCTCCAGCTCGCGCGCCGTCATGTTCACCGCGGTGGTGAACTCGTCGCGCACGCCGTCGCGGTCGGCGCCGTCGGCGCTCACTTCTTCCTCAGCGCGGACGGCTTGTGGACGGCCTCGCCGCCGCTGTTGTCGCTGCGCACCCGGTACTGCGGGTCGTCGGCGGAGGCCCGCACGGTGCGGCCCGCGGCCTCGGTGTCGGAGGTGATCTTCTCGATCACCTCGCCCTCGGCGGTGCCGCCGTGGGATGACCACGTCACCCTGTCGCCCTTGCGGAACTCCTCGCTCACGATGCTCCCCTCGACGCGCGGTCCGTGGCGCGCGGATACCCGGTGGTGAGGGGGGGCAAACGGCGCCGTCACCCGGCGGTGTGCCCGCGCGCGCCCCGGCGTACTCCGCGGGGAGTGCCCGCGGTGTCGACCCGGAGCGGACGACGCGGCGGCGCCGATCGGGGACGGTCGAGCCATGGTTACGACGTCCCCTCCCACGACCACGCCGGTTCCGTCCGCACCCGGCACCAGGCCCCGGGGCGGGCCGGCGTCGCTCGCCCGCCGCGCGGTGCTCGTCCTGCACCTGGCGCTGGGCCTCGGGTGGCTGGGGGTGACCGCCGCGTTCCTGGTGCTGACCGTCTGGCTGCTCGACGTCCGGGACCCGGCGACGCTGCGCGCCGGCTACGCCTTCCACGACCTCGCCGTCGTCTGGCTGGCCCGCCCGGCGGCGATCGGGTCGACCTCGACCGGGCTGCTGCTGGTGCTCCTCGCCGGCCGGTTCCCCGCGTGGCGCCGGTGGTTGTGGTGGGTGCCGGCGAAGCTCGCCCTGGTCGTCACGACCGTGGTGGTGACGGTCAACATCTCGCCGGAGGCGCTGCGCGTCGCCGTCGACCGGGCCGACGCGGTGGGCTCGCCCGCCTACACCGAGGTGCAGTACGCGCTGGTGGGCGTGGCGGTCTTCCACGTCGTGATGATCACCGCGGCGGCCGTGCTGTCGGTGTTCCGGCCGGGGGTCCGCCGGGCGCGCCGGGGGCGGGCGTGAGCACGCGCGCCGTCGCCACCCGCCCGGCGGGCACCCGGCGCCGGCTCGGGGTCCGCACCCGCCGCGCGGTCCTCGTCGCGCACATCGCGTCCGCGGGCGCCTGGCTGGGCGTCGACGTGGCGATGGCCGTGCTGATCGGCACCGCGATGACCACCGACGAGGCCGCCGTGCTCGTGTTCTGCTTGCAGGCCCTCGAGCTGGTCTCGGTCTGGCCGCTGCTCGCCTGCGGCCTGGTGTGCCTGGCGACGGGGGTCGTCCTCGGGCTGGGCAGCAAGTGGGGGCTCGTGCGCTACTGGTGGGTGGCGATCAAGCTGGTGCTCAACCTCGTGCTCACCGCGCTGGTCGTCGTGGCGCTGCGGGGCGAGGTCGCCGAGCAGGCCGAGCTCGCCCGCAGGCTCGCCGCGGGCGAGGCGGTGACCTTCGACCTCAGCAACCTGATCTTCCCGCCGACCGTCTCCCCGACGCTGCTGCTGGTCGCGATAACGCTGTCGGTGGTCAAGCCGTGGGGCCGGATCCGGCGGCGGGAGGTGGCCGCGCGATGACGACGCCCGCGAGGGTCCAGCTCGCGGCGACGGCCGTGGCTGTCGCGGGGTACCTCGTGCTGGCGCTGGCCGGGGTGCACGAGCTGCGGCCGGTCCCGCCGCCGGTGGTCGTGCTGGTGCCGGCCGCGCTCGCCGTGGCCGCGCTGCCGCGGCGGCGCTGGCCGAACCTGCTGGCCGCGCTGTTGTGCGCCGTGGCGCTGTTCGGCGCATTGGTCGTCTACCGGGCGACCTACGACCGGCTGGCCGACCCGGGGCAGATCGCGCCCTGGGTGGGCACCGTCCTGCAGGTCACCGGGCTGGGGGTCGCCGTCGTCGCGGGCGTGCTCGCGGCCCGGCGGCCGGTGCTCCTCAGGCGGGGGAGGCGGTGAGCCGCGCGGCGAGCGCCGCCTGGGCGTCGGCGGTGGTGAGGTCGGCGTTGATGCGGGCGCCGGCCAGCGCCCCGGCGGCGGCCGCCGCGCCGACCTGGGCGGTCAGGTCGGTGGCGTTCCCCGCGACCCAGACGCCCGGCACGGCGGTGGCGCCCGCCAGGCCGCTCGCGAAGCGGCGGCCGATGCCCGGCAGGTCCTCCATCGGCAGCCCGAGGCCCGCGAGGCCCTCGTCGCGGGCGAGAAGCGTGGTGGCCACGGCGAGGACGCGCCGCGGCACGAGCTGTCCGTCGCCGAGCCGCACCCCGGTGATGCCGGCCCCGTCGGACTCGACTCCCGCCACGGCCGTGTCGACGACCCGGATGCCGCGGGCGGCGAACAGGGCGCGGGTGTCCGCGTCGAGATCGGTGCCGCGGGTGAAGTACACGAGGTCGTCGGTCAGCTGGCGGAACAGCAGGGCGTGGTGGACCGAGGCCGGTCCCACCGCGAGGACGCCGATCGGCTCGTCGCGGACCTCCCAGCCGTGGCAGTACGGGCAGTGCACCACGCCGCGGCCCCAGTGCGGCGCGAGGCCGGGCACGTCGGGGAGCACGTCGCGCAGCCCGGTGGCGACCAGCAACCGGCGGGCCCGCAGGGTGTGGCCGTCGGCCAGCGTGACGGTGAACCGCGGGTCGCCCCCGGCGGGCGCGGCCGGGGCCGTGGAGACCACCTCGCCCGTCACGACCCGGCCACCGTAGCGGCGCACCTCCTCCCGGCCGCGGCGCAGCAGCTCGGCCGGGGGTGTGCCGTCCAGCCCGAGCAGGCCGTGCACCCCCTCGGCCGGCGCGTTGCGCGGGCTCCCGCCGTCGACCACGACGACCGACCGGCGGGAGCGAGCCAGCATGAGCGCTCCGTTCAACCCGGCGGCACCGCCGCCGATCACGACGGCGTCGACGAGTTCGGGCGCGTCCACTGCAGTCATCTGTGTTCTCCTCGGATCTCGAACGGCTGTCCCCGACGCTAGGCGCCGCTTGCGAGATAGGCATACTCTCTTGCTCATGCGGCAAGAAGATGGCGATCTGGACGGCCTCGTGCGCAAGCGCATCCGGGCGCTGCGGATCGCACAGGGGTGGTCGCTGGAGGAGCTGGCCGCCCGCGCGCGGCTGAGCCCGTCCACGCTCAGCCGCATCGAGACCGGCCACCGCCGCCTCGCCCTCGACCAGCTCGTCGTCCTCGCCCGGGCCCTCGACACCTCGCTCGACCAGCTGGTGGAGACCGACACCGACGACGTGGTCTCCCAGCCGGTGGTCGACAGCGCCCACGGCTGGCTGCGGTGGTCGGTGAAGGCGGACCCGAGCCTGACCGTCGTGCGGCAGCGCCTGACCGCCCCGCCGCCGGACAGCCCCGCCCGCCTGCGCGCCCACGCGGGGCGGGAGTGGCTCGTCGTGCTAGCCGGCACCGCCGTCCTGCTGCTCGGGCACCGGCGGATCCGGGTGGAGACCAACCAGGCCGCGGAGTTCCCGACGATGCTCCCGCACGCGATCGGCGCCGCCGAGGGCGGACCGTGCGAGGTCCTGGGCCTGTTCGACCGGGACGCCCGGCGCGGCCACCGGGCGGAAGCGGCACCCCGGGAGCGCTGACCCGGCGAGTCGCGCTCTGGGCGTCGGCGAGTCGCGGTCTGGGTGTCGGCGAGTCGCGGTCCGGGTGTCGGCGAGTCGCGGTCCGGGTGCGGGCGAGTCGCGGTGTGGGTGCGGGTGAGTCGCGGCGCGAGTGCAGCCGGTGCCCGGGCGCGTCGTGCGCCGGCAACGCCCGCGCCCCCGCCCACAGCCATGCGGCCATGGCCGCCCTTCCCCGGTCTTGCCCACCACAGGATTGTCTGACAGTCTGGCGGTCCAGCAATCAGCTCGGTGGAGGACGGGGAGGGTGCGATGACGCACGGAACGCCCGAGGGCCGCGGCGACCAGGACGTCGCGGCACGTCGGGTCGTCGCGTTCGCGAAGGGGGTCGGGAACTTCACGGAGTGGTTCGACTTCGCCGTCTACGGGTTTCTCGCGGCGACCCTCGGGCGCCTGTTCTTCCCGAGCCCGAGCCCCGCCGTGTACATGGTGGTCGTCGCCGCGGTCTGCACGCTGGCGCTCGTGCGCTGGCTGCCCGAGGTCCGCGGCCGCACCCTCGACGCCACCGCGACCGCCGCCGTCGCCCGATGAGCGGGTACGAGGTGCTCGCGGTCCGCTACGGGACGCGGACGGCGACGAAGGCCGACAGCTTTCTGAACTTCCACCTCTACGGCGAACCGGACGCGTCGTTCGAGATGGACTACTCGTTCTGGCTGGTGCGGGGGCAGGGGCGCACGATCCTGTTCGACACCGGCTTCGACGCCGAGGTGGGCAGGCGGCGCGGGCGCACCACGCTGGTGGACCCGGTGGCCGCGCTGGCGGGGCTGGGTGTGGAGCCGGACGGGATCGACCAGGTCGTGGTCACCCACGCCCACTACGACCACATCGGGAACCTGCACCGGTTCCCGGATGCGGAGGTGGTGATCGCCCGCCGCGAGTACGAGTTCTGGACCGGGCCGTACGCGAACCGGTTCCAGCTGGCGCATTCCACGGAGGCCGCCGAGCTGGCCCGCCTGTCGCAGATCCGGGACCAGGGGCGGCTGCGCCTGGTCGAGGACTCGCTCGACCTGGCGCCGGGGATCGAGCTGGTGGTGGTCGGGGGTCACACGCCCGGCCAGATGGTGGCCCAGGTTGCGGCGGGTGGTGGCGCGGTGGTGCTGGCCGCGGACGCGCTGCACTTCTACGAGGAGCTGGAGCGCGACCGGCCGTTCTTCGTGGTGGCCGATCTGGTGGAGATGTACCGCGGGTTCGACCTGTTGCGGGAGATGACCGAGGACCCGGGCCGCCTGCTGGTGGCGGGCCACGACGCCGAGGTGCGTACGCGGTTCCCCGGCCGGGTGGCGGGGCTTCCGGGTGAGCTGGCCGAGCTGGTGGTGCGGGTCGCGGGAGGGGAGGCGTCGTGAGCCTGGAGGGGAAGGTCTGCCTGATCACCGGGGCGGCCGGGGGTCTGGGGTCGGCGACCGCGCGGCGGCTGTCCGCGGACGGGGTGCGGCTGGTGCTGGTCGACCTGGACGCCGACCGGCTGGCGGCGTTGGCGAAGGAGTTGCCCTCGCCGGTGGTCGTGCACCCCGGCGACGTGGCGAGCGAGGCCGACGTCGACGCCGCGGTGGCCGCGGGCGTGGCCGAGTTCGGCCGGGTGGACCTCTACCACCTCAATGCGGGGATCCCGGGTCCGTTGACCCGGCTGCCGGACCTGGCGGTCGAGGACTTCGACCGCGTGATCGCGATCAACCTGCGCGGGGTGTTCCTGGGCGTGCGGGCGGCGTTCCGGCAGTACGAGGTGCAGGCCCGCGCCGGCGCGCCGGGTGGGGCGATCGTGGTGACCGCGTCGATCGCGTCGCTGCGGGCGGGGGACGACCTGATCGCCTATCACGCCTCGAAGCACGGCGTGGTGGGCGTGGTGAAGAGCGCTGCGGTGTTCGGCGGGCCGATCGGGGTGCGGGTGAACGCGGTGGCGCCGGGGATCGTGCCGACGGCGCTGTTCGCCGGGTCCGGGTCGGGCCCGGGCGCGGGGGACGACATGGTGCGCCGGGCGTCGACCACGCCGCTGCGCCGGGCGGGCACCGGCGAGGAGATCGCCTCGGTCGTGGCGTTCCTGCTCGGCGACGGTGCGGCCTACATGACCGGCGAGGTGGTGTCGGTGGACGGCGGGGCGGCCGCGGTGAGCACGGTGCGGCCGGCCGGCGGCGCCGGGGCGTGGGACCCGCGGCCCCGTGACGTGCAGCTGCACCCGGAGCTCGGGTAGAGGGAGGAAGGCGTATGTCGCAACAGCAGACCGTGGGGTTCGTCGGTCTGGGCAACATGGGCGGGCGGATGACCCGCCGGCTGGTCGACGCGGGCATCGCGGTGATCGGGTACGACGCGCGCCCGGGCGCCGCGGAGGCGGTCGGCGCGACGCCCGGCGCGAACCCGGCCGACGTGGCGCGGCGGGCCGGGGTGGTGCTGATGTCGCTGCCGGACAGCACGGTGGTCGAGCCGGTGGTCCGCGGCCCGGACGGGCTGCTGGCCGGCGCGAGCGCCGGGTCGACGCTGGTGGACCTGTCCACCGCGTCGCCCGAGTCCACCGTGGCGCTGCACGCGGAGGCCGCCGAGCGGGGCGTGCACTACCTCGACGCCGGGGTCTCCGGCGGGGCCGCGGCGGCCGAGAAGGGCACCCTGACGATCATGGCGGGTGGCGACGCCGCGGTGCTCGCGGAGCTGTCGTGGGTGTTCGAGCCGATCGCCGCGCGGGTGCACCACATGGGCGCGCCGGGTGCCGGGCACACCACGAAACTGCTCAACAACTTCCTCAACGGGGTGGCGCTCGCCGCCACCGCGGAGGTGATGGTGGCGGGCCGCAAGGCGGGCCTGGACCTGGCGCAGCTGTTGGAGGTGCTCAACTCCAGCACCGGGGTCAACTTCGCCACCCGCGAGCGGTTCCCGCACATCGTGCGCGGGGACTACCTGGAGGGCGGGCTCACCGGTCGGTTGATGACCAAGGACCTGGCCCTGTACGTCGACCTGCTCGGCCGGCTCGGGGTGCCGAGCCTGAACGCGTCGGGGCCGCTGGCGAGCTTCGGGCTGGCCGAGAATCTCGGCTACGGCGACCAGATCAGCAACCGGGTCGTCGACGCCATCGGCGACCTCGCGGGCGGAGTCCGCGTGCACGACAAGACGGAGGGATGAGGACACAGTGCAGATCGTGCGGGGGCGGGCCCCCGAGACCACCCCGACCCAGGTCCGCACCGAGACCTTCACCGGCACCGTGTACGGCGATCCGGTGCTGCCCACCACGGACGGCAACACGATCAACTCGGTGACGTTCACGCCGGGGGCGCGCACCTACTGGCACCACCACACCCACGGCCAGATCCTCGTGGTCACCGCCGGCCGCGGCTGGGTGTGCGCCCACGGCGAGCAGCCACAGGAGATCCGCGCCGGTGACGTGGTGTGGTGCCCGCCGGGGGAGCGCCACTGGCACGGCGGCACCACCGACACGATCATGACGCACCTCGCGGTGTCGCTCGGGCCGACGGTGTGGCTCGACGAGGTCGGCGAGGAGGAGTACCGCGCGGCGGTCGCCGCGGCGGGGAAGGGGGACCCGATCCGATGAGCGAGGGCAACGGCGCGGTGCAGGCCACCGACGAGCGCTACCTGCAGGGGCTCGCGAACCGCAAGCAGGTGCTGGGCGAGGCCCACGTCGAACGGTCCCTGGCGGCGGTGAGCGACTTCTCCCGCCCGGTGCAGGAGTTCGTCACCCGCGCCTGCTGGGGCGACATCTGGGGCCGGCCCGGCCTGGACCGGCGCACCCGCAGCTTGCTCAACCTCGTCATGCTCACCGCGCTCGGCCGCAACCACGAGCTGGGCGTGCACGTGCGCGGGGCGATCACCAACGGCGCCACCCAGGAGGAGATCCAGGAAGCGCTGCTGCAGTCGGCGATCTACTGCGGCGTCCCCGCCGCGCTCGAGTCGTTCCGCGTGGCCGAACGCGTCCTGGCCGAGCTCGCCGCCGAGGCCGACGATGCCTGACGCCTCCAGCGCCGGGCTGCCCGGCGCGGTCGGGTTCATCGGCCTGGGCCGGATGGGCGGGCCCATGGCCCGCAGGCTCGCCGCGGCCGGCGTGTCCGTCCGCGGCCACGACACCGCACCAAGGCCCGGGCTCGCCGACGTCGTCACGTTCGTGGAGAAGGCGGCCGAGGTCGCCGACGGGGTCGGCGCCGTGATCCTGATGCTGCCGGACTCGAACGTCGTCGACGCCGTCGTCCGCGGCACGGGGCTGCTCGACGCGCTCGCCCCGGGCACCGTGCTCGTCGACATGGGCTCCTCGGAGCCGCTGCGGACCCGCTCCCTGGCCGACGAGGTCGCCGCCCGCGGCGCCACCCTCGTCGACGCGCCGGTCTCGGGAGGGGTCAAGGGTGCCGAGGCGGGCAGCCTGACGATCATGGTGGGCGGCCCGGACGAGCAGGTCGCCGCGGTGACCCCGCTGCTCGACGTGCTCGGCCGGGTCCGCCACATCGGGCCGGTCGGCGCCGGTCACGCGCTCAAGGCGCTGAACAACCTGATGTCGGCGGCCCACCTCGTGGCCAGCTCGGAGGCGCTGCTCGCCGGGCAGCGGTTCGGGATCGACCCGGCCGTCATGCTCGACGCGGTCAACACCTCCAGCGGGCGCAGCGGCTCCACCGAGAACAAGTGGCCGAACTACGTCCTCCCCGGCACGTACGACTCCGGGTTCGCGCTCGCGCTCATGCTCAAGGACATCCGGATCGCGCTCGGCCTGGTCGAGGCCACCGGGGTGCCGTCGGCGCACGCGGCGCGCACCGTGGAGCTGTGGGCCGAGGCCGCCGCGGCGCTGGACCCGGATGCGGACCACACCGAGATCGTGCGATGGTTGGAGCGGAAAGGTTGTGACCTCCCGGGGGAAGGATGAGCGTGAACGGCGCCTCGCCGGTGACGGGGTCGACCCGGCCCACCTGGTCGGCCGACCAGATCGGTCGTGTGGCCGCGCCCCTGCGCGAGCAGGTCGTCACGCTCGTCCGGGACGCGATCCTCGGGTTCCGCCTCGAGCCCGGGCAGCGGCTCGTGGAGCGCGAGCTGGTCGAGCAGCTCGGGGTCTCCCGGGCCACGGTCCGCGAGGTGCTGCGCCAGCTCGCGGTGGAGGGCCTGGTCACGGTCGTCCCGCAGCGGGGCGCGGTCGTCACGGCGCTGTCACCCGAGGACGCCGCCGACCTGTACGAGATGCGCGCCTCCCTGGAGGCGCTGGCCGTGCAGCGCTTCGTGCAGCGGGCGACCCCGCAGCAGGTGGCCGAGCTGCGGGCGGCGGTCGAGGAGATCGAGCGCACCGCGGGGTCGACCGACCCGCAGGAGCAGCTGCGCGCGAAGGACCGCTTCTACGAGGTGCTGCTCGGCGGATCCGGCAGCACCCCGCTGCAGCAGACCCTCGCCGGGCTGCAGGCGCGGGTGCGGCTGCTGCGGGCCACGTCGCTGTCGCAGGCGGGGCGGCCCCAGGAGGCGGCCGCGGAGCTGCGGGCCGTGGTCGAGGCGATCGAGGCCGGCGACGCCGAGCGCGCCGCCGCGGCCTGCGTGCAGCACATCCAGAACGCCGCCCGCACCGCGCTGTCGCGCCTGCGCGCCCAGTCCTGACCCGGTATCACCGGCCCCTTCTGAACCGAACCGAGCGGTCCGTTCGGTGGACCGCCCGTGCCCCCGGACAACCCGACCCCAGGAGGTCTTCCCATGTCCACGACCGAAGCCGCGCTCACCCCCGAGCAGCAGGAGATCAAGGACGAGTTCGTGCGGGTGCGCGGCACGTGGGGCGAGCCGTGGCAGCGGATGCTGGAGCTCGACCCCTCGTTCGTGCGGGCCTACCTGCACTTCTCCGCCCGTCCCTGGACCGGCGAGACGCACCTGGAACCGAAGGTCAAGGAGTTCGTCTACATCGCCGCCGACGCCGCGGCCACCCACCTCTACGAGCCCGGCGTCCGCCAGCACATCGCCGCCGCGTTCGACCACGGCGCCACGGTCGAGGAGGTGATGGAGGTCCTCGAGCTGACCTCCACCCTCGGCATCCACGCCAGCAACATCGGCGTCCCGCTGCTGCTGGAGGTGCTGGAGGAGGAGGGGCTGCGCGACGGGCCCGCCCCGCTCGACGAGCGCCGCGAGCGGCTCAAGGCCGAGTTCACCGCCAACCGCGGCTACTGGCACGAGTTCTGGAACGGGCTGCTCGAGCTCGACCCCGACCTGTTCGAGGCCTACATCGAGTTCTCCTCGGTGCCGTGGAGGACCGGCCCGCTCCCGCCGAAGGTCAAGGAGCTGGTCTACATCGCCTTCGACGCCTCGGCCACCCACCTGTACGTGCCCGGCCTGAAGCTGCACATGCGGAACGCGGTGCGGCTGGGCGCCACGCCCGGCGAGATCATGGAGGTGCTCGCCATCGTGAGCGTCATCGGCATCCACGCCGCGACCACCGCGGCGCCGATCCTCGCGCAGGTCGCGGCCGAGCGGGGGCTCACCCCCGGTTCGTGATCACCGCCGCGGCGCGGCCCGGCCGGCGGACGCCGACCGGAGCCCCGCCGCGCGAGCGGATCACGCGGGCTGACCGCCCTGCGGCTGCTGCCGGGTGGTGTCGCCCGCCCCGGTCGCCTCCTGCAGCTTGTCGACGACCGCGTCGATCTGTTCGTCGTGCCCGGCGAAGCGCTGCTTCGCCAGGTCCCCCGCCTTCTCGAGGGCCTGGTCGACCTTGTCGTCGTGCTGGTCGAGCAGGTCCTTGGCCTTGTCCAGAAATCCCACGGGAGCACCTTGGCCTGATCACGAGCCCGGTGCACCGCTATCCACGTGAGATCTGGATCACACAGCTGTGCCGGGGTCAGCGGCCGTCCGCCCAGGCCGCCCAGAGCGCGGCGTAGGGTCCCCCGGCGGCCAGCAGCTCGGGGTGCGTGCCGGACTCGACGACCTTGCCGCCGTCGAGCAGCAGCACGGCGTCGGCGTCCGCGGCCTGGGTGAGCCGGTGCGCGACGACGAGCGCGGTCCGCCCGGCGAGGGCCTGCCGCGCGGCGGCCTCGAGCGTCCGGGCGCCCGCGCTGCCCGCCTCGGCGGTGGCCTCGTCGAGGATCGCGACCGGCGGGTCGGCGAGCACGAGCCGCGCGAGCGCCAGCTGCTGGGCCTGCACGGCGGTGAGGGGGTGCCCGCCGCTGCCGACCGGCGTGCGCAGGCCGTCGGGGAGGGCGTCGGCCCACTCCAGGGCGCCCACCCGGGCGAGCGCCGTCCGCAGCTGCTCCTCGGTGGCGTCCGGGCGGGCCATGCGCAGGTCGTCGGCCAGCGGGCCGGCGAACACGTGCACCTCCTGGGTGACCAGCGCGACCGCCGCGCGCAGCGCGTCGTCGGGCGGCGGCGGGTCGAGGCGGATGCCGCCCCGGTCGGGCCGGTGGACGCCCGCGACCAGCTTCGCGAGGGTGGTCTTGCCCGCCCCGCTCGGACCGACCACGGCCAGCCGGGTGCCGGGCGGCACGTCCAGGTCGACGCCGCTCAGCACCTCGGGGCCGCCGCCGTAGGCGAAGGCCACGCCCTCGGCCCGCACCCGGGCCGGCCGGAGCGCGCGCACCGGGTCCGGCTCGTCGTGGGCGGGCAGGTCGGCCACCCCGACGATCCGGGTGAGGCTCGCCGCGGCCGCCTGCACGGCCTGCAGCAGGAACAGCACCGCGTTGACCGGGTTGAACAGGCCGATGAAGTAGATCGCGGCGGCGCTCGCGGTGCCGATGGAGACGGCGCCGCTTCCGACCAGCAGGAAGCCGGTGGTCAGCACGGCGGAGAGCCCGACGAGCTCGGCGAGGTTGAGCCGGCCGAAGAACCCGTTCTGCAGCCCGACGACCCGCAGGGCGAGGTCGACGACCCGCTGCGAGCGGTCCCGGACCTGCTCGGTGTGCCGGTCGGTGAGCCGGAACGCCCGCACCGTGGCCAGGCCGGTGGTGGTGTCCAGCAGCTGCTGTTGCTGGGCGCCCGCGGCGATCCGCTGTTCGGCGTAGAGCGGCGTGGCGCGGCGCAGGTACCAGCGGGTGGTGAGCACCTGGATCGGCACGGCGGTCGCCGCGGCCGGCAGGAACCGCCAGTCCAGCACGGCGAGCCCGACGAAGGTCAGCACGATGACCAGCCCGTAGCGCGCCAGCGCGGGCACGCCTTCGCGGACCGCCTCGCCGATCTGCGCGACGTCCTCGGTGACGCGGGAGCCGAGGTCGCCCGCGCCCGCGGCCTCGATGCGCTCCAGCGGCAGCCCGAGCGCGCGATCGACCAACCGTTCCCGCAGCTGGGCCAGCATCTCCTCGCCGACCTGCGCGGTCTGCGCGACGCCCAGCGCGGCGAGCAGCCCCTGGGCCACCGCGACCGCGACCAGCCCGACCGCGGGCCAGGTCACGGCGTCCGGCCCGGCGCCCGACGCGACCAGGTCGATGATCAAGCCGAGGAGCGGCGCGGTGAGCAGGCCCGCGGCGGCCCCGCCGACCAGCGCCGCGAACGCGACGGCGGCCCGGGTCCGGCGCGGGCGCAGCAGCTCGCGCAGCACCTGCAGGGTGCGGGCCGGGGTGGCGACCGGTAGCAGCGCCCGCGCGCTCATCCGCGCACCACCTCGCGGTAGCGGGCGTGCTCGCGCAGCAGCCGGGCGTGCTCGCCCTCCGCGACGACCCGGCCGCCGTCGACCAGTACCACCCGGTCGGCGACGGCGAGCAGGGCCGGGCTGCTGGTCACCGCGATCGTCGTGCGGTCGTGGCGCACCGCGCGCAGCCCGGTGGCGATCTCGGCCTCGGTGACCGAGTCGACGGCGGTGGTCGGGTCGTGCAGCACGAGCACGGGCGGGTCGGCGGCCAGCGCCCTGGCCAGCGCGACCCGCTGCCGCTGCCCGCCCGAGAGCGACCGGCCCTGCTCGGAGACCGCGGTGCGCGCCCCGTCCGGCAGCGCCTCGACCACCTGGTCGGCCCGGGCCGCGGCCAGCGCGGGCGCGAGGTCCCGCCCGGGCGGGGCGGCGGCCGCCACGTTCTCCTCGACGGTGCCGGCGAAGAGATCCGCGTCGTGGGCCGCCACGAGCAGCGCCGACCGGGCGAGCTCGGGCGGGAGGTCGGCGAGCGCGACCCCGTCCAGCAGCACCGCGCCGTGCTCGGGGTCCTCCTCCCGGGCCAGGCAGCGCAGCAGCGCCACCGCGTCGGCCTGGTCCGCGGCCACCACGCCGAGCAGCTCGCCCGGCCGGACGTCCAGGTCCAGGCCGGTGAGCGAACCGTGCCGCAGGCCGCGCACCCGCACCGCCCCGTCGACGTGCTCCGGCAGGGCGGCGGCCCCGCCGCGCACGGCCGGCTCCGCGCCGAGCAGCTCGGCGATCCGCCGGGCCGACGCCCTCGCCTGGGCCAGCCGCGCGTTGACCCAGCCCAGCTCGCGCAGCGGGTCGACCAGGAATTGGGCCAGCCCGACGGCGGCCACCAGCTCGCCGGTGTCGATCTCGCCCGCGGCCGCGAGCCGCCCACCGACCAGCGCGACGAGGGCGAGGAAGGCGCCGTTGACCATCAGCACGGTGCCGGAGAACCAGGCCTGGCTGCGGGTGGCCCGCACCGTCGCGGCGAGGGCGTCGGAGCTGCTGCGCGCGTAGCGGCGGACCGCAGCGGGCTCGGCGTGCAGGCCCTTCAGCACACGGATGCCGGCCACGAGGTCGGCGGCGGTGCCCGCGGCCTGCGCCGCCCGCTCCTGCTCGGCCTCGCTGCGCCGTTCCAGCGGCCGGCCGAACAGGTGCACCAGGTACAGCATCGGGGGAGTGCCGAGCAGGATGAGCAGCCCGAGCGGCAGGGAGATGCGCAGCAGCGCCACCGCCGCCACGACCAGCGCGGCGAACGCGGCCAGGCCGAGCGGGAGCGCGAAGTTGACCAGGCCGACGCGTTTCGCGTCGGAGGTCGCGATGGTGACGAGGCCGCCGGGCAGCCGTCCGCGCTCCGCCCCGCCCGCCGGGTCGAGCAGCCGCCGGGTGACCAGCAGCCGCAGCCGCTGGTCGGCCCGCACGTCGGCGATCCACGCCTGGCGCGCCCCGAGCCGGTAGGAGACGGACAGGAACGCGAAGTCCGCCGCCAGCACGGCGAGCCAGCCGAGCAGCGCGGCCGGGTCCCCGGTGCGCAGCGCGGAGTCGATCACCACGCCGACCAGCACGGGGACCAGGGCCTCGCCGACCTGGTGCCCGCACAGGAAGAGGGCGGCGAGCCCGACGTGCCTGCCGAACGCGCGGATCGAACCGGCCAGCACCGGCCCGCCGCGGGCCGGGTCGCGGGTCGTCGTCACGTCCGGCACCCGCCCCGCGCGGCGCGCACGATGCCGCGCAGCGCCTCGAACCACAGCTCGGCGAGCTGCGGCACCTCGCCCTCGCCGAACAGCGCGGCCGGCCATTCCCAGGAGGCGTGCAGCTCGGTCCGCCCGTCGGCGTCCACCGCGAGCACGTCGACCACCAGCGGGTAGCCGGCCGGCATGTCCTCGCCCCGGCCCCCGGTGAGCGGTGGGATCCCGGGCGGGGCCGCCCAGTCGCCCCCGGTGCCGCCGCCGGAGTAGCGGCCGAGGTAGTTGAACTGCAGCTCGGGCGGCGCGGCGGCGGCGAGCTCCGGGCGCGCCCTCGGGTCGAGGTGGCGCAGCACGCCGTAGCCGATGCCGCCGTCGGGAATCGCGCAGAGCCGCTCGCCGACGGCGCCGACGAGTCCGCGCACCGCGGCCGGGTCGGCCGCGCGCAGGTCGGCCCACGCGGCAGGCCCGACCGGCAAGTGCACCGGGAACGCGCTGGTGAACCAGCCGACGGTGCGGGTCAGGTCGGCGCCGTCGCCGATGACGTGCTCCTCGCGGCCGTGCCCCTCGAGCGCGACGAGGGTGCCGTCGCCGGGGTCGCGGCCGGTGCGGCGGCGCCACTCGGCGGCGGCCGCGGCGAGCCCGGTGAGCAACACGTCGTTGATCGTCGCACCGAGCGCGGTCGGGACCGTCGACACCAGCGGGCCGGCCCACTCCGGGGGCAGCACGAAGGACCCTTCGCGGATCGTGGCCACCGTGTCGCGGCGCGGGTCGAGCGGGGTGCGGGCGAACCGCCCCGGCGCCGACCGCGCGACCGCCCGCCACAGCGGCAGCTCATCGGCCCGCGTCCCGCCGCGGCCGGCGTCGGCGAGCGCCCGCGCCCAGGCGCGGAACGGGGTCCCGACCGGCGGCAGGGCGATCGGCTCGCCGCGGCCGCGGCGGGCCCAGCCCTCGGCGAGGTCGTCGGCGAGGATCCGCCAGGACACGCCGTCGACGACCAGGTGGTGCGCGACGAGCAGGAGCGCCCCCGGGGCGGCCGGCCCGGCGGTGCACAACACCGCCTGCAGCACGACGCCGCGCTCCGGGTCGAGCCGGTGCGCCGCTCGGGCCCGCTCCTCCTCGACCGCGGCCGCCAGGTCGTGCTCCGGGCCCAGCTCCACCACCGACAGCAGCGCCTCGGCGCGGATCGCGCCCGGCGGGGCCACCTCCAGCTCCCACCCGGTGGGCTCGCGGTGCAGCCGCGCGCGCAGCAGGTCGTGCCGGTCGAGCAGCGCCTGCAGCAGCTCGACCAGCGCGCCCGCGTCCGCCCCGGCCGGCGTCTGCAGGGTGGTCGCCTGGTGGAAGGCCGCGATTCCGCCGTCGGCCCCGGCCTGCCCCGCGCCGGTCAACTCCGCGAGCCAGCCGATGATCGGGGTGGCGGGCAGCCGGCCGGTCCCGTCTTCTTCCTCCTCGTGCGGCGCCGCGGCGGCCGCGGTGCCCAGCTCGGCCAGCGCCGCGACGGTGCGGGCCGCGCGCACGTCCCGCGGCCGCAGCACGAGGCCGTGCCGGCGGGCCCGGGTGACGAGCGCGATCGAGGAGATGCTGTCGCCGCCCAGGTCGAAGAAGTCGTCGTCGACCCCGACCTCGGCCACCCCGAGCAGCGCGCCGATCAGCGCGCAGAGGTGCCGCTCGGCCTCGGTCCGGGGCGGGCGGTGCTCCCGGTTCCCGGTCACGGCGGGCGCGGGCAGCGCGGCCTGGTCGAGCTTGCCGTTCACGGTGAGCGGCAGCCGCTCCAGCACGTCGAGCGTGGTGGGGACCATGTGCGGCGGCAGCTGTGCGGCCAGGTACCCCCGCACCGCCGCGACGAGCGCGGCCGGGTCGGCGGGCCCGGCGGGCACCAGGTAACCCGCCAGGTGGGCGACCCCGGCCTCGCCGCGCCGGTGCACGGTCACCGCCGCCTGCGCGACGTCCGGGTGCCGCTCCAGGGTCGCAACGACCTCGGCCGGCTCGATCCGGTATCCGCGGATCTTGACCTGGTCGTCGGTGCGGCCGAGGAAGTCGATGTTGCCGTCCGGGCGCTGCACGACGAGGTCGCCGGTGCGGTACATCCGGCCACCCGGCTCGGGGGCGTACGGGTCGGCGACGAACCGCTCCGCGGTGAGCCCGGGCCGGTCGTGGTAGCCGCGGGCCAGGCCGGCGCCCGCGATGTACAGCTCGCCCGGCGAGCCGGGCGGCTGCGGGCGCAGCGCGCTGTCGAGGATGTAGGCCCGCGTGTTGCAGATCGGGGTCCCGACCGTGGGGGTGGCGCTGTCGGCGGTGCCGCCGCCGAGCGTGTTGATCGTGTACTCGGTGGGGCCGTACAGGTTGTAGCCGGCCACGCCGTCGGTGTCGCGCAGCGCCGCCCACACCGACTCGCCGACCGCCTCGCCGCCGAGCAGCACCAGCGGCGGGCGGTGCTCCCCGTCGAGGAGGCCGCCGTCGAGCAGGGTCCGCGCGTAGGTGGGGGTCACGTTGACCACGTCGATCCGCTGCTTCGCGCAGTAGGCGACGAGCTGCTCGGCGTCGCGGCGCAGCTCCTCGTCGCAGACGTGCACCTCATGGCCCTCGACGAGCCAGAGCAGCTCCTCCCACGACATGTCGAAGGAGAACGACACGGTGTGCGCGATCCGCAGCCGGCGGCCCCCGGTTCGGGCGAGCGTGGGCGCGAAGATCTCCGCCCGGTGGTTGACCAGCATGTTGGTCAGCCCCCGGTACGGGGTGACCACGCCCTTCGGCGTGCCGGTCGACCCGGACGTGTAGATCAGGTACGCCGGGTGCTCCAGCCGCCGGGGTGTGCCCGGAGCGAACGGGCCGAGCTCGTCCGCGGTCAGCGGGCCCGCCGGGTGGGCGGCGAGCTCCGCGGCGATGGCGGTGTCTTGCAGGTCGACGACCCCCGGTGTCGCCGGGGGCAGCCGGTCGGCGCCGGGCCCGCCCGCGAGCACGCACACCGGGCGCGCGTCGGCGAGCATCACCGCCCACCGCTCGGCCGGGTGGTCGAGGTCGAGCGGCAGGTAGGCCGCGCCGGTGCGCAGCACGGCGAACAGCGCCACCACCGTGTCCAGCGACCGCGGTAGGGCGAGCGCCACCACCCGCTCGGGGGCGGCGCCGCGCGCGAGCAGCAGCCGGGCCACCCGGTTCACCCGCGCGTCGAGCTCGGCGAACGTGAGCCGTTCGCCGTGGCAGACCAGGGCGACGTCGTCGGGCTGCGCCGCGGCCCGCTCTGCGAGCAGCTCGGCGACGGTCATCGGCGGCACCGGGCGGTCCGGTCCGGTCCAACGCGCCTGCTGCGCGGCCCGCTCCGCGGGCGCGACGAGCTCCAACCGGCCCACCGGGCGGTCCGGGTCGGCCGCGAGCTGGCCCAGGACGGACCGGAACACCGAAAGCAGCCGCTGCGCCCGCTCGGCAGGGACCCGCCGCTCGTCGTACTGCAGCCGCAGCGCGAGCTCGTCGCCGGGGAAGACCTGCAGGGAGACGGCGAAGTGCGTGCGCGCCTCCACCGACTCGCCGGTGCCGGTGATCCGCAGCTCGCCCGGGCGGGGCTCGCCCGCCTCCGGCGGGAAGTTCTCGAACACGAACAGCACGTCGAACAGCGGCCCCGAGCCGGCGGCGGGCCCGGCGAGGGCCTGGACATCGGCGAGTCCGAGGTACCGGTGGCCGAGCAGCTCGGCTTGCTCGCGCTGGTGGGCGAGCAGGACGTCGGCCACCGGCTCGCCCGGCGACCAGCGCACCCGCACCGGCACCGTGTTGATGAACAGCCCGACCTGGGCGTCGATGCCGGGCACGTCGGCGTCCCGGCCGGACACCACGGCCCCGAACACGACGTCGTCCCGCCCGGTCACGGCGCCGACCGCGATGCCCCATGCGCCGCTGACCAGGGTGTTCAGCGTCAGCCCTCGCTCGCGGGCCGCCGCGGCGAGCGCGCCGGTCAGCTCGGCGGGCACGGTGGCGGTGAGCGCGGTGGGGGCGACCGGGGTGGCGCCGTCCGGCAGCGCCGTGCCGACCATGGTGGGCTCGGCGAGCCCGTCGAGCGCCCGCTGCCAGGCCGCCCGGGTGCGGTCGGCGTCCTGGCGCGAGAGCCACCGCAGGTACTCGCGGTAGGACGGCACGGGCGGCAGGTCGCGGCCGTGGAGCAGCCCGAGCAGGTCGTCGAACAGCACCGGCAGCGACCAGCCGTCGGCCACCAGGTGGTGCAGGGTGACCACCAGCCGGTGGCGGGCGTCGGCGCGGTCGGGCCGCTCCTCGCCGGCCAGGGCGACCCGCAGCAGCGGGGCGCGGTCCAGCGCGAACGCCGTGCTGCGCTCCTCTCGGGCCACGGACGCGCCGTCGTCGGCCCACGCCACCACCCGCAGCGGGACGGACACCGCGCGGGCGATCGCCTGGACGAGCCCGCCGTCGCCGGTCTCGTGGAACGAGGCGCGCAGCGCCGGGTGCCGGTCGGTGAGCGCGTCGAGCGCCGTGCGCAGCTGCTGCGGCGTGAGCGGGCCGGTCAGCTCGAGCACGTACTGGACGATGTAGCCGTCCGGGTCGTCCGCGGTGTGCTCGTGGTAGCGGGAGTGGAAGTACATGCCCTGCTGCAGGGGCGTGAGCGGCCAGACCTCGGCCAGGCCGCCCTCCACTGCGGCGTCGAGCGCGTCGACGTCCTCCTGGGCCAGCGCGACCAGCGGGAAGTCGACCGGCGTGCGGCCCCACCCGCCCGGCTCCGGCGCGTGCGCGGCGAGCGCCGCCAGCGCGGCCGTGAAGCGCTGCGCCACCTCGGCCACCGCGGCCTCGGTCAGCACCGCGTCCGGCCAGGTGAACGTGGCGGCGAGGCTGCCGCCGGTGACCGCCGCGTTGATCTCCAGCGGGTAGCCGGCCGCGGTGGTGGGGTCGGCCCGCTCGCCCAGCTCGGGGCGCTCCGGGGCGAGCGCCCAGTCCTGCCCGCCCGGGGCGCCGGTGTCGAAGCGCCCCAGGTAGTTGAACAGGACGGGCGGCGTCGCGGTGCCCGCCCACGCGGCGGCGCGGTCCGGGTGCAGCGCGCGCAGGGCGGCGTAGCCGATCCCGCGGTCCGGGCGCGACTCGACCTGGGTGCGGACCCGCTTCGCGGCCCCGGCCATCGGGGCGCCGCCGGCCAGGAACTCCTCCCACCGGACGGGGCCGGGGTCGAGGCGGACCGGGGCGATCGTGGTGAACCAGCCGACGGTCCGCGACAGGTCGAGCGCCTCGTCGACCGCGGCGCTCTCCCGGCCGTGGCCCTCCAGGTCGACCAGCACGGCCGCCTCGGGGCGGTCGCCGCGCAGGGCCATCGCGAGCGCGGTGAGCAGGACGTCGTTGACGGTGCCGCCGAACGCGGCCGGGACGGTGCCGAGCAGCCTGCCGGTGACCTCGGCGGGCAGGGTGATCGTGTGCGACCGGGTGCTGCCGATCGTGTCCCGGGCCGGGTCCAGCGGCCGGTCGCCGACCGGGCAGAGGCCGTGCGGGTCGAGCTCGGCCCGCCAGCGCGGCAGCTCGGCCACCCGCTTCTCGGCTTCTTCGTGCAGCGCCTCGGTCCAGGTGCGGAACGCCGTGGGCACCGGGTCCGGGGTCATCGGCCGGCCGGCCCGGTGCCGGCGCCACATCTCGGCGAGGTCCTCGCCGAGGATCCGCCAGGACACGCCGTCGACCACGATGTGGTGCGCGACGAGCAGCAGCCGGCCGCGCCGGTCGGGGCCGGCGTCGGCGAACACGGCCTGCAGCACCACGCCGCGGTCCGGATCGAGGCGGCGCACCGCCCGTTCCTCGGCCGCGTCGAGCAGTGCGGCCAGCTCGGCGGGGTCGTGCGGGGCCGCGACGGCCTCGAGCAGCGCGTCGGACGCGACCGCGCCCGGCTCGGGCACGTGCAGCGCCCAGCCGTCGGCCCGGTCCAGCCGGGCGCGCAGCAGGTCGTGGCGATCGAGCAGGGCCTGCAGCATCGCGGCGATCGTCGCCCGGTCGGCGCCGGCCGGGGTCTGGACGCACATCGACTGGAAGAACCCGTCGATGCCGACCGCGTCGTCGCGCAGCCCGGCGAGGATCGGCACCGGCGGCACCCGGCCCACCCCGGTGTCCGGCGCCCGCTGCGGCTCGGCGGCGGGGGCGGCGGCCAGGGCGAGGGCCTCCGGGGTGCGCCGCTCGAACACCAGCCGCGGGCTGAGCGCGAGCCCGTGCCTGCGGGCCTGGCCGACCAACCCGATCGAGATGATGCTGTCGCCACCGAGCTCGAAGAAGTCGTCGTCGACGCCGACCCCGCCCACGCCCAGCAGGCGTTCGAACAGCTCGCAGAGCAGCCGTTCGGCGTCGGTGCGCGGGGCCCGCCGCGGCCGCGCCGAGGTGAAGGCCGGCTCGGGCAGGGCCGCGGTGTCGAGCTTGCCGTTGACGGTCAGCGGCAGGTCGGGCACCGGGACGAGCGCGGCCGGCACCATGTGCGCAGGCAGCCGCTCCGCGAGCCGCGCGCGCACGGCCGCGACCAGCGCCTCGTCGCCGCCCGGGTGCTCGACCGCCGGCACGACGTAGCCGACGAGCCGCTTGAGCCCGGACGGCCGGTGGGTGTGCACGACCACCGCCGCCCTGGCGACCTCGTCCAGCGACTCGAGGGCGGCCACGACCTCCCCGGGCTCGATCCGGTATCCGCGGATCTTGACCTGGTCGTCGGTGCGGCCGAGGAAGTCGATGTTGCCGTCCGGGCGCCGGACGACGAGGTCGCCGGTGCGGTACATGCGCCCGCCCGGTTCGGGGGCGTACGGGTCGGCGACGAAGCGTTCGGCGGTGAGCGCGGCCCGCCGGTGGTAGCCGCGGGCCAGCCCGACGCCCGCGATGTACAGCTCGCCGGGGCAGCCGACGGGCACCGGGCGCAGGGCCCGGTCCAGCACGTAGGCCCGCGTGTTGTGGATCGCCCGGCCCACGGTGGGGGTGGCGCTGTCGCCGGTGCCGCCGCCGAGGGTGTTGATCGTGTACTCGGTGGGCCCGTACAGGTTGTAGCCGGCCACGCCGTCGGTGTCGCGCAGCGCGGCCCACACCGACTCGGTCACGGCCTCGCCGCCGAGCAGCACCAGCGCCGGCCGGTGCTCGCCGTCGAGCAGGCCGGAGTCGAGCAGGGCCTGCGCGAACGTGGGCGTCACGTTGATCACGTCGATGCGCTGGTCGCGGCAGTAGTCGACCAGCCTGCGGGCGTCGCGGCGCAGCTCCTCGTCGCAGACGTGCACCTCGTGGCCCTCGACGAGCCAGAGCAGCTCCTCCCACGACATGTCGAAGGAGAACGACACGGTGTGCGCGATCCGCAGCGTGCGCCCGCCCGCGGCCGCGACCACCGGGCCGAAGATCTCGGCGCGGTGGTTGGCCAGCATGTTGGTCAGCCCGCGGTACGGGGTGACCACGCCCTTCGGGGTGCCGGTCGACCCGGACGTGTAGATCAGGTACGCCGGGTGCTCCAGCCGGTCCGGGTCCCCTGCGGTGAACCCGGGGCGCTCGGAGTCCGTCGGGGGCGTGGGCGGGAGCGCGTCGAGCTCGTCGCCCACCCGCGGGTCGTCGAGCCGCACCACCGGCACGCCGTCGGGCGCCGGAACGGCGCCCCCGACCGCGAGCACGCACACCGGGTCGGCATCGGCGAGCATCACGGCGAGCCGCTGGGCGGGATGCTCCAGGTCGAGCGGCAGGTAGGCCGCGCCGGTGCGCAGCGTGGCGAACAGCGCCGCGACCATGTCCGCGCCGCGCGGCAGCGCCAGCCCGACCACCCGCTCCGGTCCGGCCCCGCGGACGAGCAGCAGCCGGGCGAGGCGGTTGATCCGCGCGTCGAGCTCGGCGAACGAGAGCCGCTCGGACCCGCAGACCAGCGCGGTGGCGTCGCCCCGCTCCGCGGCCGTGCGGACGAGCGTCTCGGCGACCGACTCGGTGCGAAGCGGCCGGGCCGATGCGGCCCAGTCGTGCTCGAGGACGGCCCGTTCGCCGGGCCCGAGCAGCTCCACCCGGCCGAGCGGGCGGTCCGGGTCGGCGACGAGCTGCGCCGCCACCGCGGCCACGCGCCGCAGCAGCGCCTCGGCGTCGGCGTCGGCCACCGCGGGGTCGTGCTCCACGGTGAGCCCCAGCTCGGCCCCGGGCGTCGCGATGATCACCAGCGGGTAGTGGGTGGCGTCGACGTGGCTGCGCCCCACGACCCCGGCGGCGGCGAGCGTCTCCCGTGGGATGTCGGCGAAGTTCTGCAGCACGAACAGCGTGTCGAACAGCGTCTGCTGCCCGGCGGCGCGCTGGATGGCGCCGAGCCCGAGGAACTCGTGCTCGGCCAGCGCGAGCCGCTCGTCCTGCAGGCGGCGCAGGAACGCGCCGACGGCCTCGGCCGGGTCGGTGCGCACCCGCGTCGGCACGGTGTTGAGCAGCTGCCCGACGACGTGCTCGGCCCCGGGCAGCTCGGGTGGCCTGCCGGCGACCGTGGTGCCGAACACGACGTCGTCGCGGCCGGTGAGGCCGCCCACGACCAGCCCCCACGCCGCGTTGAGCACGGTGTTGAGCGTGACGCCGCAGCGCCGGGCGCCGTCCTGCACCGCCGCGGTGGCCTCCGCGGGGAGGGTGATCGCGGTGCGCCGTGGGACCGCGGCGGCCGGTCCGGGGCGGGTCGACAACCCCGGACCGGCCAGGGTGGGCCCGTCGAGACCGGCGAGCGCGTCGGCCCAGGCGGCCCGGGCCGCGTCCTCGTCGCGTTCGGCGAGCCAGCGCAGGTACTCCGGGAAGCTCCCGGCGGGCGGCAGCGCGTCCGGGGCGCCCCCGGCGTAGAGGGTGAACAGCTGGTCGAACAGCGTGCTGTGCGACCAGCCGTCCCAGGCGAGCAGGTGGTAGGTGACCACGAGCCGGTCCCGGCCGCCGGGCAGGCGCACGAGCGACATCCGGAACAGCGGGGGAGCGGTCAGGTCGAACCGGCGGGTCCGGTCGGCGTGCGCGATCGCCGCGGCCCGCTGCTCGGCCCCGGCCGGGTCCAGGCCGGACAGGTCGTGCTCGGTGAGCGGGTCGCCGGTGCCGCCGCGGACGACCTGGCAGACCTCGCCCTCGACCTCGACGAAGGCGCACCGCAGGGTGGGGTGCCGCAGCTGCACGAGGTGCGTCGCCCCGCGCAGCCGGGCGAGGTCGGCCCGGTGGTCCAGCTCGAACGCCGTCTGCCCGGTGTAGAGGTCCAGCGCGCCGGCGTCGTCGAACACGGCCTGGACGTACAGCCCGGACTGCAGCGGCGAGAGCGGCCAGACGTCGGTGAGGTCGCCGAACCGCTCGCGCAGCGCGGCGAGGGTGGCGAGGTCCAGCCGCACCAGCTCCAGCGGGCCGACCGGGGGCCGGGCCTGCGCCGGGGCGCGTTCGACGGTCGCGACCAGCGCGAGCGCCTCCGGGGTCCGGGCGGAGAAGACCTGGCGGGGGGTGAGGACCAGGCCCCGTTCCCTGGCCTTGCCGACGAGCGCGATCGAGCTGATGCTGTCGCCGCCGAGCTGGAAGAAGTCGTCGTCGGCGCCGACGCACGCGGCGCCGAGCAGCTCGGCGAACAGCGCGCAGAGCGTGCGCTCGACCGCGGTGCGCGGCGGGCGGCCGCCCGCCCCGGTGAACACGGGCGCCGGGAGCGCCGCGGTGTCCAGCTTGCCGTTCGCGGTGAGCGGCAGCTCCTCGACTGCCGTGATCGCGGCCGGGACCATGTGCGCCGGCAGCAGGCTGGCGAGGTGGCCGCGCAGCTCGGCGGCGGACGCCCCGGCCGCCGGGTCAGCGGGCACCGCGTAGGCCACCAGCCGGGTCAGGCCCGCGGCGTCGTGGACGACCACCGCGGCCTGGGCGACCCGCGGGTGGGCCTCCAGCGCCGCGACGATCTCGCCGGGTTCGATCCGGTATCCGCGGATCTTGACCTGGTTGTCGGTGCGGCCGAGGAAGTCGATCGTGCCGTCGGGGCGGCGGCGGACCAGATCGCCGGTGCGGTACATGCGCCCGCCCGGTTCGGGGGCGTACGGGTCGGCGACGAAGCGTTCCGCGGTGAGCCCGGGCCGGCCGTGGTAGCCGCGGGCCAGCCCGACGCCCGCGAGGTACAGCTCGCCGGGCGCGCCGTCGAGCACCGGGCGCAGCGCGCCGTCGAGGATGTAGGCGCGGGTGCCCCGCACCGGCCGGCCGACGGCGGGGGTGGCGCTGTCGGTGACCGCGGCGCCGAGCGCGTTGATGCTGAACTCGGTGGGCCCGTAGAGGTTCACGCCGTCGGTGCGCGGCGCGTCGCGCAACGCCGTCCACACCGAGTCGGTGACCGCCTCGCCGCCGAGCAGCACGAGCGCGGGCACGTGCTCGCCGTCGAGCAGGCCACCGTCGAGCAGCGCGCGGGCGTAGGTGGGCGTCACGTTCACGACGTCGATGCGCTGCGTGCGGCAGTGGTCGACCAGCCGGGGGGCGTCGCGGCGCAGGTCCTCGTCGCACAGGTGCAGCTCGTGCCCGGCGACCAGCCACAGCAGCTCGTCCCACGACATGTCGAAGGCGAACGAGGTGGTGAGCGCGACGCGCAGCCGCCGGGCGCCCGCCGCGGCGAGCGCCCGCGGCATGACCTCGGCCTCCGAGTGGGCGAGCATGTTGGCCAGGCCGCGGTGGGGGACGAGCACGCCCTTCGGGGTGCCGGTGGAGCCGGAGGTGAACATCAGGTAGGCCGGGTGGTCGAGCCGGCCGGGGGTGCCGGGCGCGAACCCGGGCACCTCGTCCAGGGCGGGCAGACCGGCGAGCTCGGCGTCGACCCCGGGGTCGTCCAGCCGGAGCGCGGGCACGCCCAGCCCGGGGTCGTCGGTCGCGGTGGTCACCACGCAGAGCGGCCGCGCGTCGGCGACCATCGCCGACAGTCGCGCGGGCGGGAGCTCCAGGTCGAGCGGCAGGTACGCCGCGCCGGTCCGCATGACGGCGAACAGGGCGGCCACGAGGTCGGGCGAGCGCGGCAGGGCGAGCGCGACGACCCGCTCCGGGCCTGCGCCGCCGGCCCGCAGCAGGCGGGCGATGGAGTCGATCCGCGCGTCGAGCTCGCCGAACGTGAGCCGCTCGTCGCCGCAGACGAGGGCGGTCTCGTGCGGGGTCGCCGCGGCCACGGCCGCGAGTCGCTCGGCCACGGTCCGGTCGGCCACGGCCTGGTCGGCGGCGTCGCGTTCGGCGGCCGACCAGGTGGCGCGCAGCGCGGCGGCCTCCCCGGGAGCGAGCACGTCGACGCGGCCGACCGGCTCGTCGACGTGCTCGAGCATGCGCTCGACGGTGGCCGCGAGCCGCGCCAGCAGGGCGGTGGCGGTCGCGGGGGCCACCGCGTTCGGCCGGTACTGCAGCGTGAACCGCACCCGCGTCTCGGGCGCGACCACCAGCGCGAGCGGGTAGTGGGTGGCGTCGGTGTAGTCGACGTAGCGGGCGCCGGCCGCGGCGAGCACCGCCGGGTCCGGCTTCGGGAAGTTCTGCAGCACGAACAGGGTGTCGAACAGCGTCTGCCGCCCGGCGGCGCGCTGGATCTCGGCGAGGCCGGCGTGCTCGTGGTCGACGAGCGCGGCCCGCTCCCGCTGGATGCGCTGCAGCAGGTCGCGCACCGGCTCGGCGAGGTCGATCCGGACCCGGGCGGGGACGGTGTTGAGGAACTGGCCGATCGCGCGGTCGCTGCCCGGCAGCTCCGGCGGGCGGCCGGCGACCGTGGTGCCGAACACGACGTCGGTGCGCCCGACGAACCCGCCCAGGGTGATCGCCCAGGCCGCGTTGAGCACGGTGTTGACGGTCACCCCGAGCGCGCGGGCGCCCTCGCGCAGCGCCGCGTCCGCCCCGGCGGACAGCTCCAGCTCGGCCGTCGACGGCAGGACCGGCGCGTCGTCCGACGCGGTGTGCTGCGGCGGCGCGACCAGCGTGGGGCCGTCCAGCCCGGCCAGCGCGTCGCGCCAGGCGGCGTCGGCGGCGGCGCGGTCCCGCCCGGCGAGCCAGCGGGGATGGTCGAGGTGCGACGGTGGCGGGGCCAGCCCCGGGTCGGTGCCGTCGTGGGCGAGCAGCAGGAACAGCTCGTGCAGGACGACGTGGTGCGACCAGCCGTCCCACGCGGTGAGGTGCTGGGTGAGCACCACGCGGTGCCGGTCGCCGGGCAGGCGGGCCAGGACGATCCGGAACAGCGGGGGAGCGGCCAGGTCGAACCGCCGGGCCCGCTGCTCGGTCGCCACGGCCGCGAGCCGGGCGAGCGCGTCGTCGGGGGCGAGGTCGGTGAGGTCGACCTCCTCGACGGGGACGGTGGCCGTCGGCAGGACGACCTGCACCGGCGCCGGGACGTCGTCGCCGACGAGGGCGGCGCGCAGGAACGCGTGCCGCGAAAGGAGCGTGGCGCACGCGCGGCGGAGCACGGCGCCGTCGAGCGGGCGGTCGAACTCGAACACGTGCTGTGCGGTGTAGGGGTCCGCGGCGCCGGAGGAACCCTCGAACAGCGACTGGAAGTACAGCCCGGCCTGCAGCGGTGCGGCGGGGAACACCGCGTCCGGGCCGATCCCGTAGCGGGCCGCCACCCGCCGCGCGATCTCCGGGTCGAGCAGCGGCGCGGACCGCTCCGCCTCCGGTTCGGCCGGGTCGGCGGCGGCCGGGTGGCGGGCGGCCAGCGCCTCCGCGGTGCGCAGCTCCATCAGCTCGCGCACCCGCACGCGCAGCCCGTCCTCGTGGGCCGCCCGGATCACCCGGACCGCGGTGATGCTGTCACCCCCGAGGGCGAAGAAGTCGTCCTCGGGCCCCACCTCGGGCAGGTCCAACGCGGCGGCGAGCCGCGTGCACCAGGCCCGCTCGGCGTCGTCGCGGGGCGGGCGGCCGCCGCCGGACTCGAGCGGGGGCGTCGGCAGCGCCGCGCGGTCGAGCTTGCCGTTCGGGGTCATCGGCAGTCCGCCGGGCAGCGGCACCAGCGCCGTCGGCACCATGTACTCCGGCAGCGTGTCGGCCAGCCGGGCCCGCAGCTCGGCGGGCTCTCTGGCGCCGTCGCCGAGCACGACGTAGCCGACCAGCATCTTCCGGCCGGGCCGGTCCTCGCGTACCACGACCGCGGCGTGGGTGACGCCGGGCTGCGCGAGCAGCGCCGCCTCGATCTCGCCGGGTTCGATGCGGTAGCCGCGCAGCTTCACCTGCTGGTCGCTGCGGCCGAGGAAGTCGAGGGTGCCGTCGGGGCGCCAGCGGGCCCGGTCGCCGGTGCGGTACATCCGCGAGCCGTCGGCCGCGAACGGGTCGGCGACGAACCGCGAGGCGGTGAGCGCCGGCCGGCCGCGGTAGCCGCGGGCGAGCCCGCGCCCGGCGACGTACAGCTCGCCGACCTCGCCGACCCCGACCGGGCGCAGCGCGTCGTCGAGCACGTAGGCGTGGGTGTTCGGGTCGGGGCGGCCGATCGGAGCCGGACCGGTCCAGCCGGGCTCGGCCGTCCACAGGGTGGAGTTCACCGTCGCCTCGGTCAGCCCGTACGCGGTGACCACCCGCAGCGGGCCGGCGAAGCGCCGGATCACCTCCGGCGGCACCGTCTCGGTGCCGACCACCAGCACCGCGCCCTCGGGCAGCCGCGCGTCCGGCGGGAGCGCGGCGACCAGCGACGGCGGGAGGATCATGTGGGTGACCCGGTGCGCGACCAGGTACTCGGTGAGCTCGGGGCCCGCCACGCGGCGGTGGGCGGGCACCAGCACGGCGGTGCCGCCGACGCACAGCGACATGGTCAGGTCCCACACCGCCACGTCGAACCCGATGGAGGCGAACTGCGCGACCCGGCTCGTCGCGTCGACACCGAGCCGGTCGACGGCGGTCGCGACGAGGCTGCCGATGCCCTCGTGGGTGAGCACCGCGCCCTTCGGCCTGCCCGTGGAGCCGGAGGTGTAGATGACGTACGCGGCCCGGTCGAGCTCGATCGGGCCGCCGAGCTCGGCGTCGTCGAGGTCGGCCCCGGACAGCTGCGCCAGTTCGGCCGCCGCCCCCGCGGTGTCGACGACGAGCGTGGTGGTGCCCGCCGGGAGCTCCGCGGCCAGCTCGGCGGTGGTGAGCACCAGGCCGGCCCCGGAGTCCGCGACGAGGTGGGCGATCCGCTCGGCCGGGTGGTCCAGGTCGAGCGGGAGGAACGCCGCACCCGCCTTGAGCACGGCGAGCAGCGCGACCACCAGCTCGGGGGCGCGGGGCAGGGCGAGCCCGACGACGTCCTCGGCGCCCACCCCGCGGGCCCGCAGCAGCCGGGCCAGCCGGTTGGCGCGCTCGTTGAGCTCGCGGTAGGTGAGCGACCGGTCCTCGCAGACCACCGCGGTCGCGGCCGGCCGCTCGGCGGCCCGCGCCTCGAACAGCCGCGACCAGGTCTTCTCCTCCACCGGGCGCCACGGGGCGCGGGCCCACGGTGTCAGCTCGTCGATGCTCGCCGCCGTCACCGTCGCGCGTCCATCCGCTCCAGCTCGGGAACGACCCGCTCCAGCGCGTACGGGATGCTGAGCACGGTGTTGAACGTGATCGCGGCGCCGGGGAACGGCGGCGTGGTGTAGTCGAAGTAGCCGACCCGGCCCTCGCGGACGACGTCGAGCCGGTTGTAGATCGGGTCGTCGCGCAGGACCTCGAGCGTCTCCGGGTCGGAGGTCCAGGCGAGCCGGTCGACGTCGAGCAGCTGGTACTCCTCGGCGCTGACGGTGGCCACGTTGTCCTGCACCCGCGGCTCGATCCACGGCGGCCGGGTCTGGAAGCCGAGCTCGGCGAAGAACCGCGACTTCGGGTCCTGGGGGGAGAACACCTGGTAGGTGCCGCCCTCCGCGGTGGCCATCACGAGCAGCGTCATCCCCGCCCACTGCGGGTGCGCCGCCCTGACCTCGGCGAAGCGCTGCTCGACCTCCGCCACCAGCTGCTTCGCCCGCTCCTCGCGCCCGAGCGCCCGGCCGACGGTGAGGGTCATGTCCTGCCACGGGGCACCCCACGGGTCGTACTCCGCCGGGTGCGCCACCGTCGGCGCGATCTTCGACAGGGTGTCGTACTCGGACTGGTCGAGGCCCTCGTACAGGGCGAGGATCAGGTCCGGCTGCAGCGCCGCCACCTTCTCGAAGTTGATCTCTCCGGCGTTCGACACGATCTCCGGCACGTGGCCGCCCGCGGCCTCGGTGGCCCACGGGAAGATCGCCCCGGGCTGCTCGTCGAACCACTCGGTGGTGCCGACCGGCTTCACCCCGAGCGCGAGCACCGGGTCCTGGTCGCTCCAGCCGATCGTCACCACCCGCTGCGGCGGAGCGGTGATCGTGGTGGAGCCGAGGGCGTGGTCGATCGTGACCGGCATCCCGGTGGCCTGTTGCTGCGGCGACGTCGGCGACTCGGGGGACGACGCCGGGGGCGCGCCGCACGCGGACGTGGCCACGGCGAGCGCGGCGGCCGCGGCGACCAGCCAGCGGCCTGCGACGGGGCGGAACATCGGGGGATTCACTCCTGGGGTAGCGGAACGGCGAGGACGGCGCGGCGGCTGGTCAGGCGGGCGGCTCGGCCGCTTCCTGCGCGCGCCGCAGCGACCGCGGGCGCAGGTCGGTCCAGTGCCGCTCGATGTGGTCGAGGCACTCCTGCCTGCCGGCGTCCGCGAGCGCGACCCGCCAGCCCGCGGGCACCGGGACGAACGCGGGCCACAGCGAGTGCTGCCCCTCGTCGTTGACCAACACGTGGAAGGTGCCGTTCGGGTCGTCGAACGGGTTGCTGGACATACGTGTCCCCTTCTTCCGGGATCGGGGGAGTCAGACGGTCGCGCCCGCGCGGGCGACGATCGATTCGACGATCTCGCCGCTGCGCACGGCGATGTTGGACAGCAGCGTCGAGGACAGCCCGTGGGTGTGCTCGGTGGCGCCCTGCACGTAGATGCCGGCCCGCACCTCGGGGTTCGTGGCGACCCGGTAGTCGCGGTCGATGACGAGCCGGCCCGCCTCGTCGCGCCGGCAGCTGCCGGCGAGCTCGCCCAGCAGCGCGCAGGGGTCGGAGGGTCGGTAGCCGGTCGCGTACACCACCAGGTCCGCGGTCAGCGCCTCGCGGGTGCCGTCCAGCAGGGACTCGACGGCGACCTTGACGTGGTCGCCCGCGGCGACCGCCTCGGTCACCCGGCTCACGTTGAGGAAGCGCAGGCGCTCCCGGCCGCTGACCTTCTCGTGGTAGTGCCTGCGGTAGAGCGACTCGATCAGCTCCGGATCGACCACCGAGTAGTTCGTGTTGGCGTGGTAGCCGAGGATCATCCGCTTGACCTCGGCGGGCGCTGTGAAGAACTCGTCCACCGCGGCCGGGTCGAAGACGCGGTTGGCGAACGAGGTGTCGTCGGCCGGGCTGTAGCCGTAGCGGTGGAACACCGCCCACACCTGCGCCCGCTCGAACCGCCGGTGCAGGTGCTCCACCGCCTCGGCCGCGCTCTGCCCGGCCCCGACCACGATCACCCGCTCCGGGTCGACGATGCGGTCGATGCGGTGCAGCAGGTCCCGGGAGTGCCAGATCCGCTCACCGGGCACCACCCCGTCCGGCAGCTGCGGGGTGAGCCCGGTGGCCAGCACGACGTTGCGGGTGCGCAACCGGCCGCGGGTGGTCACGACGTCGAGCAGGTCGGGGGCGCCCGGCACCGGGTCGACGCCGGTGACCTCGGTGCCGTAGTCGACGTCGCCGGCGAACCGGCGCGCGACCCACTCGAGGTAGTCGTGGAACTCCAGCCGCGTCGGGAAGGCGCTGCCGTAGTTGATGAAGTCGACGAGCCGGTCGTGGTCGTGCAGGTAGGACAGGAAGCCGTACTCGCTGGCCGGGTTGCGCAGGGTGACGAGGTCCTTGAGGAAGCTGACCTGCATGGTCGCGTCCTCGAGCAGCATCCCCCGGTGCCAGCCGAACTCGGCCTGTCGCTCCACGAAGCGCGCCCGCAGCCGGGCGGAGGTGTTCGCGTCGTGCTCCGCGACGGCGGCGTTGTGCTCCGCGATCGCCACGGCCAGCGCCAGGTTCGACGGCCCGAAACCGACCCCCACCAGGTCCAGCGGCCCGTCCTGTGTCATCCGCACGCCCTCTCCCTCGAGATCAACCTTGCCCACCCTCATATAAGGTGAGCCTCACTTCAATAGGTTGATCGAGAGGGGCGGCCTACATCACACAGACGGCCGAGCCCGTGACACTCCGCGTCCGGGTCAGGTGTCGCGGTGGTCGACCCGGATCTCCCAGGGGGCGAGGGGTTGGTCGCCGAGTTGGGTGTCGTCGCCGCTGAGGTTGGCCACGACGACGCCGTCGGGGGCGCGGAAGGCGAGCAGGTGGGGTCGGGTGGGGGAGCGGCCGATCTCGACGTCGCCTGCGGCGAGGCGGGGGACGAGGAATTGCCAGGCTTGGGTGAGGGGGAGGGGTTGGCCGCCGTCGGGTTGGGTGGCGTCGGTCCACAGGGCGGGGGAGTCGAGGTCGTGTTCTTGGGGTCCCCACAGCAGGGCGCCTGCGGTGCCGGATTCGGCCATGGCGGCGATGGCGGCGAGGTTGACCGCGGCGTTGGCGGGGCTTTTCGGGTCGTCGTCCTCGCCGGCGGGGACCTGGGGGTAGTACTCGGCCCACCAGATGGGTAGGTCGGTGCGTTGGTGGAGCCAGTTGGCGAGGTCGGCGTACTTGCGGGCGCCGTCGAGGGGGTCGGGGCCGTCCTGGTCGCGTTTGTTGCTGGCGGCGTCGACGGCGAGGAAGTCGGCGCCGACGTTGTGTTCGAGCCAGTAGTCGATGACGTCGAGGGTGCGTTGGTCGGCTGCGCCCCAGGGGCCGGTGACGGTGGGGGAGGTGTCGCGGGCGCCGGGGTCGAGGCTGATCAGCACCACGTAGGGGCCGCCGACCTGGACGTCGGGGCGGGCGTCTTTGACGGCGCGGTAGACGCGGTTGTACAGGTCGGTGTAGCCCTCGTAGTCCCAGCGGTTCTCCTCGTCGTGCCAGAAGCCCTTCAGCTCGTTCCAGACCATGACCCGCTCGATCTGGGGGTAGCGGGTGACGGCTTCGGCGGCCAGGCGGGCGAAGTCGTCGAAGTGTTCCGGCAGCGGGGCTTCTTCGAGCTCGTCCCAGTCGGTCTCGCCTTCCTCGCCGCCTTTCATCCAGTCCGGGGCGCAGCAGAGGGTGAGCATGGTGCGCTGTCCGGTCTGTTCGGTCAGGCGCATGCGCTGGTCGAGGGTGTCCCAGTCGTACTCGCCGGGTTCGGGTTCGGGGTTGCTGGTGCCGAACCCCATCAGGTGGTGGTTCTGCCAGATCGCCGCGTCGGCCGACAGGATCTCGATCCCGCGCCGGCGGGCCTCGGGGTCGCTGCCGCTTTCGTCCAGGCTCTTCTGGGTGTGGGTCACCCCCAGCTCCAGCGGCCCCGGCTGCGGGGTCCACGTCCAGTCACCCTCGAGCTCGATCGGCGG
>Ga0310830_100407_pt1 | contig 35476 bp, 34 predicted proteins | sample WT_ome_5_FD_201301 | JGI IMG/M metagenome (GOLD analysis project Ga0310830, IMG submission 201301) | Sorghum-adapted microbial communities enriched on wild type (WT) sorghum from Joint BioEnergy Institute, Emeryville, California, United... ... | reverse complement strand
TGGCACCGCGACCTGCTCGGCAGCCCGGTCGCCCAGGCGCTGCAGCTGGCCTACTTCCAGTCCGGCCCGTGGGGACCGTGGGACTCCGACACGCCCGGCCACCGGGCCATGCGCGAGGCGCTCGGCGAGCCCGAGACGATCACCGACGGCTACACCGCCGGCTGGGTGTGGTCGTACCCGATCAAGGCCGCGCTGGAGAAGGCGGCCGAGAACGGTGACCTGACCCGCGCGGGCGTCTTCGCCGCGGCGAAGTCGCTCACCTCGGTCGACTACGAGGGCATGCTGCCGGCTGGCGCCGGCAACTTCGCCGCCGGTCCGTCCGGCCAGGTGAAGGCGACGATCATCAGCAAGCCCGACCCGGAGTCGTCCACCGGCGTCACCCCGGTGACCGACCTCATGGTCGGCCCGACCGCCCAGGGCTTCACGCTCACCGAGCCCTGCTACGAGATGCTGCACTAGACGCCTGCCCCGAGAAGCTCCTGTGGGGCCCGGCGAGGCTCCCGTAGGGCTCTTGATCGCGGACAGATAGGGAAGAGGGGGTTGGTGCCCGACCCGGGCACCAACCCCCACCGTTGTGGCCGCTGGTCGGCCGCGGCAGGTGGAGCCGGCCAGCGGCGGCATCGGGACCCCACCGACGGCGCGTCACGACCTGACGGCACGTCACGACATAAGGAAATCGGGAAACCGACCGACCGATCGCCGGACGCGGTGGAGCCCTCACGGGTGGAGCCGGGCCCCCTTGATGACCTTGTCGACCGCGTTGCGGGCGCCGTGCACGGCCAACCCGACGAGGTCCAGCTTCTCCCCCGGCACGGCCCGCACCGCGGCCCGGTTGTCCACGTCGTTGTTGGTGCCGAACAGCTCCCGGGTGTAGATGGCGATGCGCAGGCCGCGCCGCACCGCACGCTCGCGCGCCGTCGCGAGCAGCTCGGCGTCGCCGGCGAAGACGAGCACGGGCTGGCCGAACATCGGCAGGTACTCGGTGCCGTCCGCGTCCAGGTACGTCTCGCCGATCAGCTCGGGCCGAGCCGCGGCGATCCCGCTGACGAGGAACGCGGTGACGTTGAGGCGCTGCCACGACTCGAGGTCGTCGCGCAGCAGTACCGCGATCTTGGTGTCGATCCGCATACCGCCCAGCGTCGCCGGCCACCCGGCGCCCGTCTTGTACGTTCTTTGCATGGCCGAGCCCCGCCGGGCCGGGCCGGCTCACCCGCCCGAGCTCCCCCGCGCCGCCCAGCTCGCCCCCGACGGCCACCGCCACGGTGAGCGCCGTCGCGGTGAGCGCCGCCACGGGACCGAGCAGGTGCGGGCCTGGCGCCCCGCGGTGCCGGGCATCCTCGAGGTGTTCCACGCCCGCTTCGTCGAGCACGCCTATCCTCTGCACGCCCACGACGCCTGGACGCTGCTGATCGTCGACGCCGGCGCGGTCCGCTACGCCCTCGACCGCAGCACCCACGGCAGCCACCCCGCCACCGTGACGCTGTTGCCGCCCCACGTCCCCCACGACGGCCAGGCCGCGACCGCGGACGGGTTCCGCAAGCGGGTCATCTATCTCGATCCGGAGATGTTCTCGCCCACCGCCATCGGGGCGGCCGTCGACGCACCCGCCCTGAACGACCCGACCCTGCGCGATCGCATCGACTCTCTTCACCGTGTGCTGGCCACGCCCGGGGAGGAGCTCGAGGCCGAGAGCCGACTGGCCTTCATCCGGGAACGGCTGCACGACCACCTCGCGCCCCAAAGGTCCGCCAGCGGGCCGCCCCGCAGCCGGACGGCCGGGCGCCGCACGGCCGACCAGTTGCGCCAGCTGCTGGACGCCCACACCACCACCGGCATCACGCTGCGCGAGGCGTCGGCCCGGCTCGGCGCCCACCCGACCCACCTGGTCCGGGCCTTCACCGCGGCCTTCGGCCTGCCCCCGCACGCCTACCTGACCGGGCGTCGCATCGACCTGGCCCGCCGGCTGCTGCTCGACGGCCGGCCGCCGGCCCAGGTCGCCACGGCCGTGGGTTTCTACGACCAGGCGCACTTAAGCCGGCACTTCCGCCGCTACCTCGGGACGACGCCGGCCCGCTACGGGCGGACCGGTCGCCCGTAGCGGGGTCAGTCGCCCGAACCGACCGAGGTCCCCCGCCGAACCACCCGCCGACGACCTCACCCGAAGGCGGGTCGGCCGGTCGGAGGCGCCGTTGCGTTCCTCCGTCCGGTGTTAGCGTCGGCGCGTGCCTCATCCGGCCGACCGCTTCGTGGTGGCCCCGACCAGCCCCACGGCCGGTCGGGGGCGGGGGTGAGACGATGATCGATCGATTGGCCATCTTCGGCGCCACGGGCGACCTCACCGGCCGCTTCCTGCTGCCCGCCCTGGCCGCGCTCCAGGACGCGGGGCAGCTTCCCGACGGCTTCGAGCTGATCTGCTCGGGCCGGCAGTCGCTGAGCACCGAGCAGTACCGGGAGTGGGCGATCAGCCGGCTCGACGAGCACGGCCGCGGGTGCTCGGCGTCGGCGCGGCAGGCGGTGGTGGCCGCGATCCGCTACCAGCCGGCCGACGTCGCCGCCCCCGACAGCGTGGCGACGGTGGTCGGGGCCGACCGGCCGGTGGCCGTCTACCTCGCGCTCCCCCCGGCGCTGTTCCCCGTCGTGGTCACCGCGCTGCGGCAGGCCGGCCTACCGCCCGACAGCCGGCTCGTGGTGGAGAAGCCGTTCGGGGAGGACCTGGACTCGGCCGTGCGCCTCAACCGGCTGCTGGCCGGGCTGCTGCCCGAGCAGGCGGTGTTCCGGGTCGACCACTTCCTCGCCATGACCACGGTCCAGAACGTCCTGGGCAGCCGGCTGGCCAACCGCATCTTCGAGCCGATCTGGAACAGCGCCCATATCGAGGAAGTTGCGATCATCTGGGAGGAGACGCTCGCGCTGGAGGGGCGGGCCAGCTACTACGACGGCGCCGGCGCGCTCAAGGACATGGTGCAGAACCACCTGCTGCAGCTGATGTGCCTGGTCGCCATGGAGCCACCGCTGAGCATCAACGAACGCGACCTGCGCGACCGCAAGCTCGATGTGCTGCGCGCCATCCGGCCGCTGACCGAGGACGACGTCCGCACGCAGACGCGCCGCGGCCGCTACACCGCGGGACGCATCAACGGCCATGCGGTTCCGGCCTATGTGGACGAGGAGGGCGTCGACCCCGACCGCGGCACGGAGACGTTCGCCGAAGTGGTGCTCCAGATCGACAACTGGCGCTGGTCGGGAACACGGTTCCGGCTGCGGACCGGCAAGGCGTTCGGCGCCGACCGCAAGGAGGTCGCCGTCCACTTCAGACCCGTGCCGTACCTGGCGTTCGGTCGCGCCGAGGACGCCCGCCCCAACGTGCTGCGGTTCGGGCTCGAGCCGGAGGGGATGGCCCTCGATCTGGTCGGCACCGGACCGCGGTCGCGCACGCTCACCCCGCTCACCCTGGACGCGCAGACCGAGCCGTCCCGCCTGCCGGCGTACGGTCAGCTCCTGCTCGACGTGCTCAACGGCGACCCGACGCTGTCCATCCGCGGCGACGAGGCCGAGCAGTCGTGGCGGGTGCTCACCCCGGTCCTCTCCGCCTGGGAGAAGGATCTTCTGCCCCTGTATGAGTACGCCGCCGGCTCCGCCGGCCCTCCCCCGCTCTGACCCGCCGGCTGCACTCGATCCGGCCGCCGCGCGCGGACGCCGGGAAAGCCGCGTCGGTGGTGCCCGGCCCGCCCCGGCTCGCGCTCATCGCCGCCCCGAACGAGTGCATGCGCGGCCATCGGGCTCCGGCCGGGTTTAGCCGGGACCGGTGCACGGTAAGGCCAGGGTATGGCGGGAGTGAAGACATCGGTCGCCCGGCGACTCGCCCACAGCGCGTGGCGCCGGACGATGCCGCCCAGCCGGACGATGCCGTCGAGCCGGATGACGCCGCGGGGCGGGGTCTTCGGGCTGAGCGGGGCCGCGGCGCTGGGCGGGGTGGTGCTGCTGGGCGCGGCGACGGCGGTGGTTGTTAGGCGCCTGGTCCTGCGCCGGCGGTGGCGACCCAGCCTGCGGCGACAGGACGGCCGGTGGCACTCCGTCACGGTCAACCGGCGGCCCGAGGAGGTGTCCACGGCGGTGGGCCCGGCCCCGCTGGAGGAGCTGGGGCTGGAGATCGACATCCGCTACCGCCCGGCGCCGGGCGGTCGCGGGACGGAGGTGTCCGTCCGCGCTCCCGACGGGGGCCTGGCTCAGCAACGAAAGATCCGCTCGGCCCTGCGGCAGGCCAAGCAGCTGTGGGAGACCGGCGAGGTGCTGCAACCCGATGAACCGGGCACCGCGCAGCGCACGCTGCTCAACCGGCCGCTGGCGTACGCGACCCGGCATGCGCGCGAGGACGGACGGCTATGAGAGCGGTGATCTGGGAGGGCATCAACGAACTCGCGGTGACCGATGTCCCGGAGCCGACGATCCGCAACAGCGACGACATGATCGTCAAGGTCCGGCGGACCGCCACCTGCGGCTCGGACCTGCACCTCCTCGGCGGGTACATCCCCTTCCTGCGCAAGGGAGACGTGCTCGGCCACGAGTTCGCCGGCGAGGTCGTCGCGGTGGGCGACCAGGTGCGGCGACACCGGGTCGGCGACCGCGTGGTGGTGTGCTCCTTCATCTCCTGCGGCCGGTGCTGGTACTGCCAGCAGGGGCTGTACTCGTGCTGCGACAACGGAAACACCAACCCGGCCATCACCGAGGCGCTGTGGGGTTTCGCGCCCGGAGGATGCTTCGGCTACTCGCACGCGCTGGGCGGGTTCGCGGGCAGCCACGCCGAGTACGTCCGGGTGCCGTACGCCGACGTCGGCGCGTTCACCATTCCCGAGGACGTGAGCGACGACCGGGCGGTCTTCGCCTCCGACGCCGCGCCGACCGGGTGGATGGGCGCGGACCTGGGCGGCGTCCGGCCCGGCGACGTCGTGGCGGTGTGGGGCGCGGGCGCGGTCGGGCACATGGCCGCCCGGGCGGCCATGCTGCGCGGTGCCGAGCAGGTTATCCTCATCGATCGATACGAGTACCGGCTGGAGCTGGCCCGCCGCCACGTCGGCTGCGAGACGCTCAACGCCGAGATCGTCGACGTGGGCGAGGAGCTGCTGGACCGCACCGGCGGCCGGGGCCCGGACGTCTGCATCGAGGCGGTCGGCATGGAGGCGAGCACGACCGGGGTGCAGGGCGTCTACGACCAGGTCAAGCAGAAGCTGCGGCTGCAGACCGAGCGGATCGGCGCGCTGCGGGAGGCGATCTACCAGTGCCGCAAGGGCGGCACCGTGGTCATCCTCGGGGTGTTCGCCGCGGTGGCCGACACGTTCCCCCTCGGCGCGGTGATGAACAAGGGTCTGACCATCCGCGCGGCCCAGCAGCACGGGCAGCGCTACATACCGACGTTGCTGGATCTCATGAGCCGCGGGGAGCTGGTCACCGAGTACCTGGCCACCCACACGATGCCGCTGGAGGAGGCGCCAGCGGGGTACGAGATCTTCAAGGGCAAGCGCGACGACTGCCTCCGCTGCGTCTTCGTCCCGTGACGACGGTGGCGCTGGCGACGCCGCCGACCCGCGACCCGGCTCGTCGTCGTCCCGCCCGACCCCGTGATCGTCTCCTGTGGACGGTCGTCCCGGGCGGTACGCCCGCCGGGCATGGCACCATTGCGGGGCCCCGGGTGGTCACCCCAGCGCCGGGGTACGCCCGGTGGTGCCGGCGGCGACCGCCTGGCGCATCTGGGTCACCAGCATCCGGCCGTCGTGGTGCGGTCGCCAGCCGAGCTCGGTCCGGGCCCGGGCACAGTCCAGCACCGGCGTGTCCAGCAGCAGGTCCGCCCAGGACGGGTTGAGCCGTTGCAGGCGCAGCCGATGGGTCACGCCCAGCAGGGCGCGCACGGCCGCCGCGGGAACCGGCACGTGCCGACCGCCGAGCAGCCGGGCCAGCTCGGCCGGGGTGAGCACCGGGTCGTCGGCCACGTTGTACGTGCCCGCGCCGCCGTGCCGTACGGCCAGTCCCACGAGGTCGGCGACGTCGTCGGCCGCCACCACCTGGGTGGCGGCGCGCGACGGCAGGGGAAGCAGCGGCAGCCGACCCTTCACCAGCCGGGCGACCGGGGCGAACCGGCCCAGCGCCATCCCGGTCACCTCGCGGGCCGCCGAGGGCTGCAGCACCGCCGGCGGGCGCACCCGGACGATCCGCAGGTCCGCGTCGGACGCCTCGACGCGGTCGAGCATGTCCTCGACCGCCACCTTGTCGGCGCTGTAGGACGAGCCGGGGATGCCGCGCCGGGGCCAGGTCTCCGGCACCGGCACGCCGGCCGGCCCGGGTGCGTACACCGCCGCCGACGAGAGGTACACCAGTTGCCGCACCTGGGCCTGACGCACGGCGCGCACGACCGCGGCCGTGCCCTGCCGGTTCGTGCGAGCCTGCCCCGCGCGGTCGTGGTCGGCCAGGATGCGCCAGGCCAGGTGCACCACCGCGTCGGCGCCGCGGATGATCGTGGCCAGGCGGTCGGCCGCGTCCGGATCGCCGAGGTCGACGCGGTGCCACTCGGCGCGGTCGTACGCCGGGTCGGTGCCCCGCTCCGGGGCCCGCCGCGCGATGCCCACCACGGAGTCGACGTCGGGGGCGTCGGCCAGCCAGCGCAGCAGGGCCGTGCCGACGTTGCCGGTCGCCCCCGTCACGACCACCCGCATGGGCCCAGCATGCCCCAGCCCGCGCGGGCGGCGCAGCCAAACCGGCGCACGACCGTCGGCCCGGGCGGAGCGGGCCGGCGACCGCGCGATGCCCGATCTCGGGCTCGGACTTTCTGCGTCAGCGGGGTCGAGAAAGATCGGTTTCGTAGTAGTACGCCACGGTGTCGGGACCCCGCCCGGCGTGGCGATTGAAGCCCATGCTCTCGTACAGGGCCATCGCGGCGACGTCCTGGTTCGTCGTCGCGAGATCCATGTATCTGGCTCCCCGGTCCCGCGCGTAGCGCATCGCCGCGGCCAGCAGCTGACGGCCGAGGCCCAGGCCGCGCATGGGCGGCCGGACGTAGAGCTCGGCCAGGTGGCACTCGTCGCCCTCTTCCCACAGCGCCGGACGGAAGCGCAGCACCGCCACGCCGTCGGCCGGGACGTCCGACCGGGCGCCGTCCAGCAGGAGCACGACGGTGTCGCCCTGGCGGAGCAGGTCGGCGACCCGGCGCGCGAGCCACTCCTGCTCGGGGACCGGTTCGTCGAACTCGGCGTTGAAGTCCCGCAACAGCCGTGCGATCAGGTCGGCGTCGGCTACCGTGGCGACCCGCGTTCGGGCCTGGTCTGCGGCGGTCACGCCCACCAGCCTAGGGGACCGGATCACCCCCGGCCGGCTTCGCCGGTCCCAGACACGGGGTGTGGCGCGCGGCGCCGGTGGCGCCGGGCGGCGCGGTGCCGCGGTGGGCCACGGCCGCCGGGACCGCGCACTCAGGACGCGACGACGACCTCCTGCGCCGGCGCCACGGCCGCACCGGGGCGGACGCCGCGGATGACCGCCGCGGTGGATCGCGTGGAGGCGTCCGCCGACCGGGCGAAGGGCTCGCGCAGCCGGGCCGCGAGCCGTACGGCCGCGCAACGTACGGCGGGACACCGTAGGGGCCCGGGTGCAGGCGACTGGCGGGACCGGCTGCGCCGGTGGTTCCTGGCCGCGCGAGAGCTGATGCTGCGCCACCCGTGGGCCCCCGGGCTCATCGCCACCCGTCGACGGGTCCCCGGCGGCCTGTACCGGTACTACGAGCGGATTCTCGGCACCCTGATGGTGCGACAGCCAGACCGAGTTCGAGTTCACCCTCGACCTGACCCTCGACGGCCTGGAGCGTCTCCGGGGCGACGCTCGGTCGTTGTGAGAAGCGGGGCCGGTCGGGCGATCGGGTCGAGTCGCCGACGGACCGGCCCGTCTCCCTGCGGGCGGCCTGGCCGAGCCAGGGTGTCCGGCGGCGGGCTGATGACCCGTCGGACCGCCGCGCTCACCCCCGGTACCGCCGCCCATCCGGAGGCTGCCGCGTGACGCCAGCGGCCGCGGATTCGAAGAAAGGCAATCGTCCGAGCGGACGATGCCCACGATCGTGATCGAAAAATCACAATAACGCCATGCGTATGCGGCGCCCATCCTCCCTGCTGCTCGCCTGCGTCGCGGGCCTCACGATCACCCTGGTGGCCGCCACTCCGGCGGCCGCGGTCACCCTCGAGCAGAAGCTGTCGGTCATGTTCTCCTGGACCCAGCCGAACGCCACGAGCTACAACGCCTGGAACAGCGCCCGGCAGAACCAGGCCGCCTGGGCGGAGTACGGCTTCGACTGGTCGACCGACTACTGCTCGTCCAGCCCGGACCAGCCGCTCGGCTTCGACTTCCGGCTCTCCTGCTACCGGCACGACTTCGGCTACCGCAACTACAAGGCGGTGGGCCAGTTCCCGGCCAACAAGGACCGCATCGACGACGCCTTCTACTACGACATGCGCACGAAGTGCCAGACGTACAACAGCTACGTACGCCCGGCCTGCCTGAGCCTGGCCTGGACGTACTACCAGGCGGTGCGGATGTTCGGCAGCGTCGTGGTGAGCCAGGCCGAGCTGGACCGCGCCGCGCAGCTGAAGGCCGAGGGCCTGCGCCTGCAGCAACAAGCCCAAGCCGCAGCAGCCTGACCCGACCTGACCACCCGTCGGCCTGACCCGACCTGACCACCCGTCGCGGGCTCGGGACGGTCCGGAACCCGCGGAGTACCTCCGGTCGGTCGCCACCTCGTCGGGGGGTGACCGGCCGGAGGCCGCGTGACGCCGGCCCGGTCGCGGCTAGGCTCACCGCATGCTGCGCCGCGCCTACGGCATCGCCCGGTCGCTCGTCATGTACTACCCGCCGGGCAAGCACGGCCGCATGCGACGGCTCTACGGGATCTTCCTCCGACCGGGGGACCTCGCGTTCGACATCGGGGCGCACGTCGGCAACCGCGTACGGGCCTGGCGCAGCCTGGGGGCGCGGGTGGTCGCTGTGGAGCCGCAGCCGGACTGCCTGCGCGTCCTGCGTCTGCTCTTCGGCCGCGACCCGCGGGTCACGATCGTCCCGACCGCGGTCGGCGCCCACCCCGGACACGCCCGGCTGGCCGTCTCGTCGGCCACGCCGACGGTCTCGTCGATGTCGGCCGAGTGGCGGCGGACCGTGGTCGCCGACGAACGGTTCGCCCGCATCCGGTGGGACCGCTCGCTCGACGTGGCGGTGACGACCCTCGACAATTTGATCGCCGCGCACGGCGAGCCGGCGTTCTGCAAGATCGATGTCGAGGGGTACGAGGTCGAGGTGCTGCGGGGACTGTCCCGGCCCCTGCGGGCGCTGTCGTACGAGTACCTCCCGCCGGCCCACGACGCGGCGCTGACCGCGCTCGAGCTGGTGGAACGGCTGGGCGCGCCCGCGGGCGGCTACGTGTACAACTACTCGCCCATCGAGACCATGCGGTTCGCGAGCGACCGCTGGCTGTCGGCCGAGGAGCTCGTCCGCGTGCTGGAGCGGTTCCGCCCCCTGGGCCGGTCGGGCGACGTCTACGCCCGCCTGGTCGACCGCTGACATCGTCTCCACCGACGAGCCACGACCCAAACGTCATACGGCGATGTATAAATATCGCGATCCGAGGGTGCGCTGGTAAGCTCGGCGGGTGACCGCGACCTCGTTCCCGCGCGCCGACGCCGAACACTCCGACGCCGAGCACGTGACCCGTGTGGCCCACTACTACGACGCCAACACGCGGCGCTTCCTGCGCTTCGGCGAGGGCGCCAGCAGCGGGGCCATCCACCGCTGCGTGTGGACACCGGACGTGACCAGCCCGGCCGAGGCCGCCGACACGGTCAACCGCCTGGTGCTGCACCGGCTCCGCGGTCACGTCCCCGCGGGCGAGGGCCGGGTGCTCGACCTCGGCTGCGGCGTCGGCGCGACCATGATCCGCCTGGCCCAGGCGCTGGACGTTCGCGTCACCGGCGTGACCATCAGCCGGGAACAGGCCGAGCTCGGCGTGCAGCGGTTGGCCGGCGCGGGCGTGGCCGACCGGTGCGACATCCGGTGCGCCGACTTCGCCGACCTGCCGCCCGAGCGGCGCTACCACGCCATCGTGGCCATCGAGTCCGTGGTGCACGCACCGTCGCTCGCGGACCTGGTCCCGTTCCTGGCCGCGCGCCTGCGCCCGGGCGGTCGCCTCATCCTGTGCGACGACTGGCTGACCGAGCAGGACCGTGGACGGCCCGCCCGCGAGCGGTGCCTGGCCCAGTTCCGGGCGGGCTGGCGCACCGGCAGCCTGCAGACGGTGGCCGAGCTCGCCGCCACGGCCGAGCGGGCCGGCCTGCGGCTGATCGAGGACCTCGACCTCACGCCGTACCTGCGCCTGGGCCGGCCGCGCGACCGCCTGATCACCCTGGTCGTGGGGGCCACGCGGGCCGTCCCGGGCCTGCCCGACCGCCTGATCGAGCGGCCGTTCTGGGCCAACATGATCGGCGGCTCGGCCCTCCAGACCACGCTGCGGCGGGGCTGGGCGGAGTACCACCTGCTGGTTTTCCAGCGGGAGTAGTCCCCACCCGACGGTCATCCGCCCTTGGGCGGGCCGCGCGTCGCCCCGGTCAGGCGAACGCGGCCAGGAACCGGTCGCGGAAGTCGCTCATGGACCAGACCGGGGCCTGCTCGGAGGGAACGAGGCCCTCCACCCAGCCCCAGTCGGCGATGCGCGCCAACACCGCCGCGTCGCGGGTCACCAGGCTGATCGGCACGTCGCGGTTCGTGGTGGCCCCGGTCACCGCGGGCACCGGTTGGTGGTCGCCCAGGAAGACGAGCACCAGGTCCTCGTCACCGTACTTCTCAATGTAGGAGATCACCGTACCGAGCGAGTACGCCATGGCGTGCGCGTAGTCGGCCCGGACGCGCTCCGGGTCCCGCTGCAGCACGATCTCCGCCGGTTGCCGCTCCTCCGCCGGCTCGGCGTACCCCGAGCCGTCGCCGATCGCCTCCCAGTCGAGCAGCGGGGGCACCGGCGACCACGGGGCGTGACTGGAGATGAGCGTCACCACCGCCATCACCGGCGCCCGCGGGGCCGGCCGCAAGGCGGTGCGCTCGAGGACGGAGAGCACGTACTGGTCCGGGATGCTGTCGAAGCTGAACAGCGCACCCGCGTACGCCAGGTCATTAAATGTATAAATCTCGTCGAAGGCGTAGTAAGAGCGCTCGGGCTCCGGCCAGAGCTGGGTGACCCCGGGCATGAGCGCGACCGTGTGCCAGCCGGCCCGCTGGAAGGCGCCGGTCAGGCGGAGCCGGTCGCTGGCGCCCAGGGCCTCGTAGCGCCGCTGGTTGCTGACCCAGGTCCCCGAGAGCAGGCTCGCGTAGGCAAGCCAGCTCCCGCCGCCGACGGTCGGTGAGGTGAGGAAGCCGCTGCGGGCCGAGAATCCGGCCGCCGCGAGGCGATCGGCGCCGGTGGTGAGAACGCCGGTGACCGTGGGCGCGATCGCCGGATGGTCGAGCGCGACGCGACCGTAGCTCTCCACGACCACGATCACCACGTCCTTGCCGCGCAGGGCGGACAGCAGCGCCTCGCCCGGGACGTCGCGGTAGGGGTCGTCCGCGAGCTGCCGCTGGTAGACCGCGCCGTCGCGCAGGCTCGCCGCCAAGTGGCCGAGCCGCTCGACGTAGTCCCGGCCCGCCACCGGTACCCCGGCCACGACCTGCGCTCCGGTCACGGCGCACACGACCCAGGCGAGACCCAGCGCGCCCAACGCCTGGGCCCAGCGGCGCCGACGTCGGGCCGCGCTGAGGCCCACCCGCAGCGCCGACAGCGCCACCACGGTGACCACGACCACCGCCGCTACCACGGCGGCCGCGACGACCCCGGCCGCGCCAGCCGAGCCCGTCGACTTCTGGAGAACCGTCACCCCCGAGGACAGGAAGCTCCAGTCCAGCACCGGGTCGAACGGCCGGGAGAGGACCCGGTAGAAGCCCACATCGACCACGCGCAGCACGACCCACAGGCCCAGCGCCGCGCCGAGGAACAGCGCGACCCAGCGACGCCACCGCGGCGGCACGGCCAGCACCAGCCCCAGGCCCAGCAGGCCCTCGACCGGAAGGCGCAGCAACGCCAGCGGCGTCGGGTGCTCGGGGCCCGGCCCGAGGAGAGCCGCCAGCACCACCACCCCGGCCGAGACGGTGACCACCCGACCCAGGACACGCCGGAACCGCCCGACGGCGGCCGGCACGACCGGCGGGGTGGACGGCGCGACCGACGGGGCGGACGTCGAGGCCGCCGGGTCCACGGGGGCCGGCGCGTGCGGCCGGGCACCGTCCATGTCGGACGACGTCGTCGTCCTCACGGGGACGCCTCGAGACCGATCCCGGGCCCCTCGCCGGAGCCGAAGCGGTCGGAGAGCGCGTACCGCAGCAGCACGACGTCGCCGATCTGATGCACGTCGGCCAGCTCGGCCCGGTGCTCGGCGTTCCACGGGAACCGACCGTCGCCCACGAAGCGCCGGGCCCGGGAGTCGCCCACGAAGAACGGCGCCACCACCAGGTGCAGCTCGTCGGCGAGCCCGGCGGTGAGGAACTGGGTGTGCACCGTGCCCCCGCCCTCCACCATGAGCCGGCGGACGCCCCGGGTGGCGAGGTCCTTGGTCAGTCGCTCGAGGTCGACCGGCTCGCCTCCGTCGATGACCGTCGCCACCGACCCGAGCCGGGCGATCGCCTCCTCCAGCGCGGCGCTCGAGCAGTAGACCAGCTTCTCCACGTCGCCCACCGTGAAGAAGGCGGCCGTCGGGTCCAGGCGGGCGCACCCGGTCACCGTCACCTTGATCGGCGAGGGCGTCCGCCCGCGCGCCACCCGGGCCGCCCGGCGTTCGGGGGCGCGGACCAGCAGGCGCGGATTGTCCCGACGCACGGTGGTGGCGCCGACCAGGATGGCGTCACACGCCGCCCGCACCGCGTCGACCCGGTCGAAGTCGGCCGCGTTGGACAGCAGCAGCCGCTCCTCGGTCGGGCCGCTCAGGTATCCATCGATCGACATGCTGCAGCTGAGCACGGTGTACGGTCGTTCGCTCACATGCCTCACCGTCCCGTCGGGACTCGTACGGTCTGGGCGGCCCGGGTCAGCACGGCGGCGCAGGCCTCGACGGTGCTCGCCCATTCCGGCAGCGTCGAACGCCGCTGGCGCGCCGCGTCGCGCAGGTCGGCCCGGAGCGCGGGATCCTCAAGCCACCGTCGCAGCGCGTCCGCCAACGCCGCGGGGTCGTCCGGCGGCACGAGGAGGCCCGGGCGCCGGCCGTCGGGGGCGTAGCCCAACGCCTCCGGCACGCCGCCCACCGCCGTCGCCAGCACGGGAATGCCCCGGGCCAGGGCCTCGCCCACCACGAGCGCGTACGTCTCGCCGCGGGAGGGCAGCACCAGCAGGTCCGTCCGCGCGTAGTACGGCCGCAGGTCCCGGTGGGGCAGCGCGCCGACGATCCGGATCCGCTCGGTGATCCGACCCCGCCGCGCCTCGGCGCACAGCTGCTCGACGAAGGCCGGTTCGCGGTCGGTCGTGCCGACGCAGACGCAGCTCCAGCGCCGGTCGGGGACCAGCGACAGCGCGCGGACCAGGACGTCGTGTCCCTTGTGGACGGCGACGGTCGCGACACAGAGCATCCGCCGGCCGGACCGGGTCGCCGACGCGAGCGGCGCCGGGTCCGTGCCGGGCGGGGCGACGTGGATGCGCTCGGCCGGCAGTCCGTAGAGCTCGATGAGCCGATCCCGGCTCCACCGGCTCACGGTCACCACCGCCACCGCGGCCTGCAGCGCCTCGCCCTCCCGCATCCGGGCGACCGGTCCTCCGGTGTCTCCCACGGGCATGTGCACGAGAACCACCAGCCGCAGCCGGTCAGCCTCCGGGGCGAGGACCTCGGGCACGGCCGACGCGACCAGGCCGTCCAGCAGCACCACCGCGCCCGTGGGCAGCGCCGCGAGGCGGGCGGCCAGCTCGGCCCGGGCCACGGCGTCCGGATACGGCCAGTCCCCGAAGACCGCGTGCTCGACGACCGTCCACCCGAGAGCCGTCAGCCCGCGGATGAGCCGGCGGTCGTAGACGTTGCCGCCGCTCGGATGGGCGGGATCGTCGATGTCGTTCGGAAGGACACAGTGGACTGTCTTCATGGGGACGGTCTTCATGGAGACGGTTTTCCCAGGAACGGTGCTCATAGGGGGCGCTCGTAGCTGGCCCAGGCGACGTGCGACTCGTGCAGGGTGACCTGCAGGCTGGTCACCGCGCGGGCCGACTCCCCCAGCAGGCCGGCCCGGACCCGGTCGGCCAACCGGTCGGCGATCACCTGGGCCAGCACCTCGGTGGTGGTGTTCACCCCGGCGAACGCCGGCTCCTCGTCGAGGTTGCGCAGGTTCAGCTCCGCGAGCACGGCCTTGAGCTCCCGGGCGGCGGCGGCGATGTCCACGACGATCCCGTCGCTGTCGACGTTGGGCCGGCGAAAGGTCGCATCGACGACGTACGTCGCCCCGTGCAGGCGCTGGGCCGGCCCGAAGACCTCGCCGCGGAAGCTGTGCGCGACCATGAAGTGATCGCGGACGGTAACACTGAACATCGTCACCCCTGCCCGTACGCGATGACATGGGACAATACCGGTCCGGCGCCAGCGGCCATGTCGGCCAGCACCTTCGGCAGGTCGTCGAAGGCGGACGTTCCGTCGTGCAGCGCGTCGAACGCGGGATCGCGCAGCAGCTCCAGCGCCAACCGCAGCCGATCGGCGTGCGTGCGGCGACCCCGGCGGGCCGGGGCGATCGCGCCGACCTGGCTGCTGCGGATGGTCAGGCGTCCAGAGTGGAACACCCCGCCGAGGGCGAGGCCGACCGTACGGTCGCCGTACCAGCTCAGCTCCAGCACCGTGCCCTCGGAGGCGAGCAGGTTCAGGGCGAGCTGCAGTCCCTCGCCGGTGGCGCTCGTGTGGACCACGAGGTCCCGGCCGGGCGCGGCCTGGGCGGGCTGGGCGAACTCCACGCCCAGAGCCATCGCCACGGCCGCGCGGGACGAATCGACGTCGACCAGCTGAACGTGGACCGCGGGGAACCGGGCCAGCAGCGCGGCCACGCAGCAGCCCACCATGCCCGCCCCCACGACCGTCACGCGGTCCCCGATCAACGGCGGCGCGTCCCACAGGGCGTTGATCGCGGTCTCCACGGTTCCGGCCAGCACGGCCCGCTCGGGTGGCACCTCGTCGGGGACCACGACCACCGCGTCGGCCGGCACCACGTAATGGGTCTGGTGTGGATACAGGCAGAAGACGGTCCGACCCCGCAGGCCCGCCGGTCCGGCCTCGACCCGCCCGACCGACAGGTAGCCGTACTTCACCGGCCCCGGGAACTCGCCCTCCTGAAACGGGGCTCGCATGACGGCGTACTGGTCGCGCGGCACCTGGCCGCGGAAGACGAGCGTCTCGGTGCCCCGACTGATGCCGGAGCAGATCGTGCGGACCAGCACCTCGTTCGGGCCGGGCTCGGGCACCGGCACCGCACGGATCTCCCCCCGGCCGGGCGTTACCACCCAGAAGGCGCGGGCGTGGTCGACCATATGCCTCCTCTGCTGATGAAGCGCCATCCTCCATAACGGAGGATGGAGCGCGTGGTTCGAGGGGGGCCGCTGGTCGGACTGGTCGGGCAGGTCGGGGTACTGGCCGCGCTCGACCAGATCATTGGCATCGGCGTCGATGGGTGGCTCGCCGGTCTGGCGTACGGCCTGGTCACCGCCGTGGCGCTCACCGTCGGCATCCACCGCGCCGCGGACGCGGCAAGGCCGCCTTCCGGCGCGAAAGCCCCCAGGAAGGCGTCCTTGCTGGCCTCGGCCTTCCGGGTACCGGCTTTCCGGACGTCGGGGGGTGTCGGGACGTCCGGGTTCCTGACCTCCGGGCTGGGGTACGCCGACTGGGTGACCCTGACCCGGGCGACGCTCGTCGGCGGGGTCGCCGCGCTCGTGGTCCACGCGCTGCACACGGACGTTCCGGTGGCTCCCCTGGTGGCGATCGCCTCGGTGGCGCTGGCGCTCGACGCCGTGGACGGGGTGGTGGCACGCCGGACCGGCACCGCGTCGCCCCTCGGTGCCCGTTTCGACATGGAAGTCGATGCCTTCCTCATCCTGGTGCTGAGCGTATCGGTCGCCACTCGGCTCGGGGCGTGGGTTCTCGCCATCGGGGCCATGCGGTACGCCTACGTGGTGGCCGGCTGGGCCCTGCCCTGGCTGCGTCGCCCCGTGCCGCCCCGGTACTGGCGCAAGGTCGTCGCCGCGACGCAGGGGGTCACGCTCACCGCCGTCACATCGGGCCTGTTCCCTGTGTCGGTCTGCGTCGTCGCGGTCGCGGTCGCGCTCGCCCTCCTGGTCGAGTCCTTCGGCCGCGACGTCGTCCGGCAGTGGCGGCAACGTCACGAAAGGGTGACAATCGTCGATCAGGTTCACCCGATCGAGGGTCCCGAGCGCGAGATGTCCCCGTCCGGGTGAGCCCGCCCCTTTCGCGCCCGGGGCGGCGGGCCAGGGGCGGCGCCGTCGGGGCCGACGACGGCCACCGAGCCGGCGACCGGGCGGGCGACGTGCGGCCCTCCCCCGGCCAGCGACCGCGGTCAGGATTCCCCCACGGTGGACCGCACGCCTCCCCGACCTCACGCGTCCCCAAGATCCCGGGGTTGGCGACCGACGTCACACGTCGGCTCAGTGAACCGACCCGGCGCCCGCGGATACTCAGTACGCGATGGGCGACGGCGACCTCGACCTCATCCAGCGCATCGCCGCCGGTGACGAGCGTGCGCTGGAGCACCTCTATGCCCGTCACGCACAGTCGCTGCTCGCCTACGCCTACCACCTGATCGGGGATCGCCAGGCCGCCGAGGAGGCGCTGCAGGACACGTTCGTGGCGGTGTGGCGCGGCGCCGCCGCGTTCGAGGAGCGCTCCACCGTCCGGACCTGGCTGTTCGGCATCTGCCGCCGGCAGGCCCTGCTGCGCGTCCGCCGCGGCCCGGCGGCCCCCGCGCCGATCGACGAGGTGCCGGAGCGGCCGAGCGAGGCCCCGGGTCCGGACGCCGTGGTGCTGGCCCGGGCCGACGCGTCGGCGGTGGCGGCCGCGCTGGCCACCCTGCCCACCATCCATCGGGAGGTGCTCGATCTCGTCTTCGGCGCGGAGCTGTCCCACGCCGAGGTGGCCGAGGTGCTGGGCATCCCCGTGGGCACGGTGAAGAGTCGCCTGTTCCACGCCCGGGCGGCCCTGGCCCGAGCCTTACCGGTCGATGTTTCTCTGGTGGCGCAAGGGAGCACCGCCGCGAGCCCGCGAGCGAGGAGCGGACCGAGCATGCCGCCGGAGCAGGAATCGAAGTGAGCCATCATGATCCACCCGACTGATCAGCTCCCGGGGTACGTGGCGGCGACCCTCCCGGCCGAGGTGGCCGACCAGGTCCGAGGCCACCTCGTGGAGTGCGCGTCGTGCCGGGCGGAGCTGGCCGCCTGGCAGCAGGTGTCGGCCGGGGTCCGCGAGCGGGTCGCGGCCGTGGCCGCGCCGTCGCCCGCGCTGTTTCAGGCCGTACGGTCGCGGCTCACGCGCCCGGCCGTGGCCCGGTACACGGCTCCCCTGGCCAACGCCCCGGTCCGGCGGGCCGTCGGGGTGCTGGCGTACCAGTGGCGGCTCATCCGCTGGCCGACCTGGGTTCTCGCGGGCCTCGTGCTGGTGGCCACGGCGCTGGCGGCCCTGTCCCCCATCGGGGCGGACAAGGTGCTCGCCACCGTGATTCCGCTCGGCGCCGCGGCGGGGATCGCGGGCGTGTGCGGCCGGGGCCTCGACCCTGCGGCCGAGCTGACCGGCTCGACGCCCACCTCGCCCCGGGTCGTGCTGCTGGCTCGCCTGACCTCGGTGCTCGCCACGGCGACCCTCGCCGGGCTGGCCCTCACCGCCCTGGCCGCCACGACCGCGTCGGCCGGCCTCGGCGGGGCGCTGGCGATCACCATGGCCTGGCTCGTGCCCCTGGCCGCGCTGTCGGCGGTGAGCTTCGCCCTGGCGGTCCTGGTGCGTCCGTCGGCCGGTGTCATGGCGGCCGTGTCGGCCTGGTTCGTCCGCGTGGTGTCGATCGACGGCGCCAACCGCTGGCTCACCGACCTTGTCGATCCACTGTGGACGAAGGCGCCGGTCGTCTTCGCGCTGACCGCCGTCGTGATGGCTCTCACCATTTTCCTGGCGCCGCGGCGTGAACGCTTCCGGGCCGCGAGCTAACCAACAGGACGTGAAGGATTCGTCCCACGACCATGTGACGGCTTCGGCTCGACGCCCCGATGAGGCTTCGCCCGAAAGCCATGGAAAGGCCGGGCGCCGACCCCGCGGGGCACCTCGGCGCCGCGTCAACGCCGCCCTCTGGCGGCACGAGATGGGGCGCGTCGGCTGGGTGGGCTGGTCGGCTCCCTTCGCGGCCGTCATCGTCGCCGTCGCGTTCGCGGCGCTGTCGAGGGCGACCGGAACGGCTCGGCCCTACGTCGCCGACGTGCTGCTGGCCGGGCTCGAGGCGTTCGTACCGCTGGCGGTCGGCCTGGTGGCGGTCACGACGATCGCCCGTGACGTCGGGCGCGAACTGCACCTCGCGCTGCCGCGCGCGTACCTGGTCACGCTCGGCCGCCGGGTCGCCGTGGTGGCCGCGAGCGGCGCCGTGGCCTCAATCGCGTTCTGGCTGGCCCTGGTGGTCACCGACTGGTGGTCGGGTCCGGGCCCGGCCACGGCCACGCTGGTCTGGCTGGCCCCCACCCTGGCGCTGACCGGCCTGGCGCTGCTGGTGGCGACGGTCAGTCGCAGCGTGGTCGTGGCCACCACGACGGTCGCCGCGATGTGGATCGGCCAGCAGATCTACGCGGCGTCGATGGCAGCCAGCGCGTGGGGGCGTCCGTTCCTGTTGTTCCTGACCAGCCGGGTGGGTGTGGTCGACGGCTGGCTGACCAACCGCTTGGTCCTGTCGTTGATCGGCCTGGCCATGGTGACGGCGACGGCCGGGCTGATCCGCCGCCGACTGCTCGACGAAGAGGAGAGATGACCGGTGATCCGGTACGAGTTCCTGATGCAGATTCGTAAACGTTCACTGTGGATCAGCACGGCCGTGCTCGCCGTGGCCATGGTGGTGCTGCAGGGCGACCGCGGCCCACGGTACGTTCCCGACGGCACCCCGGCCCGGATCGTCATGACCAACTGGGCCGTGCTGTTCGGGGTGCTGCTGCCGCTCGGTTTCGGCATGGTCCTGGCCGACCGTCTCGTCCGGGACCGGCGGCTCGGGGTCGGCCGGGTCCTGGACAGCCTGCCGACCGGACCGCGAACTTTGGTCGCGGGCAAGTACGTGGGCAGCGTGGCCGCCACCGCGGTGGCCGGCCTGGCCACGATGCTCGTGGCTGCGGGGTTCGAGTTCGCGGCCCGTCGGGACATCGCGCTGTTCGGCTGGGCCTTCGTGGCGTTCGCCCTGGTGATGCTGCCGGGCCTGCTGTTCGTCGGGGCCTTCGCCGTGGTCACGCCGATGCTCATCACCGCCCCGCTGTTCCGCATCCTGTTCGTCGGCTACTGGTTCTGGGGCAACATGCTCAGCCCGCTGTTCCTCCCGTCGCTGACCGGGACGCTGCTCACCCCGATCGGTGACTACGCGGCCAGTTGGCTGTTGGGCGAGACCGCCCTCTACGCGGGCGTCGACGGCATCCTGCCGTGGCTGCGGCCCGAGCCCGGGGCGACGGCCGCCGCGGTCAGCGCCGGCATCCTCCTGCTGTTCGCGCTGATCGTGGTGCTGCTGGTCGGCCCGCCGCTCTACCGGCGCCAGCAGCGGGCCGCCTGACCACCGACCTCCGTCCACCAAGACATCAACGTTAGGAAACATCCATGGACATCAAGACACGGGATCTGCGCCGCGACTTCGGCAAGGTTCAGGCGCTGCGCGGTGTCGACCTCACCATCACCGGCGGCATGTTCGGCCTGCTGGGCGCCAACGGCGCCGGCAAGACCACGCTCATGCGCATCCTGGCCGGCGTCATCCCGGCCACCTCCGGGCAGGCCATCGTGGGCGGGCACGACCTGTCGACCCGCGAGGGCCGGGTCGCGGTGAAGCGCCGGCTCGGCTACCTGCCCCAGGACTTGGGGCTGTATCCGGACCTGACCCCACGGGAGTTCCTCGACTACATCGGCATCCTCAAGGGGCTCGATGACACGGCCGCCCGCCGCCGGCAGATCACCGACCTGCTGGACATGGTGGGGCTCACCGACGTCGCCGGCCGCAAGCTCAAGGGCTTCTCCGGCGGCATGCGGCGCCGCGTCGGCATCGCCCAGGCCCTGCTCGGCGACCCTGCCCTGCTCATCGTGGACGAGCCGACCGCCGGCCTCGACCCCGAGGAGCGGATCCGGTTCCGCACCCTCCTGTCCTCGCTGGCGGGGACGCGGACGGTCCTGCTCAGCACCCACGTCGTCGAGGACGTGGCCCAGACCTGCCGGGAGACGGCCGTGATGGCGGCCGGCCGGATCGTCTTCACCGGCCCGGTGGCGGATCTGGTGAGCGCGGCCGACGGCGTGACGTGGGAGGTCACCACGGCCGGCCCGGCCCCAGCCCACGGCGTGGTGGTCTCGGCCGTGAGCCGCGCCGACGGCACGCGCTACCGGGTGGTCAGCGCCGAGCGCCCGGCCCCCGACGCGGTCCCGGTGGCGCCCACCCTCGAGGAGGGGTACGTCGCCCTGATGCGACGCCTGTCCCCCGCGGCGACGCCGTGAGCCGGCCATCCCGTGCTCGAACCATCCACTGAGGACAGATCCTCACCCGGACCGGAAGCCGCCCGACCGGACGCGCCGATCCGGCGTCAGCGGGACGACTCGTCGGAGCGCGCCTCGGCGTTGATCCGCTGCAGGAACGCGTTGTAGCGCTCCAAATCGTCCTCGACCCCGGCGGCGTCGGCCCGGTCGGCGGCCCGGTCCAGGCGGCGCTGCTCCCGCTCGTCGTCGCGCATCCACTGGCGCACCAGCATGACCGCGATCACGGCGCTGGGAATCTCGCCGAAGGCCCAGGCGATGCCGCCGGCCATCTTCTGGTCGGCCGCCGAGGTGCCGGCCCAGGGCGGGTGCACCAGGTCGTACCACGAGCCGCCCACGATGTCGGTGGACTGCATCATGGCCACGCCGAAGAAGGCGTGGAACACCATGGACGCGAACAGTACGAGCAGCAGGATCGGCGGCGACCACCGGCGCCGGCCCGGGTCGGACCCGATGAGCACCCAGGTCAGCAGGTACCCGCTGAAGACAAAGTGGACGATCATGGCCAGGTGGCCGGTGTGTGACCGCATCAGCGCGCTGAACAGGTCGGTGAAGTACAGCCCGTACAGCCCGACCACGTAGATGGCCAGCGCGACCAGCGGATGCGTGTAGAACCGGGCCACCCGGCTGTGCAGGATCGCGAGCAGCCACTGCCGGGGGGCGCGCACGGCGGGGTCGGCCGGCTCACGCAGCGTCCGCAGAGCCAGGGTCACCGGGGAGCCGGCCACCAGCAGCAGCGGCACCACCATGGTCAGCACCATGTGCTGAGCCATGTGGACGCTGAAGAGTACGTACGCGTACCGGGCCACGCCCAGGTTGGTCGCCGCGGCGAGCAGGGCCAGGCCGGTCAGCCAGCACACGGTCCGCCCCCACGGCCAGTGATGGCCGGCCTGCCGGAGGCGACGGACGCCCACGACGTACGCCCATCCGGCCGCCACGACGAAGGTCAGGATGAGCAGCTCGGGCAGCACCGGGCCCACCAGACGGGTCGCGCTCAGCGGCGGCGGCATGGGGAAGCCGAGCAGCTCGGTGATGGGGTCGTACTCGTCCGGGTTGGTCGGCACCGGGGTGGGCGTACGGGACAGGGCCGCCGCCAGGCCGAAGGTGGCCGCGAACAGGACGATCTCGCCGCCGGCCAGTTGCAGGAACGCGCCCGGCTGGCCTGCGGCGAGCCGCCGCAGGCTCCAGCGACGGTGCAGCAGCCCCACGGCGCCGACCGCGGCGATCGCGGCGACCTTGCCGAGGACGAGCAGGCCGTAGCGGGAGCCTACGAGCGGGCCGAGACCGCCCAGGCGGACGGCCGCGTTGGCCACGCCGCTGACCGCCACCGCGACGAAGCTGACCAGGGCGATCCGGCTGAAGGCGGGGGCGACGGTGACCAGGAGGCGACGGGGCCGGACCAGCAGCAGCGCGACCAGGCCGCCGGCCCAGAGCGAGGCCGCGATCACGTGCACGACCAGGCTCGACACCGCGAGCTGGTGACCGCCCGCCCCGGCCGCGTGACCGGTCAGCGCCGGCGGGACGACCGCCACCAGCGCGATCACCGCGGCCATGGCCGCGCCCGTCCGGGAGATCGCCACCCGGGCGATCACGGCCACTGTGGCGGCCAGCCCCACCTGCCACACGAGCGCCTGGCCCTGCGAGACCGACAGGGCGACGCTGAGCACGGCCCGCGGCGTGGTCTCCGACAGCGGCCGGCCGAGCAGGTCCGAGGTGATCAGGACCAGCAGCCCGGCGGCGGTCAGCGCCCAGACCCCGGCCACCAGCCCGGCCAGGCGCAGCAGGCGGTAGCCGGCCGGGCCGACCGTCCGATCCAGACCGGGGAGGAGGAAGGCGGCGAACACCGTGCACCCGACGGTGACCGCGGCCACCACGTCACCCACGAGCCGTAGTACGGGCAGCGCCACCGTGGTGAGCGGGCCGGCGTCGGCCAGCCCGGTCAGGCGGCTGCCGGCCAAGGCGCCGCCGAACCAGGCGGCCAGCACCAGGACCGCGACCGCGAGCGCGGCCCCACCCAGCCACCAGACCAGCCCGGTCCTCGCCGGTGTCGACGTCTCCTGCTGCGCGGCGTCCCGGGCCGTGGTGGCGGTCACGGCGCCCGACGACGGCCGAGGCGCACCAGCAGTACCGCAACCACGGCCAACGCCGCCCCGATCGGTACCCACCACCACAGTCTGCCCCCGCCCGATTCGGCGTCGTCAGCGGCCGGTGGGGGCGGCGGTGGCTCGGCCGGTTCCTGCCCGGCGGGCAGCTGCACGGTGAACGAGAAGGTCCCACTGACCGGGTGCCCGTCGAGGGAGACCACCCGCCAGGCCACCTCGTAGTCCCCGGACCGCAGCGGGTGCACGGGCTGGCGGAGGACGTTGTCCTGCACCGACGGGTCGCCGGTGGCGTACGCCACGCCGTCCGAGCCGGTCACCGCCACGGCACTGAACTGCGCCCGCACCGGCTCGCTGAACGTGAGCGTGATCTCGGTGGTCAGGGTGGTGACGACCGAGCCCGCGGCCGGGCTCGTGTCGAGCAGGGCCGCGTGCGCCAGCGCGGGAGCCGGCGCCGTGAGCAGAGCCACGCCGGCCGCCACGGTGGCGATCACGGCCCGGCGCAGGAACGTCATGCCGGTCACGCGGCCCGCTCCCACCGCGCCGCCCCAGCCGACCGACGCGGCACCGCGGCCAACCGGCCTGCCACCACAGACGGTCGGCCGGCCACAACCGACCGACTCGCGGCCCGCGCCGACGGCGCCGGCTGGGCCCGGGTGACCAACTGAATGCGGGTGATCGCCTGAGCCCGGGTGACCAGTCGCAGTGGGGGCCGGGACGCGGTGGGGCGGGTCACCTCGGTCCGGTCGCTCACGGGCGCAACCGGACCGGGTCGGCGCTGCGCGGGCGGGTCGCCGAAGTCGAACCGCGGCCGGGACAGCGCCACGACCGCCAGGTAGCCGGCCACGACCAGCGCGTGGCTGACCAGCCGGGCACCGTCCACAGTGCCCACCAACACGTCGTTGGCGCTCAACAGCACGAGCATGACTACGAACGCGGTCAGCAGCGGCAGCAGGGCGCTCGGGGGCGTCCGGCGCAGGGCGATCCAGGCGAAACCCGCGCCGATCGCGATGTTCCAGGCGGCCGACTCGTGCCACAGGTGGGCCGGGCTCAGCCCGCCGAAGTGCGCATGCCCCGCTCCGGCCACCTGGCTGACCTGAGCGATGCCGAGCAGGAACTGACCCGCGCCCAGCAGTCCCAGCAGCCACCGCAGCCCGACCGCCAGCCGGCGCGGGCCGGGTCCGGGGGCCGCCGCCGCGAGTCGCTCCGGCGCCAGTCGGTCCGACACGGGTCCCGGGTCGGGGACCGCCTGCAGGCGGGCCAGGCGCGTCACCCGCGCCGCGGCCTCCGACCACTGGGCACAGGCCTCGCAGGCGGCCACGTGGGCGTCGGCGGCGGCCGCCTCACCGGGCAGGTCCTCGCCGTCGAGCCGCGCCGACAGGATCTCCCGACACTCCTCGCACGTCACACCGCAATGGTCGTCACAACCCCCGCCGTAGTTCCGGGCAATCTGCGCAGATAGCCTGGCCGCCATGACCGACGGGTCCGAGGAAGCGATCACCCGGCTGGCGCTGGCCGCCAAGGCCGGCGACCGCCGGGCGGCCGCCGAGTTCGTCCGGCTCACCCAGCCCGGCCTGCTGCGCTTCCTCGCCGTGCTGGCCGAGCGCGGCGACGTCGAGGACCTGGCCCAGGAGACCTACCTGCGGGCCATGCCGGCCCTCGCCCGCTTCGACGCCCGCTCCGCCGCCCGGACCTGGCTGTACGCGATCGCCCGCCGGGTCGTCGTCGACCACGTGCGGCACGCCCAGCGCCGGCCCCGCACCTCGCCGCTGGAGCACCTCGACGAGACCCGTCACCAGCGGGTCGCGTCCCAGTTCGACGAGGCGGTGGCACTGCACGACCTGCTGCGCGGCCTCGCCCCCGAGCGTCGGGAGGCGTTCGCGCTCACCCAGCTGCTGGGCCTGAGCTACGAGGAGGCGGCCCAGGTGTGCGAGTGCCCGGTCGGCACCATCCGCTCCCGGGTCTCCCGCGCCCGCGACGACCTGATCGCCGCGACCAGCGGGGACACGATGCGCGGGGGCGCGATGAGTGCGGACGGCGTCGGCTCCACCGCCCGCTCGGCGGCGTCGCCGGCCCGGCCGCGGCGGCACGGGCCGAACGGTGGCCGGCCCGGCCCGGCCCACTCCCGGGCGAGCTGACCGCCGGTGCCGTCGGTCACCGCCCCCGGCCCACCCCCGTCGGGCCGGGAACGGTGACCGACCATTCGACCGGCCGGCCATCGACTGTGAATCTTCGATGTCGGCCGCTCAGTCGGGTTCTCCGGCTCAGCCGAGTCCGGCGGCTCAGTCGAGGAAGCGCTGGGCCCGCCGGATGAGGGACGCCAGCTCGGCCACGGCCTCGTCCTCGGTCTCGGCGGCCGCGGCCTCGGCGATGGCGGACAGGTCGGCGAGGCGGACGTCGCGACCGTACGGGCTGTCCCGCAGCACCTCGGCGAAGAACCCGGCCGCGTAGGCCACGTGCAGCCGCGGCGCCGCCGCGGTGAAGGCGACGTCGAGCTCGCTCACCGTGATGGCGCTCGCGGTCTCGGTGGCCTCCCGCGTCGTCGGATCCAGCCAGCGCACCCGGACCTCCGCGACCGGCCCGGCCGAGACGTTCTCGTGCAGCCGGACCAGGTAGAGCGCGGTCACGCTGTGGCCGGGGCCGACCTCACCCCCGTCGACGCGGTCGTCCCGGAAGTCCTCATCGGACAGAACCCGGTTGTCGTAGCCCACCAGGCGGTAACTGTCCACCGTGGATGGATCGAAGGCCACCTGGACCTTGGCGTCGAGCGCCCGGACGGTCAGCGTCGCCGGCAGCCGGTCGACGAAGAGCCGGCGGGCCTGCTCGGGCTCGGAGACGTAGGTGACGAAGCCGTCGCCCTCGTCGGCCAGCCGCTCCATGAGGGCGTCGCCGTACTGGCTGCCGACGCCGACGCCGAGCAGGCTGATCTGCTTGCGCGCCTCCTCGCGGATCTGGGCGAGGATGGGTGAGGCGTCGGTGTTGCCCACGTTGGCCAGACCGTCCGAGAGCAGGATGACCCGGTTGGTGGCGCCCTCGACGAAGCCGTCGCGGGCGACCCGGTAGCCGAGGACGAGCCCGGCCTCGAGGTTCGTGCTGGACTCGGGCGCCAGGTCGTCCACCGCCGCGTGCAGGGCCGCCCGGTTGCTGACCGGGGTCATCTCGCGCAGCACGCGAGCCCGTTCGCTGTAGACCACGATCGCCACCGAGTCGGTCGGGCGGAGCTGGTCGATGAGGTAGTGCAGCGCGTCCTGCACGAGATCCAGCCGCCCTGGCTCGGCCATCGACCCGGAGACGTCGATGACGAAGGTCAGGGCCGCGTCGGGGCGGGCGGCGCTGTCCACGGCCCGGGTCTGCAGGCCCACCCGCATGAGGTGGTAGGTGCCGGCGCCGGCGTACCCGTCGGGCGTGCGCGCACCGTCCACAGTGATCGAAAATCCGTCGCCCGCCGGCGGCCGGTAGTCGTACCGGAAGGCGTTGATGAACTCCTCCGGCCGCACCGTGGCGGGGTCGACGGGCCGGCCGTCGAGCAGCTGGCGTCGCGCATAGGTGTACGACGCCGTATCGATGTCGATGGCGAACGTCGACAGCGGCTGTTCCCGGGCGTCGTGCTCGGGCTGGAACCCGGTGCGATCGCGACCCTCGGCGCTCTCAACTCCCTCGGCGCTGGACGGGAGCTGGGCCGGGGCCTCCGCGTATGTCGAGCCGCCCCCACCGTCACCGCTGCAGGCGGCCAGCGTCACCAGGACGACGACGGCGACGACGGGAACGACGGTGCGGGTCATGTGTCTCATGTGGACCCTCCATCGAGGATACGAGGTGGACACCAGTGAGACACATCCATCGCGATCGGGGAGCCGTCCGTGACCGGGCTGCAACGAACGCGTTAGCCCGCCGTATCGCCGTACGTCGTTTCGTGACTTCGCCGCGCCGACGCCGTGACCGAGCCGACGGTCAACCGTGACCGGCCTTCAGGCTCGCGGACCGGACTGCCCCAACCGCCGATCACGGCCGACCCCTGCTCAGGCTGAGCGAACATGCGTAAAGCAGTAACCAACGAACGCCCAGCTTTGTTTAACGAACCGTTGCGCTATGTACATCACCAGCTTACGCTTTCCGGCAGCACCTCCTCATACGTCCCCCCGAAAGGAGTGCTGCGGCCATGAGTGCCGATGAACGTCCACACAGACTGACCAGACGGGGATTACTGCAGGCGGGGGCGGCGGTCGGCGCCGCGGCCGCCGCTGGGGTGGTGGCGAGCGGCTCGACCGCCACCGCGCACGGGGCCGAGCCACCGGGTCACGACGGCGGGGAGCGGCTCGTGCTGCGCAAGGGTCGCATCCACACGATGGACGGCCGCGGTACGGTCGTCGACTCGGTGGCGATCGAGAACGGCCGGTTTGTCGAGGTTGGACGCAATGTCCCCCCACGGGGCGGCCGGGTGATCGACCTGCGGGGCCGCACCGTGGTGCCCGGGATCATCGATAACCACAACCACATCGTGCTCATGGGCAATCGGCCGGGGCACCACACGCCGCTGGAGAACGCGTACTCGATCGCCGACGTCCAGGCGATCTACCGTGAACGAGCGGCCCGGCTGCCCGCGGGCGCCTGGATCACCACCATCGGCGGCTTCCACCGCAACCACCTGGTGCCGCCCGACCAGACGCCGCGCCTGCCCACGCTCGCCGAACTGGACGAGGCCGTACCCAACCACCCGGTCTACATCTCGGAGGGCTTCAGCGGGCCGTCGACGACCAACAGCCTCGGCAAGGCGTTCTTCGAGTCGCTCGGCATTCCGGTCGGCGCGGACGGCTCCATCGCCGGAGGCTTCGGCGCGACGTCGCCGACCGGCCGGGCCACGCTGGCGCTGCGCCAGACCCTGCTCACGTTCGAAGAGCGCAAGCGCGGCGCGCGGGAGGCCATCGCCTACGGCCTGAGCCTGGGCGTGACCACCCACCTCGACCAGGGCGCGTTCCAGGCCACCGGCACGCCGGCCGACGGCGCCGCCCACGAGGACAACTACACGATGCACCTGCCGTTCCTGGCCCTGCACCGGGACGGGGAGCTGCTGGCGCGCATCCGGATCAACTTCCTGCACATGGAGTCCGATCCGAACACGCCGGAGCTGGCGGAGCGGCTGCGCAACCAGTTCCCGTTCTTCGGCGACGACATGTTGCGCACGGGCGGCATCGGCGAGTTCATCGCCCAGGGCACCGGGGCGGCGTTCGCGGCGGCGGCGCTGAGGGTGGCCCAGGCGGGCTGGCGGGCCGAGGTGCACTCCCTGTCCCAGACCGACTTCGTCGCTGAGATCGAGGCGTTCGAGGCGGCCAACGCCCAGTTCCCGATCACCGACCTGCGCTGGGTGGTCGCCCACGTGCCCTTCATCACCGAGGAGTACGTCCACCGGCTCAAGGCGCTGGGCGGCGGGCTGTCGCTGACCGGGTGGCGGTACCTGGCCGGGACACCGGCCCAGAACGGCCCGCCCTTCCGGATGATCGTCGACAGCGGCATCCCGGCCGGGATGAGCTCGGACGGCATGCAGATCGCGCCGATGAACCCGTGGTTGCACATGTACTACGCGACCACCGGGCGGAACGCCCGCGGCCAGTTGATCAATGACGGCCAGCAGATCACCCGCGAGGAGGTGCTGCGCCTCTACACCCGCGACAACGGATGGTTCCTGCGGGAGGAGGACCAGCTCGGCTCCATCGAGGAAGGCAAGCTCGCCGACCTGGTGGTCCTCAACCACGACTACTTCACGGTTCCGGACGAGCAGCTCAAGCACATCCGCTCCGAGCTGACCCTGGTCGGTGGTCGGATCGTCCACGACACGGGCACGCTGACCGTCTGACCACCATCGATGCAGCTGACCTCGGGTGGGAGGGTCGATGCACCGGCGCCTCCCACCCGGGGCGCCGCCGGCTGGCCAGGCCGACGGCGGCCGGGGTCCAGCCATGCACGCGGTACCGAGAACTCCTTGCGGTATCGGCACTTCCGGCTGGGCTGAGAACGTTCTGCCTGGTCCTTAGAACTTCTTAGCCGCGTCAATGGCCTCCGCGATGGCCAGGCCGCGGCTGGCCTCTGGATCGGCGGTGGCGAGATTCGGCCGGAACGAGATCGACCTGATGTCCGTGATGCCGGCCCACCGCAGCCAGTCGTCGAAGTACGGCGCTTGGAAGTCCGCGCCGAACGCGGGCCCGCGGCCCTCGCCGTAGACCGCGCTGGTGTAGATGACCGCCGCCTTCCGGCCGGTCAACAGGCCGGCGTAGCCCTGCTGGGGATCGAAGGTGAACAGCATCCCGGGCTGGCTCACGACGTCGATGAACTGCTTGAGGATGTACGGCACGCTCGCGTTCCACATCGGAACCGAGAACAGGTACTTGTCGGCGGCCGCGAACCGGGCGAACGCCTCGCCCGCCGCCCGCCAGGCCTCCGCCGCGGCCCCGGTGGGCGGCTCGCCCGCGAAGATGCTCATCTTGGCGGCGGCCGCGTCCGGGCCGAACTCCGGCAGCGTGCCGTCCCACAGGTCCCACTCGACGATCTCGTCGTCCGGATGGGTCGAGCGGTAGGCGTCGAGAAAGACCCGGGCCAGGGCGAGCGACTCGGAGCGCGGGCCGCGGGGCGAGGCCGAGATGTGCAGCAGCGTGGACATCGGTTCCTCCGTCCGGTCATCGGCGTGGCACACACTATGTGTGTGCGCACGCACATTTCTCCGAGCCGCCACTGTAGCATGTGTGCGTGCGCACGCAAATGAACCTGATAGCCTAGGGATGTGACCTCGACTGCCGCCTGGTCCGCCCTGCTCCGGGTCCACGCCGCCCTGGTCCCGGTGCTGGACGCCGAGCTCCAGGCCGCCCACAACCTTCCGCTGACCTGGTACGACGTGCTGCTGGAGCTCAACGCCGCGCCGGAGAAGCAGCTCACGATGTCCCAGCTCGGCAAGGTGGCGGTGGTCAGCCGCAGTCGGGTCAGCCGCGTCGTGGACGAGCTGGTGCAGGCCGGTCTGGTCGAGCGGGTCCCGAATCCGGCCGACCGGCGGTCGGCCTTTGCCCGCATCACGCCGGCCGGGCGGGCGCGCTTACGGGCCGCCGCCCCGACCTACCTGGCAGGTATCGAGAACCATTTCACCCGCCACCTCACCGAGCGCGAGGCCGCCACCATCGCCACCGCGCTCGAGAAGGTCCTCAAGGCCCGAGCGGGAACGTGACGCGGGCGCGCCGTCCGGGTCACCTTGTGAGATGACACCGTCGCTCAGGACGCCGCGACCATCACCGTCCGGGGTGCGCGGCCATGCTCCCTGGGCGTTCGGCGTCGCGGCCACGCTCCGGCGCGCCCGCGTGGTGCTGGTCAGGCGCGGACAGCGGCGCGGAAGCGAGGCGGCGCGGTGGTCGATCAGGCGCGGGTGGCGGTGCGAAGCGCGAGCGCGGCCTGCACCAGGGCGGCGTGGCTGAGCGCCTGCGGAAAGTTGCCCAGGGCCCGGCCGGTGGCCGGATCGATCTCTTCGGCGTAGAGCCCCAGCGGCCCGCCGAAGCCGAGCATCTCATCGAACAACTCGACTGCTTCGGCGACCCGGCCGGTGCGGGCCAGCGCCTGGATCAGCCAGAACGAGCAGGCCACGAACGCCCCCTCGCCGCCCGGCAGCCCGTCGGTGCCGGTCGGGTACCGGTACACCAGCGGACCGCCGGCCCCGAGCGTGCGGCGGATCGCGTCGATGGTGCCCCGGACCCGGGGAGAGTCGGGCGGCTCGATCCCCAGCAGCGGCAGGACCAGCAGGGCCGCGTCGAGGTCCCGTGACCCGTAGCTGCGGGTGTAGCTGCCCATCTGAGGGTCGAAGCCGTGCGCGCGGACGTCGGCGGCGATGCTGTCGCGCTCCCGTCGCCACCGGTGCACGCGCTCCCGGGACGTGCCGCGGAAGCCCGCGATGCGCGCGGCCCGGTCCAGGGCGAGCCAGGCCATGAGCTTGGAGTGGACGTGATGGGCCTCGTCGCCGCGGATCTCCCAGATGCCCGCGTCGGTCTGCCGCCACTGACGCGCGATCGTGTCGGCGAACCCCGCCATGGCGCGCCAGGTCTCGCCGTACAGCGGCCATCCGGCGTCGGTCAGCAACCAGGCGGCGTCGAGCACCCAGCCGTACCCGTCGAGCTGGCGCTGGTGGGCGGCGCCGTTGCCCGTACGCACGGGCACGCTGTCGGCGTACCCCGGCCAGCCCAAGATCACGCGCTCGGAGCATGGCCGGCTGCCGTGCAGGTTCAGCAGGACCGGCAGGCGCGGCCGGTCGAGCCGGGTCGCGGTGAGCAGCCAGGCCATGAACCGGCGCGCCTCGAGGTCCTTGCCCACGCCGAGGAACGCCCCGACGCCGATGCTGGCGTCGCGGGGCCAGGCGTACCGGTAGTCCCAGTTGCGCACGCCACCGGGGTCCTCGGGGAGCGACGTCGTGGGCGCGGCGACCGGCGCGCCCGTGGGCGAGTAGGTCAGCAGCCGCAGCGTCAGCAGGCTGCGCACGACCGCGTCGCGGTAGGGCACGTCCTCGGTGATCTCCGCGCACCACCGGTGCCAGAACCGCTCGTCGTCCTGGAGCGCGCGCCACGCCGCGTCCGGCGGCACGTACACGAGGGGTTCGCCGTCGGCGACGCAGACCGCGACCGTGAGCGGCTGGCCCGGAGCGACGACGATCGTCTGCGGCCGGCCCGGTTCGATGGCGACGAACGGCGCGGTGTGCACCGACAGCGCGGTGCTCCGCCAGGTGCAGACCAGAGCCTCGCCGCGCCGCTCCGCCCGCGGTGGGTCGCGCGCGTCCCCGAACCGGGGATCGAACGCCAGCTCGACCTCGATGGGCCCGCCGGTGGCGTGCAGGCGGCGAACCAGCAGCGTGGTCGGCCGGAGCCGGCCGGCGACCTCGGCCACCATGCCGTCGGTCAGCGTCAACCGTCCGCCGACGCAGTCCCAGGTCGTCTCCAGCGTGGCCGAGTCCGGGCGGTAGCGGCGTGCGACCACAGTGGACGGACCGGCCGGGCCCAGCCGGAACACTCCCCCGGCCGGTCCGGCGACCAGCCGAGCGAAGACCGGTTCGCCGTCGAACGCCGGCAGGCACAGCCAGTCGATGCTGCCGTCGGCCGCGACCAGGGCCGCGGTCCGCGTGTCGCCCACGAGGCCGTACGCCTCGATCGGACCCGCCATCCCGCCACGCTCGGTCATCACTGGGGGGTCAGCAGGGCGCCCAGGGCGATGCCGTAGAGCAGGTGTGCGGCGGCGGTGGCCACGGGCGTCTGGATGCCGTAGTTCAGGCCCAGCAGCCCGGGCGGTTCGAGCACCGCGACCGACGACGGCCCCGCCCGGTACGAGGCCATGCGGGGATGGACGCCGGCGAGCAGCGGCACCAGTGCGGTCAGCGAGATCGTGACGTGGAGCAGGCCGAGGAGGCCGCCGAGCCACCACGTCGCCCAGCCGAGCACCGCGAACACGACGGTGTACCCGAGGGCGAAGACCTGCCCCATGGTCAGGTGGATGGCGAAGCCGGCCAACCGCGCGCGATCAGGGTCCTCGGTGACGAGAGTCCCCAACAGCAGCGGCAGGTCGAGCCGGCTCAGCCCGGCCATCTGGGCCGCGATCATCACGCAGGTCAGCAGGATCGTGGCGACCAGGCCGAAGACGGCCCACCCCACCCAGTCCACGTCTTACCGTCCGACGAGTTGGCGCGCCTTCGTGTCCAGGGTCTGCAACACGTGGTCGTAGGAGGCCTGGAAGGCAGCCGCGCCCTGCTCCTCGAGCGTGCGGCCGACGTCCTCCATGTCGATGCGGGCCGCGGCGAGGCGGTCCATCAACCGCATCGCGCTCTCGATGTCGTCGTCGACCGTCCGCGCCACCCGACCATGGTCCTCGAAGGCCGCGATGGTCGACTCCGGCATCGTGTTGATCGTGGCCGGGCCGATGAGGTTGTCGACGTAGAGCGTGTCCGGCAGGCGTGGGTCCTTGGTGGACGTCGAGGCCCACAGCGGCCGCTGCAGGCGGGCGCCGCGCGCGACGAGCCGTTCCCAGCGGGGCCCCGAGAACCGCAGCCGGAACAGGTGGTAGGCGAGCTTCGCCTGCGCGATCGCGGCCCGGCCCAGCAGGCCCCGCGGCCCCGGCGTGCTCGCCTCCGCGAACGCCTCGAGCCGGCGGTCGACCTCGGTGTCCACCCGGCTCACGAAGAACGACGCCACACTGTGCACTGTGGATAGATCGCCGCCCCGTTCGGCGAAGACCTCGAGCCCGCTCAGGTACGCCTCGATGACCTCGTCGTAGCGGCTCAACGAGAAGATCAGCGTGATGTTGATGCTGCGCCCCTCGGCGATCATCGCCTCGATCGCCGGGATGCCCTCGGCGGTGGCCGGAATCTTGACGAGCAGGTTCGGTTGGGCGATGCGCTCGTGCAGCTCCCGCGCCATCGCGATGGTCGCGTCGGTGGACCGGTACAGGTACGGATCGACCTCAATGGACACGAACCCGTCGCTGCCGTTGCTGGCGTCGAACGTCCCCCGCAGCACCTCGAGCGCGGCCGAGACGTCGTCGATGGCGAGCTCCCAGAACGCGTCCCGCACCGAACGGCCATCGGCCATGAGACGGGCGAACTGTTCGTCGTACGCGTCGGAGCTCTCGATCGCCTTGGCCAGGGTCGTCGGGTTCGCCGTCACCCCGCGTATGCCGTCCCGCACGAGCCGCGCCAGCGTCCCGTCTCTCAGGTACGGCCGGGTCAGGTTGTCCAGCCACGGGCTCTGGCCCTGCTCCTCGTAGAGCTGGTGCAGTCTCGTCATCGCAATCCCCTCGCACCATCATGCGTCGCGGGAAGGTCGCTCCGCGGCGGAACGAGGATTCGCGGGCCTGGGTTTCCGGGTGACGAAACGGCTTGGCGGGCGCTTCCCGGACTCCTGTACCGTGGGTCTCGCACGTCACGTCCAACCCCGCTGTCATCGATGGCCCCGATGCCCTCGTGAGACAGCGCGACGAGATCGGCCATGAGCACAACCCTCTCGATTTATCTGAAGTACTCGGGTGAGGGGTCACGGCTGGCGCGCCGGGCGGCCGAGGTCCTGGGGGCCCGCGGTTTCATCTACTCCCTTGGTGACTATGACCTGTTGGTCGACGGGCGACCATGGCGCGAGGCCGGCGTGAGCGTGACGTGGGTGTGTCTCGACCGCACGGATCTCGGCGAGTACGGCGAGCTGGCGTGCGCCGAGGGCACCGCCCTGGCCCCGTACGAGTACGACCTGTTCGTGGAGCATCGCGCGCCTCGCCGGCCCGAGGCGGCGGTGCAGCTCGGGTGGACCTTTTTCGAGCGGTTGACCGCGTTGAACCTTCCGATGGTGTACGTGAGCCGCGAAGAGTGGCTCCTAGCGGACTTTCTGCCTGGCCGAGGCATCCGCAACTTTCCACCGGAGACCTCTTGCGAAGAGCGGGACCGCGCGCGGTGGTACGAGCCGCGGCTGCACGACGACCCGATGGCACCCTGGCCAGGCGAGCTTGCCGACGAACAACTCGCGTCGCCTCGGTCGGTACTGGTCTTCGAGACCGACGGGCTGCTGCAGCTCGTCCCCATCGCCACGGAGCACGGCCAGCGGCGCTGGCTCACCCCGGTCGCCGAGGCGCGCTCCGACATCGGCGCCCATGATCTCGGCTCGCTGGTCCGCTCGGTCCAGCACACCACGGGCCGCAGCGGCGACCTGGGCGGCTCGATGTTGGCCTTCCTCGCCGGCCTGGCCGTCCGGTCCACTGAGGACTTCGTGCGCGGCACCGTCTGCCTCGCGTGGTGTTCCTGCCCGGACGGCCTGGCCGGCGGCCCCTGTTCACTCTCCGGTCTTCAGGGAGTCGACCTCCCCGTCGCCCGAGTGGTCCACCACGTCTCAGCCACGGAGCCACCCGAGATCCTGGGTCAGACCCTGCTCGACCTCATCGAGGCCGCCCGACCGCCCGCTCAGGAATGACCCTGGCTCCCCCACCGGTTCTCGCGCATGCCTTCGCCCGACCACCCCAGTTCAGCGCTCACCCGACCACCAGAGCTCAGTGCCGTCACCCAGCCAAGCCCACCTCGACCAGGAGGGCGTCGCGGTTGGCCAGGATGTAGTCCTTGAGCTCGGCCGGTTTCAGGTCGACCGGCGCGAGCGCGTCGCCGGCCAGATCCACGCGTTCCACGTCGTACGTGCCGCGGCCCGGGTCGCTGAACTCCGGGCCGTAGCGTCGTGATTCGTCGAGACCGACCAGCCGCGCCACGAAGAGATGATCGATCACCAACCCGTCGGGCGACGGTGCGCTAAGCAGCAGCACCTGCGACACGTGGCTCGTCGCCGTCGCCCCGAGTTCCTCGGTCAGCTCCCGGTGCAGGGCCGCCTCGGGCGTGGCATCGCTCTCCTCGACTCCTCCGCCCGGCGTCGTCCCGTACGTGCCTCGACCCGGCTTGGTCCGCTTGATCAGAACTAGGGCGTGTCTGCTGAATGGTTGGCGTCGGGTCTGGTAGATCTTCTGGGTGATTGATCGTCATGATCTGACCGATTCTGAGTGGGCGATGCTGGAGCCGCTGCTGCCGGACCGTACGGTGGCGCG
>Ga0310830_100405_pt1 | contig 35540 bp, 35 predicted proteins | sample WT_ome_5_FD_201301 | JGI IMG/M metagenome (GOLD analysis project Ga0310830, IMG submission 201301) | Sorghum-adapted microbial communities enriched on wild type (WT) sorghum from Joint BioEnergy Institute, Emeryville, California, United... ... | reverse complement strand
GGCTAACGATCATCGAAGGTGAACCCGGAACGGAAATGACCCAACCCCACACCGCGGCAATCGCCGCATAAGATCACACCGGATCTGCCCGGTGGTCGTCTCATACACCACCACCGTGGACGTGGCCGAATGCTCGGGACGCCGAATGAACCGGGTGGTTCGTTCTCCAGCCGCGGTTCAAGGTGTAACCGATTGTCAGCAGCGAGATGAATCACCACACGGTCGGCACCGAAACGTGTGCGTTGTCCGTTCGGACGACCGTCTCGTGATCGTCACCCCGTTCTCCGTCGCGAAGATCTCCCTTGCGCCTCGCCTACCTGCCGTATCAAGGAGTGCGACTACCCGACGAAGATTGCGGTAAACCGGCTCCCGTTAGGACAGAGAGCACCCGGCCTCGTCCAGTTTCCGCCACGTCAAACGGTGACCGCAGCAGGTGCTGTTGTGGCTGGTGTGGACGTGTTGTCCGAGGTCCCGACCGACCAAGACGGTGCTTCAGCAAACGCGGCCAAGCGACTGGCCCGCAAGCCCGGCGGCGACGGGCCTGCGGCGTCTTGCCGGGGTGCATGACCAGGGGTTTGGGGTAGGCGGTGTTGGGCAGAGAGCCCTGTACGGACGCAGCGGATAGCGCCCGGCCAGCTCTCGAGGAGTTGGGTGCCATGGCGCCACGTCCGACCAGTCCGGGGGTAACTCGCCCTTGAGCCCGAAGGAGGCAGCTGGGACAGCAGATCGCACCACAGGTCGACAGCTTCTTGCCACGGAGCTTCGTGATCTCCAGCGTGACGCCCTTACCGGATGATGTCGGAAAGAGTCTTCAATGCCTGCACGCAAGCTGACCTACTTTGTCCTCGCGCTGGTGGCTGTGCTCGGCTTGGTGGCCGTCGTGGTAGCCATGAATAGAGACGATCCTGCTTCCAGACGTACTGATGCGTGCAGGAATCCCAAGCGGCAACCGGAAACCAATGCGGTCGGTAAGAAATTCATGGTGGCCGCTGCCAATCCGCTCGCGGTTGAGGCCGGTTGCGCCGTTATCGCCAGGGGCGGCAGCGCTGTGGACGCAGCAGTAGCGGTTCAGGCCGTTCTCGCTGTTGTCGAGCCACACGCCTCCGGGCTGGCTGGCGGGACGATCATCACCTATTGGGATGCCGAGGAGCGCAACGTCCGGTTCTTCGATGGCCTTGCCAGCGCCCCGAAAGCAGTAACCGCGAACCTCAGCACGCCCACGAAGAAGGAGCGGCAGGCTCTCAAGATCGATCGGTTCCCAGGCGAGGTTTCCGCAACCGGACGGGCATTCGGTGTTCCGGGGACGGTGAGAGTCCTCTCCGACGTGCACAAAATGTTCGGCACCCTGCGGTGGAACCAGCTCTTCGACGACGCCATCAGGCTGGCCGCGGATGGCTTCCCCATGCCCCGTAACTTGCATGACGGACTCGAAGATCGCTTCAACGGGCGGGAGCGCTGCGACTACCCCGACCTGCGCAGGCGTTATTGCGAGGGCGACGAGCCGAAGCCGGTGGGGACCACGATCCACAATGCTGAGATCGCGGAAGTGCTGCGGGAGATTCGGGACGGCGGCGCGGACGCCTTCTACGACCCGAATGGCAAGATCGTGCCGGCGATAGTGCACCGTGCGGCCGAGGGGCCGATCAAGCTGAAAGAGGACCGAGATGGGCCGGTGGTGATCCCCAGCCTCATGACGGTGGATGACTTCGCCGACTACAAGGTGGTGGAGCGCGACCGGCTCTGCGCTGACGTGTTCGACGTGGTGGTGTGTAGCTCGGCGCCTCCGGCGTTCGGCGGAGTGGCGGTCCTGGAAATGCTCGAGATGCTCGAACGCGGCGAGGTGGGAAAGACACAACACGATTCGCCGGAGCGCATGCACCTCTCAATCGAGGTGAGCCGCCTGGCGAACCTCGACCGCCGCGCTTACGTGGGCGACCCGGATTTCCATGACGTGCCCGTGGCTGGGCTACTCAACAGCGCCTACCTCGACAAGCGCTTCTCTCTCTTCTCCCGGGACCGGGCGATCCATCCGATCGAACCAGGGGACCCGGAGGGGGTCCCCCCTCCCAAACCCGCTCCCGCCGATGTCCCGAGCACGGTGGACGTTGGCGATCCGACGAGCAGCGTAAGCATCGTCGATGCCGACGGCAACGCCGTGGCCATGACTACGACCAACAACAGCCACTTCGGGTCGCACATCGAGGCGGCGGGGATGATTCTCAACAACGCACAGAACAACTTCACCGACCGGGCATCTGTCTCCCCCGGCAAGCCGGTGAACGTCATGGAGTCGCGGAAGCGGCCCACCTCCGCGATGGCACCGACGGTCGTGCTGGATCGCGAGGCGAAGAACTTGAAGTTTGTGGTGGGCTCTGCCGGAGGTTCGCACATCCCGGACTATGTGACCCAGACACTGGTGGGGCTGATCGTCGACCGTATGGGCCCGGCCAAGGCGATCGGTCAGGGTCATTACAGCGGGCAGGACATCACGCGCGACTGTAAGAAGGTCATTGGCGCCCCCTCCGAGCTTGAAGCAGGTAGGTGGGTCGGGACGCGCGTGGCAACTTTGGTCAAGCGTAACCACCCGTGCCCCCGAGTCGTGGCACTGAACAGCGGCTCTACCGCCATCGAGGTCCAAGAGAACCGGCTTCTCGGTGCGGCGGACCCACGCAGGGACGGTACCGCGATTGGGCTCTGACCCGGATCCGCGGGCAACGACGGCGGTCGCGCCCAGTAGGCGGCAGTCGCGATAATGCCCGAATGGACCGGTACATAGCCGCGATCGACCAGGGCACCACCTCCAGCCGCTGCATCGTCTTCGACTCCGCCGGCCAGGTCGTGTCCGTCGCCCAGCGCGAGCACCGCCAGATCTTCCCGCGACCGGGCTGGGTGGAGCACGACGCCGAGGAGATCTGGTTTAATGTGGAGACGGTGGTCGCCGAGGCGCTGGGCTTGGTCACCCCTGTCGCGGTGGGCATCACCAACCAGCGGGAGACCACGCTGGTGTGGGACCGCGCCACCGGTCGGCCGCTGCACCACGCGATCGTCTGGCAGGACACCCGTACCGACGATCTGGTCCGCACGCTGGACGCGGAGTGGTTCCGGGAGCGGACCGGCCTGCCGCCGGCCACGTACTTCTCCGGCCCGAAGCTGCGCTGGCTGCTCGACCACGTCGACGGGCTGCGCGAGCGGGCCGAGCGCGGCGAGGTGCTGTTCGGCACAATGGACAGTTGGCTGATCTGGCGGCTGACCGGCGGGCCGGCGGGCGGCCGGCACGTCACCGACGTGACCAACGCCAGCCGCACCATGCTCATGAACCTGCGCACCCTCGACTGGGACGACGAGGCGCTCAACCGGCTCGGCGTGCCGCGGGCGATGCTGCCCGAGATCGCTTCGTCGGCGCAGGTGTACGGCACCGGCACGGGACGGCTGGCCGGGGTGCCCGTGGCGGGCGCGCTCGGCGACCAGCAGGCGGCCCTGTTCGGCCAGGCCTGCTTCGCGCCCGGCGACCTGAAGAGCACGTACGGGACGGGCGCGTTCCTGCTGCTGCACACCGGCGACGAGCCGGTGACCTCGCGGCACGGTCTGCTCACCACGGTCGCCTACCGGCTCGACGGCGAGCCCGCGCGCTACGCCCTGGAGGGCTCGATCGCGGTCAGCGGCTCGCTCGTGCAGTGGCTGCGCGACAACCTCGGGCTGATCTCGTCGGCACCCGAGATCGAGACGCTGGCCCGTACCGTCGCCGACAGCGGCGGCTGCTACATCGTGCCGGCGTTCTCCGGGCTCTTCGCGCCGCACTGGCGCAGCGACGCGCGCGGGGTGATCGCCGGGCTCACCGGGTACGTCACCCGGGCGCACCTGGCCCGGGCGGTGCTCGAGGCGACCGCCTGGCAGACCCGCGAGGTGGTCGACGCGATGCGCAGCGACTCCGGTGCCGGCCTGCGCGAACTGCGCGTGGACGGCGGCATGACCGCCAACGACCTGCTCATGCAGATGCTCGCCGACGTGCTGGACGCGCCGGTGGTGCGGCCCCGGGTCACCGAAACCACCTGCCTCGGCGCGGCGTACGCGGCCGGGCTGGCCGTGGGCTACTGGCCGGACCTGGACAGCCTGCGCGCGAACTGGCGCGAGGACGCCCGGTGGCGCCCCGTGATGGACGAGGCCACCCGGGAGCGGGGGTACGCGATGTGGCGCAAGGCGGTCGAGCGCACGCTCGGGTGGGTGGACTGACTCGACAGCCGGGTGGCGGCGGGCCGCCGGCTCAGCCGGCGGCCCGCCGCTCCGGGATCACCAGGCTGATCAGCCAGCTCACCACCCCGACGACGATCGCGCCCCAGAACGCCGCCCAGAACCCGTCCACCACGAACGCGAGGTCCAGTTGCCGGGCCAGCCAGCCGGTGAACATGAACAGCAGCGCGTTCACGACCAGCGCGATGAGCCCGAGCGTGAGGATGTAGAACACGCAGCCGACCACCTTGATGATCGGCTTCAGCACGGCGTTGACGATGCCGAAGATGAGCGCGACCGCGAGCAGGGTGAGGATGTTCTCGGTCGTGTCGGCGCCGGTCACGTCGAGCCCGCCGACGAGCAGCGTGGCGGTCCACAGCGCGACGGCCGTGACCACGACCCGGACGAGGAAGCCCATGCACGTCACCCTACGTCCGTCACGCCAGTCGGCCGCGCGGCGAGGCGCGCACCCGCGGCCACGCGGCGCGACGAGCAGCCGGGACGAGTCAGCGCATCGGGCGGCCGTCGATGATGCTCACGTCGCTGGAGCGGTGCGTGAGCACCTCCGTGCGCAGCCGGTCGGCGAGGTCGGGCGGCGCGTGCATGTCGTAGCGGCCGGCGACGACCACCCGGTCGGAGGTGAAGCCGCGGTTGCGGTCGATCGAGATGAATCCGAGCATGCCCAGACCCGCGCCGAACACCGCGCCGAGGATGATGCCCCACAGCAGCAGCGCCAGGAACGCGCCGAACGAACCGGCGAAGATGCCGACCAGCGCGGACACCAGCGCTCCGAACCAGGCCCCGCTGATCGCGCCGAGCGCCGCGGCCCGGGGCAGGGTCATCCGGCCGGTGACCTCCTCGACCAGGCGCAGGTCGCAGCCGACGATCGTGATCTGGTCGATCGGGAAGCCGGTGCCGCCGAGCCGGGCGATCGCCTCGGAGGCGCCGTGGTAGGTGGGGAAGGACGCCACCGCCACCGTCTGGGCCAGCGCCTTCTCCCGCTCGATGACGCTCGGACCGCGCACCGAGCCGAGCCGCAACCAGCCGTTGCGCATCCCGTCGCCGCGCTCCCGCCCGTCGGGCGCGGCGCGTTGATCGCCCCGGCCGCGTTGTCCGGTCTCGCCGCGCTGCTCGGTCTCGGGCGGCGGGGGCGCGACGGGCTCGATGGCCGCGGTGCTCTCGGGGTCGGTCTCGTCCGGCGCCTGCACGGCCGATCGCCTCGGCGTGCCGTTGCTCATCGTGCCCTCCTCCTCCGCCGTACCTCAGACCCCGTTTACCCGGGTATGCCCCGACCTACACGGGCCGAGCGACCAGCCGAGCCACCGGCCAGCCGCAGCACCACGGCTCGCCAGCCGACGCCGGTGACGGCGTCCAACCCCGGACCGGCGTACGAGCTCAGCCGCCCACCGGCGACGCAGGAAGTGCGCCCCCGCCGGATCGGGCGACGCCGGCCGCCGAGCCACGGCGGCGGCGGAGGATCATGACGATGCCCACGGGGCCGGACCTAGCCGGCGGCGGGGCGCGCCGCACCTCAATTTGGTGGCACACTGATCGCCGGTTCGCCTGAGGGAGGAGGCACCATGAAAGACGTGATCGCAGGTGCGATGGCGGTGCTCGGCACGCTGCTCGTGCTCGGCGGTGGTGCGGTGATCGTGGCACGCGCGCTGCGCGAGCCGTCCGCCGCCGACGCGCCCACGGTCGAGACCGCGCCCGTCAGCACCACCAAGAGGGTCGTGAACGCCATGCGCAACCTTCCCGCGGCCGACCGGCTGATCGGCTGGGGCATCGTGCTGCTCGTGCTGGCCGCGGTGGCCGCCGGGGCGATCTCCTTCAGCCTGGGCGCGAACGCCGGCACGCGGTAGCCGGCGTCCGGCCGGTGAGCACGCCGACCGTCACCGCCTGGCCGCCGCCACCCTGCTGTCGGAGACGATGCGCCCGTCGGCGAGGGTGACCACCCTGTCGGCGGCCGAGATCACCGCCTCGTCGTGGCTGGAGATGAGCACGGCGGCCCCGGTGTAGGCGTGCCGGCGTAGCACGTCGATCACCAGGTCCACCCGACCCCGGTCCTGGTGGCCGGTCGGTTCGTCGCCGAGCAGCAGCGGCGGGCGCAGCCGCAGCGCGCGGGCCAACGCCACCCGCTGCTGCTCGCCGCCGGAGGTGAGCGACGGGTAGCGACCGGCCAGGTGCGTGATCTCGAGGCGCTCGAGGATCTCGTCGACGTCCGCCGCGTGCGCCCGAGCGGCCGGGTCGAGCAGCGCGGGCAGGTCGACGTTCTCCCGTACGGTCAGTTCGTCGAGCAGGCTCGGCGCCTGCGGCACGAAGGCGAGGTGTCGCCACCCGAGCTTCCCGGTGGGGACGCCTGCGGGCAGCGGGGGACCGGTGGTCACCGTGCCGGCGTCCGGGGCGTCCAGGCCCGCGATGATCGACAGCAGGGTGGTCTTGCCCGAGCCGGACGGGCCCGCCGCCACGGTCAGCTCGCCGCCGTAGAGCTCCAGGTGCACGTTGTCGAGGGCGAGCACGCTCTCGGCGCCGCGCCGGAAGCGTCGGGTGATCCCGCTGGCGGTCACGATCGGGTCGGCGTTCACGCTGCCTCCAGCTGTCCGTCGCGCATCCGGATCACGCGGTCGGCCCGGGCGGCCACCGCGGGGTCGTGGGTGGCGGCCACGACCGCCACCCCGGTCTCAGCGAGCACCGCGAACGCGTCGAGCACCGAGTCCACGGTGGCGTGGTCGAGCTGCCCGGTCGGTTCGTCGGCGACGAGCAGGGCGGGTGGGCCCAGCGCGGCGAACGCGATCGCGACCCGCTGCTGCTGGCCACCGGAGAGCTGGTGCGGCCGGTGGCTCGCCCGGTCGGCGAGCCCCAGCCGGTCCAGCAGGTCGTCGATCTGCGGGTCCGTGCGCGACATGCCGCGCAGCCGGGCGCCGAGCTCCAGGTGCTCGCGCACGGTGAGGTAGCCGAGCAGGTTGTCGGCGGGGTTCTGGAACATGAAGCCGAGCCGGCGCCGGCGCAGCCGTGCCCGGCCGGCCCGGGGCAGCCCGGCGACCTCCGTACCGTCGATGCGGATGCTGCCCTCGTCGGGCCGGTCCAGGCAGGCGAGCAGTCGCAGCAGGGTGGACTTGCCGGACCCCGAAGGTCCGACGAGCGCGGTGACCGTGCCCGGCGCGAGGTCCAGCGTGACCCCGCGCAGCGCGAGGACGCTGCTGCCGTCGATGCGGTACGCCCGCACCACGTCCCGGCAGGACACGACGGGGCCGTCAGGGCGTGTCACGAAGCACCTCCGCGGGGTTGGCCCGGGCGATCCGGCGGTGGGCGAGGGTGGCGGCGCCGACGGCGACCACGAACGCGGTCATCGACACCACCGCGATCATCAGGTACGGGGTCGTGAGGATCGCGCCCGGCGGCTGCCCGCGGTTGAGGTCGAAGGCGTCGTGGAGCGTGTACGCCAGGGCGTGGCTGAGGGCGAGCCCGCCGGCGAGCCCGGCGAGCACGGGCAGGGCCAGTTCGGCCAGCAGCGCACATCGGTGGGCCGTGGGGCGCAGGCCGAGCCGGCGCAGCAGCACGTAGGCGCGGCGGTGCGCGACGGTGCGCGACTCCAGGTAGAGCAGCAGGCCGACGACCGCGATCAGGCCGGTGAAGATGGACAGCGCGACCAGGTACTGGAAGGTGTAGGTGACCGGTTCGTGGATCGCGCCGGCGCGCAGGTCGTCGATGGTGTCCACCCGGGACAGCGGCAGATTCGCCGCGAGCAGCTCGTCGCGCAGCTCGCCCGGATCGCCCTTGATCCACAGTTGGTGCACGGCGAAGAGGTGGTCGGTCCTGACGGCGTCGGCGTGCACCAGTACCACTGGGTATCCGCCGCGCATGCCGGGCAACGGCCGCACGTCCACGACCTCCACCGGCAGCTCGCCGAACACCCCGCGCAGGGTGGCGGGCCCGAGCGCGATCCGGTCGGAGGCGACCACCCGGGCGACCGGGCCGGCGGTGAGCTGGTCGACCGCGTCGGCGAGGGTGGGTCCGTCGATGCGGTCGTCCCAGAACACCCCGTCGCGCACCGTCCGTGGGTCCACCGCGATCACGTCCACGGTGAGGTTGTCCAGCGACTGCTGGTTGATCCGGCGCAGCGGGGTGGCGCGTCCGGCCAGGCTCGACGGCACCTGCGGGGGCGGTGAGCCCGGCTGCAGGCTGGCGACGACGTCGCTGCCGACCACCATGCGCAGTTCGGCGTCGGCGGTGGTCCGGATGGAGTCGGTGACCGAGGCGCCGTAGGTGGCCATGGCGATGGGCACGGCGGTGGCCCCGGCGAGCACCGCGGTGGTGGCGGCGTCGCGGACGATGCGCCGCCAGGCCAGCAGCGCGGCGGGCCGGGCCGGGGTGCGGCGCAGCCCACGCACCCGCAGCCGCCAGGCGAGGAGCCGTCCGGCGAGCACGGCGCCGCCGGCGATCACTAGGATGGGCACCACCAGCAGCCGGGCCGGTACGTGGGCGACCTCTCCGCCCAGGCCGCCGGCCGTCACGTTGTCGGACAGGCTCAGCCAGGCCGCCGGCGCGGCGGCGAGGAGCGCGAGTTCCCACGGCAGGCGGCGCCACCACCGGGGGCGGTGGGCGACCGGCGCCTGGTCGGTCAGCCGGCGGGCGTGGGTCGCCGCCACGGCGCCGACCAGCCCGAGCGTGACCAGGGCGATCGCGCCGGCAGCGACGGTGGCCAGCGGCAGGGCCTCGGGGGAGAGCACCGGGCTGGGACCGGTGGAGCGAACGAGCGCGAACGCCCCCGCCCAGCCGGCGGCGGCACCGAGCAGGATCGCGGGCAGGGCTTCGGTGACCGCCTTGAGGCCGAGCCCTCCGGCGTTGACCCCGTGCACGGCCAGCACGATCAGCTCCTGGCGGCGTCGCTGCACCCAGAAGACCGAGGCGGCGGCGACGACCGCGAGCCCGACGACCACGCCGGCCGCGGTGATCGGCAGGACCGGCGGCAGCATCCCGTCACGCACCAGCCGGGCCCGGTCCACCTGGTGCTCGAGCACCGTGCTGAACGCCAGGGGGAAGATGAACTGGGTGTCGTGGAGCTCCGAGGACGCCCGACCGATCCCCGCGCGCATGACGGCGAGCTCACCGGCGACGCGGGCCGCCTCGGTGGCGTGCATGCCCGGGTCCGCGACCGAGTATTCGATCATCTGATCGACGAGCAGCAGGTTGGCGTCGCCCATGGTGAGGAATTCGCCGGTGTCCAGCAGCGCCATCGGCAGGAGCGGTTCGTTGGTGAACTCCTGGCCGGGTTTGCCCCGGTAGACCTCCCGCAGGCTGCACCAGTACGGATCGTCCGGCAGTGACCGCAGGTCGCGGTAGATCGCCGCCACCTGCGTGTCGTAGGGCGTCGGCTCGGGCGGTAGCCAGACGGATTCGTTGACGATCCTGGGCCTGAGTAGGTACTCGGGCGTCTTGGGGGTGTCGCCGGAGGCGGTGATGCGGATCCGGTCGCCGACCTTGAGGTTGTTGCTGGCGAAGGTGTCCGGCACCCACAGCCCCGGGCCTACCGGCCCGTCGAGCACCTGCACATGCTCGAGGAAGGCGTCCACGTCCTGCCCGACGAGATTGACCCGGCGCGTGTCCGCCGAGCCGGGGTGGTCGAGCGGGACGACCTCGAGCTTGTTCGCCACGAGCGTGGTGGACTGCGGACCCAGGCCCGGCGCGGCGAGGTCAGCCACCACCGCGTTGCGCCGCTCGAAGATCCCGCTGCCGACCGGCCGGGCCGGATCGGCGCTCGGGCCGAGCGGCAGGGTGGTGGCGATCCGCATGCCCACCTGCCAGGGGCAGGTCTGGTTGATCTGGCGGTGCAGGGTGGCGTTCTGCGCGGAGGACAGGAACAGCGGAGCCGCCGCGGCCGGCAGCGTCGCCACGAACGCCGCCGCCGCCAGGGCGAGGGCGACGCCCGGCCGGCGCAGCAGGAGCAGGGGGCCCCGCCGCCACGGCGTCAGTCGCAGGAGCATGCCTACTGGACTCCCGGAGCGCGCCGGAAGGTTGTCATGGAGATCGAACCGTTAGCTTGGCGCCGGGAGACCGGCGGCCGGGCGCGGAGTATACGTGTGGCCACTGGCGCGCCCGGCCACCCCCACCGCGGTTCCGTCCCGCGGGGGATTATTCTGCGTCCGAGGACGCCCAGATCAGCGAGACATCCGGAGGCTGCTCGTGACCACCATGGCACCCAAGCCCATCGTGACGCGGCCGTGGCCGGTTCGGCAGCCGATCAAGGGCTCGGCGATGGCCCGGCTGTTCCGGACGACGGACGCCAAGCAGATCGGCATCATGTACGGCATCACCGCCTTCGTGTTCTTCGCGATCGGCGGGTTCATGGCGTTGCTGATGCGCGCCGAGTTGGCGCAGCCCGGTGGACAGTTCCTCTCGGCGGAGCAGTACAACCAGCTGTTCACCATGCACGGCACGATCATGCTGCTGATGTTCGCGACGCCGATCGTGTTCGCCTTCGCCAACTACATCGTGCCGCTGCAGATCGGCGCGCCGGACGTGTCGTTCCCCCGGCTCAACGCCTTCTCGTACTGGCTGTTCCTGCTGGGTAGCTCGCTGGCGGTGGCGGGGTTCCTCACCCCGAACGGGGCCGCGGACTTCGGCTGGTTCGCCTACACCCCGTTGAGCCGCGCCGAGCACTCCCCCGGGATGGGCGCCAACCTGTGGATCATCGGCCTGGCGATCTCCGGTCTGGGCACGATCCTCGGCGCGGTCAACATGATGACCACGATCCTGACCCTGCGCGCCCCGGGCATGACGATGTTCCGGATGCCGATCTTCACCTGGAACATCCTGATCACCGCGCTGCTGGTGCTGCTGGTCTTCCCGCCGCTGGCCGCCGCGCTGCTCGCGCTGTTCGCCGACCGGGTGCTCGGGGCCCACATCTACGACCCGGCCACGGGCGGGTCGCTGCTGTGGCAGCACCTGTTCTGGTTCTTCGGGCACCCCGAGGTCTACATCATCGCGCTGCCGTTCTTCGGCATCATCAGCGAGGTCGTGCCGGTCTTCTCCCGCAAGCCGCTGTTCGGCTACAAGGGCATGGTCGGGGCCACCATCGGGATCGCAGCGCTGTCGATGACGGTCTGGGCGCACCACATGTTCGTCACCGGTCAGGTGCTGCTGCCGTTCTTCTCGTTCCTGTCGTTCATCATCGCCGTGCCGACCGGCATCAAGTTCTTCAACTGGATCGGCACGATGTGGCGCGGGCAGATCACCTTCGAGGCGCCGATGCTGTTCGCCATCGGCTTCATGACCACCTTCCTGCTCGGCGGGCTGTCCGGGGTGCTGCTGGCCTCCCCGCCGCTGGACTTCCACGTGTCCGACACGTACTTCGTGGTGGCGCACTTCCACTACGTGCTGTTCGGCACGATCGTGTTCGCCGTCTTCGCCGGGGTCTACTTCTGGTTCCCGAAGATGACCGGGCGCATGTACGACGAGAAGCTGGCCAGGCTGCACTTCTGGCTGACCGTGGTCGGGTTCCACACCACGTTCCTGGTCCAGCACTGGCTGGGCAACGCGGGCATGCCCCGCCGCTACTACGACTACCTGCCCATCGACGGCTTCACGACGCTGAACATCATCTCGACGGTCGGCGCGTTCATCCTCGGCGTGTCGGTCCTGCCGTTCGCGTGGAACCTGTGGAAGTCGTACAAGGCCGGGCCGGTGACCGAGGCGGAGGACCCGTGGGGGCACGGCAACTCGCTGGAGTGGGCCACCTCGTCCCCGCCGCCGCTGCGCAACTTCGACAAGATGCCGCGGATCCGCTCCGAGCGCCCCGCGTTCGACGCCAAGTTCTCCCACCTGGTCGTCGGCACCTCTACCGTGGCCGTGCCCAGCCAGCCGCGGCCGGATGAGGCCATCGAGAGCGGCCAGCGACTGCCTGCCGGGGAGTGAGCCGCAGAGCCGGCGAGTGACGATCGCCCGCGGCCGAGGGCTCGGCGAACGAGCCCTCGGCCGCGGGCGTTTCTGTGCCATCCGTCTGGACCGAAACCCTGCTCGCGGTGCAGATCCTCGGGGCCCCGACCCGGGGCGGGCCGGCGAGCCGAGGTGCCCCGCGTGGCGGTCGGCCCGCCATCGGGAAGATCGCCCGGGCGGGCGGCTAGGGCGACACCGGAGCGCCGACGAGCGTGACCCCGGCCGCCTTCAACTGCTCCAGCGCCCGGGCCGTCGTCTCCGGCGCGACCCCGGCCGTCAGGTTCAGCAGCACGGTGGTCCGGAAGCCCTCGCGCGCCGCGTCCAGCGCGGTCGCCCGCACGCAGTGGTCGGTCGCGATGCCGACGATGTCCACCTCGGTGACCTTGCGCATGCGCAGCCAGGCGGCCAGGTCGACGCCGTCCGCCCGGCCCTCGAAGCCCGAGTACGCCGCGGCGTACTCGCCCTTGTGGAACACCGCCTCGATCCGGTCGGTCTCCAGCGCGGGGTGGAAGTCGGGGCCGGTCGTGCCGACGACGCAGTGCGCGGGCCACGAGTCGACGTAGTCCGGCGGGTCGCCGAAGTGCGTGCCCGGGTCGATGTGGTAGTCCTTGGTCGCCACGACGTGCTGCCACCGGCCGGCGTCCTCCCGCAGCGTGTCGGAGATGGCCGCCGCCACCTGTGCGCCGCCAGCGACCGCCAGTGACCCGCCCTCACAGAAGTCGTTCTGCACGTCCACGATGATCAAAGCACGGCTCACGCTCGCACCGGCTCCTTTCCGCCGACGAAGGTGACTGGGATGGCGGGGTCACCCGCCGACAGCTTCAGGCCCTCCCACGGTATCGAGATCAGGCACTCCCGCAGGTGCTCGCGGCTGTCCGCGAGCGACGGCAGGTCCGGTACGGGGACTCCGCCGCGCATCAGTGGCCGCTGCAACGGCCGGTCGCCCGGCATGCGCTCCGGCTCGGCCTGCGACGCGACGACCTCCTCGGTCGCCGTCCCGGTCGGCTTGTGCCGGCGCACGGCGATCTTGCGGCCGCCCACCGTGGTCTTGTCCTCCGACCGCTTGACCACCGGCCTGCCGTCCACCTCGACGAGCTTGTAGACGAGATTGGCGGTCGGCGCCCCGGATCCGGTGACCACCGCGGTACCCGCCCCGTACGCGTCCACCGGCGCGGCCGCGAGGGCCGCGATCGAGTACTCGTCCAGGTCGCCGGAGACGACGATCCGGGTGTCCACCGCGCCGAGCGAGTCGAGCAGTTCCCGCGACTGCTGGGCCAGCACCGCGAGGTCGCCGGAGTCGATGCGGATGGCCCGCAGGTCCGGACCGGCGACCGCGATCGCCCGGCGGATGCCCTCGGCGATGTCGTAGGTGTCGACCAGCAGCGTCGTGCCTGTCCCGAGCGCCGCGACCTGGGAGGCGAAGGCCGCCGCCTCGTGGTCGTGCACGAGCGTGAACGCGTGCGCCGCGGTGCCGGCGGTGGGGATGCCGTAGCGGCGCCCGGCCATCAGGTTGGAGGTGGAGGCGAAGCCGGCGAGGTACGCGGCCCGGGCGGCGGCGACCGCGGCCTCCTCGTGCGTGCGCCGGGAGCCCATCTCGATGATCGGACGGCCCCGGGCGGCGGTGACCATCCGTGCCGCCGCCGCGGCGACCGCGCAGTCGTGGTTGAGGATGGACAGGATGAGCGTCTCCAGCACCACGGCCTCGGCGAACGTGCTGGTCACCGTGAGGATCGGGGAACCCGGGAAGTAGAGCTCGCCCTCGGCGTACCCGTCGATGTCGCCGGTGAACCGGTAGCGCGACAGCCAGGCGGCGGTGTCGGAGTCCACGACCCCGTGCTCGCGCAGGAAGGCCAGCTCCTCGTCGCCGAAGCGGAACTCGGCCACGGCCTCGATCAGGCGCCCGATGCCGGCGACCACCCCGTAGCGCCGGCCGGCGGGCAGCCGGCGGGCGAACACCTCGAACGTGCACCGACGGTTCGCGGTGCCGTCCCGCAGCGCCGCCGCCACCATCGTCAGCTCGTAGTGATCGGTCAACAGGGCGGTTCCCACGCCGACAGCCTAGAAGCCGGGGTGTTGGGTCCCGAGGTGTGGGCCGTGCCGCGCGGCACCGTGGCACCATGGGGGCATGGCGGCGCCCCACGTCATCCCCGTCGAGACGCCGGACGTCGACGAGACGCCCGCGGCCGACCGGCCGTGGGTGACCATCGTCTGGAACGATCCGGTCAACCTGATGTCGTACGTGACCTGGGTCTTTCAGAAGCTCTTCGGGTACAGCCGCGAGAAGGCCGAGCAGCTCATGCTCGACGTGCACTACAAGGGCAAGGCGATCGTCTCCTCCGGCGCGCGCGAGCGCATGGAGCACGACGCCTCGCGCCTGCACGCCTACGGCCTCTGGGCGACGGTCGAGCAGCCGTGACGATGTTCCGCCGGCGTGGCGACGTGTGCGTCGCGCGGTTCGAGCCCGACGAGGTGCGCGTGCTGCGCAAGGTGGTCAGCGAAGTGATCGTTCTGATCTCCGACGGCTTCGACCGCGGCGACCCGGTGGTCGCGCGGCTGTTCCCTGACGTCTATCCGGACCGCCCCGAGGAGTCGGCGGAGTACCGCCGCTACACCGAGGGCGATCTGAAGACCGCCAAGATCGATCAGGCAGGGGCGGTGCTCGCCGCGCTGCCGGCCAGCGGCGGAGCCGAGGTGCGCCTCGACGAGGAGGCCGCGGAGGCGTGGCTGCGGGCGCTGACCGACGCGCGGCTGGCGCTCGGGGTGCGGCTGGACATCCGCGACGAGACCGACCTGGAGGCCGAACTGGACGAGGCCGTGCTGCGCGACCCGTCCTCGCAGCGGGTGTACCAGCTCTCGGTGTACGCGTACCTCGGCTACCTGCAGGAGTCGTTGGTCACCGCACTCGCCGGTCACGGATGAGGACCATGACGCCGACGAGCGCCCCGGCCACGGCCGCGGTCAGGTAGACGGGGGCCGGGCCGGACGGCGTCGCCAGCACGAGCCCGGCCGCGACGGGGAGCGCGACCGTGCGCTGGACGCGCAACGCCCAGACCGCGAGCAGGAAGACGGCCACCGGCAGGGCGATGGCGTAGCCGGCGGCGAGCGGCGACAGCCGGGCGGTGTGCGTCTTGGCGTCGATCGCCACGCCCAGTCCGGCGCCGACCGCGCCCGCGGCGGCGAAGATCAGGTAGTGCCCGTACGCCCACGGGAAGCGCCGGGACGGCGTCGGCACCTCGTCGGCGGGTCGGTCGAAGTACACCCACCACATCGAGAAGACGATGACCAGGCCGGCGCCGGCGAGCGCCAGCAGCTCACCGTCGAAGTGGCCGGCGTTGACGGCGTCGCGCACGCTGGCCGTCGCGGCCGCGACTGACGCGCCGAGGACGATGATGGTGAACTGCCCGTACCGCTCGGCGATGTGGTGTGGATGCGAGGTGGTGCGGGCGTGGCGCTGGGCCCAGACGGGCACGAGCAGGTCGGCCGGGATGAGCGCGAGGGTCGCGGCCAGGTGCCAGTTGTCGGGCAGCGCGAGCCGGGTGACCCAGCCGACCTGGACGACCGTGACCGCGGCGGCGAACCGCAGCGCGATGCCACGCCGCTCGGGGTCGGCGCGGGCGGCGCGCAGCCACCCGACGACCACCGCGACCCGCATGACCACGTACCCGTACGTGATGGCGGCAAGGTCGCCGCGGTCGAAGGCCACGGGCACGCCGGCGGTCAGCACCAGCGAGCCGGCGATCTGCACCAGGGTGGTCAGCCGGTACAGGTCGTCGTCGGTGTCGTAGGCGGAGGCGAACCAGGTGAAGTTCGTCCACGCCCACCAGATGGCGAAGAAGACCAGCGCGTAGCCGGCGACGGCGTGCCCGATGCGGTCCTCGGACAGGTAGTGGTGCATGCGCTCGGCGGCGAAGCCGACGGCGACGACGAAGGTCAGGTCAAAGAGCAGCTCCAACGGCGTGACGACCCGGTGCGGCTCGTGGGGATCGCGTCCGACCATCGGCCGGTACCGGGGACTCCGGAGCAGAATATCGGGCATCGGCGCCATGAAGGGGCGTAAGCGGATTGGGTAGCCTGACGCGGTGACGGGAAGCCCTCTCGACACGCGAAGACGCTTCTCTTCCCTGGCCTGGTCCGCGCTGCGCGAGGCTGTGGCGGTCGTCGGCACCGCGGCGCGCCTGCTGTGGCAGCACTGGCCGGTGCTCGTCGCCCTGTTCCTCGCCGGCATCGTCGCGCACGAGCTGCTCATCCGGCTCGCGGTCGAGGCGAGCGCGGTGCACGCCGTGCTCGGGTTCCTGATCCTCCTGCTCGCGCCGATCGCCACGCTGGTGGCGTTCATCCTCATGCTGCGCACGCTGCGGCCCTCGCTGCCGTGGCTGTCCCGCGCGGCCGCGGAGCCGGCGCAGGACGGCCCCCGCCCGGGGCTGCTCAACCAGCTCGGCAGCGTGCTCGCGCCGTTCCTGACGGTGTACGTGGCCTACGGCCACCTCGCGCGCGACGTCAGCGACTACGTGTACCGGGTCTGGGAGGACGAGGCGCTCATCGACGCGGAGGCCGTCACCGAGCCGGGGTCGATCGACGTGCTGGAGCGCCTGCCCGTCTCGCTCGGGGTCGCCATCGTCTCCGTGGTCCTCGTCGCGCTGGCGCTGCGCTGGCTCGTGGACCGGTGGGAGGCGACCAAGCGCCGGCCGTGGCTGGGCCTGCCCGCGGCGTACGCGGAGATCGTCTGGATCGGGCTGGGCGGCGTCGCGACGCTGGAACTGTCCACTGTCACCCGCGGTTGGCTGGAGGCGCGCCGCGTCGTGCACTGGCTGTCCGATGTGTGGGACGGCCTGACCGGGAAACTCGGCCCGCTCACCGGGCCGGTGCGCGAGGCGGGCTCGTGGCTGTGGGGCCTGGTGACGAGCTCGCTCGACGACGTGATCGTCGTCCCGATCGCGTGGCTCGTCGTCGGCGCCGTCGTCTACGGCCACCAGATCGCGCCGCAGCCGCCCGAGCCGGAGAAGCTCGCCCGCCTGTCCCGGCAGCGCTGGTCGGCGCTGCCGTCGGTGGTGCACAGGATCAACGGCCAGGTGGGCGCCCTGCTGCTGGGCCGGTTCAGCGCCCTGGCGCACGGCATTCGGCTGATCTTCCGGGCCGGTCTGGCCCCGATGCTGCTGTTCTGCCTGGCGTTCATCATCGCCGAGGGCGCCCAGCACTGGCTGTGGGAGGCCGAGCGCCTGGTGATCGGTCCACGGGACCTCGGCACCTTCTGGATGCCGTGGTCGCGGCCGCTCGGCACGTTCAACAGCGTGGTCGGCTGGACACTGCTGGCCTGCCTGCTCGGCGCCGCGATCGACCGGGTGCTGCGCGTCGCGCCGCCGGCTACGGCGACGCCGTCAGCCGGGCGTAGCGCGGAAGCTCCTCAGCGATCATGATCCGCACGGCCGTCGCCCGCGCCGACGCCGGGGTCACGAAGTAGGCGACGACGTCGTACGAGGGTGGGGCCGGTTCGTCCGCGGACGTGCACGACGCGACCGGCACCTTGGCCCCGTTCAGTTCCTCGGGGTTCGGCCCGTACGTGTTGCCCGCGGCGTCCTCCAGACGCAGCGTGCAGCCGGCGACCGCCTCCTGGTCGGCGGCCTGGAAGACGAGCGTCGCCCGCCACGCGACGAGCCCGTCCGGCACCCGGTACGGGTCACCCCCGAAGGTCACCAGGTCCGTGGCGGGCTCCAGCCCGGTCAACCGGATGCGGGCCCCCGCGTAGGACACCCAGCCGTCGGCGTCGGACACCACGGCCTCGCGCGGCCGGCCCTCCCAGTAGCTCTCGGTGATGACGTCGCGATGCATCCAGCCGGCGGCGGCGCAGAGCGGGACGAGCGCGAGCAGACCCCACAGGTTGCGCTCCAGCCACCCCCGTCGGACCCGTGGTCGTGTGGCCGGTCCGGGCGCGTCGGGCGGGGTGGGTTGGGGGTTCACCGGGTCACCTGCCCGGTGACGACCGTCGCGTCGGCGACGGTGACGGGTTCGGTCCGGGCCTGCCACGACGCGACCATCCCGGCGTCGATGTCGAGCGGAACCTCCGCCACCGCCTCCATCCGCTGGTCGATGGGTACCCACGCCAGCCGGATGGACAGGTCCGTGGCGACCTCGACGGGCACCTCGAACACGATCTCGCCCTCGACGGGTATGCCCGGCTGCAGGGTGCGGCCCCGCGCCAACGGCTGCCTGATGCGCTCGGTCGCGTGGAACAGCCGGCCACGCCCGTCGCGCAGCGCGGCGTACCCGATGCTGGTGGGTTCGTTGCGGGCCACGGCCTGCACCCTGACCAGCACCCACACGCCGCCGGTCGAGCGTGTGCGCCCCAGGCGCACGATCTCCTTGGCGCCGCGCACGTCGAGCACGCGCACCTCGAAGGTGCGCGCGTCGACGGTCTCGCCGAGGCGGCCCGTGCGCACGAACGGGCGTTCCCGGGTGTCCGCGTCGGGCGTGGCGGACTTGACCAGGCCGCCGACCGCGACGGCCGCGATGAGCAGCGCGCCGACGCCGAGCCGCGAGCCGAGTCCGGCCAGCGCACGCCCCACGGGGCCGCGTGGCGCCCGGTGGTGGCGCACCTCCGTCATGAGGTCAGGTCCTTCACCGGTGCGCGGACGAGCGCGCGGGGCTCGGGGTCGAGCCACTGCATGTGCCCGGTGAGCGTGTCGACGCGCCGCGTCTTGCCGATGATCTCGATCTCGAGCTCCCGCGGCGGCTCGGTCCTGCCCGCCTGCTCCCAGAAGAAGTACAGCTCCTCCGGCATGTCGGGGTGCAGACGGGCGGCCTCGGCGCCGTCGCGCTTGAGCAGGATGCGGTCCGGCCGTCCCGGAAACGCACCCCCCTGGCTGACCAGGTCGGACGCGTTGCGCAGCCGCAGCACGTCGTACAGGTCGAAGCGGCTCTCCTCGCCGGTGACCTCCACGACGGCCGCCACCACGAGCCACCGGTTGCCCGGGGTCCGGGGTTCAAAGGACTCCAGCTCGTCGGCGAATCCGGCGCCGGTCACCGTGACGTTCCACGGCTCACCGGTGTGGACCGTGCCGAGCTCGACCGTGGCGAGCTCCGTGCCGGTGTCGACCTCGTCGAGGCCGCCGAAGAGCCCGGACACCCCGAGCGCGAGGACGGCGGCGCCGATGCCCATCCACCGGGGCGGCAGGGCCATGACGCGCGACAGGATGCGACTCGACCAGGTCCGGCCGCCCCCGCTCACCCGCGTCACGGGAACGCAGTGTACGAGAGTGCACCGTCGATCGGGCCCGCCCTGTCACCCCCGTAGGACAGGGCGGGCCCGATCATGCCTCCACAGTGGAGTACCGCACGCCCGTCAGGCAGCCGTCGCTCCCAGCGCCGCGATCAGTTCGTGGCACGCCTGCTCACACCGGCGACAGGCGTCCGCGCACACGCGACAGTGCTCGTGCATCGCCGCGTGGCGCGCGCACTCGTCGCCGCACGACCGGCACGCCTGGGCGCACGCTTCGAGGGTCGCCCGGGCGAGGTTGGCGTCGAATCCGGTGTGCCGCGACAGCACCCGCGCGGTCGTCTCGCAGATGTCGGCGCAGTCCAGGTTGAGCCGGATGCAGGCGCGCAGGTCCTCGACGTCCGACTCGCGCAGGCAGGCGTCGGCGCACGCGGTGCACGCCTGGGCGCACTCGAGCGTGTGGTCGATGACGCGCAGGAGCACCGGGCGGTGCTCGGCGCCCAGGGCGCCGATGTCGGCCGGGTAGGTGTCGAGCATGGCTGGCGCACTCGTCATGGCTGCCCCCTTGAGGAGTGGTTTGCCCTCCGTGTACCCAGCCGCTCGGGGCGTTAACGCGGTGCCGGCCGGATCGGCCGGCACCGAGCGCGATCGCCCACCGTCACCAGCTACGGTCCACCGGCTTGCCCTCGGCGTAGCCGGCCGTGGTCTGGATGCCCACCACCGCGCGCTCCTGGAACTCGGTGATGGTCGCCGCGCCGGCGTAGGTGCAGGCGCTGCGCACCCCCGCCACGATCATGTCGAGGATGTCCTCCACGCCGGGCCGGCGCGGGTCCAGGTACATCTTCGACGTGGAGATGCCCTCCTCGAACAGCGCCTTGCGCGCGCGGTCGTACGCGGACTCCTCGGCCGTGCGGCGGCTGACCGCCCGCGCCGAGGCCATCCCGAAGTTCTCCTTGTACAGCCGCCCGTCGGCGTCGCGCTGCACGTCGCCGGGCGACTCGTGGGTGCCGGCGAACCAGGAGCCGATCATGACGTTGGCGGCGCCGGCGGCGAGCGCGAGCGCCACGTCCCGCGGGTGGCGGACACCGCCGTCGGCCCACACGTGCGCGCCGAGTTCGCGGGCCCGCGCGGCGCATTCGAGCACGGCGGAGAACTGCGGGCGGCCCACCCCGGTCATCATCCGGGTCGTGCACATGGCGCCCGGCCCCACGCCGACCTTCACGATGTCCGCGCCCGCCTCGACCAGGTCGGTCACCCCGGCCGCGGTGACCACGTTGCCGGCCACCACCGGCACGCCCGGCCGCAGCCCGCGCACGAGCCGCAGCGCCTCGAGCATCCGCTCCTGATGGCCGTGCGCGGTGTCGACGACGAGCACGTCCGCGCCCGCGGCGAGCAGCTTCTCGGCCCGGGCGACCACATCGCCGGAGATGCCGGTCGCGGCGCCGACGCGCAGCCGGCCCTCCACGTCGACCGCCGGCCGGTACAGCGTGGCGCGCAGCGCGCCGGTGCGGGTGAGGATGCCCACGAGACGGCCGGCCGCGTCCACCACCGGCGCGACCCGGTGGTGGCCGTCGACCAGGCGCTGGAACGCAGCCCGGGGCTCGATGCCGTCGGGCAGGGTGAGCAGGTTGCGCGACATGACCATCCGCAGCTGGGTGAACCGGTCGACGTTGACGCAGTCGGCCTCGGTCACGATGCCGACCGGTCGACCCTCCTCGGCGACCACGACCGCGCCGTGCGCGCGCTTGGGCAGCAGCGCCAGCGCGTCGGAGACCGTGTCGGTCGGGGCGAGCACGACCGGCGTGTCGTAGACGACGTGCCGCTGCTTGACCCACTGGATCACCTCGGTGACCACGTCGACGGGGATGTCCTGCGGGATGATGGCGATCCCACCCCGCCGCGCCACCGTCTCCGCCATCCGTCGGCCGGCCACGGCGGTCATGTTCGACACCACGATCGGGATGGTCGTGCCGATGCCGTCCGGCGTGGTGAGGTCCACGTTGAGCCGCGACTCCACCCCCGACCGGTTGGGCATCAGGAACACGTCGTCGTAGGTCAGGTCGGGTCCATCGCTGCGCATGTGCATGCCCCGAGTATCCGCAGGGCGGGTCCGAACCGTCGCTCGTTCCCCGGTGTGGCGGCGCGGCGCCCGCCGATCTCGTAGGGTGCCGCGGCCCGCAGCGCTCCGGCATTCAGCGAGCTCGCAGGTTCGGTCCAGGGCCCGCTCAGGCGCGTGCCCGACGATGAGGGGGCATCGGCAGACAAGGAGGGCTCTCGATGACCGCCCTGGCACACACCCCGGCGCCCGGCGACTTCTGGCTGACCGCGGTCCTGCGCCCGGCCGGCGTGCTCACCGGCGCCGCCGTCGACCGCCTGGTCGACAACCTGATGGCCCTGGCCGACCGGGCGAACCTCGTCGTCCTCAACCTCGTCGCGGCCACCATCCCCAAGCCGGCCGCGTTCGCAGCGGCGCTGCGCCGGCCGGGGGCCGCGCTCTCCGCGCCGGACCGGTGCCTGCTGCTCGTCGGCGCCGATGACGACCTGCTGCACGAGCTGCGCCGCGCGGGCGGCGAGATCGCCACCCTGCGCCCGCCCGCCGACGAGGCGGTGCCCGCCTGAGCGCGGGCACACAGCCGGGCCGGGCTTGCGATCACCACCCTCGTGATCACTGTGGGGACATTGCTGGGGTCGCGGCCCGCCGTGACCGCAATGTCCCACATTATCGGTCGTGGGCGCCCCCGCCGGATCGTGGGCACCTGCGATACCGTCACGCCGTGGGCACCACCCGTTTGCAGCCACGGTCGTGGCAGGAGATGCGCGAGTGGCAGGTCGGGCTGCTCGAGCGCAGCACCGGCCGCTCGCTGGAGTCCTGGAACGCGCAGATCCGCCGGGAGGCGCCCGAGCACGAGCGCGGTCTGCGCGCGTGGCTCGGGGAGCGCGGCGTCACGGGGTACAGCCAGATGCTGCTCGTCCACGAGCGCTTCGGCTATCCGGACTTCTTCACCAAGACGGCCGACGAGCTGGTCGCCGAGCAGTACGCCGACCGACCGGCGCTGCGACCGATCTACGACGCCCTCGTCGCCGTCCTCCCCGAGATCGGCGAGGTCACCATCCAGACCCGCAAGACCTACGTGTCGCTGCTGACTCCCCGGCGCACGTTCGCCGTCGTCGCGCCCGCCACCCGTACCCGGGTCGACGTGGGCCTGCGGTGGGCCGACCCACCCGATTCGCCCCGCCTCTCGGCGGCCGGCAGCCGGCTCGGCAGCCAGGTCACGGTCAAGGTCGGCCTGCACCGCCTCGACGACCTCGACGACGAGGTGATCGGCTGGCTGCGGGCGGCGTACGACGCCAACCTCTGACGAGACACCCGACGACAGGCACGGTGGAGGTGGAGGCGTGGGTGAGGTCGAGTACTGCCAGGTGACCACGACGACCGACTCGCGGCAGGCGGCCGACGGGCTCGCGCGCGGCGCGGTGCTGGCCCGGGTCGCGGCCTGCGGGCAGGTGGTCGGGCCGATCGCGAGCACGTACTGGTGGCAGGGGCAGGTCGAGACCGCCGAGGAGTGGCTGGTGGTCTTCAAGACGACCCTGACGCGGTACGCGGACCTGGAGGCGTACATCCGGGCCAACCACACGTACGAGGTGCCGGAGGTGCTCTGCACCCCCGTGCTCGCCGGTAACCGCGCATACCTGGACTGGCTGTCCGCCGAGACCCGCCCGGAGCCGACTCAGCCGTAGGAGAGGGCCACCCGCACCGCCTCGTGCGGACTGTCCACGTGGTGCAGGCCCGGCACGGCCCGGCCGGTGTGGTCGAGCACCCGCCAGCCGCGCAGCGCGACGACCGGCACACCGCCGCGCCGCCGAGCCAACGCCACCTCGCTCAGCGTGCCCCAGGAGCCGCCCACCACGATCACGGCGTCCGCGCTCCACACGAGGATCGCGTTGCGGGCCTGCCCCATGTTGGTCACGATCGTCACGGACAGGTCCGGGTTCGCGGGGTCGCGGGCGTCGTCCGGCCGGATCCCCACGACCAGGCCGCCCCGTGACCGCGCGCCGGCCGCCGCCGCGGCCATGACGCCGGTACCGCCTCCGCAGAGCACCACGGCCCCGGCCTCGGCGAGCAGTTCACCGACCCGGTACGCGTCCGCCCGGTCCGGCTCGGCGCACTCGGCCGGGCCGCACACCGCCACCTGGTACGCCACGTGCCCCACCCTACGACCCTGTCGTGCCCGGGCCGCGCCTGTCAGGATGTAGACATGGACGGGCGTCTCTCGCCCCAGCGCGACACCCCGGGAGGACTCATGGCACCCCAACCCACGCCCGCGGACCGGTTCTCATTCGGCCTGTGGACCGTCGGATGGCAGGCGCGCGACCCGTTCGGCGACGCCACCCGCCCGCCGCTCGATCCGGTCGAGGTGGTGCACCGCCTGGCGGAGCTCGGCGCGTACGGCGTGACCTTCCACGACGACGACCTGGTGCCGTTCGGCGCCGACGAGCATGCCCGCGAGCGGCACATCGAGCGGTTCCGGCAAGCCCTCAAGGAGACCGGGCTGGTGGTGCCGATGGCCACCACCAACCTGTTCACGCACCCGGTCTTCAAGGACGGCGCGTTCACCAACAACGACCGCGACATCCGCCGCTACGCGCTGCGCAAGGTGATGCGCAACCTGGACCTCGCCGCGTCGCTCGGCGCCCGCACGTACGTCTTCTGGGGCGGCCGGGAGGGTGCCGAGTCCGACGCGGCCAAGGACGTCCGGGCGGCGCTGGACCGCTACCGCGAGGCCCTGGACACGCTGGCGTCCTATGTGGTCGACCGCGGGTACGACATCCGGTTCGCGATCGAACCCAAACCCAACGAGCCGCGCGGGGACATCCTGCTGCCCACCATCGGGCACGCGCTGGCGTTCATCGCCTCGCTGGAGCACGCAAACATGGTCGGGCTGAACCCGGAGGTCGGCCACGAGCAGATGGCCGGGCTGAACTTCGTGCACGGCATCGCGCAGGCGCTGTGGCACGGCAAGCTGTTCCACATCGACCTCAACGGCCAGCGCGGCGTCAAGTACGACCAGGACCTCGTGTTCGGGCACGGCGATCTGCTCAGCGCCTTCTTCCTGGTCGACCTGCTCGAGTTCGGCGGCCCCGGCGGCGCCCCGGCCTACGACGGGCCGCGGCACTTCGACTACAAGCCGCCGCGGACCGAGGACGCGTCGGGCGTGTGGGCGTCGGCCGCCGCGAACATGCGCACGTACCTGCTGCTCAAGGAGCGCGCCGCGGCGTTCCGCGCCGACCCGGCCGTGCAGGAGGCGCTCGCCGCCAGCCGCGTGGGCGAGCTCGCGGTGCCCACGCTCGCGCCCGGCGAGTCGTACGCCGACCTGCTCGCCGACCGGTCGGCGTACGAGGAGTTCGACCCGCAGGCCGCCGGGCGGCGTGGGATGGGGTACGTGCGCCTGAACCAGCTCGCGGTCGAGCACCTGCTGGGCGCCGTCTAGCGCGCACGCCGCGTCCGGGCGGGTGGTGGCACCCCGCTAGCGTCGAGCGCGTGTCTGGCATCCCCCGCGGTCGCGACGCGCGGCCGGTGGCGCCGTTCGTGGCGCTCGTCTTCGGCATGGGTGCGGTCTTCTACCTGCTCGGTCCGCTCATCGGCAGCCTGTCCCGGTTCACCCGGGCAGAGGTCCCGGCCAGCGCGCTGATGTTCGTCTGCCCGGGGATCGCCGCGGCGCTGCTGGTACGCCGTGGCGGCGGCTCGCTGCGGCGGTGGTTCGCCGCGGCGGTCCGGCCACCGGGCGCCGCACAGGCCGCCTGGTACGTCCCGATCGTGCTGCTCGCCCCGGCGATCCTCGTGGCGTCGTACCTCGTCATGCGCTGGACCGGGCTGCCGCTGCCCGCCGAGTCGCGGATCCCATGGCTCGCCGCGCCCCTGCTCGCCGTCGTCTACCTGGTCCCCGCGCTCGGCGAGGAGCTCGGCTGGACGGCGTACGCCACCGATCCGCTGCTGCGGCGCTGGGGCGTCCTCGGCGCGGGCGTGGCCATCGGGGCGGTCTGGGGGCTGTGGCATGTCGTGCCGTACTGGCAGGGCGGGCACGACGCCCGCTGGATCGCCGGACAGGTGCTGTTCACCGTCGGGTTCCGGGTCATCCTCGTGTGGCTGTACGCGCGCACCGGCACGGCGATGGCGGCGGTCGTCGCCCACGCCTCGTACAACGTGGCGTGGTCGCTGTTCCCCAACGCCGCATCCCACTACGACCCGGTGGTCACCGGGCTCATCACGGCGGCGGTCGCGGCGCTGGTCGTGCTGCCCTGGGGCCGGTCGTCGGGCCAGGGGTGACGCCGGGGGCGCCCAGGCTGCGCCTGGGCGCCCCCGGCGACGTCGACCGGCCTCAGCCCCGCTTGTCGATACCGAGCAGCCCGGCGAGGGCCGCCATGCTGCCCTCGATCGCCGGACGCAGATCCTTGCGCAGGTGCAGCCGGGTCGGGTCGAGGTCGTCGGGCAACGTGCCGCGCAGGTGCCACTCGAGCGTGACCAGCCGCGGCCCGTAGGCGCCGCCCATGCAGTAGACGGCGTCGAAGACCTGGCCGCCGATCTCGTGGGTGTCCAGCGTCGTGGCGTGCTCGAACTCCAGCACGGTCGTGCCGTTCTCGCCCTCGGACAGGCGCAGCTCGATCTCGTCGGGCGCCGGGTCGTCGCCGCCGAGCGCGACGGTCAGCAGCCGCGGCGGTTCGCAGCGCACGATCCGACCCGCGGCGAGGGGGCCCTGCGTGAACGTGCCCCCGACGCGCAGGTCGCCCTCGACCGGCCCGTACCAGCGGCGCAGCCGTTCGGGGTTCGTGCACGCGTCCCAGACGTCCTCGATCGGCGCGTCGTAGACGCGGCGGAACACGGCGCTGCGGGCCTCGCCGGCCTCGATCGTGCGCCGGCGCACCTCGTGGTGGGTCTGCCCGACGTCTGTCCTGCTGGTCATCGCTCTTCCGTTCCTCTCGATGCGTCCGCCCGCCGTCGCTCGCGCTTGCCGCGGGCGAGTTCGGTGGCCAGCGCGTCCAGGCGCTGGGTCCAGAACCGCCGGTAGGGGTGGAGCCACTCGTCCACCTGGCGCAGTGGTTCGGCGTCGACGGCGTAGAGCCGCCGGGTGCCTTGCGCGCGGACGGTCGCGAATCCGTTCTCGCGCAGTACGCGCAGGTGCTGGGAGACAGCCGGCTGCGAGATGCCGAACTCCGCCTGCAGCACCGCGCCGATCTCGCCGGCCGACCGCTCGCCGTCGGCGAGCAGTTCGAGGATGCGCCGCCGTACCGGGTCGCCGAGGATGTCGAACGCGTGCACGCGGAGATAATATTAGGAGCAGCTTATATAAGCAACGACTCAATAAAGGTTCCGCCCGCCGGTCGGCCGACCTCGGCGTTGACATGCAGCCAAAGGGTTGCATATGCTCCGTCATGCAACTAGAAGGCTGCATGACGGGATGTCGGGATGGACGGCGTCTTCAAGGCACTGGCCGACCCGTGCCGGCGGGAGCTGCTCGACCGGCTGCACCGCCGCAACGGCCAGAGCCTGCAGGAGCTGTGCGCAGGGCTGGACATGACCCGCCAGTCGGTGTCCAAGCACCTGGCGGTGCTCGAGGCCGCCGATCTCGTGACCGTCGTACGGCGCGGGCGGGAGAAGCTCCACTACCTCAACAGCGCGCCGATCAACGACATCGCGGAGCGATGGATCAGCCGGTACCACCGTGAGCGGGCCCGCACGCTCGCGGACCTGAAGCGAGCCTTGGAGGAGCCCGTCATGCACGACACGCAGTTCGTCTACGTCACCTACATCAGGACCACACCCGAGCGGCTGTGGCGCGCCCTGACCGACCCGGCCTTCACCTTCCGGTACTGGGGCGCCGGGCTGCTGTCCGACTGGACGGTGGGGTCACCGGTGCTGTGGCAGTCCGAACCCGGCGGCGAGGGCCGGGACCTCGGCCAGCGGGTGCTGGAGTCGCAGCCGTACCACCGGCTGTCCTACACCTGGCACAACTATCAACCCGAGCACGCCGAGTTCTTCGGGTGGAGCGAGGAGTACTTCGCCGAACTGGTGAAGGAGAAGCGGTCGAAGGTCACCTTCGTCATCGAGCCGGCCGGGCAGGCGGTCAAGCTGACCGTCATCCACGACGACTTCGAGCCGGGCAGCGAGATGCTCCAGGCGGTCAGCGGCCGCAAGGCGCAGAGCGGCGGCTGGCCGGAGATCCTGGCCAGCCTCAAGACGCTGCTGGAGACCGGTGAGAGCCTGCCGACGCACGAACCCGAGACACGCGAACCCGAGACATCGGCGGCGCGGTGAGCCCCGGTGGCCGCCGGCCGTACGGCCGGCGGCCACCGGACACCCGTCACCAGTTGGCCTGCCGGGGCGCGTCGGGCAGCGCCACCGACGGGGGGTGGATCACGTAGACGATGCCGCGGCTCGTGGTCAGCCAGGCCGCCTCGAACTCGGCCCGGCCGACCGTCTTGCGTACGTCCTCGTTGGTGGGCGAGAACGGGTCGTTCATCACCGGCTGACCGTCGGCGGTGAAGCCGACCAGGCACATGAGGTGCCCGCCGGTCCCGTAGGTCAGCCCGGGGATCTGGTTCTTCGTGAACGACGCGGAGACCACCAGCGGGATCCCCGCGGCGATGAACAGCTCGGCCTCGTTGAGCGAGCGCAGCCGGGTCACGAACGCCTCCAGGCCCCAGCGCCCGGCGTACGCGGTGTTGAACGGCCAGTTGCCGCACCCGGCGTAGCTGTAGTCGTACGTGTGGCGGGCCGCGTAGTCGACCCACGGATCGGGACCCGGCTCGACCCAGGCGTACTCCTCCGGTGTCGGGCCGGTGCCCCAGTAGGACAGCACCATCGACGTCGAGGTGGGGCTGCACCACGCCTCGCCGCCGTTGTCCCACTGTGGATAGTGTCCCTTGTGGGCTTCCTGGGAGTAGCGCGGCACGTCGAGCACCACACCGCGGGCGGCCTGGGGCGCGGTCGGCACCGGCTTGTCCTTCTCCGGCAGGCGGGAGGCCATCGCGCCCACGGACCGCACCGCGGGCGACTGGGCCGTCCCCACCGGCCGCAGGAGCGTCACCCGCAGTTCGTACGCGGTCCAGCCGCGGCCCTCCGCGGCGACGAAGGTGTCCACGGCCACGGAGCCGTCCTCGTCGCGCTGCGCCCGCTGCGAGGTGCGGAAGATCTGGGCGTCGTCGGCCGCCCACCGGCCGAGGTTGTACCACCTCGTGGTGGTGCCCAGCGCGGTCACGCCGCGCGCCTCCACCTGGATCCACGTCCCGCCCGGGGTGTCCGCGGTCCACGAGGGCACGACTTCGGTGGCGGCGAAGCCCGGGTAGACCCACGGCGAGGTCCAGGTGGCGTACTCGTAGGTGGCGGTCGTCCCCTTGTACGGGTCGGCGTAGGTGAGCTGGCCGACCGGGCCGGCGATGGTGAGCGCGTCGTCGGTGACGGTGACGCCGACCGATGTGCCGGCGGCGAAGTCCGCGGGGGTGGTCCACCGGCGGTAGACGATGTCACGGATCGTCGGTGGTGTCGTCGACGCCGCGTGGGCGGCGGTGGCGAGACCCGCACTGGACGGGGCACCGCCCGCCGCGACCGCCGCTCGCGGGGTGTCGCGTCGGTCCATGGGCCTCTCCTCGCCAGATCGGTACCCGTCGCCGAGATGGAGACGAGTGTCAACCATCCTCGTGCTGACGAAGATTTCCTGCAAGGAGAGTCGCCGACGGACGCCGCGGTCGAGCGGGTGCTCGACGGGACCCGGCGGCGGGGAAGGGTCAGTCCCGCGGCGGATGCACCACCGCGACCGGGCAGTGCGCGTGGTGCACCAGCGCCTGGCTCACCGAGCCGAGCAGCAGCCCGGTGAAACCTCCGCGGCCGCGCGAGCCCACCACGATCAGCCCGGCGTCGCGGGTGGCCTCGATCATGCTGTACTCGGTGTTCAGGTTGTGGATCAACCGCTGTTCGACCTGCACGTCCGGGTGCCGGGCCGCGGATTCGGCGATCGTGTCGGCGAGCAGCCGTTCGGCAGCCTCCCTGACCTCCTGTTCCACATGCTCACCGGGCGGCTCGAGGTGGTCGAACGAGTGGGTCCAGTAGACGTGCACGGCCACGAGCGGCACCCTGCGCAGGGCGGCCTCGGTGAACGCGAACTCCACCGCCCGCTTCGACAGGTCCGAGCCGTCCACACCGACCAGCACGGGCCCCTCGCGGATCGGCCCGATCCCGTCGGGCCCGCCCTCGCGCGTCGAGCGCACGACCACCACCGGGCACCGGGCGTGCGCGGCCACCTGAGAGCTCACCGAGCCGACCAGCAGCCCCTTGAACCCGCCGAGCCCGCGGCTGCCCACGAACAGGATCTCCGCCTGCTCGGACTCGGCCACCAGCGCCCCGGCCGGGCCACCCATGACCTGCCGGGTCTGCACGGTCAGCCCGGGGTGGCGCTCGCCCATCCTCGCCGCCGTCTCGCGCAGCATGTCGTCCGCCTCGGCGCTCGGCTCGGGGATCACCACCGGGTACGGCTGCAGTGGCGCACTGCCGTACCCAAATGGGTGCAGGTAGCCGTGCACGAGGTGCAGTTCCAGGCCGCGACGGGCGGCGGCGTCGGCGGCCTGCTCGGCGGCGGCGTAGCTGTGCGGGGAGCCGTCGACGCCGGCGACGATCGGTCGGCGGGCGCTGGTCACCCCTCCACCCTAGGCCGGCGCCACCCTCCGGGGGAGGGCTTCGCAAACAGCCCCGGATGTGTCCGGCGCGCGCCGGCTCGCCCGCTCCGCCCCCGCCGCCGTCGGGGTTTCCGCTGGTCCTGGCGGGGAACCAAGCTGGGACATCCGCGCCGCGGCTCGCCGGCCACGACGGCGGTCGCGACGGGGTAGCGGGGGACAGTGGGGGAAGGTGACCGAATGCGGATCGCCCTGATCTGCATGCAGCCGGACCCGTTCGCGGCCGCCCGGGGACGCCGGCGCCAGGTCGCCGAGCTGGCCCGGGCCATGGCCCGGGCGGGCCACGAGATCCGCGCCTACGCTCTCGGCGAGAAGCCTGGTGAGACGGCGTCCACGCTCACGCCCGAGGGGGTGACGGTCGAGTACGCGCCGGCCCCGCCCGCTGACCCGTCCGGTGAGCCGTTCGGCGAGGCGGTGGAGAGCGTGCCCGACCTGATGCCGCACGTCGACGCGTTCGGCGGCTGGCTGGCGGAGCGCTGGCGCGACGGGTGGCGACCGGACGTCGTGCACGCCCACTTCTGGTGCGGCGGGCTGGCGGCCGTCAACGCGGCCCGCGACCTCGATCTGCCGGTGGTGCAGACCTACCACTCGCTGGGCTCGGTCCACCGCCGCTGGCACCGTCGTCCAGAGCCCGGCACCCGGGACCGGGTCCGCATGGAGCGGGCGCTCGGGCGCAGCGTCGCCCGGGTGGTGGCGCTGTGCAACAGCGAGGCGAGCGAGCTCACCCGGCTGGGGGTCAGCCGCGGCGCCATCTCCGTCGTGCCCTTCGGTGTGGACACCCAGGTGTTCTGCCCGCGCGGCGAGGCCGAGCCCGCGGAACGCCCGCGGATTCTCGCCGTGGGCCACTCGCGCGCCCCCAACGGTTTCCCCGAGATGGTCGCGTCGTTGCGGCTGGTGCCCGGGGCCGAACTCCTCATCGCCGGTGGTCCGCCGCCCGACCAGCTACACACCGACCCCTGGGCGGTCCGGCTGCGTGAGCTCGCCGAGGAGGTCGGCGTCGCGGACCGGGTCCGACTGCTCGGGGCGGTCCCCGCCGAGCAGATGCCCCGCTGGTACCGCTCGGCCCAGGTCTACGCGAGCACCTCCCCGTACGCCTTCTTCGGGCTGCCGGCGGTCGAGGCGATGGCGTGCGGCGCCCCGGTGGTGGCGTACGCGGTCGGCGGCCACACCGAGAGCGTCGTGCACCGGGTCACCGGCCTGCTCGTCCAGCCCCACGACGTGCGCGCCTTCGGCACGACCCTGCGTCGCCTGCTCGGCAGCGAGGTCGACCGGTTCGCGTACGCCGACGCGGGCGTGGACCGGGCGCAGGTGCGCTACGACTGGCGGCGCGTGGTGGCAGACCTCGAGCGCGTGTACGAGGGTGTCCGTGGGCGCTGAGGTCGCCGACGCGGTCGTCATCGGTGCTGGGCACAACGGGCTCGTCGCGGCGAACCTGCTGGCCGACGCCGGCTGGGACGTGCTCGTGCTGGAGGCCGCTGACCAGCCGGGCGGGGCGGTACGCACCGGCGAGGTCACCGCCCCCGGGTACCTCAGCGACCTGTTCAGCGCCTTCTACCCGCTCGCCGCCGCCTCCCCGGTGATCTCCGCGCTGCGGCTCGGCCGGCACGGCCTGGCCTGGCGGCACGCGCCTGACGTGCTCGGGCACCTGTTGCCCGACGGTCGTGCGGCCGTCCTGTCCCGCGACCCCGAACGCACCGCGGCCTCCGTCGAGGCCTTCGCCGCCGGGGACGGACACCGGTGGCTCGCCACGTACGCCGAGTGGCGCCATCTCAGCCCACGTCTCATGGAGGCGCTGTTCACGCCGTTCCCGCCGGTGCGCTCGGGCGTGGCGCTGGTGCGCCAGCTGCGGCTGGCCGGCGCGCTGCGCCTGGCCCGGCGCTTCCTGCTGCCCGTGTGGGTGCTCGGCGACGAGTTGTTCCGCGGCGAGGGGGCGCGGCTGCTGTTCGCCGGCTGCGCGCAGCACACCGATCTCGCGCCCGTCGACGCCGGCAGCGGCGTGTACGGCTGGCTGATGGCGATGCTCGGCCAGCAGTACGGCTTCCCCGTGCCCGCCGGTGGCGCCGGGCGACTGACCGACGCGCTGGTGGCCCGGCTGAGCGCGCGGGGCGGGCGCGTGGTGTGCGGGGCGCGCGTCGGCCGGATCCTGGTGCGCCACGGTCGGGCCGTCGGTGTGGATATTGTGGACGGCCGCCGGGTAGGCGCCCGCCACGCCGTGCTCGCCGACGTGCCCGCGCCGGCGCTCTACCTGGATCTGGTCGGCACCGAGCATCTGCCCGCGCGCCTCGTCGAGGACCTCGACCACTTCCGTTGGGACTACGCCACGGTCAAGGTGGACTGGGCGCTGGCCGCGCCGGTGCCCTGGCGCAACGACGCGGTGCGCGGCGCCGGGACGCTGCACCTGGCCGCCGACATGAACGGGTTGATGCGCTACTCCAGCCAGCTCACCACCGGCGAGATACCCGCCGACCCGTTCATGGTGGCCGGGCAGCTGACCACCACCGACCCGGTCCGCTCGCCGCCCGGCACCGAGTCGCTGTGGGCCTACACCCACCTGCCGTGGCAATCGGAGTGGGGCGGCGCTGAGGTCGCCGCGGCGGTGGACCGGATGGAGGCGGTCTTCGAGGAGCACGCGCCGGGCTTCCGGGGGTTGATCGTGGGGCGGCGCGTGGCGGGCCCGGCCGACCTGGAGGCGGAGAACCCGAACCTGCTCGGTGGGGCGCTGGGCGCGGGCACGAGCGCGGTCTTCCAGCAACTGTTCCTGCGGCCCGTGCCGGGCCTCGGCCGCGCGGACACGCCGGTCGATCGGCTGTTTTTGGCGAGCGCGTCGGCCTACCCGGGCGGTGGCGTCCACGGGGGACCGGGCGCGAACGCGGCGCACGCCGCATTGGCCCGCGCCCGCCGGCTCACCGGCGGCCTCTACCGGGCCGCCATCGCCGCGGCGCAGCGCAGGCTGTACCGCGACGGGATGCGTGCGGAGACCGACGAGGGCGAGCGGTTGGACCGCTAGCGTTCGTCCGGGGGGTGCGGCCCGTGTTCCTCGGCGGGGCGTGGCCCGTCGGCGGCGCGCTCCGCCAGATCCGCGAGGCGGCGCAGTGCCTCGACGTTGCGGGCGTGCATGGCGAGGTCGTACGCCTTCGTCCACAGCCACCGCACCGGGCCCTGCTCGATGTTCTCGGTGAGGGTGACGCGGGTGGCGTCCGTGTCGACCGGCGCCAGGTCGAAGCGGACGGTGAGGTGGCCCAGCACGCGCAGCCGTGGCCGCAGCACGAGCCGTACCGGCGGTTGGCTCTCCAGCACGAGGGTGGTGTCGCTGATCGTCAACGGACACAGCCCGGCCTGGTAGTACAGCTTCGTGCCCGGCTCGGGCCACCCCGGGTCGACACCCCGGATGTGCGCGGTGCCCACGACCCAGTCGCTGTACGACCAGCCGTCAGCGAGCACGGCGAACACGCGCTCTGGCGGCGCCTTGATCACTCGCTCGACCACCGGCACCCTGGGTACGTACCCGTTACCCGCGTGGCTAACCGGTCGTCGATCCCGGTTTGACCGGCGGTGCGAGGGGTACGCGGTTCGCCGTGACCGCCGACGCGCCGCCCCAGCCGTCCGGACCGGCGCGGCTCCCGCCACCCGAGCTGGCGCCGCCCCTGCCGACCGAACTGCAGGTGGAGATCACGTCGGCGTGCAACCTGCGGTGCGCGATGTGCCTGGTCAGCTACCGCCCTCCGGTCAACAAGGTCACCGGGGCGATGGCGCCGGAGATGTTCGCCGCGCTGGTCGACTCGCTGCCTGAGCTGCGGCGGCTGACGCTGCAAGGGCTCGGCGAGCCGCTGCTGTCGCCGTACCTGCTCGACATGGTCCGGAGGGTGAAGGCGCGGGGGATCGTCGTCGGCTTCAACTCCAACGCGACGTTGCTCTCCCGTCGGATGGCGGCCGAGCTCGTCGCCGCCGGGCTGGACTGGCTGCACGTGTCGCTGGACGGGGCGAGCGCGCCGACGTTCGAGGGGATCCGCGCCGGCGCGGACTTCGACCGGGTGGTGGCGAACCTGGCCGGGCTGGTGGCGGCCAAGCGGGCGGCCGGCTCGGCGACGCCATGGGTGCGCGCCGTCTTCGTCGCGATGCGCCGCAACGTCGCCGAGCTGCCGGACCTGGTCCGGTTGCTGGCCCGCATCGGGGTGGACGAGCTGCGCGTGCAGAACCTCTCCCACACCTTCTCCGACACCGACCCGGCCGGCCGGTACGCGGGCATCCGCCGGTTCACCGCCCGAGAGGCGCTGTGGACCGGGGCGGGTGGGGACGCCGACGCCGTACGCCGCGCCTTCCAGGCGGCCCGCGCCGCCGCCGACGAGCACGGGCTGCTGCTGCGGCTGCCCCGGCTCGCCCCGACCCCTGTGCGACGGGATTCCGGGCCGGGGTGCACCTGGCCGTGGGACGCGGCGTACGTCACCAGCGCCGGCGTGGTGCAGCCGTGCTGCATGGTGATGGGCGACGACCGGATCGCGCTCGGGCGGCTGGACGAGCAGTCGTTCCCGGAGATCTGGTACGGCGAGCCGTACCGCGAGTTCCGCCGCCGGCTCGCCGCGGACCAGCCGCCGGACGTGTGCCGCGGCTGCGCGCTCTACCACCGCACGTTCTGACCGGCAGGCCTTGGGCCTGGCCAATAGACCTGGCGTGACCGGTGGCCTTGGCCTGGCCGGTGGGCCTTGGCCTGGCGGGTAGACCCGGTGTGACCGGCGGGCTTTGATCTGGCCGGTAGACCCGGCGTGACCCGCGGGCTTTGACCTGACCGGTAGACCCCGGCCTGACCGGCGGGCTTCAGATTGACGGCCGGACCCCGGTTCCGGCTGGCGCGCGTCGCGCCGCTCGCCGCGCGTGATCGACACGACATGCAGGATGTTGCGGTGTCGTGGGCTGCACCGGGGGCACCAGTTGCAGGATTTCGCGGTATCCCCGCCTTTGATCGACTCCACTTGCAGGGATATTGCGGGTGTCCGGCGGCGACGACAGCGCAATTTACCGGGAAGTCGTGCGGCGAGCCGGGCCGGATACCGCGACTTCCTGCAACCTGGGAGCCGTGGACACCGCCGTATCCAGAATCTCGCGGCGTCCCGTGGTAGGCGGTGTGGTCGCTGGTGGCGTGGCGGGGTTGCCCGAAGGGGACACTGGCCGAGCCGTCCGGCCCGGGAATCGTCCACTTGCGGTATTGATCGATAACAGCAGATACTTGGTGAACCGTTGCAGGAGCGCGCCGGATTCAGCGGGGCACAGGCGCGTCTCCTGAGCGCAGTCACGGGGGCCAGCCAGCACATGTCCTTGCGAGGAGGTGAGCCGCCCCGGGTTCGTTGGAGGCTCCGAACCTTGCGAAGGTGGGAGTCATGCCAGCACCGAAGAAGTATCCCGACGAGTTGCGTGAGCGGGCCGTGCGGATGGTGTTCCAGGTCCGGGAGGA
>Ga0310830_100399_pt1 | contig 36172 bp, 32 predicted proteins | sample WT_ome_5_FD_201301 | JGI IMG/M metagenome (GOLD analysis project Ga0310830, IMG submission 201301) | Sorghum-adapted microbial communities enriched on wild type (WT) sorghum from Joint BioEnergy Institute, Emeryville, California, United... ... | reverse complement strand
GCCTGTTGGCAGATGTGGTCTTCTGTGACGGGAAACGCGAGGTGAGACGCGCGACCGCGGACCGGGGTCGCGGCCGCCCCCGCCTCACCGGCGGCGGAGCAACCAGCCGAGCAACGCGACGACGAGGACCGCCACGGCGAGCCCGCCGAGCAACGCGACGACGAGGCTCCGGTCGCCCCACCGGCCCGCCACGGCCAGCAGCGGCACCGCGAGCACCGCCGCGGCGAGCACCACCCCCAGCGCCCGGACGACCCACCGGGCCACCGCCTCGGACGCCACCACCGCGTGGTACGGCAGCAGGGCGGCCAGCGCGGCCAGACTGTGGGTCAGGTAGAGACAGGCGGCCAGCCCGAACAGTCGCCACAGCTCGATCCGCTGGCCGTACCAGCCGGTGGCGACCAGCCAGCCGGCCACGGCCACCAGGATCACCACGGTCGGCCACGACCGGCGCGGCGCCACCGCGGGGACCAGCGCGACGATCGCCAGCAGGCCGGCGGCCCGGGCGTCGAGGGCCCGGACCGGGTACGCCAGGACCAGCGACAGGAGTGCACAGCCGAAGACACCCGCGCGTACCAGCAGCGGGGTGGCGGTGACCCGGCCGATCGCCCCGGAGATCTCCCTGACCCGCCTCACCGCCACGCACCTCCGTCCCGCACCGCCGTCTCCTGCCCGGTCACCGCCGTCACCGCAGCCCCGGCCGGGGCGCCGAGGCGAGCCGGGCCACGTCCCGCAGCACCAGGTCGAGACTGCCGGCGCCGGCCCAGGGCACCACCGGCACCCCGTGCTCGCGAAGCTGGCCGATGGTGGTGTCCCGCTCCAGCCGCCACAGCCGGTACGCCACCTCGGTCCACTGCCCGCGACCCGGTGGGGTCACCGAGGCGGGCAGCGTGTCGACCGCCACCACGAACCGGCCGGCGCGGGCCAGCCGGGCCAGCATCGCCGCCGAGCGGGGATCGACCAGCGGGGTGAGGACCACGACGAGGGCGTTGGAGGAGAGCAGGTGCGGCCCGAGGACCTGGTCGTAGGGTTCGACGGGCGCGTACGCCACGGTGACGTCGAGCAGCCACTCCAGCACGGTCAGGTACTGGCGGCGGCCGGACGCCGGCCGGAGCCGACGGGCGGACGGCCCGTACTCGAGCAACGACACCCGGTCGCCGCGGTGCAGGTAGTGCTCGGCGATCGCCGCGGCGGCCCGGACACAGGTGTCCAGCACCGAGGCACTGCCCCGGACCCCGCCGGAACGCCCCGCCTCGACCAGGACGTCGAGCAGCAGCACCACCTCCGCGTCGCGGTCCGACAGCGTCGCGGCGACGTGCAGCTGGCGGGCACGCAGCGACACCCGCCAGTCGATCCGGCGCAGCCGGTCCCCGGGACCGAAGATCCGGACCCCGGACAGCTCGCCGCCCTCGCCCGGGCGCCGGGACCGGTGGCCGCCGACCAGGCCGGCCGCCCGGGGCATCGCCTCGTCGGCGTCGAACGGCTCGGTGGCCGGATAGACGGGGACGAGCCGGGGTTCGGCGACCACCATCGGGCTCACCAGCAGCCCGTCACAGGCGGCGGCCCGGACCACGGCCGGCCCGATCGGGTGCCGCCCCCAGCGCAGGGTCTCCCCGGTCAGACCAAGGTCGGTGAGGGTGCCGGCGGGAACGCTGAACCCGTACGGCCGGTCGGTGGCCCGGCGTCCGCCGGCCGGTGCGGTGTCCGTCGGACGGTCCCCGGGCTCCCGCCGCCGCGGGGCGTCGTCGCCGCCCAGCGTGTCGACGTCGACGGCGACGTCGACACGCTCGACGCGCAGCCACGGCGAGACCGCGGTACGGGTCAGCACCAGGTCGTACGCCACCTCGTCCGGGTTGGCGACCCGGATCGCGGCGGCCAGCGTGCCTCCCTCCACCAGGTTGGCGTCGTCGGCGCCGACGGCGATCTCGGGAGCCCGGCGGGGCCGGCGCCGCAGCGCCCACGCGGTGCCGAGCGCGAACGGCGCGGCCAGGACGACGAGGTCGACCCGACCGAGCACCACCCCCGCGATCAGGAGCAGGCCGGTCAGCAGGACCGCCCGACCGAGCGCCCGGGTCGGAGTCCACTCCGTCGGCGTCCCCGCGTCCTCCTCGACGGGGGCGGCCGGCGGCTGCGCGGGCACCGCCGGGCCCGGAACCGGACGGCCCTCCGTGTCCGGCGCGGCGGGACCCGTCGCCGGCCCGGCGGCGTCCGTGGTCGGTCCGACGGGGGTCACGGGGACCGCATCCCGACCGGTCCGGCCGCGTAGCTGGGCAGGGCGCCACTGGCCGGGGCGGGCGTGGTGTCCAGCACCTCGTGGACCACGAACGCGGGATCGACCCGCCGCAGCCACATCTCCGGCCGCAGGGTGATCCGGTGGGCCAGCACGGGCACCGCCACCGACTTGACGTCCTCGGGGACGACGTAGTCACGGCCGGCGAGGGCGGCCCTGGCCCGGGCCAGCAGCAGCAGCGCCAGGGAGCCCCGGGGCGAGGCACCGACCAGCACCGAGGCGTGCTCCCGGGTGGCCGCGGCCAGCGCGACGATGTACCGGCCGATGGAATCCTCGACCACCACGTGCTCCACGGCCGCCTGCATGGCCCGGAGCGTGCCGGCGTCGACCACCGGCGCGAGCTCCGTCTCCTCCTGGCGGCGCGCCATCCGGCGACGCAGCACGTCCCACTCCTCGTCCTGGGTGGGATAGCCGAACGAGACCCGCAGCAGGAACCGGTCGAGCTGTGCCTCCGGCAGCGGGTACGTCCCCTCGTACTCGATCGGGTTGGCGGTGGCGATGACGTGGAACGGCGGGTCGAGCCGGTAGGTGACCCCCTCCACCGAGACCTGCTTCTCCTGCATCGCCTCCAGGAGCGCGGCCTGGGTCTTCGGCGGCGTCCGGTTGATCTCGTCGGCGAGCAGCAGGTTGGTGAAGATCGGCCCGGCCCGGAAGGTGAAGTCGGCACGGCGCTGGTCGTAGAGGAACGAGCCGGTGACGTCGGCGGGGAGCAGGTCCGGGGTGAACTGCAACCGACGGAAGCCCAGGCCGAGCGCCTGGGCGAAGGAGCGGGCGGTCAGCGTCTTGCCGAGCCCGGGGAGGTCCTCCAGCAGTACGTGCCCGCCGGCCAGAATCCCGGCCAGCACCAGTTCCAGGGGCTCCCGCTTACCCACCACCACCGTCTCGACCCGGTCGAGCACGGTCTGGGCCAGCCGTCCGACGTCCGCGACGGTGACCGGGTGCGCGTCCTTCATACCTTCTCCAGTTGGGCGACGATCGCCGCGAGCTGCCGCGGCGACGGGGTTCGCCGGGGCGGCGTGTCCAGAAGCGTCCACAGCGGCTCGCCGAGCAGCGCCCGGGCCCGCTCCGGATCGGTGGCCCGGGTGATCCCGTGACGCTGCCTCAGCAGTTCGTCGGCGAGTTCACCGAGCATCGGCACCACCCGCCGGGCGAACCGGTCCCGCTCCCCGTGCGCCCAGGCGAGCCGCCTCTCCCAGCGGCCGACCACGCTGCCGAGGGCGTCCTGGGCGGCCCAGTTGTAGCTGCCGTCCTCCTCACCCCGGGCAGGGTCCCGCCGGGCCCGGGACCGGCCGGGCGGTTCCGGGGCGAGCGCCGAGGTGATCCGGCGCAGCAGCAGCAGGGCGAGGACGGCGGCGAACACCGCGGCCGGGGAGAACGCGACGCCGACCATCCGAAGTGCCGCCAGCAGTGCGCCGGTCAACACCGCGGCGACCAGGACGCTGCGCAGCGTGGTCCGGACCGGACCGGGGCGCCGTCGGGCGACGGGAGGCGGTTCCTCCTCGTGCCGGAGCAGGTCGTCGATGCTCGTGATGGCTCCGCTCACCCGGCAGCCTCCACCGTGGTCAGTTCGGTGCGCAGCCGCCGCAGGGCGGAGCGGGCCTGGGCGCGCATCCGTTCGTCCACCGTGTGGGTGGCGTACCGGGCCTCCCGGTAGACCTCGGCGAACGCCGCCAGTACGCCGGCGCTGACCGGCCGACCGGTGCGCAGCAGCCGGGTCACCAGGTCGGTCGGGGTGTCCCCGGGCCGCCGGTCGATCCCGGCCGCCTCCGCGGTCTGCTCCAGCCGTACCCAGCAGGCGATCACGGCCCGGCGCGGGTCGGCGTCGGTGTCGGAGAGCTCGACCAGGCCGGCGTCGAGCGCGGCGACCACCTCCTCGGCGGTCTGCGCGGCGCCGCGGCGCGGCCCGGCCCGCCGTCCCCGCCGCGCCACGGTGTCACGGCGACGCAACAGGTCCCGGGTGAGCGTCCAGAGCAGCGCCCCGACCACGGCCGCGACCGCGGCGGCGCCGAGCACGACACCGACGGTCGACAGCCAGGCCGGCAGGTGGCCGGAGGTGGACGTGGCGGGCGAACCGGCGGTGAACGACTCGATCGGTGCCGGCGCGCGCAGCGTCGGCACGATGTCGGCGGGCGGCTCGACCCGTGCGAAGCCGGGCGAGGAGTGGGCGGCGGCGAACGCGGCCAACGCCAGCAGGGTGGCGGTCACGGCGGGCGGCCAGGCGGCGCGGAACAGGTGCCGGGTCTGGCCGGGCGGAGCCGGACGGTCGTCGGGACGGGCACGCCCCGAGCGCCCGTCGGTCATCGCACCGCCCCCTGTGTCGCCTAGCGGGAGTCGTCCAGCCCGGCCAGGCGCCGGGCCCGGGCGAACACCTCGTCCAGCATCGCGGGTGTGAGCCGTCCGGTAAAGGTGTTCTGCTGGCTGACGTGGTAACAGCCGAGAACGTGTGGTACGGCTCCGCCGGACCAGTGTGCCGCATGGCCGAAGGCGGGTCGCGGGGTGGGCGGGCGGACGCCGTACACCTGGCGGAGGACCGGCCACCACGCGGCCCAGGCGAAGGCGCCGAGCGCGACCACGACACGCAGGGTGGGTTTGATCAGCTCGATCTCCCGGTGCAGCCACGGGGCGCAGGTGTCCCGTTCGGCCGGGGTGGGTTTGTTGCCCGGTGGAGCACAGCGGACCGCCGCGGCGATCCGGGTGTGCCGCAGGACGAGTCCGTCGCCGACGGCGACGCTGGTCGGCTGGTTGGCCAGGCCGGCCCGGTGCAGCGCGGCGAAGAGGACGTCGCCGGACCGGTCCCCCGTGAAGATCCGGCCGGTCCGGTTGCCGCCGTGCGCCGCCGGGGCCAGACCGATGATCGCGATCCGGGCGTCGGCGGCGCCGAAGCCGGGCACCGGCCGGCCCCAGTACTCCTGGTCCCGGAAGGCGGCCCGGCGGACCGCCGCCACCTCCTCACGCCAGGCGACGAGCCGGGGGCAGGCGAAGCACCCGGCGACGGCGGCGTCCAACCCGGCCAGGTCGGCCGCCTGCCGGGCACGGGCGGCGACGTCGGTGGCGGTACGCGGTTCAGCCAAGCCGGTTCCGGAAGAAGTCGAGGGTACGGGCCCAGGAGCTGGCCGCGGCCGGTTGGTCGAACACCTCGGGACGGTCGTCGTTGAAGAACGCGTGCGAGGTGCCGGGGTAGTCCTGCAGGATGCACTCCCCGCCGGCGGCCTCGATCGCCCGACGCGCGGCCTGCACCCCCTCGGCGGCGGAGGAGCCGTCCTCCTCGGCGCAGTGGATCAGCGCCGCCTTGCCGGCGTAGTCGGCCCAGTCCGGACGCATCCGCTCCCACGGCAGGACGGGGTAGAAGCCGACGGTGGCCACGATCCGCTCGGAGAACATGGCCGACCACAGCGCCAGGCTGCCCCCGGCGCAGAAGCCGACGGCACCCACCCTGCCGGTCACCTCCGGCCGCTCGGCCAGGTAGTCGGCGGCTTCGGCGATGTCCCGGGCGGCCTGGTCCATGGCCAGTCCCATGATGAGTCGGCCGGCGTGGTCGGGCTCGGTGGCGGGGACGCCACGGTAGAGGTCCGGGACGAGCGCGACGAAGCCGGCGGCGGCGAACCGGTCGGCGACCGAGGTGATGTGCGGCACCAACCCCCACCACTCCTGGATGACGACGACGGCCTGGTTGGCCCCACCGGAGTCGGGCACGGCGAGGTAGCCCTGACTGTTTCCCCCGTCACTGCGGTAACTCACCATCTCGCCCATCGGTGGTCCTCCTGCCGGTCAGACATCGTTGGCTGGTCGCACGGTTTCCGACCAACGGCGCTGGTCGGGATCTTGCGTGCCGCAGGTGTTGGGGTAGCCTGCCACGCTCGACCCGCCCGGCGGAAGGCACCGCGGGAGTGGCGTTCACCTCCTGTTTCACCGGTGTTGACCGGTGTGCCGCCGCCCGCCGCGGCACACCCGGTCAGGGGGTGGGAGTCGGGCTCGGCGTGTCGGTCGTCGGGGCGGCCTCCGGCGATCCTGCCGGGACCGGGCTGGGTGTGGACGCCGAGGGCCCGGCCGACGTCGAGGGCTCGGTCGACGCCGGGGCCGAGGGCGAGACCGGGACCAGCGGGACATCGGTGGGGGCGGGTCGCACGGTCGGGCGCACCCGGAACGGGGCCCCCTGCGGGCAGTACGGATACGGCAGCTGGGTCAGGTCGCTGGTGTACGGGTCGTAGTCGTACTCGCCGCCCGGCGCGATCCGCTGCCGTGCCTCCGGACACCAGGGCTCGCCGAGCCGGATCGGCTGGCCGTTCTGGTCGAACAGCCGCACACCCTCCAGCAGGCGGCCCTCGCTGTCGTAGACGTAGACGTCCCGGACCCCGGAGTACTGGTCGGTGTAGACCTCCTGGAACTGGGGGTAGTGGTAGGACATCTGCGTGTAGTTCACCAGGCCGATCAGGCCGAAGCCGACCAGCAGCACGGTGGCGGCGTTCAGGAGCCACCGGGGCCGCCGGCCGAGCCGGTCGGACCGCCGGCCGAGCCAGATCGAGGCGGGGATGGTCACCGCCAGCAGCAGCAGGGCGGCCAGGGTGCTGTCCCCGAGCCGGGGCAGCAGGCCGTGGGATGTTCCGGAGGTGAACACGCTGACCAGCATCGCGACCAGGTAGCCGCGCAGGACCCACCAGGCGGGGCGAAGCAACCGGAGGTAGTCGCTGAGCCGGTCGTAGCCGAGGAACCGGCCGAGCCGGCGGTCGACCGCGTCCAGCCGTTCCCGGCCGATCCGCAGCGCCGCGCCCACCCGCTGGTCGAGATTCACGGCGGCGGGCGGTGGTGCGAGCCCGGCCGCCGCGCGCAGCTCCATCGCGTACGTCTCGGGCGGTCCGAGCCGTTCGACCAACGACCCGCCTCCCTCGGCGGCGACCTCGGCGAGGTGCTCGGAGAGGTCCTCCAGCAGCTCGTCCCGGACCCCTGCCGGCAGGTCCGCCAGTGTGGTCCGGACCCGGGCGACGTACCGGGCGACCTCCTGCTCCGGCACGGTCACCACCTCCTCGCTCCGCTCGGTCATGCTGCCACCCCCTCGTCGTCGAGCAGTCGATCCATTGTGGCGGCGAACGACCGCCACATCCTGCCGGAGCGGGCGAGCCGTTCCCGGCCGGCGGCGTTGAGTGAGTAGTACTTGCGGTGCGGGCCCGACTCGCTGGGGACCACGTACGTCGTCAGCAGCCCGGCCTGGAAGAGCCGGCGCAGGGTTCCGTAGACGGAGGCGTCTCCGACCTCATCGAGCCCAGCGGCGCGGAGCCGGCGCATGATGTCGTAGCCGTAGCCGTCCTCGTTTCTCAGCACGGCCAGGACCGCGAGATCCAGCACGCCTTTGAGCAACTGGGTCGTGTCCACAGCCGGAATACTACTGTGCAATGCGAAGTACCTCAACGCGGGGATACCGAGGCGCGACGTCGCCCCGGCACCGTACCCGAGAGGAGTCGACACCCGAGAGGAGCCGACCCGCCCGACGGCCAGCCGGCCCGCAAGACCGGACCTCAGGCGTTGCCGTACGTCCGTAGCCGCCGCTGCCCGTCGTTGGAGCAGCCGGCACCGCCGGCGTAGTCGATGCCGGGCGGGGTCAGCTCCCAGAGCGAGACGGAACCGGCGTACCCGGAGATCACGTCGTTGTCGTGGAAGAGGTTGCCGTGCGAGGCGCACTCGCGCGGACTGCCCGGATTGGACGCCGTGCAGGACGTGTCGCAGAACCACTCGGAGTAGTACGCGTACCGGCCGGTGCGCTCGAAGCTGTTGCCGTACACGTCGTTGCCGTTGCTGTCGTTGCGGGTCCGCACCGGGTCGCCGCTGATCTGCCGGAACCGGTTGTTCCGGACCACGTTGCCCGTGCTGTGGTGAGCGAGGTACACGCCGTGGATCAGGCTCGCGTCGCCACCGCTGTTCTCGTTGTTGAGGAAGTGGTTGTTCTCGATCAGGTTGCCGGAGGAGTTGACCGCGTCGACACCCCCGTATCCGACGCCGGCGGCGTTGTACCGGGTACCCAGGTCCCGGAACACCATGCCGAAGACGGTGTTGCGGTTGACGCCGGCCGTCGCCGGCACCCGGATCCCGGCGCCGTTGGTCGTCGTGCCGCCGTTGAACTCCAGCCCGCCGCTGGCGTACCGCTCGACCTGCAGGTAGTAGAAGCGCAGGTTGGTGTCGCCGCCGGGGTGCCCCGACGGGAGCCTGGCGGAGAACCAGAAGCCGGGCGTGCCGTCGCCCCGGAAGACCGGCCGGCCGGCGATGTCGCTCGCGCCGTCGCCGTACCGGTAGTCGACCGGCATGAAGCTGATCGTGTGCCCGGGGACGTAGTACTGCCAGACGGTGTGGGTGCCGACGTACGTGCCCTGGGCGATCCGGACCTCGACGTCGGCCCGGGGTGCGGCGGCACGCAGCACCGCCTCGGCCCCCTCGAGCGTCCGCACCGCGCGGGTCGGGCTGAGCCCGTCGTTGCTGTCCGACCCGGTCGGCGACAGGTAGACCACGAAGACCTCCGCCGCCCGGACCGGACCGGGCCCGAGCAGCGCTCCCAACAGCGCGGCCAGCACGCCGGCCGTCCACCAGACCAAGCCCCGTCGCGCGACCATCCGCCCACCTCCGAACCGCTACTACATCGATGTTGGTAATTGTGCCGGACACCCGGCGGTCGGCTCGGTGCCAACCGGACGGGCCGGTCGAGGCCGGCGCACGACGGCAGGCCGGCGCCCTGTTTAGGTACCGGGGTCAGGGGGAGACAGGAGCCGACGAAGGGAGCTCAGATGGGCGATGGACTCCTGTCCGGTCGCAGCACACACACCGGCCGCGGGGGTGGGCGCGGGGGCGCCACCCGGACGGCCACCCGACCCGCCGCCGCCCGGAAGGCCACCGGAGCCAAGAAGTCTCCGGGCGGCCGGGCCGCCCGGGCCAAGAAGGTCGCCACCGCCACCAGGCGGGCCACCGGGGCGACCGCGGCGAAGACCCCGAAGAAGGCGGCCACGTCGGGCGTGAAACGCGGCGCCGCACCGGCTCCCGCCGCCAGGCGGACCCCGCCGTCGAAGCGGACCCCGGGGGCGAAGCGGGTGCCGGTGGCGAAGAAGGCGGCACCGACGCGCGCCCGCAACATGGCCGCCAAGACACCCGCCCGCAGGACCACGGCCGCCAGGGCACCCGCCCGCGGGACGTCCCGTAACCGCTGACACCCGCCGGACCCGCGCCCGTGGCCCGTGCCGACGGGACGGAACCGGCGGGGTTGGCCGGCTAGCCGTTGGTGACGAGATCGATGGCCCGCTTCCTCGTCTCCTCGTCGACCTCCGGCAGCGTGTAGTTGTTCGCCCTGATGTGCGCCAGGAGATCCGGGTCCGGCGGCAGGTCGTGCTCCCGCAGGTAGTACGCGACCGCGCCGCCCCACACCCACGTACCGTCGGTGTGGAAGGTCATCGGCACCCCGGGCTGGCGCTCCGGATCGAACTCGTCCCGGACGTACCCCCGGGCGGCGAGCACCGCCGGCGCCTTCGTCAGGTAGTCGAGCACCTGGTCACGTTCGGTCGACGGTACGGGCGCGCGGTCCGCGACCGGCCGTCCCGCATCGTCCAGGCGGTCGTAGACCCGCGCCATCCGCAACTTCCCGTCGCCGGTCGACGGCCCGGGCGAACCGGACGGCGACACCGGCGGAGCCGGTGACACGGGCGGAGTCGACGGTGGTGGCACGGACGCCACCCCCCGCGCCGTGACCGTCGGCACCGCGGGAGCGGGCGGCGGAACCCCGGGAACGGCCGCGGGCGTCGCCGGGGCTCCGGGAACCGGCGGCGACACCGCCGGGGCGGCCGGGGGCACCGCCGGCGTGGCCGGGACGGCGAACGATCCGGTCGTGGTCACCGGCCCGGTCGGCGGCATCCCGGCCGGGGCCACCGGCGGCAGACCCGGCGCCGGATGAGCCGTCGGTGGCAGACCGGCCCGCGCCCGGAGCCAGTCCGGGATGTACTGCTCCGAGCGGGGGAAGAAGCGCAGCTCGTCCTGGAAGCCCTGGGGCGAGGGCATCCACCGCCAGCGCGGCTCCTCATCCAGCCCCACGGTGAGCTGGGGCGGGACCCCCGGGTCGACGACCAGGGTGGCGCCGAACCAGGTGCCCCGACCCGGCTGGTACATCCCGGCACGGAGCCAACCGAGCAACTGGACGACCGTCGCGGGCGGCTGCACCGGCCGGGCGACGCCGTCGAACCCGACCGCCATGACGTCGGTCTCGATGTGGAGCCCGACCGCCCGGTACTCCACGTGCAACCGCCGCCAGCCAGCCGGCACGGCCGCGGCGAGCAGCTCGCCGATCGGTGCCACGAGCGGATGCGGCTGCGGCGGATACGCCGGCATCGGCGGTGGCTGGGTCATCGTCCTCGTCCCTTCCAATCCACCCCGGCACCGGCGGGCCAGCGGCGGGCCGTCCCGCCGGTCGTATCCACACGAGCGCCGCCATCATCGCCGATCGCCCACGCCGGCATGTCACCGGCCCACGCTCCCGACCACCTCGCCGCGGCGGAAACGGTGGAGAATACGACGATGGCACACACGCCGCCGGATATCGACGTACCTGACCTGACCGGCAGGCTCGCCGTCGTGACCGGTGCGAACAGTGGGCTCGGCTTCGGGCTCGCCTCCCGGCTCGCGCAGGCCGGTGCGGAGGTCGTCCTCGCGGTCCGCAACCTGGACAAGGGCGCGGAGGCCGTCCGGAGAATCCGGGCCACGCTACCCGGGGCCCGGCTCACGCTGCGGCACCTGGATCTGTCGTCGCTGGCCAGCGTGGCCGCGTTCGGCGCCGCGCTGCGCGCGGAGAACCGCGCTGTCGACATCCTGGTCAACAACGCCGGCATCATGGCGCCGCCGCGGCGGATCCTGACCGAGGACGGGTTCGAACTGCAGTTCGGCACCAACTACCTGGGGCACTTCGCACTGACCGGTCACCTCCTGCCGCTGCTGCGGGCGGCCGGCGCCGCCCGGGTGGTGTCGATGAGCAGCCTGACGAGCCGGCTCGGCACCCTCGACCCCACCAACCTCCAGGGCGAACGGCGCTACCGGCCGTGGATCGCGTACGGCCGCTCCAAGCTCGCCCTGCTGGTCTTCGCCCGGGAACTCCACCGGCGCAGCGCGACGGCCGGCTGGGGCATCCACAGCAGCGCCGCCCATCCCGGCGCGACCGTCACCAACCTGCACGTCACCGGCGCCACCCACGGTGGACGCCGGGTCCGGCTCGTCGCGCTCCGAAACCGGCTGATGTACGCCGTCCCGGTGTGGCAGCAGGTCCCGACCGGGATCCTGCCCGCCCTGTACGCCGCGACCAGCCCACAGGCGCGCAGCGGCGGCTACTACGGGCCGGCCGGCTTCGCCGAACTCGGCGGTGCACCCACCGTGGCGCGGCTGCCCGCGAACCTGCCGGACGAGTCCGGTGCCGCCCGGCTGTGGGAGATCTCCGAACAGCTCACCGGGGTGACCTATCCGGCGGTCTGAGCGGCCGGACGACGAGCCCGCCGGCGTCTGTGGGCGCGTGGACCGGCCCGGCCGGGGAGGCGCCCCACCGGTCCGCGGACACCGCCTCATCCCACGCCCGTCGCCAGGCTCCAGGCGATGCCGTCGAGGATGTCGTGCTCGGAGGCGATCACGGAATCCATCCCCGCGCGCTCCATGATCACCTTCAGGATCAGCGCCCCCGCGCCGATGACGTCGGCCCGTCCCGGATGCATCACCGGGATGGTCAGCCGTTCCGCCTTCGAGCGGGCCAGCAGGTCGGCGGTCACCGCCGCCACCACGTCGTACGAGATCCGGGCGTGGTGGATCCGCTCGGAGCGGTACTCGGGCAGGCCCAGCGCGATCCCGGTGACCGTGGTCACCGAACCGGCCAGCCCGACCAGCGTCGCCGCCTCGCGCCCCGCCACCGCCGCCAGCGCCCGGTCGACCACGGCGGTGACGTCCGCCTCGGCCGCCGCGACCTGCGCCGCGGTCGGCGGATCCCCGGACAGGTGCCGCTCGGTCATCCGGACGCAGCCGATGTCCACCGAGATCGCCGCGTCCACCGCCGCCGCGCCGCCGACCGGTCGGCCGCCGACCACGAACTCGGTGGAGCCGCCACCGATGTCGACCACCAGGTACGGCGCCGGCACGTCGGGGCCGAGTCCACGGACGGCTCCGGTGAAGGAGAGCCGGGCCTCCTCGTCGCCGGTCACCACCTCCGGCTCGACACCGAGCGTGGCGAGCACCATCGCCCGGAACTCGTCGGCGTTCTCGGCGTCCCGGGACGCCGAGGTGGCGCACATGCGGACCCGGGTCGCGCCCAGTTTCTCGATCTGCCGGGCGTAGTCGGCCAGCGCCACCCGGGTCCGTTCGATCGCCTCCGGAGCCAGCCGACCGGTCCGGTCGACGTCCTGGCCGAGCCGGACGATCTCCATCCGTCGGACCACGTCGACCAGCTCGGCCGCCGGACCGGCGGACGGATCGGGCAGGTCGGCCACCAGCAGTCGGATCGAGTTCGTGCCGCAGTCGATCGCCGCGACCCGGTTGGGGACCGGTTCCGTCGTCACGATCAGCAGACTACCGAGCCCGCCGACCCGGTCACGCGCGCCGTACCCGGGTCACAGCCGCAGCAGCATGCGGACGTTGCCGAGGGTGTTCGGCTTGACCCGCTCCAGGTCGAGGAACTCGGCGACGCCCTCGTCGTACGAGCGGAGCAGCTGCTCGTAGACGGCGGGCGGTACCGGTGCCCCGTCGATCGGGACGAACCCGAACGCGCCGAAGAACCGGGTCTCGAAGGTGAGCACGAAGACCCGGGAGACCCCCAGCTCGCGGGCGGTCGCCAGCAGCTCCGTCACGATCCGCCGACCGATCCTGTGGCCACGCCACCGGGGGTGGACGGCGACCGAGCGGATCTCGGCAAGGTCCTCCCACATCACGTGCAGCGCCCCGCAGCCGAGCACCGTCTGATCCGTCGGGTGCGCCGCGACCCAGAACTCCTGGACGTCCTCGTAGAGCGTGACCAGCGGCTTGCTGAGCATCCGCCGGCCGCCCCGGTACGTCTCGATCAGCTCCCGGATCTGGCGTACGTCGCTGGTCCGGGCCCGCCGGACGACCAGCTCCGGCAGCGAACCCGCCGGGTTGGCGGCATCGTCGGTCATTCCGCCGGCTCCACGCAGGGACCGTCGCGCCACCACGGCTCCAGCAGCTGGAGCACCTCGTCACCGAACGGGTTGACCCCGGGCCCGGTGGCCAGTGCGTGTCCCAGGTGCACGTGGAGGCACTTCACCCGGCCCGGCATGCCGCCGGCCGAGACGCCCTCGATCTCCGGTACCCGCCCGATCGCCTCCCGCCGGGCCAGGTAGTCCCGGTGCGCCGCCAGGTAGCGCTCGGCCAGGTCCGGATCGGTGGCCAGCCGGGCGGTCATCTCCTTCATCAGCCCGGCGGACTCCAGCCGGCTGCACCCGGCGACCGCCCGGGGACAGGTCAGGTAGAACAGCGTCGGAAACGGGGTGCCGTCGGCGAGGCGGGGGGTCGTCTCCACCACGTCCGGCAGGCCGCAGGGGCAGCGGTGGGCCACCGCCCGGGTGCCACGCGGCGTCCGGCCGAGCTGCGCGGCCACCGCCGCCACGTCCCGGGGGGTCGCGGGCTCGCGTACCGGGGGCGGCACCTCGGCCGCCGCCGGCCCCACCGGTACCTCGGGGCGCTGCGCCGGTGCGTCTGGTCGGTTCACTGCCCCGCCCGCTCCGGCTCGTTGGCCGCGCGCACGCTCGACCAGAGGGTGTCGTACCAGGGCTCGGGGTTGCTCTGCCCGGCCGCCGCCGGGTCGGTGCCGGCGTCCCGGGCGGCCCCCTCGTGGTCGGTCAGGACCACCAGCGGCACCTCACCGGGAAGCACCATGTAGAACCGCTCCCGCGCCTGGATCTTGACGTACTCGGGGTCGTCCCAGAGCGCCGCCTCCTCCTCCAGGTCACCGATCAGCTCGCGCTGCGCCCGCAGGTCCGCCTCCATCCGGGCGATGTCGGACTGCTGGTTGAGGTAGACCCGCACCGGGTAGGTGTAGGCGAGGGCGAGCGCGACCAGGACACCGACCAGCACCGTGACCCGGCCGGTGTAGCGCCGGGGTTGGGCTGCCGTGGTGCGCTTGACGGCGCGGGGGGTGCTGGTGCGCCGCGCGGCCCCGGGCCGGTTGCCCGACCGGGGGCCGTCCGCGCTCCGTCCGGCACGCGCCGCGCGGGCCGCACCGGCCGCACGGGCCGCCGCCAACCGCGCCTCGACCCGCCGACGGATGTCGCGGGTGTCCGGGCGGTCCGCCCGGACACCCCGGACCGACCGCCGCGTCGGGCCCTGCCCGCTCGGCGTACGGCGCTGCGTCATCGCCGTGGCACCCCTCCCCGGCCGCCGCGTCGTCAGGCCGCCGACCGGTAACGCGGGAAGGCGCTCGCCCCCGCGTACCGCGCCGCGTCGGCCAGCTCCTCCTCGATCCGGAGCAGCTGGTTGTACTTCGCCACCCGGTCGGAGCGGGCCGGGGCGCCGGTCTTGATCTGCCCGCAACCCATCGCCACCGCCAGGTCGGCGATCGTGGTGTCCTCGGTCTCGCCGGAACGGTGGCTCATCATGCACCGGAAGCCGGCCCGGTGCGCCAGGTCCACCGCCTCGAAGGTCTCGGTGAGCGAGCCGATCTGGTTGACCTTGACCAGTACGGCGTTCGCCGCCTTCTCCGCGATGCCCCGGGCGATCCGCTGCGGGTTGGTGACGAAGAGGTCGTCGCCGACGATCTGGATCCGCTCGCCGACCGACGCGGTGAGACGGCTCCAGCCGGACCAGTCGTCCTCGGCCAGCGGGTCCTCGATGGAGACGATCGGGTAGTCGTCGAGAAGCTTGTGGTAGTAGGCGGTCATCTCGTCCGCCGTCTTCTGGCTGCCCTCGAACGTGTAGACGCCGTTGTCGAAGAACTCCGTGGCGGCGACGTCCAGCGCGAAGACGATGTCGGTGCCGAGCCGGTACCCGGCCTTCTCCACCGCCTCGGCGATCAGGTCGAGCGCGGTGGAGTTGGTCGGCAGGTCGGGGGCGAACCCGCCCTCGTCGCCGAGCCCGGTGTTCAGGCCCTTCTTCTTCAGCACCGACTTGAGCGCCTGGTAGACCTCGGAGCCGGCGCGCAGCGCCTCCCGGAAGGTCGGCGCGCCGATCGGCGCGATCATGAACTCCTGGATGTCGACGTTGGAGTCGGCGTGCGCACCGCCGTTGAGGATGTTCATCATCGGCACCGGCAGCAGGTGCGCGTTCGGGCCGCCGAGGTAGCGGAACAGGCTCAGCCCGCTGCTCTTCGCCGCCGCCTTCGCGACCGCCAGTGACACGCCCAGGATGGCGTTGGCGCCGAGCCCCGACTTGTCGTCGGTGCCGTCGATCTCGATCATCTTCTGGTCGATGAGGCGCTGTTCGCTCGCCTCGTAGCCGACGAGCTGGTCGACGATGCGCTCCTCGATGTTCGCGACCGCCTTCTCGACGCCCTTGCCGCCGTACCGGTCCTTGTCGCCGTCGCGCAGCTCGAGCGCCTCGAAGGCCCCCGTGGACGCGCCGGACGGCACCGCGGCGCGGCCGACCGTACCGTCGTCCAGACCGACCTCGACCTCGACGGTCGGGTTGCCCCGCGAGTCCAGAATCTCCCGGGCGACGATCGCCTCGATGGTGGCCACTGTCCTGCTCCTCAGTAGTCGATAACGGTCCATCGGTTGTCGATGGCGGTGGCGTCCCCGTCGCGACGGTGCGGCTGAGGCTCCGTCGCAACAGCCTATCGGGCGGCACCGGCCGCGCGTGTGCTGGCTGGTGCAGAGCCACCGTCCCACGCCGACATCACGCCCGATGCCGACATTTGCGGACCAGCCTCATGTTTCTGAAAGCTGGTTTGCGCGCGCTCGACACGATCGACAAGGCTGTGGGCATGCCGGTTGTGTCGACCTCACTCCGGGTGCTCACGGGGGTCATCGTCACCGTCCTGACCGTCACCGGGTGCCAGACCCTGGACGCCGCGAGCCGGGTCATCGGCCGCGCCGACCTGGTCAACGAGCTCGCTGCCCGGCTGGACCGGTCGAACCAGCTCACCTACTCGGCCGACTACCAGTTCCCGGGCGGCCGGACCGCATCGATCGCACAGTCCCAGAATCCGCTCCGCGCCGCGTACGTCTACCCGGGTGGCAAGCTGACCGTGACCGCGGAGGCGACGATGGAGTGCGACACCAGTGGGAAGAAGCCGACCTGCACCCTCACCGCGCCACCGGAGCCGAAGAACAAGCCGGCGCTGACGGTCTTCACCCGGATGACCAGCCACGGCCTGGTCACCCCGCCGATGGTGGTGGGACTGCTCACCGCCGCCGCGCTCGACCCCGACGCGATCATCGAGCAGAACGACACCACGATCGCCGGACGCCACGCCACCTGCGTCCAGGTCCGGCAGCTGCACAACGCCGCCACCGACGCCTTCGACGCCTGCATCACCGGCGAGGGTGCACTCGGCAGCTTCAGCGGTACGGTCGACGGCACCGAGCTGCGGGTGACGATGAGCCGCTACCGCGAGACGGTGGAGAACAGCGTCTTCGAGCTTCCGCCCGGCGCCGGGGTGGTCGACCGGCGTCCCACGGCGCCCAGGTGACCGCCCTCAGGACGGCAGCCCGAGCAGGGTCGGGAGATGCCGCGGCGGCGGGGAGCCGTGCGCGAGCATCGCGTCGTGCCACGCCCGCACGGAGACCCCGTGCGGGCGACGGGCGGCGATCTGGGCGATCTGCGTGTAGCCGACGAAGTACGTCGAGAGCTGTGTCGAGGTGAGCAGGGCCCGCCGCCACTTCCCGGCGGCCTCGCCCTCCTCCTGGAAGCCCCGACCGGTCATCAGCGCCATCCCGTCGGCCTCGGTCATCCCCTCACAGTGCACCAGCTGGTCGAGCAGGGCGTTGATGGTCATCCGGAGCTGCATCTTGAGCTGCTGCAGCCGAACCGCCAGGCCGCCGAAGCCCCGCTCGGCCATCAGCTGCTCCGCGTAGACCGCCCAGCCCTCGACGAACGGCCCGGAGTGGCCGAGGGCCCGGACCCGACTGCTGCCCCGGTACCGGCGCGCGTGGGCCAGCTGGAGGAAGTGCCCCGGCATCGCCTCGTGGACCGTCAGGTTCCGGATCATGTGGTTGTTGTACTCGCGGTAGAACGACTCGACCCGGGTCGCCGGCCAGTCGGCCGGGGCCGGGGCGATGCAGTAGAACGTCGGGACGTCCGCGGTCTCCAACGGACCCGGCGGATCGCAGTACGCGACCGCGACACCACGGTCGTGCTCCGGCATCGTCCTGATCACGCAGGGGTCGTCGACCAGCGAGACCAGCTCGGCGTCGGCGACGAAGTCGGTCGCCTCGTCCAGGGTCCGCCGGGCCAGCGGCACGATCGACGCCTCGTCCGGGTGCTCGTCGGCGAGCAGGCGCAGCGCCTGCCGGACCGCGTCGTCGGAGGCCGGGCCGCCGACCAGCTCGACGGCGGCCTCCCGGATCTCCTCGGTGACCCGGTCCAGGTTGGCCCACGCCAGGTCCTGCACCTGGCGCGCGGTGAGCTCGGTGTCCAGGGTGTGCCAGAGCCGGGCCTCCCACAGCCGCCGGCCCAGCCGGGGGTCGCGGCCCGGGTCGGTGCCGTCGCGCAGGCCCGCCCGGAGCCACCGCGCGAACCCGGCCAGCTCACGGATCGCCACCTCGGCAACCGGCTCCACCGTGCGCCGCATCCCGGGTGCCTCGGCCAGCAGGGCGGGAAGCTGGTCCCGCAGCAGCGCCACGGCGCCGTCGTACTGGCCGGCGGCGGTCTCGGCGTGGATCCGGGGGACGTCCGCCAGCAGCGCGCGGGCGGTGGCCAGCGCGTCCGGTACGGCCGCCAGCCGACCCGCGATGCTGGTCAGCCGCACGTCGGCCGGGGCGAACGGCCGAGCCAGCAGCGCGTGCAGCAGCGGGGCCGGGTTGTGCACCATCGGGTTCCACTCGTGCGCGCGGACCTCGGTCAGCTCGAAGAGTTCCCGCTCCACCATCGCCGAGAGCACGGCGTGGTCGACCCGCTCCGCCGTCGGCAGCCCGTCCGTCTCCACCTCGGAGAGGGCGTGCGCCGCGTCCCGCAGCATCGTCACCCGCCCGGCCACCGCGTCGGCCGACCAGTCCGCAAGCCGGTCGTCGTAGGCGTGTTCTCCGACGTCGGAGGCCAGATGCGGGTCGCTGGCGAGCATCGCGTCGACGATTCGTTCGGCCAGGGGGACGAATGGCGGCATGTGGCCAACCTAGACGATCAGCGCCGCCAGCCGCGCCACCGCCTCCGTGAGGACGTCCGGCGGGTGCGTCGCGTAGCCGAGGACCAGTCCGGGTGGACCGCCGGGCCGCAGCCGCAGCCGTGACAGCGCCAGCGGGCCCAACCCGGACCGCCGGGCGGCCCGGGCCACCGCGACGTCGTCGGTTCCGGCCGGCAGCTCGACGACCAGGTGTATCCCGGCCGCGACACCGGAGATCCGGGCCGACGGCAGGTACCGGCGGACCGCGGCCACCACGGCGTCGCGCCGGACCCGGTAGCCGCGGCGCAGCCGCCGCAGATGCCGGTCGTAGCCGCCGCTGGCGAGGAACTCGGCGAAGGCGAGCTGCTCCAGCACCGGCCCGCAGACGTCCGCGGCGTACTTGCCGGCCCGCACCGCCGACCGCCACGCCGGGGGTACGGCCAGCCAGCCGATCCGCAGCGCCGGGGCGAGCGCCTTGCTGGCCGAGCCGATGTGTGCCACCCGGTCGGGGGCGAGTCCCTGGAGGCAGCCGACGGGATCGCGGTCGTACCGGAACTCGGCGTCGTAGTCGTCCTCGACGATCAGCCCGTCGACCCGGCGGGCCCAGTCGAGCAGCGCCGCCCGTCGGTCGGGGCCGAGCACCACACCGGTCGGAAACTGGTGCGCCGGGGTGACCAGCACGGCCCGGGCCCCGGTGCGCGCCAGCGCCGCGACGTCCAGGCCGTCGTGGTCGACCGGTACCGGCACCAGGCGCAGTCCGTGCGCGACAAGGTGGTCGCGGACCCCCGCGCTGCCCGGGTCCTCGACGCCGACCGTGTCGATGCCGGCGGCGCGCAGCGCCCCGGCGACCAGCCCGAACGCCTGGCCCGCGCCGGTGGTGGCGAAGAGGTCGGCCGGGTCGACCCGGGCGGCCCTGACCCGGCCGAGATAGCCGGCGAGTTCCGCCCGGAGCCGGGGTGCACCGGCGGCGTCGCCGTAGTCGAGGTCGGCGGCGTGGGCCTGGTTCAGCACCCGCTCGTACGCCCGCCGCCAGGCGGCCCGGGGGAACATCCCGAGATCGGGTATGCCCGGACGCAACGGCCGGATCCGGTCGACCGGCCCGACCGTGGCCTGTGCCGGGTGAGGGCGCCCCGACCCGGGGTGCACGGGCACCGCACCGGGGTGCACCGGCGCGACGGTGGTGCCCGACCCACGCCGCGACACCAGCCAGCCCTCGGCGACCAGCTGCTCGTACGCCTCGACCACCACGCCCCGGGACAGCCGCAGGTCCGCCGCGAGGTCCCGGCTGGACGGCAGACGGCTGCCGGGGCGGAGCCGGCCGGCGACGATCGCCTCGCGCAGCGCGCAGGTGAGCCGGTGCGCCCGGCCCGGGCCGGTCCGGTCGAACTCGACCAGTGCCTCCAGCAACGCCAATTGGTCCTCCAATCTGTCGCGCCGGTGGACCTGCGGACCGGACCACCTGCACCCTAGCGTCACGGCGTGCAGATCTCGAACCTCGTCGCCGTCCTGCTCTGCGTCGGCGGAATGGTCCTCGTCGGCAGCTCCGTCTCGATCAGCCAGCTGGTCCTCGACTTTCCGCACCTCACCGGCCAGGCGGCCCGGTACGCGCTCGCCGCCGTGGTCCTCCTCGCCCTCGCACACCGGTTTCCCGGACTGCTGGGCGGACCCGCGGCGGGCCGGCCGACCCGGCGGGAACTGGCCGTCCTCACCGCACTCGCCGCCGCCGGGATGGCCGGCTTCAACGCCTGCGTCCTGCTCGCCCTGTCACACGCGGACGCGGCCATGGTCGGCACCTTCATCGGAGCGGCGCCGCTCGGCCTGGCCCTGCTCGGCCCGCTCGTCCGCCGCCGCCGGCCCGCCGTCCGGCTGCTGGCCGCCGCCGCGATCGTCGTTGCCGGGACCGCGCTCGTCCACGGCAGCGGCCGGGCCGACGCCGTCGGGGTCCTCGCCGCCCTCGGCGCGTTCGGCGGCGAGGTCGCGTTCTCCCTGCTCGCCGCCGCCGTCCTGCCCCGGCTCGGGCCGGTGCTGGTCTCGGCGTACGGCTGCGCGCTGGCCGTACCGCTGCTCCTGCTGGCGGCACTGGCCGCCGGCGAGTTCGCCCGGTTGCGCCTCCCCACCGCGACCGAGGCGGCCGCCCTCGGCTACCTGGCCGCGTTCATGACCGTGGCCGCGTTCCTGTGCTGGTTCACCGGGCTGCGGCGGCTCGGGGTGGAACGGACCGCGCCACTGGTCGGGGTGATGCCGATCGCCACCCTGCTCACCGCCGCCGTACAGGCCGGCCGGCCGCCGGCCGCCGGTCAGGCCGCCGGTGTGCTGATCGCCGCGCTCGGGATCGCCCTCGGGTTGCGGGCCGGACGCGACGACCACCGGACGGGTGCGGACCCCACACCGGGTCCGGCCGGGAAACGGGAGGCGAGCCCGGTCGGCTCCTAGTGCGGCGTGCCGGACCCGGCGTCGGTAGCCCGCTCCCGCTCCACCGCCCGGGCCGTCGCCGCGTACTCCAGCGTCACCCGGCGCAGCGCCGCCTCGGCGTCCAGCCCGGCGGTCCGGGCCCGGGCCACCGTCTGCAGCAGCTCGGCGCCGAGCCGTGACTCGGCATCGGCGCCCGGCGCCGGCAACGGTACGTCGAGGCCGGCCCGCTCGACCCGGTGCAGCACCTTCGCCGCCAGCGCGAGCGCCGGCTGGGAGAGTGCCACCCCGTCGAGCGCCGAGGCCCGGGGCTTCTCCGCCCGCTTGATCTGCTCCCAGTTCTCGGTGATCTCCTCGATGCTGTCGACCCGCTCCCCGGCGAAGACGTGCGGATTGCGACGGATCATCTTCGCCACGAGGCCACCGGCGACGTCGTCGATGGTCCACCGCTCGCCCTCGGGAAGTTCCTCGGCCAGCCGGGCGTGCAGCACCACCTGCAGCAGCACGTCGCCGAGCTCCTCACGCAACGCGGCGAGATCCCCGGCGGCGATCGCGTCGTACGCCTCGTAGCACTCCTCGATCAGAAACCGCGCCAGGCTGGCGTGGGTCTGGGCCCGCTTCCAGGGATCGCCGCCGGGTGAGAGCAGCCGGTCCATCACCGCGACCGCGTCGAGCAGCCGGGCCCCGGGCGGATCCCAGGAGCCGTACATCAGCTCCAGCTCGGCCAGGCCCGGGTCACCGGCCAGCCGCAGCCCCAACTGCCGGGCCACGTCCTCGTCGCCGGTCGGGCCGGCCAGCCAGACCGCCGTACCGTGGGTCGCCGCCCGGTCCAGCAGCGCCGGTACCGGGTCGTCGGTGACGGTGACGTCGGCGCCCGCGGCGCGCAGGGCGGCGACCAGGTCGCTCTCGGCGGCGGCCAGGACCGGGTGGGCGCGGACGACGTCCCAGGCGGCCGCGGTCAACAGCCCGGCCGGCAGCCGGGGCGAGGTGACCAGCAGTACGACCCGGGCGGTCATCGTGACACGACCATCCTCCGTGCGGGTGTACGCGGCGACGTCCCGTCGCTCAGCGGCTCTCGACCAGCGTGTCCGGCCCGGCCTGCCCGATCAGCAACGAGATCGCGGCCGAACCGTCCGAGAAGGAGAGCAGCGGGAAATCCAGCGGCCGGTACCGCGGGCTGACGACGACGTCCTCCCGGTCGAGCGCCTCGGCGAGCACCTTGCGCTGCGACAGCGCCATGCCCAGCTGCGGGCCCTGGGACAGCCGGTTCTTGGCGTCCTCGTCCCGCTCGTCGGGTGAGACCACCCCGGCCTTGCGGCCCCGGGCGACCAGGTCGGCCAGCTCCGCGTCGGTCGGCGTCACCTGCTGGTCGGTGGGCACCGCGCTCAGGCAGGTGTACAGCTCGGCGAGCTGCTGGACGTACCGCGAGCCCGTCGGCAGGTTGAGCTGCGCGGCGAGCCGCTCGGGATCGACCGGGTCGGACGACCGCAGGTCGCGCTCGGCGGTGAGCCGCCGGCAGACGTCGCCGAGCACCAGGACCCGTACCACCTCCGACCGACTCGGCGCCGTCACCCCGGCACCACCGGCCGCCGCGTCACCGCCCGGGGACGGCGCCCTGCGCCTGGCGTCCTCGACGACCGACGTCACCTCGTCCTCGGTGATCTTCCGTTCGCCGAGGTACACGGCGACGCTGGAGTCGGAGCGACAGGCGGCAAGAACGGTGGTGCCGAGAACGGCAATGACCGCGATCGAAGCCAGACGACGGACACGCTGCATGTCCACACTCTCTCACGCGACAGACGGACGCCGCAGCCGGGCCACCCCCACCCGCGCCGGCGGGCGGGGCTCACCGGGCCGGGGCGGCGACGTTCACCTCCCCCAGCACGTCGGTGAGCAGTTGGGTGCACCAGTCCAGCAGCGCCTGGTCGCGCAGCGGCTCGCCACCGACCCGGCGGGTCGTCGGCCGCGGCACGCTGACCTGTTCGGTCGCCGCCTTGTAGACCGCGTCCGGGTGGTAGCGCTTCAGGCGCAGCTGTTTCGAGTCCGGCAGGCGCAGCGGTGAGAACCGGATGTGCCGGCCCTGCATCGAGACGTCGGTCAGACCGTACGCCCGGGCGAGCAGCCGGAACCGGGCCACCGCGACCAGGTTGGCGACCTGCTCCGGTGGCTCGCCGTACCGGTCGGTCATCTCGGCCACCACCTCGCCCAGCCGGTCGGTGTCCCGGGCCTCGGCGAGCTTGCGGTACATCTCCAGGCGCAGCCGCTCCACCCCGATGTAGTCGTGCGGCAGGTGCGCGTCGACCGGCAGGTCGACCTTGACCTCGGGCTCCTCCTCCGGCCGTTCGCCCTTGAACGCCTGCATCGCCTCGCCGACCATCCGGACGTACAGGTCGAAGCCCACCCCTTCGATGTGTCCGGACTGCTCGCCGCCGAGCAGGTTGCCGGCGCCCCGGATCTCCAGGTCCTTCATCGCCACGTACATGCCGGCGCCGAGCTCGGTGTGCTGGGCGATGGTGGCCAGCCGCTCGTGGGCCTGCTCGGTCAGCGGCCTGTCCCCGGGGTAGAGGAAGTACGCGTACGCCCGCTCCCGGCCCCGGCCGACCCGGCCCCGGATCTGGTGCAGCTGGGCGAGGCCGAGCAGGTCGGCCCGCTCCACGATCAGGGTGTTGGCGTTCGGGATGTCGATACCGGACTCGACGATCGTGGTGCAGACCAGGACGTCGTACTCCCGTTCCCAGAAGCCGACCATGACCCGTTCCAGGGCGTCCTCGCCCATCTGGCCGTGCGCGACCGCGACCCGGGCCTCCGGGACCAGCTCGCGGATCCGCCGGGCCGCCCGGTCGATCGTCTCGACCCGGTTGTGCACGTAGAAGACCTGGCCGTCGCGCAGCAGCTCGCGGTGGATCGCGGCGGCGACCTGCCGGTCGTCGTACGCCCCGACGAAGGTCAGCACCGGGTGCCGCTCCTCCGGCGGGGTGGCGATCGTCGACATCTCCCGGATGCCGGTGACCGCCATCTCCAGGGTCCGCGGGATCGGGGTCGCCGACATCGTCAGGACGTCCACCGAGGTACGCAGCTGCTTGAGGTACTCCTTGTGCTCGACCCCGAAACGCTGCTCCTCGTCGACGATGACCAGGCCGAGCGCCTTGAACCGGGTCGACGCCTGCAGCAGCCGGTGGGTACCGATCACGATGTCGGCGCTGCCGTCGGCGACCATCGCCAGCGTCTGCTCGGCCTCCTTCGGCGTGGCGAACCGCGACAGCTGCCGGATGGTGACCGGGAACTGCGCCATCCGCTCGGTGAAGGTGTTGTAGTGCTGCTGGGCCAGCAGGGTGGTCGGCACCAGCACCGCCACCTGCTTGCCGTCCTGCACCGCCTTGAACGCGGCCCGCACCGCGATCTCGGTCTTGCCGTACCCGACGTCGCCGCAGATCAGCCGGTCCATCGGGATCGGCTGCTCCATGTCCCGCTTGACCTCCTCGATCGCCGCGAGCTGGTCCGGCGTCTCGGTGTACGGGAAGGCGTCCTCCAACTCCCGCTGCCACGGGGTGTCCGGGCCGAAGGCGTGCCCCCTGCTGGCCTTGCGGGCGGCGTAGAGCTGGATGAGCTGGGCGGCGATCTCCCGTACCGCCTTGCGGGCCCGTGCCTTCGCCTTCTGCCAGTCCGCGCCGCCCATGCGGTGCAGCGCCGGGGTCTCGCCGCCGACGTACCGGGAGAGCTGGTCGAGCTGGTCGGTGGGGACGAAGAGCCGGTCCCCGGGCTGGCCGCGCTTGCTCGGCGCGTACTCGATGACCAGGTACTCCCGCTCGGCGCCGTTGACGACGCGCCGCACCAGCTCGACGTACCGGCCGATGCCGTGCTGCTCGTGCACCACGTGGTCGCCGGCCCGCAGCTCCAACGGGTCGATGGTGTTGCGGCGCCGGCTCGGCATCCGACGCATGTCCCGGGTGGTGGCGCCGCGGCCGCCGGTGATGTCGTGGCCGGTGAGGATGACGAACCGGGCCTGCGGGTCGAGGAAACCGTGGGTGAGCGAACCGCAGGTGACGACCAGTTCGCCGGCGCCCGGCGGTGCGGTGACCGTCTCGACGGTGGCGGCACCGAGACCGGCGTCGCGGAGCACCTCGACGGCCCGCTGCGCCGGACCGCTGCCCTCGAAGACCAGGGTCACCGCCCAGCCGTCGCCGACCCAGCGCTTGAGGTCGTCGACCAGCCGGGCGGTCTCGCCGTGGTACAGCGGTATCGGCTGGGCGGCCAGGGTGAGGGACTCGCCCGCGTCCGGGGTGACGCTCACCTCCGGCTCCGGCTCGACCGCCCACGGCTCCGGGGTGGCGGCCGGCCCCGGTGCCGCCTCGGCCAGGCCGAACGGCGACACCGACCACCAGGGTTGGCCGAGGGCGGCGGCGGTGGCGCGTACCTCCGCCAGGGTCTTGAAGGCGGCGGCGCCGAGGTCGATCGGAGCCTGGCCGCCGACGGCGGCCGCCGCCCAGCTCGCCTCCAGGAACTCCGCCGAGGTGCGGACCAGGTCGTGCGCCCGGGTCCGGATCCGCTCCGGATCGCAGAGCAGGACGTGGGTGCCGGCCGGCATGCTGTGCAGGAGGAGTTCGAGCGCGTCGGCCCCGATCAGGGCCGGGGCCAGTGACTCCATCCCCTCGACCGGTATCCCCTCGGCGAGCTTGTCCAGGATCTCGGCCAGCTCGGGATGCCGCTCGGCCAGCTCGGCGGCCCGGCGGCGGACGGCCGGGGTGAGCAGCAGCTCCCGGCAGGGTGGCGCCCACAGCGCCGGCACGGTCTCGATCGTGCGCTGGTCGGCGACGGCGAAGGTACGGATCTCCTCGACCTCGTCGCCCCAGAACTCGATGCGGGACGGGTGCTCGTCGGTCGGCGGGAAGACGTCGAGGATGCCGCCCCGGACGGCGTACTCGCCCCGCTTGGTGACCAGGTCGACCCGGGCGTAGGCCAGGTCGGTCAGCCGACGGGCGGTCTCCTCCAGCCCGGCCTCGGCACCGACGGTCAGCCGGACCGGCTCCAGGTCACCGAGCCCCTTGAGCTGCGGCTGGAGCACCGAGCGCACCGGCGCGACGACGACCCGGACCGGACCGGCGTGTTCGTCGAGATCCGGGTGCGCCAGCCGGCGCAGCACCCCGAGCCGCCGTCCGACGGTGTCGGACCGGGGCGAGAGCCGCTCGTGCGGCAGCGTCTCCCAGGCCGGGAAGACCACCACCTGCTCCGGTGGCAGCAGGCTGCGCAGCGCGGCGGCGAGGTCGTCGGCCTCCCGCGTGGTCGCGGTCACCGCCAGCACCGGCCGGCCCGCCCCGCCGACCTCCCGGTCGGCGGCCACGGCGGCGACGACGAACGGCCGCAGCGACGGTGGCGCCGTCAGGTCGAGGCCGTCGGCCTCCGTCCCGCCCGCCAGGGCCAGCTGGCGCGCCCGCGCCAACGCCCGATCACGTAGCGCCGCAGTCAACAACCCGGTCAGCACGCCGATCACACCTTCAGGGCACGCGAAATGGACCCCGCGTCCGCCTCGGACGGGGGTGGAGGGGGTCGCAGACGGCGCCCCGCCCGCGGTCCGGTCGCTGCCATGTGGGACGCCCTTGACACCCGACCCCAGCCTATCTTCCGGGTCGGACGCCTCCCCGGCGACGGCCCGCACCCGCCGGGGTCGGGTGTGTGGTCCGGGCGGGACCGCAGCCGGACGGGAATCGCGTTGACCGGTGCCGGCACGTGTGATCCGCTTGCCGCCATGGCGGAACAGTGGCGCGTCCGGTTCGACGCGGAGGTGACCTTCGTCAACGGCGGTGGGCTGCGGGTGGACGGCTTCCGGCTCGACATCCCGGGCACCGACATCACCGACGAGGAGTTGGCGGCACTCTTCGTCCGGCATCTGGGCCTGCTGATGGTGGGCGAGGTGCGGATCACCGCCAAGGAGCTGATCCGCGAACCGCACCAGGGTGGCCGGGACGTTCCCCGCGCGGCGGCCACCGGTCGGCGGCTGGTCGAGCTGAGCCACGTCGTCCGGGACGGCATGGTCACCCTTCCCGGTCTGCCGGCGCCCCGGATCACCGACTGGCTGAGCCGGGAGGCGTCCCGGCAGCGGTACGCCCCGGGCACCGAGTTCCAGATCGGCGAGATCACGATGGTCGCCAACACCGGGACGTACGTCGACACCCCGGCGCACCGCTGGGCGGACGGCGCCGACCTGGCCGGTGTCCCCCTGGAGCGGCTCGCCGACCTGCCCGGCGTGGTGGTCCGGGTGCCGGCCGGGGTCCGCGCCGTCGACCGGCTGCTGCTGGCTCCCCACGAGGTGGCCGGGCGGGCGGTGCTGCTGCACACCGGCTGGGACGTGCACTTCGGCACCCCGAGGTACGGCGCCCCGGACCACCCGTACCTGACCGCGGACGGGGCCGAGTGGCTGGTGTCCGCCGGGGCGGCGCTGGTCGGCATCGACTCGGTGAACATCGACGACTCCTCCCCGGCCAGCGGTGGCACCCGCCCCGCGCACAGCCTCCTGCTCGCGGCCGGCATCCCGATCGTCGAGCACCTGCGCGGCCTGGCCGCGCTGCCCCCGGACGGCTTCCGGTTCACCGCCGCCCCTCCGATGGTCGCCGGGATGGGCACCTTCCCGGTCCGGGCCTTCGCCGTGCTCGACTGAGGGCCGTCGGGCGTACGCGACCCACGGGCGGTTCCCGATCGCGCGGCGTCCCGCCGGCGTGCGATCGGGAACCGGGGCAACACGTCCCACTTCCTGGACACACCGTCCCACTTCGTGGGTGGCGGTGACAGCGGTGGCCGGGTTCGCCCAGCGCCGGGGCCGACCTTTCATAAGCTGATGAAGTGGGCGAATCAGAGACAAACCCGGCAGGGCAGGACCAGCGCATCGGCAGGGCCGTCCGCCCGCGTGGGGAGCCGCGGCACGGCGAGCCGCTGCGGCGGAGCGTCGTCCGTGCCGCCGCCCTGCTCCTCGGCACCCTGGCGATCGCGACCGCGTTCGTCGCCACCCACGTCGGTGCCCTGCACGACCCGCGCCCGAGGGACGTCCCGGTCGGCGTGGTGCGGGACGACCAGCCCGCGCGGTCTCTCCTCGCCGGCGTGCGGGAGCAGGGCCGCCAACTCCGGCCCGTCGGGTACGCCCACCGCGACGCCGCCGAGGCGGCGCTGCACCGGCGTGAGATCTACGCGCTGCTCACCACCGGGCCGGACGCCCCCGGGCTGACCCTGACGACCGCGACCGCCGCCTCGCCGGCCGCCGCCACGACGGTGACCGAGATCGTGACGGCGGCGGCCGCACGCGCGCAGATCCCGCTCGCCGTCACCGACGCCGTCCCCGTCGCCACCGCCGACCCGCGCGGCCTGACGCCGTTCTACCTGGCGGTGGGGCTGGTGCTCGGTGGCTATCTCGGCGCCGCAGCCATCGGGATCTCGCTCGGTACGGTGCCCCACACCCCGTACCGGGCGGTCCTGCGGATCGGCGGTCTCGCGTGGTACGCCGCCCTGCTCGGGCTCGCCGGCGCGCTCGTCACCGGCCCCGCCCTGGGCGTCTGGAGCCGGCACCTGCCCAGCCTCGTCGGCGCCGGGGCGCTGGTGGCCTTCGCCGCCGCGATGGCCGCCTCCGCCGTACAGGGCTGGTTGGGGCTGGTCGGCACCGGGTTGGTCATCCTGTTGCTGGTGGTGCTCGGCAACCCCGGATCCGGCGGCATCTACCCACCGGAGTTCCTGCCCGCCTTCTTCCGGGACATGCACCGCTGGAACATCCCCGGCCTCGCCACCGATCTGATCAGGTCCGTGCTGTACTTTCCACCCGGGGCGGCCCGGTGGCCGGCCGCCACGCTCGGGATCTGGGCCGGTGCCGGCATGCTCGTGCTGCTCGCCGCCACCGCCGTGCTCGGGCGGCCCCGGACGCGGTGAGGCGGACCACCCGGTCCGGGCCCGGCGACTCCTCCCCGACCCGCATGCCGTCGGCGGGGTGCACCAGGCGCTCCGCGGTGTCGGACACCCGCCGCGGGCGGCGACCGTCACGGCGTGGACTCGTTCGCGTCGACCAGCCGGCACGGATACGATCCAGCGTGTCGGGACAGCGCCGTCCTCTGGAATCGATCAAGGAGTGCACGGTGACTGACCAGCACGACCACGACGGGCCCGACGCCGCCCTTCGGGCCGACATCCGCCGCCTCGGCCGCCTACTCGGCCAGACCCTCGCCCGCCAGGAGGGTCGTCCACTGCTCGACCTGGTCGAGGAGATCCGCGTCCTGGTCCGCCACGACGCCGAGGCGGCCGCGCAGCGGCTCGCGGCGCTGGACGTCACCACCGGCACCAAGCTGGCCCGCGCCTTCTCCACCTACTTCCACCTGGCCAACATCACCGAACAGGTACACCGGGCCCGGGAGCTGCGCCGGCAGCGTGCCGCGCACGGCGGTTGGCTGGACCAGGCCGCCCGGCTGATCCGGGAGCGCGGCGTGCCGCCGGAGGAGATCGCCGCCGCCGCCCGCCGGCTCGCCGTCCGGCCGGTCTTCACCGCCCACCCGACCGAGGCGGCCCGACGTTCCATCCTGTCGAAGCTGCGGGCCGTCGCCGACGAGCTCGACGCGGAGGCCTCGGCCGCCGTCCTCTACGGCGCCACCGACGAGGGCCCGACCAACCGGCGTCTCGCCGAACTGCTCGACCTGCTCTGGCAGACCGACGAGCTGCGGCTGGACCGGCCGGATCCGACCGACGAGGCCCGCAACGCCATCTACTACCTGCGCGACCTCTACGCGGTCGCGGCGCCGCAGGTCCTCGACGACCTCACCGACACCCTGCGCAGCCTGGGTGTGGAGACCGCGCCGACGGCCCGCCCGCTGACCTTCGGCACCTGGATCGGCGGTGACCGGGACGGCAACCCGTTCGTCACCCCGCAGGTCACCCGGGACGTCCTGATGATCCAGTTCGAGCACGGCATCCAGGCGACCGAGGCGGCGATGGACACGCTGATCAACGAGATCTCCGTCTCCCGGCGCCTGCGCAGCGTCTCGCTCGACCTCTCCGCCAGCCTGGCCAAGGACCTGGACGCGCTGCCCGAGGTGGCACCCCGGTTCCGCCGGGTCAACGCCGAGGAGCCGTACCGGCTCAAGGCCCGGTGCATCAAGGCCAAGCTGGCCAACACCCGGCGCCGCCTCCAGCAGGGCACCCCGCACGTGCCGGGGCGGGACTACCGGGGCACCGCCGAGCTGCTGGCCGATCTGGAGCTGATGCGTGCCTCGCTGGCCCGCAACTCCGGTCAGCTCACCGCCGTCGGCCGGCTCGCCTCGGTGATCCGCACGGTCGCCGCGTTCGGGCCGCAACTGGCGACCATGGACATCCGGGAGCACGCCGAGGCACACCACGCCGTGCTGGCCCAGTTCTACGCCGCGGTCGGCGAGGTGACCGACTACGCCGGGCTGAGCCGCGCCGAGCGGACCAAGCTCCTCGCCGAGGAGCTGGCCGGCCGGCGTCCGCTCTCCACGATGGACACCCCGCTCACCGACTCGGCCCGCAAGACCTTCGAGGTCTTCCACACCATCCGCGACCTCCAGGAGCGCTTCGGCGTCGAGGTGATCGAGTCCTACATCATCTCGATGACGCTCGGGGCAGACGACGTCCTCGCCGCGGTGGTGCTGGCCCGGGAGGCCGGGCTGGTGGACGTGCACACCGGTCGGGCCCGGATCGGTTTCGTCCCGCTGCTGGAGACCCCGAGCGAGCTGGAGGCCGGCGGCGAGCTGCTCGACGAGCTGCTCTCCCTGCCTCCCTACCGGGCGATCGTGGCAGCCCGCGGCGACGTGCAGGAGGTGATGCTCGGCTACTCCGACTCCAACAAGGAGGCCGGGATCACCACCTCACAGTGGTCCATCCACCGCGCCCAGCGCGCGCTGCGGGACGTGGCCGCCCGGCACAACGTCCGGCTGCGGCTGTTCCACGGTCGAGGCGGCACGGTCGGACGGGGCGGCGGGCCCACCCACGAGGCGATCCTGGCCCAGCCGTACGGCACGCTCGACGGCGAGATCAAGGTGACCGAGCAGGGCGAGGTCATCTCCGACAAGTACAGCCTCCCCTCGCTGGCCCGGGAGAACCTGGAGCTGATGCTGGCGGCCGTACTGCAGAGCACCCTGCTGCACACCGAGCCGCGCCAGCCGGCCGAGGCGCTCGAACGGTGGAACTCGACGATGGACGTGGTGTCCGACGCGGCGTACCGGTCGTACCGGTCGCTGGTGGAGGACCCGGACCTGCCGGCGTACTTCTGGGCCTCCACCCCGACCGAGCTGCTCGGTGCCCTCAACATCGGCTCCCGGCCGACGAAACGGCCGAACACCGGGGCCGGGCTGGCCGGGCTGCGGGCCATCCCGTGGGTCTTCGGCTGGACCCAGACCCGGCAGATCGTCCCGGGCTGGTTCGGCGTCGGGTCCGGGCTCGCCGCGGCTCGCGAGGCCGGGCTCGGCGACATCCTGTCCGAGATGCATCGGGCCTGGCACTTCTTCCGCACGTTCCTGTCGAACGTGGAGATGATGCTGACCAAGACCGACCTGAACATCGCCCGGCGGTACGTCGAGACCCTGGTACCCAAGAAGCTGCACCCGATCTTCCACAAGATCGAGGCGGAGTACGAGCTGACCAAGCGCGAGGTGCTCGCCATCACCAACTCCCCCGCGCTGCTGGACAACTCGCCGGTGCTGCAGCGCACCCTGGCGGTCCGGGACACCTACCTGGAGCCGCTGCACCACCTCCAGGTGGCGCTGCTGCGGCAGTACCGCGAATCGGGACTGGCCAACCGCGCCGTGGCGACCGCCCCCGGTGGCCGCCGCGCCCCCGGCGACGGCGCCGCCCTGGAACGCGCCCTGCTCACCACCGTCAACGGCATCGCCGCCGGGATGCGCAACACCGGCTGACCCACCTCCGCGCACGGCTGGCCCGCCCGCGGACGGCGGCGGGGCGTGACCGGCGCGACGCGGGTTCGGGCGCCCCGCCGTCCCACGGCACGCCCGAACCCGCGCAGCCCCCCGTTGGTCAGCTCGTCTCGCCGGCCGCGCTGAACGAGCGAAGTCGATCGATCGCCAGGACGGTGCCGCCGACCGTGAGGACGACGCTCAGCGCCAGCGCCACCGGCAGTGACACCGTCGGGGTCAGCAGGGACGTCGGGGCGACCCGGTCCGCCACGGTCAGCACGTACTGCTGGACCGAGAGGACCCCGGTGCTGCTCAGCAGGCTGCTGAGCAGCCCCTCCCAGATCAGCACGTACACCAGGCCGAGCAGCACCGGCCGCCGGGTGACCAGACTGAGCACCAGGAAGATCGCCACGTACGTCAGCGCGCCGAGCGCGCTCGCCACCGCCAGGGCCAGCCCGAACCGTACGCCCTGCGCGAGCACCCCGGAGACGTAGAGCGGTACCGCGACGGTGAGCGCGGTGACCCCGGCCGCCACCGCCAGCTTCGGCAGGATGATCTGCCAGCGCGGCAGCGGCTTGGTCAGGATGTGCAGCAGGGTCCCGTCGTCGATCTCCGAACCGAGCACCCCGGTGCCGACGATCAGGGCGGTCACCGGAAGCATCACCGCGAGCCCCAGGCCGACGATGACCGGCGGCACCCACTCGCTGGCGGCGACCCCGGCCCAGCGGGCCAGTACCGCCAGCCCGACCACCAGCAGCGGCAGCGGGAAGAGCAGCAGGAAGCGCCGCCGGCCGAAGAGCCCGCGTGCGGTGATCCAGGCAACTGTCGTCATCGTCTCAGGCCTCCACCAGATAGGAGAACACGCTCTCCAGAGACTCGTCCGAGGGGAGCAGTCGGCGTACCCGGATCCCCGAGGCCAGGGCGATCTTGGGCAGCGCCCGGGTGAAGCTGCCGTAGTCGCCGGCCCGGACCGTCAACCCGTCGCGGTCGAGTTCGACCCCGTTGACCGACGGCTCGGCCATCAGCGCCACCGCGAGCCGCCGGTCGTCGGTGGAGCGGATCGCGAAGACGTGCGGCCGGTTCGTCATCAGCCGCCGGATCGTCCGGAAGTCGCCGGAGGCGGCGAGCCGGCCCGAGACGATCACCTGCACCGTGCCGGAGACCTGCTCGACCTCCTCGAGGATGTGCGAGCTGAACAGAATGGTGCGGCCCGCGTCACCGAGCGAGTGCAGCAGGTCCATCATGTGCATCCGCTGCCGCGGGTCCATCCCGTTGAACGGCTCGTCGAGCAGCAGCACCTCCGGGTCGTGGACCAGCGCGGCGGCGACCCGCGCCCGCTGCCGCATGCCCTTGGAGTACGTGCCGATCCGGCGGTCCTCGGCGCTGGTCAGCTCGACCAGGTCGAGCACCCGCCGGGCGGCCGCCTCCGGCTGTGGCAGCCGGTGCAGCCGGGCGCTGGCGAGCACGAACTCGTACGCGGTGAGGAAGTCGTACGCCGCCTCGCGCTCGGTCACCAGCCCGAGCCTCCGGTAGACCGCGGGGTTGCGCCAGGTGGGCTCGCCGTCCAGCGTCACCGTGCCCCGCGACGGTGCGAGGAACCCGGCCATCATGTGCAGCAGGGTGGTCTTGCCGGCGCCGTTCGGGCCGAGCAGCCCGGTCACCCCGGGGCCGAGACTCATCGTCACGTTGTTGACCGCGACCACGTTGCCGTACCAGCGGGAGACCCCGCTCAGTTCCACATTCGTCACTTCGACGCGACCTTCCGGTAGCGGGCGAGCAGCAGCAGGACCCCGGCGACGACGAAACCGAGCGTCGTGAGGGCGTAGAGCGGGCCGTAGCCGCCGATCTCGGCCTCGCCACCGGGCTCGAACGCCCAGTCGCCGAGCCCGCCGACCAGGGTCACCGGGCTGGCCAGGCCGGCGAGCTGGGTCGCCCGCTCGTACGGCAGCACCATCAGCACCCCGACCACCGGGGTGGTGAGCAGGAAGGAGCCCACGATCGCCCCGGCCGCGACCGCCCGGCGTCGCAGCAGGGAGGCGACCAGCAACGCCAGCACACCGAAGACCACCGCGTGTACGGCGGCGTAGCCGAGCCCGACCAGGTAGTCACCGAGCTCGTCCCAGACCGCCCCGAGGCGGTCGACGCTGAACGCGGCGCCGACGAACATCACCGTCATCGGGCCGGCGAGCAGCAGGAACGTCGCCGAGACCAGCGCCGCCAGCCGGGCCAGCGCGTAGTCCTGACGCCGCAGCGGCCGGGCGAAGTAGAGCGGCAGCACCCCGTTGTGCAGGTCCCGGGAGACGAGTTCCGGGGCGACGACCGCGCAGAAGAAGATGATCAGCATGCTGAGCATCTCGGTGAACTCGGCGTAGCCGACCAGGGCCTGACCGGTGCGGGCCCGAAGGGCGGTCAGCACCGCGGCCACCACCGCGACCACGCCGACGATCAGCCACGGAAAGACCTTGGCCTTGGCGCTGCGGCCCAGCCCGAAGGCGGCCCGTAGGCCGTGCACGTAGAGCGCGCCGACGATGGGCCGGCGGCCGAGCCGCGGCCCGGTGTAGCGCTGGTAGCCGATGTCGTGAATGACACCCGTCGGCTGGCTCATCGAATCCCTCCCTCGGTGGCGCCGGCCCCGGCCAGCGCGGCCGGCGGCTCGCCGGAGGCCACCGGGCCGGTGGCGAAGAGTTCGGCGACCCGGTGCCGCCGCTGGTCGAGCCGGTGCAGCGGCAGGTCCAGCTCGGCGACCGCGGTCAGGATCAGGTCGTACGTCGTCTCGTCCGCGAGCGGCACCAGCAGCAGCCGGCCGTCCCGGCGGACCGGAAGGTTGGCCGCGGCCAGCCGAGCGGCGAGTTCGTCGGTGCCCTCGCTCACCTCGACCGTGAGCACCTCGGTCGCCGCCGTCATGTCGGAGAGCAGGGCGGAGCGCAGCAGCCGGCCGCCGTCGATGGCGACCACCGCGTCGCAGATCCGCTCCACCTCGCCCAACAGGTGCGAGCAGACCAGCACGGAGATGCCGAACTCGGTGCCGATCCGTTCGACCAGCCCGAGCATGGCGTCACGACCTGCCGGGTCGAGCCCGTTGGTCGGCTCGTCCAGCAGCAGCAGGTCCGGGTCGTGGACCAGCGCCTGGGCCAGCTTGACCCGCTGTTTCATCCCCGTCGAGTAGCCACCGACCTGCCGGTAGCGCTCCTCGTAGAGGCCGACGTGCCGTAGTGCCTCGGAGGCGCGCTCCCGCGCCGTGGTCTTCGGCAGCCCGCTCATCCGGGCCATGTGGGTGACGAACTCGGCGGCCGACAGGTCCGGCGGCAGGCAGTCGTGCTCGGGCATGTAGCCGACCCGGGCCCGGACCTGGCGACCGTCGACCGTGGGGTCGAGGCCGAGCACCCGAACCTGACCGGAGGTCGGCGACAGCAGGCCGAGCACGATCTTGATGAACGTCGACTTGCCCGCCCCGTTGGCCCCGACCAGCCCGACGATGCCCGGCTCGATACCCACCGTCAGGTCGGCGAGCGCGGTCACCCCGTTTCCGTACGTCTTCGTCAGCGACTGGGTCGCGATCAGCGTCACGACGGCCAGCCTAGGAGCCGCGGACCAGCCGGACCTCCGGGACGGACCCTGGCCGTTCCCTGAGTACGCGCCCCGAGACCCCGGAGGGAGGCGCCGGTCACCACGCTCGGTGGGTGCAGCGGGGCCGGCCGTGTTCAATCGGGTTGGGTAACCTCACATGGTCGCCGGCCGGTACCCGCCTCGGGCAGGGACGGGCCACCGAGGTGGCGGTCTCGACCAATCGACGGCCGGCTGCGAAACTGTGTGCCGGCTGGTACTTGGGGGTGCGATGAGCAACGGGTGGGTGCTGCCCGACGAGTTGCTGCGTGACGCTCCGGCGTACACGCCCCGCCCGTACGAGCTGGCCGATCTGGAGTTGCTCCTCTCCGGGGCGTACGCCCCGCTGTCCGGTTTCCTGGGCCGCGCCGACCTGGCCTCGGTGGCCCGCCGGGGTCGGCTCGCCGACGCCACCCCCTGGCCCGTGCCGGTCACCCTCCAGGTTCCGGCCGAGGTGGTCAGCGGACTCGACCTGAACAACCCGGTGGAGCGCCGGCTGGTCCTGACCGACCCCGAGGGAGCGCCGATCGCCCTGCTGGAGGTCACCGACGCCTGGCCCACCCAGCCACGCTGGTACGGCGTCGGCGGGCCGGTACGCCGGATCGGCGACGGTGGGCACGGACCGTTCCGTCGGCTGCGCCGCCCGCCGGCCGAGATCCGCCAGATGCTGCCGCCGGGCCGCGTGCTCGGGGTGATCGCCGACCGCCCGCTGCACCGTCCCCA
>Ga0310830_100397_pt1 | contig 36222 bp, 31 predicted proteins | sample WT_ome_5_FD_201301 | JGI IMG/M metagenome (GOLD analysis project Ga0310830, IMG submission 201301) | Sorghum-adapted microbial communities enriched on wild type (WT) sorghum from Joint BioEnergy Institute, Emeryville, California, United... ... | reverse complement strand
GGTGGGCGCGCTCGCCAGCTTCCAGGTCGCGCCCTGCGTGCCCGGGGCGACCGGGGCGCCGGTGTCATCGACTGCGTGAGCTTGCGGGTGTTCATGCGGGTGCTGCTCTTGAAGGTCCGGTGACGACTGGGGTCCCCGTTCGCGGTGGGCTGGCCGGCGCAACCTTCGGCCGCAGGCGTGGGCACCGTGCCGGTCACCGCCTCGAGCTGGCGGGCCGGGCCGAGCGCTGTGTGTCGTTTCGTCCGGCGACTCACACGTGCACCGCGACCCCGGCCTCCCATCGGCCGGGGTCGCGGTGGTGGGGTTCAGTGGGTGGGCAGCACCCACACCGACCCGGAGTTGGTGCCCTTGTCATCGTCGTCGTACTCGACGCCGACGACGATGGTGCCGGCGTCGACGGCGACCGCCCGTCCGAAGTAGTCATTCGCGGCGCCGTCGGGGGCGGTGAGCTTGGCCTGCTGGGTCCAGGTGCCACCGGTGCGGGTGAACACGTACACCGACCCGGAGTCGATGCCCTTGTCGTCGTCGCCGTAGGCGCCGACGACGATGGTGTCGGCGTCGACGGCGACCGCCCATCCGAACCGGTCGTCGGCGGCGCCGTCGGCGGCGGTCAGCTTGGCCTGCTGGGTCCAGGTGGCCCCGGTGCGCACGAACACGTACACCGACCCGGAGTCGATGCCCTTGTCGTCGTCGAGGTGGGCGCCGACGACCACCGTGTCGCCGTCGACGGCGACCGAGGACCCGAACCAGTCGTCGGCGGTGCCGTCGGCCGGGACGAGCTTGGCCTGCTGGGTCCAGGTGCCACCGGTGCGGGTGAACACGTACGCCGACCCGGAGTAGTCGCCCTTGTCGTCGTCCCAGTAGGCGCCGACGACGATGGTGCCGGCGTCGACGGCGACCGCGTGCCCGAAGAAGTCGCTGGCGGCGCCGTCGGTGGCGGTGAGCTTGGCCTGCTGGGTCCAGGTGGCCCCGGTGCGGGTGAACACGTACACCGACCCGGAGTTGGCGCCCTTGTCGTCGTCCTGGTGGGCGCCGACGACGATGGTGTCGGCGTCGACGGCGACCGCGAACCCGAAGTAGTCGCCTGCGGTGCCGTCGGCCGGGACGAGCTTGGCCTGCTGGGTCCAGGTGCCACCGGTGCGGGTGAACACGTACGCCGACCCGGAGGCAGAGCCCTTGTCGTCGTCCTGGTGGGCGCCGACGACAAGGGTGTCGCCGTCGATCGCGACCGCCCGTCCGAAGTAGTCATTCGCGGCGCCGTCGGCGGCGGTGAGCTTGGCCTGCTGGGTCCAGGTGGCCCCGGTGCGGGTGAACACGTACACCGACCCGGAGCTGGTGCCCTTGTCGTCGTCGTCTGGGGCGCCGACGACCACCGTGTCGCCGTCGACGGCGACCGCCCGTCCGAAGTAGTCATTCGCGTCGCCGTCGGCGGCAAGGAGCTTGGCCGGGTCCACTGGGGAGGCCGGGGCGGGCACCGGCGGCACCGGCACGGTGATGCTGCCGTCGGACAGGACCGGGCTCGTGGACCCGCCCGGGGTCCCGCCCAGCACGATCTCGGGGGTCACCCCGGCCTCGGCGGGCACCACCGGGCCGGCGCCGGCGGTGGTGAACACCTGCGCGAGCAGGTCACCGTCACCGGTGGCGACGACCAGCGCGGCCCGGGTGCCGGTGTCGGTGACCTGACCGTCGTGGTGGTCGAACCCGACCGCGAACTCCCCCGCCAGCGCCGGGGACTGGTCCGCCCGGCCGAGCACCCACCCGTCACCCTGCAGACCGTCCACGACAGCGCCGTTGGAGGAGGCGGACATCACCTCGAGCACCATCTGGCGGGTGATCACGTCGGTGCCCTGGTCGGTGGCGGCGGCGATGACGGCGGTGGTGACCTGGTGCAGGTTCGCCTGCGCCGCAGCACGGTGGGCGCGGGAGGTGACCTGGTCGTGGGCGACGATCCCGACCGCGGCCAGGACTCCGACGATCAGGATGACGACGACCAGCTCGACGAGGGTGAACCCCCGTCGAGGGAGGCGGGCACGGCGGGGTGGGGCGAGCACGGGGTGGACTCCTTCACGGGGTGAGGGCGCGCGGGCGCGCGCCAACCCGGACCGTGCGCGGCACCACCCCACCAGGCAAGGGTTCCAGTCGACGAGCGCGCCGACGCCCCGCCCAGAGGGCGGGGCGATCGGGTGGGCAGGTCAGAAGGTGGGCGCGCTCGCCAGCTTCCAGGTCGCGCCCTGCGTGCCCGGGGCGACCGGGGCGCCGGTGTCATCGACTGCGTGAGCTTGCGGGTGTTCATGCGGGTGCTGCTCTTGAAGGTCCGGTGACGACTGGGGTCACCGTTCGCGGTGGGCTGGCCGGCGCAACCTTCGGCCGCAGGCGTGGGCATCGTGCCGGTCACCGCCTCGAGCTGGCGGGCCGGGCCGAGCGCTGTGTGTCGTTTCGTCCGGCGACTCACACGTGCGCCGCGACCCCGGCCTCCCATCGGCCGGGGTCGCGGTGGTGGGGTTCAGTGGGTGGGCAGCACCCACACCGACCCGGAGTTGTCGCCCTTGTCGTCGTCGTAAGGGGCGCCGACGACGATGGTGTCGCCGTCGACGGCGACCGCCCGTCCGAACCAGTCGCCTGCGGTGCCGTCGGGGGCGGTGAGCTTGGCCTGCTGGGCCCAGGTGGCCCCGGTGCGCACGAACACGTACACCGACCCGGAGTCGGTGCCCTTGTCGTCGTCCTTGTGGGCGCCGACGACGATGGTGTTCGCGTTGATCGCGACCGCAGTCCCGAAGTCGTCGTAGGCGGCGCCGTCGGCCGGGACGAGCTTGGCCTGCTGGGTCCAGGTGCCACCGGTGCGGGTGAACACGTACGCCGACCCGGAGTAGTCGCCCTTGTCGTCGTCGCCGTAGGCGCCGACGACGATGGTGCCGGCGTCGACGGCGACCGCGTGCCCGAAGTAGTCGTTCGCGGTGCCGTCGGGGGCGGTGAGCTTGGCCTGCTGGGTCCAGGTGGCCCCGGTGCGGGTGAACACGTACGCCGACCCGGAGTCGGCGCCCTTGTCGTCGTCGCCGTAGGCGCCGACGACGATGGTGTCGGCGTCGACGGCGACCGCGAACCCGAAGTAGTCGCCTGCGGTGCCGTCGGCCGGGACGAGCTTGGCCTGCTGGGTCCAGGTGCCACCGGTGCGGGTGAACACGTACGCCGACCCGGAGGCAGAGCCCTTGTCGTCGTCCTTGTAGGCGCCGACGACGATGGTGTCGGCGTCGACGGCGACCGCGTACCCGAAGTAGTCGCTGGCGGCGCCGTCGGCCGGGACGAGCTTGGCCTGCTGGGTCCAGGTGCCACCGGTGCGGGTGAACACGTACGCCGACCCGGAGTACGTGCCCTTGTCGTCGTCGCCGTAGGCGCCGACGACGATGGTGTCGGCGTCGACGGCGACCGCGGACCCGAACCGGTCGTAGGCGGCGCCGTCGGCGGGGACGAGCTTGGCCTGCTGGGTCCAGGTGCCACCGGTGCGGGTGAACACGTACGCCGACCCGGAGCCGATGCCCTTGTCGCCGTCCTGGTAGGCGCCGACGACCACCGTGTCACCGTCGATCGCGACCGCGTACCCGAAGTAGTCGCTGGAGGCGCCGTCGGCGGCAAGGAGCTTGGCCGGGTCCACTGGGGAGGCCGGGACGGTGGGGGTGACCACCACGGGGTCCGACGCCTGGGAGGCACGGGCGTCGACGGTGGCGGTGACCGCCACCAGGTAGGTGGCCCCGTTCACCAGCCCGTCCACCTCGACCGGCGGCGCGGGAGCCATCCTCACCACAGGTGCGCCGCCCTCGAGCGGGGTCGCGGTCACGGTGTAGCTGGTGGCGCCGGGGACCGGGGTCCACGACACCGTCACGGCCCCATCACCCGGGTCGGCGGTCACACCGGCCGGGGCGGGCACCGGCGGCACCGGCACGGTGATGCTGCCGTCGGACAGGACCGGGCTCGTGGACCCGCCCGGGGTCCCGCCCAGCACGATCTCGGGGGTCACCCCGGCCTCGGCGGGCACCACCGGGCCGGCGCCGGCGGTGGTGAACACCTGCGCGAGCAGGTCACCGTCACCGGTGGCGACGACCAGCGCCGCCCGGACACCGTCATTGGTGACCTGACCGTCGTGGTGGTCGAACCCGACCGCGAACTCCCCCGCCAGCGCCGGGGACTGGTCCGCCCGGCCGAGCACCCACCCGTCACCGTGCAGACCGTCCACGACAGCGCCGTTGGAGGAGGCGGACATCACCTCGAGCACCATCTCGCGGGTGATCACGTCGGTGCCCTGGTCGGTGGCGGCGGCGATGACGGCGGTGGTGACCTGGTGCAGGTTCGCCTGCGCCGCAGCACGGTGGGCGCGGGAGGTGACCTGGTCGTGGGCGACGATCCCGACCGCGGCCAGGACTCCGACGATCAGGATGACGACGACCAGCTCGACGAGGGTGAACCCCCGTCGAGGGAGGCGGGCACGGCGGGGTGGGGCGAGCACGGGGTGGACTCCTTCACGGGGTGAGGGCGCGCGGGCGCGCGCCAACCCGGACCGTGCAGATCCAGCCTCGCCGGGCAAGGGATCCGCCGGAACCGCCACCGGCGACCCACCCACCCAGCCCACCGGTACCGGTCGCGTTCACACCCCGGCGAGGACGCCGCACCCGGGCACCCCACCAGCCTTCGCGGCGAACCCTCGCCCGACCCGCCTCGCCGCGCCGCGCGCCACGCGCAGACGGGTGCGGCAGACCCCGCCGCGTTCGCCGGACCCCCAGGCACGTCACCGGCGCGCCCAGGAGGCTCCGCGAACAGCGCGGACCCCACGCTCCACAGGAGCCCTGCAATGCTCGGCCAACACCCCAAGACCACCCCGCACCCCGGGGAGGACGGTCAGCGCTGAGACCAGGACTGCCCGGCCAGGCGCACGTTCCCCAGCACGTCCGCCAGCGAGTACTCCGCCCGGTCACCCGGCTCGACCAGGCCCGCCCAGTCCACCGGGACCAGGTCCTGACCGGCGAACAGCGACGCCGTCACCCCACGCAGCTCCACCCGCCCCTGGAGGAGCCCGTCCACCCCCGCCTGCCGGACCGGGGCGGGAAGGTCCACCCGCACCATCACGTCGTCCAGCACCACCACACCGGCCGACCCGTCCGCGCCAGCGACCGGTGCGACCTGACGGCCCAGGGTGGACACCTGCGCGCGCGCCACACCCGGGTAGCACAGCACCCCGGCCGCGCACCCCTTCGTCGGCGACGTCGCCAACGTCAGCTGCGACGCCGACCACCGCTGAGCCACCGGCAGCGCCACACCCAGCCCCGACCACGCCGTCGTCTCCTCCGCGCGGGCGGTGAGGACCGCCGCAGCGTCCACCGGGGCGACCCCGGCCGGCTGCGGCCAGTGCACCCCACGGTCCTCCGGTGCGCCCAGCCACGCCGGGTCCGGCACGAACACCCGCCCCAGGCCCGCCGCGAGCAGCCATCTGCCCTGCTGCATCCCGTTGCCCAGGTCCGCCGGTGCGGGATCGGCACCCGGGTCGTCACCGGCCACCACCTGCCCCGCCGGGGGGACGGTCGGCCCGTCCCAGTCACCGGCGCGGAACGTCACCGGGCCACCGTCGGCGTCCACGCCCACCACCGCCCGGTACAGACCCGCGTCCACACCGTGACCGGCCAGCAGGTCCCACCCCGGCCCACCGGCACCCCACAAGGCCCCCAGGTCCACCGTGACGCCACCGGCGGTGCACCCGTCCTCGTCGCAGTCCAGGTCCGTGGCACCGGTGACCACCCGAGCCGCAGCCGCACGCACCACCTGCGGCGTCGTGCCCAGCAGGTCGCCCACCTCGCCGGCCGTCACCGGGCGCAGGTCCACACGAAGGGACCGACCGTCCTGCACCGCGACCAGATCCCGCTCACCCAGGGTCGCCAACGACCACGCGTCGATCAGGACCTCCAGCACCGGGCCGTCCACACCCGCGGCCGGGGGAGCAGCCGGCTCGGCCCGGTCACGCGTCAGCGCCCACCCGGCCACCGCGCCCGCGGCCATCGCCACGACCGCCGCGCCGGCGGCGACACGCAGCCGCCGCCCGCGGGTCGCGCGGCGCCGACGAGCCCTGACCGCCCGCCGCCCGTCGGCGTCATGGATCGACCGCGTGCCCCTGGTACCCATAGGCCCGACCGTGTCCCCGACCCACCGACCGGCAAGGAGCGCGTCAGGCGTCGACGAGGTCCGCGTCGAGCAGGCCACCCTCGGCCATGATGAACTCCCGACGCGGCCCCACGTCCGGGCCCATGCACAGGTCGAACGCGGCCGCCGCCGCCGCGGCGTCGTCCATCGTGATACGACGCAGGTGCCTGTGGGCAGGGTCCAACGTGGTCTCGGCGAGCTGGTCCGCGTCCATCTCACCCAGGCCCTTGTACCGCTGGACCTCCTTGATCTTCTTCCCTGCCGCCTCCAGGCGGGCCGTCTGTGCGTGCAGCTCCGCGTCGCTGTAGGTGTAGACGTAGTCCTTCGACCCGACCACCGCGATGCGGTGCAGCGGCGGGACCGCCGAGTAGAACCGCCCGTCCTCCAGCAGCGGCCGCAGGTACCGGTACACGAACGTCATCAGCAGCGACCGGATGTGCGCACCGTCGACATCGGCGTCGCACAAGGCGATGAGCTTGCCGTACCGCAGGTTCTCCCGCGTGAACGACTTGCCGAACCCGGCACCGAGGACCTGGATGATCGCGGCGCACTCCTCGTTGGCGAGCATCCGCGCCTGCCCCGCGCCGTGCGTGTTGAGGATCTTGCCGCGGATCGGCAACGCCGCCTGGAACCGCGCGTCCCGGCCCATCTTGAACGTCCCCAGAGCCGAGTCACCCTCGACGATGAACAGCTCGGTCTCCTCCACGTCCTCGCTGCGGCAGTCGGCCAGCTTCGACGGCATCGAGGCGTTCTCCAGCGCGGTCTTGCGCCGGCGCACCTCCCGGATCTCCCGCGCGGCCATCCGGGTGCGGGCCGCCTGCTGCGCCTTCTCCAGCACCGCCCGCACCTGCTGCTTGCTCTTCGGCGACGCCACCCACGCACCGAGCTGCTCGGCGACCACCGACGCGACGATCCCCGCGACCGCCGGGGTGCCGAGCTCGTCCTTGGTCTGCCCGACGAACTGCGGCTCGGCGAGCTTGACGACCACGACCGCGGTCAGGCCCTCGAGCACGTCGTCCTTGACCAGCGCAGGGTCCTTGGCCTTGGCGACCTTCAGGTCACGAACCGCCGCGGACAACGTCTTGACCAGGGCCCGCTCGAACCCGGCCACGTGCGTGCCGCCGGCCGGGGTGTGCACGATGTTGACGAAGCTGGTCACGTCCGGGTCGAACCCCACGCCCCACCGCAGCGCCACGTCCACGTGGCAGGTGCGCTCCACGTCACCGATGACCTGCTTGCCGTCGACCATCACCGGGACCCGCTCGACGAACGTGCCCGACCCGGCAAGGCGCAGCGGCGCCATCTGCGCCAACGGCACGTCCGTCGCCCGGAACGCGACCAGGTCCGCGATGCCGCCGTCGAAGCAGAACGTCTCCTCGTGGACCTGCTCCCCGGTCTCGTCCCGGAAGCAGATCCGCAACCCAGGGACCAGGAACGCGGTCTGGCGTGCGCGCGCGGTCACCGCGGCCACGTCGATCCGCGCGTCCGGCAGGAACAGGTCCGGGTCCGGCCAGAACCGGGTCCGGGTACCCGTACGCCCCGCCGGCACGTCCCCGACCACCCGGACCGTCGTGGACGGGGTGAACACGTCCCCGTCGAAGTGGCCCGGTTCACCGGCCCGGAACGACACCGCGTGCGTGTGCCCGTCCCGGTCCACCTGCAGGTCCAGGCGCGAGGACAGCGCATTGACGACCGAGGCGCCCACACCGTGCAGGCCACCGGCGACCTCGTACCCGCCGCCGCCGAACTTCCCGCCGGCGTGCAGCTCGGTCATCACCAGGATCGCACCAGGCACACCCGACGTCGGCTCGACGTCCACCGGGATGCCACGCCCGTCGTCGTGCACCGACACCGAACCGTCGGCGTGCAACGTCAGGTGGATCGTCGAGCAGTGCCCGGTCAGGGCCTCGTCGACGGAGTTGTCGAGGATCTCGTACACCAGGTGCGTCAGGCCGCGGGTGCCGTTGTCGCCGATGTACATGCCCGGGCGCTTGCGGACCGCCTCCAGGCCCTTCATCACCACCAGGGCGTCAGCCCGGTACCCGGACCCCTGCTTCTTCGCTGCCACATCCATCCTTCCGGTCGTGGTGGCACCGTCCCCGCGCACCCCGATCCGGCAACGGGCGCACCCCGGCACCGCACCAGCCCCCGGTTCCTTCAGCCGCAACCCCACCGCGCCGCTACCGATAGGGGCTGACAGGCACAGCAGACAGGAGGGATCAGATGCGCAAGACCGGAGCGTTCCTGCTCGCGGCCGCTGCCACCGTGCTCGCCGCGCACTGGACCGGGAACCTTCCCTGGCCCGCCTCGCAGGCGTCCGCGCACACCGTGGCCTCGTACGCGTGGAGCGTCACCGAGCCGTCCGGCGACCCGGTCACCTGGTCCACCTGCACCATCGACTTCCAGATCAACCCGGCCGGTGCGCCCGACGGGGCCCTCGAGGACGTCCTGGCCGCCGCCGAGCGCATCCAGGCCGCGTCCGGGATCACCCTGAACTACCTGGGCACCACCGACACGGCCCCCGCCCGGGAGTGGGTCACCCGCGCCCCCCTCGACGGCAGCCGGCCCGTCCTGGTCGCCTGGGTCGACCCCGAGTCCGGCCTGCTGAACGCCGACAACGGCGGCAAGACGACCCTCGGCCACATCGGCACCCCCGGGCAGCAGCACTTCATGGCCGGGCTGATCGTGTTCAACGCGACCCTCGACGCCCGCCGCGACCCCGGGTTCACCCACCCGCGCGCCCGCGGCGCGGTGTACCAGCACGAGTTCGCGCACCTTGTGGGCCTGGGCCACGTCGACGACACCGACCAGCTCATGTACCCCCACAACGGGTACCGGATCGACCTCGGCGCCGGCGACCTCGCCGGCCTCGCCGAGATCGGTGCCCGCACCTGCGGCCGGTAGCCCCGGCAGGCGCACCACCGCGCAGGCGGTCTCGCCCCCGCCGGGGCGCCCCGGCGGCACCTGGTGGGCGCGACCGACGTGCCCGGCACCGTGGACGGCATGCCCGCCCGCCCCGCCCCAGTCGTACCCGGCGCGCACCCCGGTGACCTCACCGCCCTGGTGAACGTGTGCGGCCTCGTCGACGCCGGACCCGTCGTGGTCACCGGTCCCGACACCGCCCTGACCTACGCGACCGTCCTGGACGTGGCCCGCTGTGACGCCACCGCGCACCGGCACGCCACCGACCCCGCCGACCCGCTGCTGGACGTGCACCCCGCCGTCCCCGACACCGGCACCTGGACCGTCGCCGAGGTCGAGGAGAAGATCATCCGCCCGGCCCGGACCCGGCCCCTGGTCCGCGGGCACGTCGTGGTCGCCGACGCGCACGCCATGGCGCCCATCGCCGCCGACCGGCTGCTCAAGACCCTCGAGGAGCCACGCACCGACGTCGTGTTCTGGCTCGTCACCCCCGACGCCGCCGACCTGCGCCCCACCATCGCCGCCCGCGCGGTGCGCCACGCCCACGTGCGCCCCGTCCCCGCCGCCGACCGCGTCGCCGCCGTCCACGCCGCCGGCGCCGACCCCGACACCGCCGCGCGTGCTTGCGCCGCCGCCGGAGACGACACCCGCCTGGCCGCGGCCGCAGCACTGACCGGGCGAGTCGACGCACTCCAGCGGTACGCCACCACGGCGGCCACATGGGCCACCGCAGCACCGGCTTGCCCGACCGCGGCCGCCGCCGCCGCGTTCGACGACGTGTGCGCCCTGGCCGGCGCGCTCGCCGGGCAGCGCACCACCGCCTGGGACCAGCTCAACCCGACCGCGCGCGCCGAGGCCCGCAGGCTCGTGCGCCGCCTCCTGGACGCCGTCGCGGCCCACGCCGCACGCGACTGCGCCACCGACCTGGCCCGGGCGAGCGCGGTCCACGACGCCGTCACCGTCGCCCACGCCGCGCTGGCCACCGGCACCCCCGTGTGGGCGGTCCTCGCCGCGGTCGCGAACCGGTGCGCCCACCCCCACGTCACGGCGTGACCGGGCGCCGCTCCACCTCCACCACGATCCGCTCCACCGTCCCCGGGACGCGCTCCTGTACACCCGCGAGCACCGCGTCCAGGTCGTACCGCAGGAACCGTGCCGTCTGCGGGCACGTGCGAAGCCGCAGCGTCCCGTGCCGCAACGACGCGATCCGCGCCGTGTACCCGCGCGCGCCCAGCTCGGCGTCCACCGCCTCGCTCACCGCGTCCTGCTCGGCGCAGGAGGCGACACCCACCCGGCTGAGCAGGGCGTCCAGCGCCGCGGCCAGGCCACCGCCCTCGGGCCGCGGCCCACCCGCCCGCGCCGCGGGAGCGGGGCAGGGGTCGGTTCCGGACAGGTCGAGCACCCCCTGAACCATCGTCGCCGCCACCGGTGCACCCATCAGAACAGGTCCGTCCCGCCGCGCCGGCTACCGCCGGCGAACGCCGCCGGGGCGCCGCGGACCAGCTGCCGGTTCGTCGACCGGAACCTGGCCTGCGCACCCTGGAAGTCCAGCGCGATCTCCTCCAGCGGACCCTGCCGGTTCTTCAGGATCAGCAGCTCGGCGTGCGTGGGGTCCTGCGCCTTGTCGTACACCCAGTCCCGGTACAGCCCCAGCACGATGTTCGCGTCCTGCTCGATCGAACCGGACTCACGCAGGTCGGACAGCATCGGGCGGTGGTTGGGCCGCATCTCCGGCGCCCGGGACAGCTGGGACACCGCGATGACGGGCACCTCGAGCTCGTCGGCAAGCTTCTTGAGCGTGCGGGAGATGAACGACACCTCCTGCGTGCGGTTCTCCGAGCTGCGCCGGCCGTCGCCCTCCAGCAGCTGCAGGTAGTCGACCACCACGGCGCCCAGCGGACCGCGGCGGGCCATGCGCCGGCACTCGGTGACGATCCCCGTCACCGTCGTCGGGGGCTTGTCCACGACGGTCAGCAGCCCGTCCAGCGACTTCAGGCGCTGCCCGGCTGCCGCCCAGTCCCGGTCCAGCTCCACCGGGATGTTCCCGCGCATGATCTCGTTCAGCGGCACCCCGGTCTCGGCGGCCATCAGGCGCGCCATCAGCTCGATCTTGGACATCTCGTAGGAGAAGAACGGGACCATCACGCCCTGCGTCGCGGCGACGTTGTGCGCGATCTGCAGCGCCAGCACGGACTTGCCCATCGCCGGGCGCGCGGCCAGGACCACCAGGTTCCCCGCGCGCAGCCCACCGGTGACCGCGTCCAGCCGTTCGATACCGGTCGGCACACCCACGACCTTCTGGGTGCGGGCCGTGGCCATCATCGCCATCAGCTCGGCCAGCGCCTCCTCCATCGACGCCATCGCGGTGGCGCTTCGGTGCTGCCCCAGCGAGAACACCTGCTGCTCGGCCAGCTCCTGCGCGGCCGCGGTGTCCACCGTCGGGTCCTGCGCGGCCGTGCCGATCGCGCGCGCGGCGACCAGCATGCGCCGGCGCAGCGCCCGGTCCAGCACGATCTCCACGTGCGCGTCCAGCGACTCCAGCGGGTACTGCGCAGCCGCCAGCGACGCGACGTACTCGTCCCGGTTGGCCCACTTGGCCACCCCAGCACGCTCGAGCTCGGCGACGACCGTGACCCGGTCGAACGGGCGCCCCGCCGCGTCGCACGAACGGATCGCCTGGTAGATCGCCGCGTGCGCGGGGGAGCCGAAGTCCTCCGGGATGAGCCGGTCGGCGAGCTCGTCGTACACCGACGGGGTGTTCAGCAGCGCCGTCAGGACGGACCGCTCCGCCTGCACCTCCACCATGCTGAACGTCCGCGGAGGCTCCGCTGCCGGGTCGCCGGGGTCGTACCCGTCCAGCGGGTCCGGCTCGACCGGTCGCGCCTTGCTCATGACGAACTCCTTGCCTACCCACCCGCCCTGGGTGCGTGACCTGGCACCGTCCCCGCCCCCGCCCGACCGGCAATCAGCGCACCCTGACGGACGAACCGGCACCACCGCGGACCGTGCAACACCATGAGGACCCGCCGCCGCACCCGGCCTGAGCCCGCGCACCTGGGCATCGAGATCGACGGCCCGGTGGTCACCGGCGTCGTCGTTCGCGGCACCGACGCGACCGCCGTGGAGCACGCCCGCGCCGGAGACCTCACCGAGCGCGTCGCCGCCGTGCTCGCCGCCGCAGGCCCCGTCGACCACGTCACCGTGGCCGTCACCGGCGCATCGGTCACCGCCACACCGATGGTCCTGACCAGCCCAGACCTGGACCGGGCCGCGTTCGAGGCAGCCGCGTACGCCGCCGTCGGCGTCCCACCGGGCACCACCGTCGTCGCCGGACTGGTGGACACCGGCGTGCCCACCGGGCACGTGCGCTCAGCCCAGGTGCTCACCGCCCCGGCCGCGCTCGTCGCCGCCGCACGCAAAGCCGTCAACCGGACCGGCGTCCCCGTCATGGCCGACCTGGCCTGCACCGGCCCGGTGGAGGGCGCGTCCCTGGTGATCCGGTACAGCGGCGCCCAGGTCACCCTCGTGCGAGGCGGACGCCTCGAAGCCGCCCGCCAGCTGCCCGCCGGCGGCCTGGCCGACCTGGACACCACCCTCGGCCAGGGGCAGGAGGTCGGACGCACCCGCCTGGAGGCGGCACTGACCACCGGGTCGGCCGACCTGTCCCACCGCGACCCGCAGGCCGCAGACCTGCTGCGCCGCTACCTGACCCTGGTGGCCACGCAGGCCGCCGCGACCCTGGAGGAGTGGCGCCTGTCGGGGCACCTGGTCCCGTCCGGGGTGTGGACGCACGGCCCGGGCGCCGCCAGCGACCTGCTCGGCCCAGCGCTGCGCGACGCCGGCGTCACCCCCCTCGGGTGCCCCCTGGCCGGTGAGCTCGCCACCGCTGCCCCCACCCAGCGTCCCGGCGCCGTCGGGGCGTACCTGGCCGCCGTCGCCTACGACCCCGCCCGCCCTCAGGCCGCGTTCCCCGACCCCACCCTGGTCGAGCAGGTCACCCGCGACGCGGCCCGCCGCGCCCGCCGCGCCCGGACCCGCACCGCCGTCAGCGCCCTCGTCCTGGCCGCGGCCGCGATCGCCGCCCCCACCGTCGCGGCGCTGGCAGACCGTGCAGGCGCCGCCGCGGACCTCGCCGCCGCGACCGAGCAGGCACGTCAGGTCGGCGCCGTGGTGCCCACCGACGCCGCCGCACCCGTCCCCGTCGACGCGGTCACCGCGGCCGGGCACGCGGCCGGACAGGTCGGCGACCTGCGCGACCTGCACGTCGACGGCACCGACCTGACCGTCATGGTCCACACCACCGACACCGCGGCCGCAGCCCGCCTGGACGCCGCCCTGACCGACGCCGGATGGACGGTCACCCGCACCCGGCACCACGACGGGCAGGTCGAGGCGCACGCCTCCTGGGGGCATCGATGAAGGTCCGCCAGGTCCTGCTCGCAGCGTGGGCGGTTCTCTGCGCCGCCGCCGCGGTCACCGTCGGACCAGCCCTGGCCGCACCCGTGCACGACCAGGCCAGCGCCCTGCACCAGCGTGCGGACGCAATCCGCGCCCAGGTCGAGCGTGGGCCCGCCGCCCACCCGGCACCCGACCCCGCACAGGCCGCCGCGACCCTCGCCGCCGCCGCGACCGGTGCGGGCCTGAGCCAGGTGGACGTGACCGTCCGCGCCACCCACGCCACCATCACCGCCACCGGGACACCACAGGCCGCCATCGACACCGCCGCCCAGGTCGCCTCCACCGGGTGGGCGCAGGTCACCGCCCTTGTGGTCGAGGACGGCCGGGTCGACGTCACCGCGGTGCTCGCACAGCGCGTGGAGACCCAGCCGTGACCCGCCCCACCCTCAGCCCGCAGGAGCGCACCTGGCTGCTGTCCGGCGCCGGCGACACCCGGTCCGCCACAGCCCGCTTCCTCGACCGCCCGGTGCGCCTGGCCCGCCGCCGGCGCCTCGCCGACGAGGCCGCGCTCCTGGACGCCCTCACCGGGGACGCACCAGTTCCCGGCCCCCACCAGGCAGCGGTCCGGGCCGTGCGCACGAAGGTCGCCGCCGGGCACACCCTCGCCCAGGCGGTCGCCGCCGACCCCGCCGTCACCCCCGGCACCGCCCGGCTGCTCGCCGCCTACTGCGCCGCGGTCCCGCCCGCCACGGCCGCGGGCATGGTCGCCACCCGGCTGCGCGCCCGCGCCGCCGAGCTCGAGCACGCCTGGCGCCGCGACGTCGCCCCGTCCCGCGCCGGGGCAGGCCTGGCCGCGCTCGCGCTCGCCGTGACCGTCCTGGTCGCCCCAGGGGTGTGGGCGCTGACGGTGGCAGGTGCGGGCCTGATCGCAGCGGCCGCCTGGGGCACCGCCTGGGTGCGCACCCGTGCCGCCGCGCGCGGCACGGTCCACGGCGACGTCGCCGACGCCGACCTCGCCGACGTCGCCGACGTGCTCCACACCTGCGGTGTCCCCTGGCCGGTCGCGCTGCGCAAGGCCGCGGCCGCGGCCACCGACCGGACCACCCGGCAGCGGTGGGAACAGGCAGCGCAGGCGGCCGCCGCTGGCCAGGTCACCCCCGTGCCCGCAACGCCGCGCCCAGCTCCGCGGTGGGCGAGTTGGACCGCGCGGTCCGCCGCCACCCTCGCCTGGGCGGTCGCCCTGCTCGTCTGCGCCGCACACCCATGACCCCGCCGGACCGACCCTGGAAACGACCCATGGAGGAACGTTGACCGACCACCGCGCCCACGCCTCAGCCGCCGGGTACCCCGTCCTGGACCAGCCGGTGCAGCCCGACCCCACGGCCGCGCGGATGCTCCTGCGCGACCCGGGCGCCGTCGGGCTGGCCATCAGCGGCGACGTGCTGCTCGTCGCGGTCGCCGAGGTCCCCACCGCGGCACGGCTGGCCGCGCTCGAGCACGCCAGCGGGATGCCGGTGACCGTCACCGTGGCCACCAGGGCCGCCCTGGACGCCATGCGTGCCGCCGTGCGCACCGGACCCGACGGCGCCGACGCCATGACGTCGGCGATCCTGTCCGCCGCGACAGCCGCCGGTGCCCACGACGTCGTCCTCGCCGTAGGCAAGACCCCACGGGCCCGGACCGGCGGTGACCTGGTCGCCCTGGACGGGTTCCCCCACCTGGCCGCCGAGGACGTCACCGCGTGCGCGACCTGGCTCACGGGGACCACCGCCCCAGGGGTGTACGCCGCCACAGCCTCCGGGGCCAGGTGGAGGGTGCACGTCGCCACCGCGGCCGGCGCCCCGCTCGTCACGCTGCGGCGCCTGCCGGCCACACCCCCACGGGTGGAAGACGTGGCAGCACCCGCCGCGCTCGTGCGCGCCACCGACGCCACCGGCGGGCTCGTCGTCGTCGCCAGCCCGCCCGGCGGGGGCAAGTCCACGACACTGGCCGCGCTGGTGGACCGCGTCAACACCACCCGCGCAGCGCACGTCGTCACGATCGACCATGTCACCGAGTACCGGCACCGGGACCGGCGCGGCACGGTCACCCACCTGGTCACCGGCGTCGACGTGCCCGACACGGCCACCGCGCTGGCGGCCGCAGCCCCCCTGGGTGCCGACGTCATGGCGGTCGAGGTGCGCGACGCGGCGACCGCCCGTGCCGCGCTGGCCGTCGCAGCCGGCGGAACCCTCGTCCTGGCCGCGGTCTGCGCCGGGACCACGAGCGCGGCGCTGGGCGCCCTGGCCGCGGCGCTGCCCGCCGACGAGCGCGGGTGGGCGTGGGCCACGATGGCCGCGACCCTGCGCGTGGCGACCGCCCAGCAGCTCCTGCCCGCCGCCGGCGGAGGGCAGGCGGCCGTGTTCGAGGTCCTCACCCCTACGGTCGACGTGCGCAGGATCCTCACCACCGGGGACGCGGCAGCCCTGACCCGGCGGGTGGAGGACGGCGGTGACGGGGTCGTGTCGATGACGCGGGCGCTGGCGCTGAACGCGAACGCCGGCCGCGTCCACCCCGCCCCGGCGCGCCACGCCGCCGCGGACCCGGTGCTGTTCGACGAGTACGTCGCCGCGGCGCCGGCGACCGACACGACGCGGGAGGCGCACCTACCCGTGGACGAGCCGGTGCGTGCGGGCCGGCGCGCCCAGCGCGCGGCCGAGCCCGCCCCCACCCCTGCGCCCGCCGCACCGCAGGTGGACGAGCCGATGCCGACCCGGGCGAGCCTTCGCCGCAGGGGAGCCTGAGGGGCGGTGCCCGGCCCGCGGCCCCGGGCGGGGATCTTCACCGTGACCTGGGACCGGGGTCCCGCCCCGCCACGACGGGCGGTGACCACGATCGGGCTACTGCCACGGGAGCAGCGCCGGGCACACATGTCCGCGTCCACCCGCCGGCCCCACACCGAGGAGGCCCGGGGACCACCCCGCAGACCACCCCGGCCACGCCGCCGACCCCGACGCCGGCAAGGGCCGTCCGGTACGTGCCCGCCTACGGGGAAGACCCTGCCCGCTTCATCCCCCCCCCCTGCCCCGCCGGCCAAGCGGGCCCCGCCACGCCCGGCCAGGTGCTGTGCACCATCAGGGTTCCTGACCGCCGTGACCTACAGCACCATGTCTGCGATGGTGCTGGCGAGCTTCGACGACCTGGGCGAGCCGGTCACCCTGTGGTCAGGGCTCGCGGCGATCGCCTGGCACAACCGGTACACCGTGACCGCGGCGATCGTCCTGCTGATCGTGTGGCACGCCCTCGGCAAGCGCGCCCGCCTCGACGCCCACAACGCCCAGGTGCACGCCGCAGCCGTCGCCGACAACGCGCGGCAGCTCGCCGCCATGGACGCCGAGCTGCCGCACTCCGTCGCACGTCACCAGATCCACGGGCAGCCCGGGCGTGGCTTGTCCAAGGCCAGGTTCGGCGACAACGCTGAGGCCGGGCGCAAGGGGGAAGAGGCCACCGTCGAGGCGCTGCGCCCGCTGCTGGCCCCAGTTCCCGGCCGCACGCTTGGTCAACGGGGTGCGCTGGCCGGGAACCCGCTGAACAACGTGGTCGACCGGTACTTGCTGCGGGACCTGCGCCGCCTCGTGGTCGCCTAACCGACCGCGCCCCCGCCTACGTCGGGGACCGGTACCGGCGCCGGCTGACGCATCAGCGGGAGCTGCTCCACCGCAGCCGCCAGCGCCGCCCGCACCTCATCGGTCAGGCCCGGCCGCTCGGCCGCCCACGCCAGCACCAGCCGCGCCCGGTTCGTCTCGCTCGCCGCGGCCGCCCGTGCCTCGAGCGCCTCGGCGTTCGCACGCACCACGGCGTCCACCAACGCCTGCCCACGCCGGTCCATCACCAGCCGCAGGTCGTCCGGGCCCAGCTCCGCCAACGCGTCCAACGCCACCTTCACCGGGTCGGCCCGCCGCCGGTCCGCCTCCGCCCGTCGCTCCACCTCCCGCTGCAACGCCCGCAACCGGTCGGCGTGCGCCGCGAACGTCGCCCGCATCCGCGTCAGCACGTGGCGCACCTTGTGCCGGTCCGTCAGCTCCGCCGCGTCGGTCAGCAGCAACGCCTCCACGTCCTCGGCCGTCAACGGCACCCGCGCCGTCTGCGGGCTCGCGTCGTACGTCACCACTGCGCACCACCCACCGTCATCGCCACCCACGCCAGCACCCACCCGGCCGCCAGGTACGGGCCGAACGCGAACGGCGTGCCCGTGTCCACCCGGCCCATCAGCCGCTGCACGACCCACCCGACCAGGCCGGCGGCGTAGGCCGCCAGCAGCGACCACAGACCCACCAGCACCTCACCGACCAGCGCCGCCGGGACCCCGACCGTCGCCAGCAGGATCAGCGTGTCCCCGAACCCCTGCCCGTCGTACCCGCGCACCTTGCGGTGCACCCGGTTCACCAGCTCCAGGACCACCCCGGTCGCCGCGACCATCACCACCCCGGCCGGCAGGCGCGACCACTGCCCGGCCAGGCCGACTGCGGCGATCGTCAACGCCCACGACCCGACCGCGGTCACCAGGAACGCGCGCAGGTCCACGTACATCGTGTCCAGGTCGACCAGCGAGATCACCAGGCACCCGGCCGCCAGGGCCGCCAGGGCGGCGAGCGCCACCCACCCGGCCGCACCGGACAGACCGGCCGCGGCCACGAACGCCGGAAGCAGCGCACCGGTGGCCACCATCGCCGCCGCCGACATGACCACCCTCACCCGAGACGGCCGCACCGCGAACCGCACCACCGGCGGACGAGACGGGTCGACCGAGTCCGGGTCCAGGCTCGGCACCAGGGGAGCGGCACCGCTCAGCCGGGTCCGGTCGGTGCCCGTCTGCAGCACCGCCGCGGCCGCGTCGGCGACCTGCTCGTCCGTCGGCAGGTCCGACGCGCTCACCGCCGCCAGGTACGCCAGGCGCCGCAGGTCCGCCGCCGCCGTCGGCGAGGCCGCCAGCTCCTTCTGCAACGCCGCGTGCAGGTCCACCCCGCGGTCGGCGATCACCTGCGCCACCTGGGCGCAGTCCTCGTCCGACGGGTCCTCCCCGAGCCCCGCGAGGTCACCGGCGCACACCCGCAGCAACGCGTCCCAGATCCGCCCGTTCGCCGCTGCGGCGAAGTCCGACGGCGCCAGCGCCGTCAGGTACGGCAGGCGCTCAGGTGCGGCGAGCACCCCGACCAGCACCCGCACCTCGTCGGCGAGCGCGAGCGCGACCGGCTGCGCCAACGTGCGCCGCGCCGCGTAACGCACCAGCACCACAGCGGCGAGCCCGCCGAGCGCGGCGAGCACGGCGGACAGGACGGGGTTGGGCAGCAGATCCATGCCGGGCACCGTTCCCGACGCCAGGCACCTGTCAGCCAGCCCCTACAGGCCCGGTCGGGCCGCCCCCACGTAGTCGTCCCAGAACGCCGGCGCGACCCGCACCACGTCCCCGGGCTTGGGCGCGTGGATCATCAGCCCGTCGCCGATGTACATGCCGACGTGGTGCACCGGCGCGCCGAAGAACACCAGGTCACCGGGGATCAGGTCCTCCCGGTCGACCTTCGTCAGCGCCGCGAACTGGTCCCGCGACACACGCGGGATGCTCACCCCGGCCGCCGCCCACGCCCATTGCGTCAGCCCCGAGCAGTCGAACGCCTCAGGACCGGTCCCACCCCACTGGTACGGCTTGCCCAGGTGGGTGAACGCCGCCTCCACCGCCGCCGCACCCGCCGCGGTACCACCTTGCGCCGCAAGCTGCGCAGCCCGCTCACGCGCGGCGGCCGCGGCGGTCGCGGACGCGGCCGCCGCGGCCCGCGCCTGCTCGAGCAGCGCCTGCCCGACCGCGGTGTCCAGCAGCGCCTGCGCCTCGTCCTGCGCCTGCTGCGCCGAGCGCGCCTGCTGCTCCGCGGCGCGTGTCGCCGCGACCGCGCGCGCGTGCGCCGCCGCCGCGCGGGCACGGGCAGCCGCCGCGTCCTCCTGCGCGTCACGCAGCTCACGCAGCAGGTCCGCACGCGTGTCCGCGACCGCGTTGAGCATGTTCTGCCTGGTGACCAGGTCGGTCGGGTCGGCGGCATCCAGGGCCGCGGCCACACCGGCGGGGCCGCCACCGTTGATGTACGCGGTCGTCGCGTACCGGCCCAGCGCCTCCCGCGCCGCGACCACCCGGGCCTGCGCCCGCTGCGCGGCACGCGTCGCCGCCTCCTTGCGCGAGCGCGCCTGCTCGGCCCGCTGCACCGCCGCGGCGTGGGAGTCCGCAGCTGCCTGCGCCCGCCGGGACAGCTCCACCACCTGGTCGTGCAGCGCGACGAGCTCAGGGGACGGGTCGACGATCTGCGCGAACCCGTCGTCGAGCACCGTCGACGGGTCCGGCTGAGGGTCCGCGGCAGCCGGTGGGGCCACGCACAGCACAGCGGCGGCCACGGCGGCGGCGATCAGACGACGGACGGGCACAGCACCTCCACGGTTCAGCACCCGGGTGACTGTGGGCGCGACCTGCCAGGCGTCACGCAGGCGTTGGACCGGGCCGGGGCGCGGCAACGGTCCGGCGCGTGACGAAGCACAAGACATCCGTGACCGCGCCCAGCGGAGCGGGCCCGTCCAGCACGGGTAGCACCACCGGGCCGCCGGAGGACTTCCGGGGCCCCAACGAGCGCATGCGGTACGCCTACCTGGAGTGCAACCTGCGCATCCAGCAGGCCAGGGCCGCCGGCGACGCCGACGCAGAGCGGCGCGCCCGCGCCGACCGGGAGAAGATCGCCACGCAGTTCATGGCGAAGAACACCCGCCTCGCCCAGTCCGTCGCCACGCCCCTGATGATCAACAAGGAGTCCTCGGCCGAGCTGCTGCAGGCCGCCCTGCTGGGCCTGTGGGAGGCGTTCGTCGGCACCGACCCCGCCGGGGTGGACGGTGTCCGCGTCGACGAGGACGGCGGGCTCCACCCGGTCGCCGGGTGGGACCCACGCAAGGGCACGTTCGCCACATGGGCGAGCCGCCACATCGCCGGGCGGGCCCGACGCTCGGTGTGCGCCAGCGAGGGCGCGTTCTCCGGGATGGGCTACCACACCTGGGGCAAGCGTCCCGAGGTCGTCCGCGCGAAGGCCGCGCTGACCGAGGAGCTCGGGCACACCCCGTCCGTGGCGCAGATCGCCGAACGGACCGGCCTGACCGAGGCCACCGTCCGCGCATGCCTGACCGGGCCGCCCTCGTCCCTGGACGCCCTCATCTCCGAGGACTCCACCACGAAGGTGTCCGACCGCCTGGTCGTGGAGACCGACGACACCGTGAGCACCGCCGACACGGACGCCGCAGCGTTCGCCCGGCTCGCCCACGGCGCCCGCGGCCTGGACCTGATGGTCCTGCTGCTGCGCGAAGGAGTGCTCGAGACCGGGCCCCGGACGGTGGTGCAGACCGCCGACAGGCTCGGGATCGGGCGAGGGTCCGTCGCACCCGCCGTGCACCGCGCACGCGCCGCGATGGGCCTGCCCCGCCTGCACCCCGCCCCGGAGCAGGCATCAGCCACCTGAACGGACGCCCCCAGGCCCTGCCTGGGGGCGTCCTCGCTAGAGGGCCTTGAGGGCTGCGATGGCCCCTGGGTAGGCCGGGTCGACCTGCAGCAGCCCCGTCAGGTCGCCCCACGCCCCGTCGGTGTCGCCGGTCTCGCGCCGCGACTGCGCACGTAGGAACACCGCCCGCGCCCACACCTTGTCCCACCCGCCGTCACGGGCGGCGTCCAGGACCGCGTCCAGCTCACCCAGCGCCGCCTGGTGCTCACCCTTGCCGGCGAGCGCCTCGGCGTGCGCGCACGCCCACACGCACGTCCACACGTCCACGATCGGGCCCGGCGTCGCCCGAAGGGCCCGGCCCCACCACTGCAGCCGCACCGCGGCCGCCGCCCGCAACGCTGTGACCTGCACGGCCTCCGGTGCGTCCAGCAGCACCCCGTACGCGGAGTCCGGGTCACCGTCGCGCAGCTCGGACGACGCCGCGGCCAGGGCCAGGCCGACCCGGGTGCACTCCACCGTCTGACGGATGCCCCACTCGGCCACCTCCACCTCGAACGTCACCTCGTTGCGGTACGGGTCCAGCAGCGGGTCCTCGGCCGGGTCCTGCCCGGTCAGGAACGCCCGGTACAACCAGTGCCCGGTGCGCGGGTCGCCGTGCTGGGCGCCCAGGTGTGCGGCCAGGATGAACGCCGCCAGCCGCGACGGGTCGTCGAGCTCGCCCTGCGCCGCCAGCGCCTCCAGGTCCCTGCTCTCCCACGCCTCGCCCAGCAGGTGCTCGCGCCGCGCGTGCCCCAGGGCGCGGCTCGAGGCGAATCCGCCCCCACCGCCGGAACCGTCCCGCCGCGGAGCACCGCCGAGCGCCGGTCGTTCGGGAAGGGACGCCGTCGTGCGCACACGCGGAGCCACCGGGCCCGTCGGCGCCGGTGCCGGAGCTGTCTCGCCGGGGGTGGTCAGCTCCCCCGTCTGCGGGGACCGCACCAGCTCCACGTCGTCGCGCACCCCACCGGCCTGCTCCTTCCGGCCGCGGCGGGGCACCCACACCGCGGCGACGATCAGCACGGGCACTGCGGCGACGGCAGCCCAGACGACATCGTTCACCCCTGCCACGGTGCCCGGTCCGCCGCGGCGCGCCAGGCAGCACCCTGGCACGCCGCCGGCCCCTGACTCGCCAGGGGCCGGCGGGTCGGTCAGGCGCGCCGGGCGGAGACCGCGGGAGCGGGGCGCCCGTGCCGCACGATCATCGACAGCGTCGACGGGTGCAGCAGCCGGGCCAGACCCTTCGCCTCGATCTGGCGGACCGCCTCACGCGACAGGCGCAGCTGCTTGCCGATGCTCGACAGGCACTGCACCGGCTCACCGTCCAGTCCGAACCGGCGCGCCAGCACGTAGTGCTCGCGGGGCTCGAGGACCGACAGGCCGTGCTCGACCAGTGCGGCGACGTCCATCGAGGTGAGAACCTGCTCGTCCACCGACACCGACGGGTCGGCCAGCAGCTCACCGAGCTCGGTCTCCCCGTCCGCGCCGACCGCGGCGTGCAGGGAGTCCAGGCGCGGGGCGGCCAGGACCCGGCGCACCAGGTCCACCGTGCACCCGACCGCCGCGGCGACCTCCTCGAACGACGGCGTCCGCTCCTCGTTCGGCCCGGCGAGCCGGTTGTACTCGCGCAGGATGTCCGGGCGCCGCTCGAAGTCCCCGTGGTTCATCGACTTGTAGTCCGCGTCACGCACCGCGCGCAGCACCTCGCGCTGGATCCGCTTGTACGCCCACGACCCGAACTTGCCCTTCGCCGGGTCGAACGTGTCGATCGACGTCATCAGCCCCAGCAGCGCCGCACCCTGGAAGTCCTCCGAGTCCTCCCGCGAGGTGTTCGAGGTGAACAGGCGCACGTACTTGCGCGTCATGCCGTAGTTGAACCGCACGATGAGCTCGGTGAGCATCTCCAGCTCCAGGCGCGCCCGGCGAAGCGCCACCCGGTGCGCCCCGTCACGGTCCTGCTCCGGGACCGCCTCGAGCTCGCCGACCCGGTCACGCACCGCGGTGCGCCGGTTGAACAGGGGACCGTTGACGGCGTTGTAGAAGTCCGCCTCGGGGCTGCGCCGGCCCGCCCGGCGCGCCGCCCGCTGGTACGGGCCCCGGTAGCGGGCCAGCTCGGCCAGGGCGGCAGGCACGTCGACCGTCGGCAGACCGGCGACCACCGCGACGAAGTCGAAGTCCTCCAGGTCGCGGTCGGCGACCTCGGCGACGGCGCCCTCGGCGACGTCCCAGTCGTCGGTGCCGGCCGCCTCGAGGGCGTCCTCGGGCAGCTCCTCGGCGAGCAGGTCGTCGTCGAGGGCGGCCTCGTCGAACACGGGGGAGTTGGTGGCGGTGGTGGTCACGACGGTCTCCGGGTCTGCGTAGCGGCTCAACACCTCAACCGTCGCCCTGCACCGTGGTCCGCCGCATCGGGCGGGCAGCCGGTTTTCACCACCCCCGTCCGCCGGAACGGTCCACCGTCCGGTCGAGCGCGGGTCGGGCACGTGTTGGGGTATCGGGCCCGCGCCGTTCTCCCCCGGACGACCCAAGAGGCGCCCCTGACCTGCTGGCGCGCCTCGGGATGGACCGTACGGTGAAGAGGGCGAGAGCCCCGGGCCGGCCGCATGGTGAGTGCGGTCGGCGGAGCCGGGCTTCAGGTCCCGGATCGCGCCGCAGCGTGCCCGGGACCCTCCGTCCGGCAGTGGCCTCCGGAACCTGGGTCCCGGCGACCTGGGGGCACCGTCCGCGACAGCGCCCTGAGGCGCAGTGTCGGAACGCCGAGCGCCCGCCCGGCGTTCGTCGCCGTCGGGAGCGCCGTTTACCCTTGGGACGGTGGGCACCAGTGGCAGCAGCAGGGGGCAGGGTGGGCGCCTGTCCGCTCTCGTGGTGGAGGACCATCCGCGGGTGCGCGAGGTGCTGACCAAGAGCCTGCAGGCACGCCTGGGCGCGTACGTGGTGCAGGCCCGCTCGGTCGACGACGCGCTCGCGCACCTGGAGGCCGAGCAGTTCGACGCGATCCTGCTCGACGTGAACCTGCCGCGGGTGTCCGGGCTGGAGGCGCTGCCGGCGCTGCGCGCCCGCGCGCCGCGGTCGCGGATCGTGCTGATGTCCGCCGCCGGCGGGCCGCCGATGGCCGAGCGGGCGGCCGCAGCCGACGCCGACGCCTACGTGGAGAAGTCCGCCGGCCTGGACGCCGTGTGCCAGGCCATCCTGCCGCCCAGATGAGCGCGCTGCCCGAGCGGCCCACGGGCGAGACAGGGCCGCTGACCGCCGTCGTCCGCGAGGAGCTGAGCCGGTCGCTGCCGCGTGCGGTCCCACCGTTGTCCCACGGGCCGGGCCTGCCCGCCGTGATGACCCTGGTGTGCGCTGCGGCCGCGGTCGCCACCGTGGTCCTCGTCGACCTGGACCCGACCTGGGGGCTGATCGGGGTCGTGTACGCCGTGCTCCTGGCGTTCGGGGAGGCGCTGGTCACCGACCGGCGCGCGGCCGCCCTGCCGGTCGCCACCAGCCCGGCGACCACCATGCTCGCCATCGCGCTCGTCCTGGCGCCCAGCGCCGGCCTGGTGGTCGGCGCCGGCCTGGGGGCGGCGGTCGCCGCGGCGCTGCGGGACCGCCACGTGAACCGGGTCCTGTGGGCCGCCGCGAGCGAGGCCGCGGTCACAGGCGTGGCGGTGGCCACCGCCTTGGCGTTCACCAGCCCGCACTGGGGCGCTGTCGCCGGCGCCGTGCTCGCCGCCCTGCTGCGGATGCTGCTCACCGCAGCCAACCCGCTGGTGCGCCCTACCGTGCGCGTCGGGACCCGCGCCGCGTGGGCGCTGCAGTCCCTGCTGGCGACGGCGTTCGGCCTCGTCGCCGCCCGCCTCCTGCACGTCCACCCAGGGTGGGCGTTCGCGCTTCCGTTCCTGGCGTACCCGGCCATGAGCGACCTGGGCCACCGTCGCGCCGAAGGCATCCGCCTGGCGGTCCTGGCCCACCTGGAGCACGCCGCCACGGCGCGCTCCCCGCACGACCGCCTGGCCGCCGCCGAGCTCGTCGCACACGCCGCGTTGCTCGTGTTCGGTGAGCACGCCAGCGTGCGGGTCATCTCCCTCGGCCCGGCCGCGCCCCGGGCCGTGCACGCCGGCGCCGGCGGCCGCGTCGACGGCAGCCTGCTGCCGGCCGCGGCCGGTGGGCGCCCCGTGACCGCCACCTTGTCCGGACGCACCCGCGCGTTCGCCTCCGTCCTGGGCCCGCCGGACGACCCGGTCGGCACCCTCGAGGTCATGTGGCCGGGCCGCCCGCTGATGATGCGACCCAGCCGTGAGCGTGCCGCGCGTGCCCTGCTGCCGGTGCTGTCGCGGCTGATGGTCGAGGCGGACCTGCGCGCCCGGCTGGCGTCCGCCTCCGCCGATGCGACCTCCACCGCGGGTCGCATCGCCGGGCTGGCCGAGGCAGGTGGCGGCACCCGGGAGGCGATCGGGGTGCTGCGCGTGGCGACCCGCCGCATCGCAACGCTCGGGGACATCAGCGACGAGCGGGCGCGGGCCGACATCGTCGCCGAGCTCGACCGGGCCGCCCGCGCCCTGGCCACGCTCGTCGGGGCCGTCACCAGTGCCACCGGCACGACCGGGCGCCCTACCGCGGTCCCCGTCACCGACGCCCGGCCCGCCCCCGCCCTGTCCACCCCCGAGGGGCGACCCGACCGGGTCCGCCTGGGCAGGTGGCAGCCGTGACCACAGGCGGGTACAACGCCGGGCGCCTGGCCGCATCGAGGGTCCTGGTCACCGACGGGGCGGTGCTGCTGCCGGCACTGTCGGTGGTGTTCCTCGTCGACCCCACCGCCCTGGTGCCGGCCGCGGCGACCGCCGCCCTGCTCGTGGCCACGCACGCGGCCCGCGAGGTGGTCCGCGCCCGCCGCGCCGTCGCCCAGCTCCTGCAGGCAGCCGCCGAGGCCGGCGACGCCGACTGGGCCAGGGACGTCCTGGACGGGGTCGGGGTCCGGGCCGATCCTGACGGGCTCGCACCCAGCCTGGTCGCAGGTGCGTTGCGCGCCGCCACCCTGGCCAACAGGCACGCGCGCGCGATGGTCACCGAACGTGACCAGGTCGCCCGCGGCATGAGCGAGCTGTTCGCCCGCCGCGTGTACGCCGAGGACCGTGCCGCCGCCACCATCGCCGCCGAGCTGCACGACACCGTCGCGCAGTCCCTGACCGCGGCGCTGTGGAGCCTGGAGAACGGCACGGACCCCGCCGCCGCGATCGAGGACGTACGGGCCGCCGAGCGGGAGCTGCGCGCCGTCCTGGCGATGAACCGCCCGCCCGAGCTCGACGGCGACGTCGCCCAAGCGGTACGCGGGCTGTGCGACGACATGGCCACCCGGTACGGGCTGACGGTCGATGTGGTGGCCTGGCCCGATGACGACGTCGAGATCTCCGACACGGGCGCCGGGACCCTGTACCGGTTCCTGCAGGAGGCACTGCGCAACGTCGTCCACCACTCCGGGGTCCATCACGCCACCATCGCCGTGACCTTCGCCGGCGGCCAGGTCCGTGTGGACGTCACCGATCAGGGCAGCGGGTTCGACCCGGCCGCAGTGCACCCGGTCGGTGGCCGGCACGTCGGCCTGCTGCTGATGAACGACCGTGCCCGCGCGTCCGGCGGGACCACCACCATCACCTCCGCACCCGGGCAGGGCACCACCGTGTCCCTGACCCTGCCTGTCCTGGACGCTGCCGGGTAGGCCCTCCTCGCGGCGTCAGGCGCGCCCACGGTGCAGGTCGCACCCCGACGGGGTGCCGGCGACCACGGTCGCCGCCAATCCAGCACCAAGGAGGTGCCGCATGGGTACTGCCATGCCTGCCACCCGTCCCGCCGACCGCGCCGCGCGCTCCGTCGCGCCGCACCGCCTGGCCCAGTTCCGGCCCGGCCAGCTCGTGCGCTCGGTGACCGGTGCGACCTTCCGTGTCGCCCGGGACGGGACCCGCGTCCACTACGCCGCCGGTTGCCGGCGCAACGTCATCCACATCGACGGGGTGGACGCGGGGGAGCGACTGCCGAGCTCCTTGCTGCGGGTCCTCCTCGCCCGGTTCGCTGCCGAGCCCGACCAGGGCGCGCGCCGCACCTGGCGTCTGCGCCGCGTGGACGGAACGTGGTACCTCTCGTTGGAGGTCCGCTGCCCCACCGGCCGCCTGACGTTCCCGGAGGGCGCCGGGGCCAGCGACCAGACGCCGGGTGTCCCGGTGAACGGCTCCGACCTGGCCGCTGTCGAGACGGTCTGCGCCCACCTGTGGGCCAAGGCCGACGCCCACGCGAACGACTCCCGCCGCCCGGCCGACCTGGAGCACCTGCGCCAGGTGTACGGTCCCGAGCTGCGCCGCTGACCTGCCCAGCGACCCACCCTTTGCCTGACTTCTTCGACGTGACCCGTGGCCCGTCGTCCCGACTTTGCGGGGCGTGGCCACCCGACCGGTCACGCCGGCGGCACGGCCGCGCCCGCACCACCGTGGTGCGGGCGCGGCCTCGGCACGCTCAGGCGCACCTCGCCGCCCACACCACACGGGACCTGGCGCGCCGGAACGGGCTCGGTCCGGGCAGGCGGTGGGCAACCCCCGCCGGGGCCACCGGCCGTGGTCCGGGCTTCCCCAGGCGTGCGGACACCTTGGTGGGTGGCCGGTCAGAACAGGCGCAGCTGGTCACCTTCGTCCGCGGCCACCGGCTCCGGTGCGGGCGGTGCCGGGGACGCGACCGCCCCGGGAGGTGCGCTGCGCCGCCCGGCCGCGGCGTAGGTGTGCGTGCCGGCGGCGAACCGGGCCATCGCCTCGGCGAACACCGACGTGTGCCGGGTGCGCCGCCCGGTGGCCTTGTACCGGGTGTTCTCCTCCCCGAACAGCTTGTCCTGCACGTCGGCGAGGTTGCCCAGCGCCTCGTACACCCCACGCTCCATCGTCCCGGCCAGGACCATGTTGATCACCCGGTACGACGACGCGGTGCCGTCGATGCGGTGGATGCGGTTGACCCGCTGCTGGGAGCGCGACGGGGTCCACGGCGGGTCGAACTGGATCAGCGTCGAGCACGCCACACCCAGGTTCAGGCCCTCGGCCGCGGCGTCGGTCGCGATGAACGCGATCACGTCGCTGGTCGGGTCGGTGAACGCCGCGACCGCGGCGTCCCGGTCCGCCGCGCTCGTGTCGCCGGTGTACAGCACGTACGGGATCTGGTCCTCGGCGAACCTGTGTGCGATCAGGTGAGCCATCGTGCGCGAGAACGTGAACACCACGAACCGCTCGCCCTGAACCTCCTGCGCGGTGGGCACGTGCCCCTCGGGGGAGCTGACCTGCCGGGCCCGCGACAGGGCGTGGAAGTCCGCGGCCATCACCCGCAGCTCGTCCAGCTTGGGTCCGTCCTCGTCCGGGATCAGCCCCGCGGCGACCACCGCGGCCGCGGAGTCCGACGCGGACTGCAGCACCAGGCGCGGGCTCGAGCACAGCATCCGCAGCAGCGTGGTCGCGTTCATGTCGGCCGTCGGCACGTCCTCACTGTCCCCGCCGAACAGGCCGCCGCTGATCTCGGCGCTGCCGCGCACCGCCGCCCGGTACTTCTCGATCTCGGCGGCCGCCTCGTTGTGCGCGCGGCGCAGCGCGGCCGCGTACGTCGGCCCCGGGTCCAGCACCAGCTGCTCCACGCGCAGCGGCGGCAGGTGCGAGGCGACCTCGGCCTTGGTGTGCCGGGCGTAGTGGGGACGGGACCGCTCACGCAGCTCGGCGAGGTTGCGGGCGCCCTCCCACCCGTGCTTGGTGCGGAACCGGTACCGGGCGTTGAAGTCCTTCGGCCCCCCGAGGAACCCGGGCACCGCGAACCCGGACAGCACCTGGTACCACTCGGCGACCGACGTCTCCAACGGGGTGCCGGACAGCGCCAGGCGCCGCGCCGCCCCGGCGCACAGCTTCAGCGCCGCCTTCGTCCGGGCGGCGTTGTACGTCTTGAGCCGGTGAGCCTCGTCAGCGACGACCAGCGCCCCGGTGAACAGCGGAGACAACGCCTTGAGGTCCTTGGCCAGGACGTCGTAGTGCACCACGAACCACCGCGCGGCCTCGGCCGCCGCGTACGCGCCGGCGCGCTGGGCGGGGTCACCGCGGACCACGACGACGTCGCCGGGGTCCGCGCCGGTGAACCTGACGATCTCCGAGGCCCACTGGGTGCGCACCGCCCCGGGCACCAGCACGCACACCCGGGTCACCGCCCCGGCCGCCAGCAGCGACGCGCCGACCGCGATCGCCTGCACGGTCTTGCCCAGGCCGGGCTCGTCGACGATCGCGAACCCGGTCCGCTCGAGCGCGACCGCCACGTTGCGCGCCTGGAACTCGTACAGCGGCACGCTGAGCCCCTGCGGCTGCACCGGCGGGCGGTGCCGGGCGATCTCGCCGCGGTACACCTCCTCGGTGAACGGGTCGGAGAACGCCACGTCCAGGCCCTTGTCCCGCCAGCGCGTCACCACGTCCGTCGCCGGGAAGTACCGGGCGAACGCCTGGGCTGCGCGCGGGTCCTGACCCCGGACGGTGAACCGGCCGGTGCGCACGTCGAAGGCCACCACGGTCTCGGCGGGCGCGAGCAGCCGGTCGGGGTCGGCCAGCACGCCGCGGGCGACCAGGTCGGCCAGCGCCGGGGCCGCCAACGGCGGGAAGGTGACCGCCCGCGCCTTCTTGTCCCACGACGCCCCGGGGATCGCGGTGAGCTTCTCGAACGTGCCGTCGGCGCGCAGCCCGACGGTCGCGACGAACGGGCGCCGGGTCGTGCCCTCGCGCAGCGTCGCCGGGGCGCACGGCGCCGGGGCCTCACCGGGGGCGAGCAGGTCGTCGACGGGCACGTCGGTGAGCCCGTCGTAGAACCAGGAGCGCAGCGCGTCGACGGACTGCGCACACACCAGCGCGGTCCACGTCTTGGTGTCCGGGTGGAAGGTGGCGTACGGGAGCGTCTTGACGCGGGCGACCAGGGCAGGGTCGAACGCGAACGTGACCCGGAACGTGTCCCCCTCCCTGGTCAGGTAGACCGGGCGGGACCGCGTGGCGGTGACCGCTGTCATGTGCGGCACCGTGCCGGGCCCGGCGGGTCTGACAGTGGGGCGGCCCCGCACGCGCAACCGGCCCCCGCACGTGCGGGGGCCGGTCGTCAGCGGTGCACGCCGAGCTGGGCTGCCACATCCAGCAGGTCCTGGGCGGACCCGGTCCAGTCCTCGGCGAGGTCGGTCAGGACGGCGACGGCGTCCGGGCCCCAGTCGCCCACACCCGCCTCCAGCAGGTCCTGGGCGAACCCGAGGAACCCGAGCGGGTCGTCGGGGTCGTACTCGGCCGGGTCGACGGCGTCGAGCATGTCGCGCGGGGTGATCCGGGATGCGATCGCCGCGACCGGGTCCGGCAGCTCCAGCGCCGCGACGCCGGCGTTGCCCATGCCCACGTGCGCGATGCGGTAGGCGAAGTCGGCCTGGGCGGGGGACAGGGGCTGCAGCTCGTAACGGACGGCGCGCCCGTCCGTGCACGTGATGTCGATCGTCACGGTCGGCGGTGACCAGACCATGTCGATGGTGTGCCAGTCCGGGCGGTGCCCGAACGCGTCCTGCCGCATGTGGTACAGGGCGTCGTACGGGCTGGCGAAGTACTCGCTCTGCTCGCCATCGAGGAACTGCCACCCCGCCAGGGCGGCAGGGGCGCCCGGGCCGTCACGCCCGATCCGGGCGAGCAGGTCCAGCAGAGGCCGCAGGGGACCTGGGGCGTCCACGTGCAGCCGCGTCGCAGGCGGGCACTCGTGGGCAGGTGCAGTCATGTTTTGCCTCCGGTGCGGTGGGGTTCTCTGAGCGCACCGTGGCCGGGCCGCAACGCCCCGCAACCGGTTCAGCGCTTCAGGTGCAGGAACTGGGCGAAGCGCTGCGCTGTCCAGGTGCCCAGCGCCTGGACAGGAAGCGTGCGGGTGACCACGGCACCGAGGTCGCGGGCCCCGCACACGACGGCACCACGCTCCCAGAACGGCCGGTTCGTCATCCCGGGCACGCACACGACGGCGGTGACCGGCAGCCCGGTCTTGCGGGCCAGGGCGCCGGCCTGCCGCAGCGCCTGCCCGATCGGGTCCCCGGGGATCACGCGCCCGGCCTTGCCGGTGGCCAGGGACTGCCCGTGCACGCGCACGGTGCCTCCGCCCGCCTTCGTCTCCACCACGGCCACAGCACCCGTGCCAGGGGCGCGCTCGTGGACGACGACGTGGTCGGCGTCCCCGCCGGCGTCGAGCTCGACCCCGTTGACGACCAGGGTCACCCCGGCCCGGGTGAGGGCGGCCACGACGGTGTCCTCCGCCTGCGCGCCGCGTCGCCGGCGACCGGCGACCGCGGCGGCGTCCTTCGCCCGGGTGCCCGCCCACACCGCGGTGATCAGCCCGGCGACACCGAACGGCACGTCGGTGACCGGCCGGTGCTCCAGCAGCGCGGCGCCGGTGCGCACGACGACCAGGACGACCACCGCCAGTCCGAGCCAGCTGAGCAGCTTCCACTGGACGGCGCGCACCTGGTCAGCGCGTCCTGTTGCCCGTGCATGGCGCCCGCCGCGCCCGATCACCGTGGTCACGGCCGGGACCGTCCCGGTGCACGCCGGGCCGTCACGCAGGCACACGCGTCCGGCCGGCACCCCCAGGTGGGGTGCCGGCCGGTGGCGGTCAGTGCTTGGACACCAGGGCGGCGGCGGCCCGGCGGACCAGGGACGCCCGCTCGACGTACGCCCAGTCGGTGCTGGTGCGTCGCCGGGCGGCGGGCAGACCACCGCGCGGGCCGAGCTTGCGGGCGAACGCCGCGCGGCGGCGGTCCATCCGCTCGAGCTCGCCGACGAGCAGCCCCGCGCCGACCTCGTCCTCGGTCAGGACGGCGACCATGGCGATCTCGCCCTTGGCCTTTGCCGCGGCGACCAGGCCGGGGTCCAGGGCGCGGCCCTGCAGGATCAGCGCGGCGACCACGCGGTCGCGGTCACACACCCCGGCGACGTCGTCGATCTCGGTGAGGATCTTCTGCTTCGCCGACCCGCCGGTGTTCTGCGACTTGACGGACAGGAAGCAGTTCCACGGCGGCTTGCCCGGGCTGTCGGCGGGTCGCACCCGCGCGTACCGGGTCAGGGTGGGCAGCAGGCCGGCCGCGTCGGGCCGGTACCCCTCGCCGGTGTTGCGCCGCAGGGACGAGATCCCCGGGGCGCGCCACCACAGGTCGCCGTGGACCTTCCGGGCCAGGCGGACCATCCGTTCCTCCTGGCGTGCCCCGGAGTCCAGGCACTTCGCGCTTCGCCGGTTCTGCGGCCCGGGGACGAACCCCTTCGGCAGATGGCGGGCGAGCAGGTGCTCCACCACGGTGGTGGGCACGGGCCGTGACGTACCGGCCGAAGACGTGTGCGTGTTCCGGGCGGGCACCCGGTCACGCCTCCATCGTCTTTTCCATGAGCGCGGCGGACCGTGGTGGCGCCGGTGGGCTCGGCAACTGCCAGCACGTCCCGGGCGTGTCCCGACACTGGGACCGTGAGCACGGTGACCGCGTACGGGGCAGCGTTGGGAGACCCGGCGCAGGCCGCCGGGGTGCTGCGCGCCCGCGCGGCCGCGGCAGGGATCGGGCTCGCCCCGGCCAGCCAGGTGGACATGGCGGCTGCGGTGCTGGGGGCGCACGCGTGGGCCGTCGTGACCGGCCGCGAGCGTCTGTCCGGTTCGATGCCTGCCCCGCTGGCCGCAGCGCTCGCCGCGTGCCTGGCCCGGGCGGCCGGCCACGGCGCGGGACCGGACGACACGCTGGCGCACTGGCGCCCGTCCGCACCCGCCCTCACCTCACGGCTGCTGGTCGCGATCGACCCGGTCGCCAGGTGGGCGGTCACCCACGCCGGCCCGGTCGCGGTGCACCTGGCCGCGCAGGACCTCGCAGCGTGCCCGGACCCGCGTATCTCCGCAGCGGCCGGGTTCCTCGCCGACTACGCCGAGGAGCTCACCACTGCGCGCGGGTGAGGTCAGGCGACCGCGGTGACGTGCTCGTCCATCCAGGCGCGCATCACCGGTTCGAGCGCGAGCAGGGCACGCTGACGGCGGGCCCGCAGCTGGCGGGCCTCCACCCCGAGCATCGCCGCCGCCTTGCCGATCGGGACCTCCTCGAGCAGCAGCAGCCGCACGGCCTGCGCCTCCTCCGGTGGCAGGGCGTCGATCGCCCGGTGCAGCGCGGCGTCACGCATCGCGACGATCGCGGCCTCCTGCGGGTCGGCGTCGTCGACCAGGCACGCAGGCTCGCGGCCGCGTTCGCCGGTGGGGGACTCGGCCAGCTCCTCCAGGCTCGCGGTCGGCACCAGGCGCGGCAGCAGGTCCATCGCCTCGGCGGTGGAGTCCACGTACGCGGCGATCTCGGCGTACGTGGGCACCCGGGACAGGGCGTGGGTGAGCTTCTCCTCCGCGGCCGAGACCTTGCGCACGAACGTGGTCAGCCGCTTGGGGATGGGGGACTCGGCTCGGACGCCGTCCCGGATGGCGCCGTTGATCTTCGGGCACGCGTACGTGGAGAACGCGAACCCCAGGTCCGGGTCGTAGTTGCGCAGCGCGACGCGCAGGCCCGCCCACCCGTACCCGGTGAGCTCGTCGGCGGTGCGGTCCGGCAGCGTGCGGACCAGGCGGTTCGCCTCCTTGAAGATCAGGCCCTCGTGCCGCACGGACTCGCGGCTGATCACGTCCCAGGTGACCCGCTCGGCGTCGATGCCGTCGGCGACCAGTGTGGCGATGGTCTGGTCGAGGTTGCCCAGCCGCTGGGCGGCGTCGACCGCCGCGGCGACACCCGCGGTCAGGGAGCTCGGGGCGGGCCGGTCGCAGCCGTGCACGGCCGCGTGCTCGGCGACGACGGCGTCGGCGGCCGCGGCGAGCGCGCCACGCAGCGGCCGGGTCAGCCAGCTCGCAAGGTGCGGGCACAGCGCCGTGACGGCGTCGGGGACCGTCAGGTCGGGGCATCCGAGCAGGTTCACCAGGGCGCGCCCGGCCGCCACCACACGGGAGACGTCCAGCGCGATGTCGGGTGGGACGGAGCCGGCGGCCGTACGCGGCCGGCGAGCGGAACCTGCCAGATGCGTTGTCACGCCCGAGGACCGTGAAGGCCCGGCCCGGATGCGCAAGGAGGGTCAGCGCCGCGGCCCCCACAGGTCCACCAGACGCGCCAGGACCAGGGCCAGTCGGGCATGCGGGTCGGGCCCGACCTTGACGTCCCGGTCGGCGCGCACCAGCAGGTCGAAGCTGGCGGCTACGCCGCGCGGGCCCAGCCGCGCGGCCAGCCGTGCGGCGGACCGGGGCGCGCCGGGGGCGTGGTCGACGACCAGGCCCGCCTGCTGGGTGCGTCGCAGCAGGTACGCGACCGTGCCGACCGGCCCGGCTGCACGGGCCGCCTCCACCGCCCGAGGCAGGTCGCCGTCCTCCACCGCGGAGGCCACGTCCCACGGCGCCCCGGACGGCCCGCCGTCACCGACGAGCGCGACAGCCAGGTCGGCGCTCAACTGGCCCAGGCCCAGGTCGGCGACGGTGGTCACGGCCCGATGCACCCGCGCCCAGTCCACCGGGGCGCGGCGGGTGAGCAGGCGGACCGCAGCAGGGTCCGCCTCGACCCCGGTGGCCTCCAGCAGGGCCCGCACGCGACCCGGCGCGTCCTTGGCGGTCGGGACCGGGAACCGGGTCACGTCGACCACGGCGAGGGCTCGCATCACCGCGGCCGGTGGTTCGTGGCTCCCGGTCAGCACGACGACGTCGACGTCGGACACCGCGGGCAGCGCCGCCGCGGTGGCCGCGGACAGAGCCGCGACGGGGGAGGCGAGGATGGTGCGCGTCTGCCCGAACAGGGACCGGGTCGACAGCAGGTCGACCAGCCCCGCGCCGCCGTCGACCGTCAGGTCGTACCGGTGCGGGCCGGGCCCGGTGAGCTCACCGGCGCGTGTGTCACGCGCGGCGTCGTCAGGGCCGATCAGGACGTGCAGGGGCATGGGCGGCACGGTCCGCCACCCGCCCCGTCCGGCACGGCTCAGGCGACGATGCGCACGATCGCCTCGGGGTAGGTGGCCTCCGCGCCGGCGAGGTTGCGCACGACGACCTTGCCGCCGGTGCGGGCGAGCAGCTCACCCAGGGTCCGCCCGGACCGGGCCACGACGATGGGCCGCTTGTCCGGCACGGCCACCGGCTCGGGGGTGGGGTCGGCGACCGCGAGGGCGCCACCTGGCGCCTCGACGACACCCGGCCCCAGGTGCCGCAGACCAGGTGCGGTCCGGCCCACGTCCGGCAGACCCTCCTCGAGCAGGCGCCCGATCTGTACGCGCAGGCCCCACGTGTCGTTGCGGAGCACCTCGACCACGCGCCCGGCCCACACCCCACCGGGGTGGTTGGTCGACAGGCGCGGGGCCAGGTCGCGGGGCACGAACCCGAGCGCCGCACCGTCGAGGGTCACCACCTCGCACGCGTTGGGGTCGTGACGGTTGGTCACGTCGTGGCGGACGCGGACCTCGTCGCCCTCGACGACGGTGCGCACCGCCTCCTGCCGGAACGAGACGCCGGCGACCATGACGATGGAGTTGGGCGGCAGGGGGCGGATCATCGCGGTGCTCATGGCTCACACGGTGACCGCGACACCCGCCCTGACAGTGGGAAGCGACGTGGTCGATCTCACCCCGCCCGTGGGTGCTGCCGTGGCCCGCGCCCGCAGGTCACAGCACCGTCAGGCCACGTGCCCGGAACTGGGCACGGACACGCTCGACGAGCCCCGGGCCCGCCGGCGGGGTGTCGGCGAGCTCGTACCGCAGCCCGAGCCCCGTCCACTTGTCGCGCCCCATCTGGTGGAAGGGCAGCACCTCGACGCGCGTGACGGTCGAGAGCGTGGCGACGTAGTCGGCCACGGCGGCGACGTTGGCGACCTCGTCGGTCAGCCCGGGGACGACGACGAACCGCGCCCAGATCTCGGCGCCGTGCTCGGCGACGCGGGCGCCGAAGTCGAGCGTCGGCTGCAGGTCACGGCCGGTGACGCGGCGGTACGTCTCCGGCAGGCCGGACTTGACGTCCAGGAGCACCAGGTCGATGTCGTCGAGCATGCCGTCGGTGCAGGCGCTGCCGAGGAAGCCCGAGGTGTCGATCGCCGTGTGCACGCCGAGCTCCTTGGCCCCGCGCAGCAGGCGCCGCGTGAACGCGGGCTGCATGAGCGGCTCGCCGCCGGAGACGG